>ERZ507072.365-NODE-365-length-32314-cov-6.040919_pt1 | contig 32314 bp, 33 predicted proteins | sample MGYA00512864_ERZ507072 | MGnify/ENA metagenome assembly ERZ507072 | reverse complement strand
AAATCCAGCCAGCTACAGGGTCGTTCGCACGAAATCTTATTTATTCAACAAAGCCCCTTCACGCTGTAGGGGGCGCTGAGACCGGTTACAGAGTTTTAAACCATTGTTTCAGGAGCGGGTATTGCGTTTTCTGGTTAGCAGATTACGTTTCTTGTTTTTTGTGATCGCGGTAAATGTTGGGAACCCGAGGGGCTAACATGAGGATTTTCTTAGGAATTAACTGAAACAGGGGTGTACAGGTCAAAAGAGAGGTGAAAAAAGTGTGTCTGGGTATGTGGTAAATGCCTGAAAGTAGCTATAATGCGCCCCGCCTCCATGTAGCAATCGAGGCGCGGAAGATCGTCATCTCCGGTGAGGTGGCTGGACTTCAAATCCAGTTGGGGACGCCAGCGTTCCCGGGCAGGTTCGACTCCTGTGATCTTCCGCCAAAATGCCATCCGCTTTAATAAAAACTTTATTAATAAATAGATTCGCCCAATCCAGTCACCTTATGTGAACATGATCACTTATTAATTTAAATATTGAGTGTTATTCTCTCCCCCATTTCAAAACTATCACCAGGGGAAGGTGTAATGGAATGGATTATAGGTGCTGTAATTTTAATGGTCATTATTGGTGCTATATTGAAGCCCAGACAGTGTGATATCTGTCATAATTCCTTTAAGAAGAAATACTACACATGGGAAATTGAAGGGCAGAAACAATATTTATGTCCCAATTGTAATGGAAAAATGCAACGACGAATAAGTTCGCAAAAATTTAAAAGCAGATTCGGTTAAAAATAGCTGATTCATTTTATGGATATAATTGATAATTATAACACCATCATCAATGATAAGTTTGGAACATATATTCCTAACTTATCATTTATTTCATCGTCAACACTACCTATAAAGCTTTGATGACTACTCACTCAAAAGCCTAAGCCTACACGCCTCTTTCAACCACTTACTCAAATTTCCTTTCCCCGCAGCCTTCTCAATCTTTTCCAAAAGCTCATCCTCGAAACGGATGTTATTCATCGTGCTTTTTGTGCGGTCAAGATTTGGTTTCTTTTTCTTGAGACGTAATCCAATCTCCGGCAGCCATTGCCGATCTGTAAGGTAAAGATATTCGAACTATTAATGGGCATCTCATGAAAAATTTTTCTGGTCGCAAAGTTGATTAACATTCAAACAACCGGTTATCCTGGATAGTTCACTAGTTAGGAAAACGCCAAACTTTCAGAGAGATAGGTCACTATAACCTCGAAGCAATACTCGCCAGCATGAATAGAAAAAATGCTTGAAAGTGCCTCGCAATTTTTTAATTGCGCGATCAGTTTGATTTCCCTTCTTTGTCATACTCTTGCCACTAACAGCCTGGCTGTCGATGGCAGCCATTGCATTTATTAACTACAGCTTATATTCTATTTATAAGCTACAGCTTATCATGGACGAAAGCATGTGGACGGTTCTGTTCGGAAAGGTATTCGAGCAATGACTGCTTGAGCAGGAAGAAGGATTACAGGATAAGATACTGGCAGACCTGCTAAATCTGCAAAAATATGGGCCACGTCTTCCACGGCCCTATGCAGATACGGTTAAAGGCTCACGGTATAACCATATGAAGGAATTACGTATTCAATATGCTGGACGTCCGATACGTGCTTTCTTCGCATTTGATCCTGTCCGTCAGGCCATTGTGCTTTGCGCGGGCGATAAGAATAACGACAAAGCCTTTTATGAAAAAATGATTCGCATCGCAGATGCCGAATTTTCCTTCCATCTGACAAGCCTGGAGGCAACCAAGTGAAAACCTTAAATGAAGTGATTGAGTCACGTTCACCGGAAAGCCAACAACGTATTAAAGAGATGGCAGATGAAATGATCCTCGAGACGGGTCTGCAACTTTTACGTGAAGAGCTGAGACTTTCGCAAAAAAATGTTGCCGATCTGATGGGGGTGAGTCAGCCCGCAGTAACGCAGCTAGAGCAACGTGGAAATGAACTCAAAATTGCCACGCTTAAGCGCTACATTGAGGCAATGGGGGGGAAACTTCATATCGACATTGAACTTCCCACAGGAAAACGCGTTGCATTTCATATCTAAAAGTATGATTTCTGCGTTAAGTTAATATTCATTCACCCAACCGCATATGTAGTAGCGGAAACGGATTCCCCTGCCCGTCCAGTTCCGAGCGTCCGACCTGCTCAAACCCCATATGACGATAAAACGCGACGCCCTGCGGGTTCTGCTCATTCACGTCCACTTCGTTCGCGCCAAACTCTTCTATGGCGTGTTGCAGCAGCAATTTCCCGACGCCCTTCCCGCGGCTCGCGTCGTCAACAAACAGCATTTCAATGCGGTTTTCATCCACGCCTAAAAAGCCGTGAATAACGCCTGCGTCATCGCGAGCGATCACGACCTTAAGGTTTGGCAGATAGGCGTTGAGCAATAACGGGCGCAGCGCCGCAATATCGCTTTCCTGTAAAAAGTGATGGGTGGCGCGGACGGAGGATTCCCAGATCGCGACCAGACGTTCAAAGTGTGTGGGGAGTGCGGTTTCAATTTTCATGGGGCGGATCATGATTGGAAAACCGAACTATTTCAAGCCACGCTTTGCGGTCTGTTCCCCCTCACCCTAACCCTCTCCCTCAGGGAGAGGGAACAGATCGAGCTAACCCCTAATCTCCATCACCGCGTACACCCCATCTTTCGGCACCACCACGGTGACGTTTTCCACCGGCACGCCCGCCGCGAGGTGAATATCCTGCAGCTGCTGTAACGACCTCGGGTGAATATCCTCCCAGCCGATACCCCGCAGCACAAAGTCAATTTGCGGGCTGCTGGTCAGCATGTTCGACACAATCACCGCCCCGCCGGGCTTGACCAGCCGCAGCGCGCGCTGGAGAAAAATCACCGCATCGGTATCGTTGAAGTATTCGAAGATCCCCAGCGCGTCGACCAGTTCGGCCTGTTGCTCGCCCAGCTCCAGCAGCAGGTCCTCGTTACGCACCAGCGTATGGAGCAGGTTGCGCCTGAGCAGCGTCAGCTGTTCGCCCACCACAATCCCTTCCTGCGCCGCCATAGTTTCGGCCCAGCTGAGCGCCACCGGGTCTTTGTCCACCAGCGTGAGATACACCCGCTGGCCGTCGAGCTTTGCTTCACGCAGCGCCTCCAGCACCGGGATGGCGGCACCGCTCGCGAGGCTGACCCAGTTGTTCTCGCTCTCATTATGAATGTACTTATCCACCAGCGCGGCCAGCACCCGGGCGCGGGAGCGCACGCCAATCGCATCGTTAGCGTGGATAAACCACTGGCGGCTGTCGCTGTCCATTTTCGTGCCGTCGGGCAGGCGATCTTCCAGCGGGTTTTGCACCACAAACAGCGCCAGCGCGGAGGGCACCAGCCGGGTGCGCCACGCGGTGAGCGCCGGGCGGTTGCGGAAGGCATGTTCGGAATAGCGGTTCTGCGGGACAAGCACGGCCTGCCCCCCTTCGTCGTATTCCACCCTCGGCGGCCGGAGCGCTGGCTCGGCTTTCAGGGCGCGGTCAAGGGAGGCGATCTCACGGGCAGCGTCGTCTTTCATCGGCCACTGGTCGCTGACGTCGGGAAATGACGCGCTGAAAATCGTCATATTTTCCGGTGCATCGCCGCGAAAAGGCTGCCAGTTCATGTCGTCTTCCCTCCGTTAGGCTTTTAACGGAAGTCTATCCAGGCGAGCCAGTAATACCCTACGAAGAAAGCACGAAATAGATGCATCAGTTCTGCGACGTGCGCCATACCCCCGGCGTGCAGCCGTACTCGGTCTGAAAATGACGAATAAAATGGGCGCAGTCGCTAAACCGCATCCGCCGCGCAATATCCGTAACGCTTTGCTGAGAGTTTTTCAGCAGCCAGCAGGCATAGCGCAGCCTGGCGCTGCGAATAAATTCCCGCGCCGTTTTGCCAAACTCGGCGTGAAACAGGCGGTTAAGCTGACGTTCGCTCAGCTTAACGTCCTGCGCGAGCCTGGCGGCGTTCAGCGGGTGAGTCAGATACTGTTCGACGATCGTCACCGCCCTGCGCAGCCGTGAATCAGGGATCATGGCGATATTCGCGGGCCGCGGCGTGGCGGCGTCATGCGGAGGAAGGGACAGCCGCCGGGAGGTGGTGGCCGCAATGTCGTCTCCCCCGTGGGCGCGGATAAGCGCCGTTACCAGGGTGAGCGTTGAGATCCCGCCCGGGCAGGTCAGCACATCGCCTTCGTCGATAAAATCGAGGCCTTGCTCAGCATAAACCTGCGGAAACCTTTGCGTGAAAACGTCATGGTGATGAGGATGAATCGAGGCGCGGCGCTCGTTCAGTAAGCCTTCCTCCGCCAGAATAAAGCTGCCGGTACCAATACCAATCAGAGGAACGTTGTTGTGATAAGCATCCGTGAGAAACGCTCTGTCGCCACGGTGTCCCTGGTGAAGATGCTCCAGACCCCCACCAATCACCGCAATATAGTCAAAGTCGCCGGGCGGCGCATGGGCGGCCTCGGGCCGCACGCTGAGCCCTGAGCTGCTCACTACCGGTAGGTCGGGATAAGTGCTTATCAGGCTGAGTTTAAAGCGTATTTTCTGGCTGCGCTTCTGGACGCTAGATGCAATACGTAACGCCTCTATCAATCCTGAATATGCGAAAAGCGAAAAATGAGGCCACAGGATTAAACCCATATGCAGGGATTTATTCCGTGCAGGCGTCATTCTGACGCTATCATCAATTATATTTTTCATTAACTTGCCGAAGAATAATTACATTATCGCAACATTATTGTTGCTGTTATATTTTCCTAAGATAGGTCCTGGCTGTTAAATCAAGCATAAATGATGGTCGCAAAAACTTAAAAACATTTTTCCCTGTCGCTATCCGTTTTTTGACGTGTGGCACACATAGGTCGGCAGCGTCCCCAGAATAAATAAATAATTCTCATTCTGCTGTTTCTTAATACGCATATAAATATTCTTATTTGGACAGATAAAAAATAAGGGCTCGTACTTCTCCAGCCAGCTGTCGCTGATGTTGTCGTCCGGAAATTTCATATTGCGTATGGACGTCAGATTATAGACGCTGTCTTTGCGCTCAATCTGAAAGAAAACTTTGCGATTCAGGGTTTTCGTAGGATCGCTTTTCAACCGGCCATTCATGCTGAGTATTCCGCTGCTGCCCTCCACGGTGTAATTCAGCCACAGAGAGAGCGTTTCATCACGGTGATGCTGAATAAAGTTCGCCTGGCAGGAAAAGGGCTGGATGTAATGGCGATGCCAGAGGTAATACGCCGCCACGACAGACCCCATCAGCAGGCACAGGCAGAGCACAACAAGCGTTTGACGGTAGCGAACCATACTAGCGATCCTCTATAAAATAATCAGACATACAGCGGTTGGGTTCCGTCATTGGCCTGTCACAGCGAATGACCGATGCGCGAGGCAGCAGGATGTAGCCGCTGACGTACACCCAGGGATAGTTCGCGCACTGGTCCTTAAACGGGGCGGCATAGGCCAGGGCTTTATCCCGGTCGCGCTGCGTTTCAATATCGCGAGAAAAATAGAGCTGGCATTCGCCCATCTTCATCGCGAAGCGGTACCCGTCGACGAAATAGTTGTCATGCAGCAGGTTATGGCTGATAACGCTCACGCCAGCCAGCATCAGCAATAGCACCAGCGCGCCCGGCAGCCAGAAGCGGCGCGTCGAGACCGTTGGGGCGACAGCCTCTTCGCAGACATCCGGAGCAGCACGTTCTTCCTCTTCAGCCTGCGGCTGCGTCTCTTTAACGGTGATTTGCGTATCGCTTGCGAGCGTCAGTCCAATGCGCGGGATAGTGACAATCGGATCGGTTTCAAACCCTACTCTCTTCAGCCCCTTACGCAGAATAGAAATATTCTGGTAGTAGGTATTAGGCGAAACCAGCATCCCCCGGCGCTGCCAGACAATATCCATGCACTCCTGTTGAGTCACAATACTTCCGACTCTTTCTATTAATAACAACAAACAGCGCCCCGCCGGGGAATTTAATACCACCACCCGGTCAGGATTGTTGAGATCGCGTAATGTGCTGGCCGCTGGATGAAACTCTACCAGGCCATTAATAATGTAATGCTTATGCATAGAATGGGCTAAATACCTCCGGTCAACGCCTGTTGCTCCAGTAGATTCCCTTCACGGTTAACCTGCGTATCCCTCGCCTGTGTAAGGATTAATGTGACGGATTAATGCGCAACTGTATATCCTGGCGCCTGGCGAAAAATCTTATTTTTCCTTTCTCTTTATCTGACCGGTCTGAAGTTTTCTTAACCGCCATTTTAAGCCGTCTTGACACTGACAAAACTCGACAAAGGCGCCCGTTGAACGCTTCAGCCATCATTGTCTGAATTATTCAGCGTGCTTAATTTGTTTTTTTAATAAAAAGCAGAGAGGACGCGCTCTGCCAGCGGGTTTCGAAATTACGACCAATTCGAAAGCTGTCGTCTTAATTAACAATTTCGGTGCGAAACTGTTAGCCACCGTCAGTAACAACCCGCGTCGCATGACGTCCCCAGACTATTTCCTTACAAAACATTTATTAAAGCCAACTTTTCAATAAAAACTACCGGTATGATTATTTACAGGCAGATAAGCAAAAGCCGGTTCAGCGAGGAGAAATTGACGCTACACCTAAACCGTACTTAAAACAAATTAAGATTAATTCAGGTTACCTCTTTTACGCCCTGAGTATAGTGGGCTCACACCGTGCAATGCTTAATTGCTTCGAAAATACAGGCATCGTTCTGCCAGACAGACGAGTCTCATTACAATTATAAATCGAGGGAATGACATGGCGAATAAGCTCAACAACACACGTCATTTAAATATCGCGCTATTGGGTGGAGATCGCTTTGCGCGTCAGGGGATCGCCGCGTTATTAAAAAACATTGTCCCGGCTATGCAGATTACAGCATCGATCGATAATTACGCGGAGATCGAAACGATACTCGCGGCCGCACCGGTAGACGTGATTTTTTATCCGGCATGGAGAAATATCACGCGGGATATGACTGCCTGAAATATATCAGGAAGATGAAAGTCCTTTATCCCGACGTACTTATTTGCATGTATTCCGCACCGGCAAATTCCTGGCTGTGGATACGCGGTGAAATAGACGCCTATCTCTCGCTGCAGGACCCGCTGTATCACTGGCGAGCCAGCGTATTAAAAATGGTCGATAGCCGTTATCGCCCACTAAAAAAACCCACGGCGTTATCGCTGACGCCGGGCGAATGGAGGGTATTGAAGGAACTGCGTAAGGGTCTGGATATGCGTTACATCGCCGAAACAGAGCAGCTTTCTTACCGTCGTGTCAGCGCGTTAAAAAGCTCAGCGATAAGAAAACTCGGGCTCAGGAACAAGACAGATTTGCTGGTCTTTTTAACCAGTTAGACCTGCTGCTTTCAGAGCAAATCTCGACATAACACCATAATGGAATCAGGACAATGAAAGCTCAATTCAATAATAAAACGCTGCTCGCGATCGCTATTGCGGCATTACTGCCAGCGGGCACGGCCCTGGCTGCCGGCACCAGCGGCGGCACGGTGAACTTTAGCGGCAAAGTGGTGACCTCCGCCTGCGCCATCAGCGCAGGAAGCGCCAACATTGACGTTGATATGGGTGAAGTGCGTACCGCAACGCTGGCGACCGCCGGCAGCGTTGCCAGCACGGCAAAAGCGTTTGCCATCACCCTGGAAGATTGCGAAATCGCCGATACATCAGCCTCTACGGATGAGAACCCGATTGCCGCCACAACCGTGGCCGTCACCTTCACCGGCACGCCGGACACTTCCGATGTTAATAGCCTGTCCGTCGGGGCAAACGGCAGCGCCAACTCTGCGCAAAACGTGGCTATTCGCCTTTATGACGAGCAGGGCAACGTGGTGAACCTGGGTGAACCTGGGTGAACCTGCTGCGGCCATCCCTCTGCGTAAGGGTGCCAACACCCTGAACTTCAGCGCGAAATATTACTCGCCGAAGGGCGGCGCCACCGCGGGTGATGCCAGCGCCGTCGCGACCTACACCGTAACCTATTCGTAATCCTCAGGCCCGGTCTGCGAGCCGGGCCTGTCTTAGCTTTCAGGAGAAGCACTATGCGCGTAAACACATGGATTTGCCTGGCGGGCGCGTTATGTTCCTCCGCCGTCTATGCCGGCGGCGTGGGGCTGGGCGCAACGCGAATGGTCTACTCCAGCGCCACCAGCCAGGCCATGATGCAGGTGAGAAACACCCATCCCGACGCCACGTTCCTGATCCAGTCATGGATGGAAAATGAGCAAGGCGAACGCACCAACGACTTCGCGATCACGCCGCCGCTGTACGTCATGAAGCCGGCCAGCGAAAGCGCGGTGAAAATTATGTTTAACGGCAAAGCCCTGCCAGCGGATCGGGAGACGCTCTACTGGATGACGGTCAAAGCCATCCCCCAGCAGGCGAAAAGCGGCGCCGGAAATACGCTGCAGTTTGCGTCGGCTAACCGCATCAAGGTCTTTTATCGCCCGGAAGGACTCAGTGAGAGCCCGGGAGAGGCGTGGAAAAAACTGGCCGGTGCCTATCGCGCCGGAAAAGTGACGCTCAGCAACCCCACGCCGTACTACCTCACCACCATCAACGTGAAAATTGACGGTATGCCGGTGCAGCCGGTGATGGTGCCCCCGAAAGGCAGCGTGACGCTGGCCGAAACCTTCAGCCATGCGGGCAGCATGAGTTATCAGACCATTAACGATTACGGGGCATGGACCCCCGCCACGCGCGCGTCGTTATCCCAATAATAAAAACAGTAAGGCGTGACCACGTGAAAATAAAAATCCTGTGCGCCACGGTAATCTCCCTGGTGATTCGGCAAGCCGTGGCTGCTGAAAGCGAGCTGCAATTTAACCCCGCGTTCCTCAACGGCGAGAGCGCAAACAGCGCCGATCTCGCCTGGGTCAACGCCGGGAGCGCGTTGCCGCCGGGTGATTACAACCTCAACGTGTATATCAATACGAATTATGCGTTCACGGGTAACGTCACGTTCCGCCTTGCTGAGGACAGCACGGGTGAAACGCTGCCCTGCCTCACGCCTGAGCAATTCGACGCGCTGGGCATCGATAGCCATCAGGCGAAGGGCGGCGGCCTGCCGCTGGCGCAGCGCTGCATCTTCTTAACAAAGGCGTTTGCGAATACGCAGTTTGATCTGGACCAGAAGTCGCTCACCCTAAGCTTCACCGTACCGCAAAGTGCGATGCGCAATTTGCCGCGCGGATACGTCAGCCCGGAAAGCTGGGAGGCGGGCATTCCTGCCGCGTGGCTGAATTACGTGGTCAACGGCTCGAACAATGAGTATCGCGGCGAGACGCGCACGCGGGAACAGCAGCTGTTTGCAAGCCTCAACAGCGGCGTCAACCTGGGCGCGTGGCGGCTGCGTGATTTCACCACGTGGACCAAAGACAGCAATGAGCTCACCCACGTGCAGACCTGGCTGCAGCGCGATATTCACGCCCTGCGCGCGCAGGTGTATGCCGGGGAAACGTATACCTCGGCGCAAGTCTTCGACTCCGTGGGCCTGCGCGGTATCGCCCTGAAAACCGATGACAACATGCTGCCCGCCAGCCTCAGCGGCTATGCGCCTGAAGTCCGGGGTATCGCGCGCAGCAACGCGACCGTAACGGTTCGCCAGAACGGCAACATCATCTATCAAACCTCCGTCCCGCCGGGGGCGTTTGTACTGAAAGATCTCTACCCGACCTCCTCGGGCGGCGATCTGGCGGTCACCATTCAGGAGAACGACGGCAGCAAAACGCAATACACGCTTCCCTTTGCCAGCGTGCCGAACCTGGTGCGTAACGGACAGGTGAAATATGCCCTCGGCGCCGGGAAATACCGTCCGACGGGCAATCAGGATGCGCCCTCTTTCGCGCAGGGCGAGCTGTTCTACGGCTGGCGATACGGCCTGACGTTTTACGGCGGGGCGCAGTTTGCCGATCGCTATAACGGCCTGGCCCTCGGGTTTGGGCAAAACCTCGGCCGCTTTGGCGCCTACTCCATCGACCTGACCCACGCCCGCAGCCAGCTGGCGGACGATCGGCACTACAGCGGTGATTCGGTGCGCCTGCGCTACAGCAAACTGCTGAACGACATTGGCACGCGGGTGAACTTCTTCTCGCTGCGCTACTCCACGAAAGGGTTTTATACCCTCAGCGACACGACGTACAAAGGGATGTCGGGCGGATCGCCAAAGCAGACGGTGGAAGACGATGGCACCGTCACCACCCATTACGACAACGTGTACAACCTGCGCATGTCGCGCAAGGCAAAAAACCAGCTGCTGCTGTCGCAGCCGATGGGACAATACGGCTCGCTGTCACTGTCGTGGGATCAGCAGACCTACTGGAACACGTCAAATACCACGCAAAGCCTGCAGTTTGCGTGGAACGCCACGTTTCGCAACGTGTCGCTTGGCGTCAGCGTCCAGCGAAGCTCGAGCCTGTATGACGACAAGAAAGATAACATCCTGTCGATGTCGATTTCGGTCCCGCTGGGCAACCCGACGCTGTCGACCCGCGCGCGCTTTACCACGACCCATGCAGACTCCACCGGCACAACCGCCAGCACGGGCGTGAGCGGCTACCTGCCGGGCCAGGAAAACCTGTTCTATAGCGTCAACCAGCGCTACAGCGCCCAGCAGCACTACGGCGGCGATGCCACCCTGCAGTACGAAGGCGCGTGGGGAGACTACAACCTGGGCTACAGCTACGCCAGCGACTCCCGCAACCTCAGCTACGGCATCAGCGGCGGTGCGGTAGTGCATGAAGATGGCCTGACGCTGAGCCAGCCGCTCGGAAATACCAACATTCTGGTAAAAGCCCCGGGGGCCAGCAGCGTCGCCGTGCTTAACCATAAGGGCATCAAAACGGACAGCCGTGGCTACGCGGTGATCCCGTACGCCACGCCGTACCGCGTTAACCAGGTCGCGCTGGACGTGACGACCGCCGGCAACGACGTGGAGCTGGAAAACGCCATCGCCAACAAAACGCCTACCGACGGCGCCCTGGTTCGCGCCACCTTCACCACGCATCAGGGAGCAAAAGCGATGTTTATCGTGCGTCACGGCAACGATGTGCTCCCCTTCGGCACGCTGGTCTCGCTCGATGATGACAAAACCAGCGGCATCGTCGGCGATGGCGGCAGCCTGTATCTTTCCGGTTTGTCAGAAAAGGGCACGCTGAACGCCGTGTGGGGCCGCGGCAGCCGCCAGCGCTGCGCTATTACCTATGCCTTAAACAAGCAGCACTTTAACGCCCGCACCGGTCTCTATTCTCAGGAGGTGGTATGTCAGTAACGTTTCGGATCGGCTGCATCGCACTGCTGGCTTTCGCTCTCCCCGTTCGCGGGTATGACGTGCTGGTCTCCGTTACCGGCAATTTGATCGGCAACACCTGCGTGGTGGCGCAGGACTCCGGGGAGCAAAACGTGCCTCTGGGCACCATTGGTATTAAACAGTTCAGCCGTGCCGGGGCCATCAGCAATATCAAAACGCCCTTCACGCTCAGGCTTGAAGCGTGCGGGCCAACCTTTGCTGGCGTAAAAATCCGCTTCAGCGGTACGCCGGATGATGCCAACCCGCAGCTGCTGAAAATTGCCGACGGTGGCGCTACCGGCGTGGCGGTGCAAATCCTCGATAAAGAGAGCGTACTCATTCCCCTGAACACGCAAACCACCGCGTACGGAACGGCGGGAGATGACAGCGTACAGATGACCTTTTACGCGCAGCTGGTTGCCACCGCTACGCCGGTGAGCGCCGGCGATGTGTCAGCCCTCGCGACCTGGACAACGGAGTATCTATGATGCGTTTAGCGTTTCTTCTCGGCGGATTACTTTTCTGCGCCAGCGTGCAGGCTCTGGACTGGAAATCGGATATTACGCTCTCCCCTCAGCCGATGACCTACAGCGGGCCGGCGGATTCCGTGGTGCCGGGCAGCATTATCGGCTCGACCTGGAGCGCCACCGCCAGCGTGCAGCAGGTGTTCTGGTGCGGGCTTATTTTTACCTGCACCAAAGGGACGCTGCAGCCCAGCAGCAGCGCCATCTCAAGCGGTGCGACGGTCACCGTCGACGGCGCGAATTACACCATTTTTGAGACCGGCGTACCGGGCGTGGGCTATATCATCGGGCTGAAGGATTTTAAGAGCACAAAATATATTCCCCTGCAAACCGGTATCACGCAAAGCTACCCCGCAGAGGGCACCAGTGGGTATGCCCAGGATCTGGGCTGGTCGGCAAAGGTCACCTTTATTAAAACCGGTGCCGCCCTGAAATCCGGCGTCTATAACATCCCGACCATCAACGCCGCGGTGCTCACCGCCTATAACAACGAGACGAAAACGGCGCAGGTGATTATCAGCCCGACCACCATCACGGTAACCGCCAGCGGGTGTACGGTCGGCAGCAAAAACGCCAGCGTGGCGCTGGGCACCATTGATATTCGCACTCTGCCCACGGTGGGAAGCACGTCGCCATCGGGGACGTTTACCGTCGGCCTGACCTGCGACGCGAACGTGGCGGTTCACGCCGTGATGACCGATCAGACCACGCCGTCGAACACCTCGTCGGTGGTAACGCTGACAGGAGACTCCACGGCGTCCGGCGTTGGGGTGCAGTTTTTCTACAACGGCAGCGGGCCGCTGACGATGGGGCCGGACAGCTCGGCCGCGGGTGCGACCGGCCAGTTCTTAATCCAGAGCACCACGGCGGCACAGACGCTCACGTTACCGTTCCAGGCGCAGTACATCCGAACCGGAGAACTGGTCCCCGGCTCGGCCAACGCGCTGGCCAGCATTACGTTTTCCTACCAGTAGGGGCTACTGCTTCACCCACACCAGTTGGTCCACCCGGAAGCCCAGACTGCGCGCGGTGTTCAGGTAATCCTGCTTCACCGCATCCGGAATGGTTGGCGTGCGCGACAGGATCCACAGGTAGTCGCGGTTTGGGCCGCTGACCAGCGCGTACTGGTACTTATCGTCCAGCCTGATCACGTTATAGCCGCCGTAGAACGGACCGAAGAACGACACCTTGAGCGCGGCGGTGGTCGGTTCGCCGGTAAAGTACGCTTTCCCTTCGCTCTCGTTCCACTTGTTCTTCACCGGATCGTAACCGCGGTTAAGCACGCTGATGCCGCCGTCGCTGCGCTTGCCGTAGGTGGCGGTTACCTGCTCCAGCCCGCGTTCAAAGCGGTTTTCCAGACGGGCGACCTCGTACCATTTTCCGAGATAGCGGCTGGCGTCAAAACCAGAGATCGGCTGCACGCCCTTCGGCGGCGTGGGGGATTTACAGGCGACCAGCGTCAGCGCAATAGCAACACCGGTCACAACAGGCCATAGCTTCATGAGAATTCCTTTCATTTGCACGGTTGGACGTTAAGTGTAGTGCACCGTTTCGGCGCTTCATCCCGTTCGGGAAAATTCGTAGTATATTGAGAGTATTCCTCCACTCTGGACACGGACATGGCTTACTCCATCGGCGAATTCGCCAGACTCAGCGGCATCACCGCCACCACCCTGCGGGCGTGGCAGCGTCGCTATGGTTTACTCAAGCCACAGCGCACGGAAGGCGGCCACCGCCAGTACAGCGACGAGGACGTCCAGCAGGCGCTCAAAATCCTCGACTGGGTAAAAAAAGGCGTCCCGATCGGCCAGGTCAAACCGCTGCTGGAACGCCCGATGCCGGGACGGACCAACAACTGGCAAACCCTGCAGCAGAACATGCTGCAACGCCTGCAGGACGGCAAGGTCGAGTCCCTTCGCCAGATGATTTACGACGCCGGACGCGAATATCCAAGGCTGGAGCTGGTCGCGAACGTGCTGCGCCCGCTGCGCAGCCAGGTCTCGGCCAACGTCGCTGCCGCCATGACCCTGCGCGCGATCCTCGACGGCATCATCATCGCCTACACCTCGTTTTGCCTCGAAGGCGATAAAAAAGCGCCGGGCGATAATATTCTGCTCAGCGGCTGGCACCTCAACGACCCGTGCGAGATCTGGCTCGAAGCCTTAACGCGTACCGGGCAGGGCCACCGAATCGACATCCTGCCGGTTCCGCCTGACGCGCTGGCACCGGAAATTTTCCCGGAGCGCAAATGGCTTCTGGTCACCAGCGGCAAACTCACCGCCGGGCGGAAAAAACAGGTGGAGCAGTGGCAGCAGCAGGTATCGCTTGAAGTGATTATCCTCTGATAATTTTCTCCTGCGGGAATCTTCACGAAAAGTTGAATATTTTCCCGCGCCGCAGATGCTAACGTTTTCCTGTGACGAATAACTCCACAGGAAAACACCATGAAAAAAACTGCCCCTCTGCTGATCCTGGCCTCGATGGCCTTTGCCCCTGCTGCCTTTAGCGCCCCTGCCGGCACGCTGAGCGTCCACATTCTCGACCAGCAAACCGGGATGCCGCCGTCGGACGTGACTGTGACTCTCGAAAAGCAACAGCAGGACAAGTGGACCCCGATTGCCAGCGGCAAAACCGACCACGACGGCCGCATCAAATCGCTCTATCCGCAGGATCAGGACATGCAGCCTGGCGTGTATAAAGTGACCTTCAAAACCGCAGATTACTTCCACGGCAAAAAGCTGGACTCCTTCTTCCCGGAGATCCCGGTGCTGTTTACCGTGACCCGCACCAACGAGAAGCTGCACATCCCGCTTCTGCTGAGCCAGTACGGTTATTCGACCTACAAGGGCAGTTAATAAGCATTGATTCTAAAGGAATAAAAAAAATAGTTCCGCGAATACTTGGACAAATTAGTCATGTCGTGTAAGTTTTAATTATATGAACGGGAGGACCACACCATGACAACGAAACCTGTACTCGGTATTAGCGGATGTTTGACCGGTTCCGCCGTTCGCTTTGACGGCGGACACAAACGTATGGGCTTCGTCATGGATGAGCTGGCCCAGTGGGTGAATTTCAGGCCCGTCTGCCCGGAAATGGCTATCGGTCTGCCGACGCCTCGCCCGGCCATACGCCTGACGCTGACGGACAGCGGCGAAACGCAGCTCCGTTTCAGCAAGCCGCCTCATGATGACCTCACGCAGAAAATGGCCGACTTCACGGCGGACTATCTGCCAAAAATCGGCGATCTCTCGGGATTTATCGTCTGTGCAAAATCCCCAAGCTGCGGCCTGGAACGCGTGCGTCTGTACGATGAAAACGGCAACCGGGGCCGCAAGGAGGGCGTCGGGCTGTTCACCGCCGCCCTTCTTGAAACCTACCCGTGGCTGCCCGTCGAGGAAGACGGTCGGCTGCACGACCCGGTGCTGCGGGAAAACTTTATCGAGCGGGTATTTGCCCTGCACGAGCTAAACACGCTGCGCGCTAAAGGTCTGACGCGCCGTGGGCTGCTGGATTTCCACAGCCGCTATAAATTGCAGCTGCTGGCGCACCATCAGGCGGGCTATCGTGAAATCGGCCCGTTCGTTGCCTCGCTGCACGAGTGGGAAGACCTGGACGCCTTCTTCGTGGCGTACCGGGAAAAACTGATGACCATCCTGAAAAAACCCGCCTCGCGGAAGAATCACACCAACGTGCTGATGCATATTCAGGGATATTTCCGTAACCAGCTGAACACCCGCCAGCGCGGCGAGCTGCGCGACGTGATCCTGCACTATCGCAACGGACAGTTGCCTATTCTCGCCCCGATCACGCTGCTGAAGCACTACCTGGCCGAATACCCCGACCGGTATCTGATGACGCAAAACTACTTTGATCCCTATCCTGATGATTTGGGTCTGCGTCTGGCAGTCAAGTGATCATAAAAATGCGAAGGCCCCATTGACCCGTAGAGGCCCAAAGCAGTACCCCGTTTAGACGACATCCTCACTGTCGTCTCTTTTTTGCATTTCATCTCAAAGACTGTGATTATATACAGGCTTATTCTGCAAAAGGGGCCTGCCTGTGATCAACACCCTGCACATTCAAAACTATCGATCCATCCGCGACATGTCGCTGGAGCTGGAGCAGCTCAACATCGTCTTCGGGCCGAACGGCACCGGGAAATCCAATATCTACAAGGCGATTCATCTGATGCACAGCGCCGCTCAGGGGCAGTTTTCCCAGGCGCTGGCAAACGAGGGCGGCATTCTTAAGGTATTCTGGGCAGGCAAAACCCGCAGCGACCAGCTGCGGCGGATGAATCTGGCGGTGGAAACAGAGACCTACGAATACGAGCTACAGGTCGGGTTTGTGGAGAAGCTGCCCTATCCCTCGCAGTTTCAGCTCGATCCGGTGATCAAAGAGGAGTCCATCTGGCTGAGCGGCCAGCACCGTCGGCCTTCGTCACAGCTGATGAAGCGTAAGAACCAGACGGTGTTTCTGAACAACGTGCATCACGAGAAAGTGACCCACAGCGGCACGCTGTACGAGAACGAATCGGTATTCGGGCAGCTCGGCGAACCGCATCTTTACCCGGAAGTGTCGCAGATGCGCGAGTCCCTGCGTAACTGGCGCTTTTATCATGAGTTTTCTGTATCAATCGGCTCGGCGATGCGCGCCCCGCAGGTCGGCTTCCGCTCCCCGGTGCTGGCCAGCGACGGTGCCAACCTGGCGGCAGCGTTTCAGACCATCGTCGAGATCGGCGACGAGCTGCTGCTGATGCGCATCCTTGACCAGGCCTTCCCCGGCTGCGTGTTTTACAGCGACAACACCGGCGGACGTTTTCGCATGATGATGCAGCGCGAAGGTCTTAGCAGGCCGCTGGAACCGGCGGAGTTCTCCGACGGCACCCTGCGCTTCTTGTGCCTGGCGGTAGCGCTGTTAAGCCCGCGCCCACCGGCGTTTATCGCGTTGAACGAACCGGAAAACAGCCTGCACCCGCAGATGCTGCCCGCCCTGGCGAGCTTAATCGCCGAGGCCAGCCGCTACTCGCAGATCTGGCTCACCAGCCACTCGCCGGAGCTGGCGAAGTTGATTGAGAAGCAGAGGTCGTTTTCGTTGTACCAGCTGTCGATGGTGGAGGGGGAGACGAGGGTGGAGAGGTTGGGGTAAGCCGCATTCTCTTCCTTTGAAGCCCAATAAAATGAAATTTTCATTTTTTCTCTTTCACCTGCAGGGACTGCCCCCCTCCAATGATGAACCCTGCGCCTACAGAGATTTTGAGCGCAGCAATCAAGTCGCTCCACTTGAAATCAAAATCATTAAGGAAGAGATACGAGGCCGCTGCAATTATCAGACGGCCTGAAGCCATAGTGATAAAGAGACCTGACATCCAGAGTAATACCAGTAAAAGGAAAAGTTTTAATCGAGGATTAATCATCATTTCTATAACTACCACAATCGCTTTCGTGATATTGATATTTCGTTCGGCAGTACGTCGAGATTAAGGCTCTCTCTTTATCCATATTTCGCTTCAACGTATCATTCCTATAAAGAAACCCAGATACCCGGCCCGACTTAACCATAAAAAGGGGCTAGTGAGGCTCGACAACCTGATACTGGTCAATTCTCTCATGGGTGCCAGCCCATCATTTTTGATAATGAAATTTTTTGCACAATAGCGACAGTGCATAACCAGAAACATAATTCCGGCGATCACAAAACCAAAATAACTTTCGCGACTCCCCCAAAAATGTGCGCTTAATTTTAAATAAGTTAATCCCCATACGCTTAGTAAAAAGACGATAAACGAACATGCTGCGATATTCATGTCTCGCTTACTGCCCAGCCCAAAAAAGAGCGCATCAAAGAAAATCATAGAGGTAAAAGGTGACTGGACGCTTCTTCCCGTCACTTTACTAAAGCGAAGAAACACGGCCGTTCCAACTGCAAAAGCGAAAAGTGCAATTCCTAATAATACATAAATCATTTCATGAGTCCTTTTTGCCACCTCATTCAATGTACCTATCTGTTCTTCGACAGGTAAGAAATTATATTATCGGCATCAGGTTTGTTTGGTTGAGACTTAGTACGCCACACATTTTCTTCTGCCGCTATATGCTCTCCTGTATCAGGCTCCTCGCCTCTGCTTAGTACCATTAGAACAGCAGGCCCGAAGATGCACTTGCTCACGCTATCGTCTGGTTGGCATCATTCATCGCATCACCGGTATTGTTGCCTGCAACCGAGAGTGGAGAGGCTGGGGTAGTTCAATCTCTTCATACCCAACTTACCGGGGTGGGTCTTCGGATCGGTTCTTTTCTTTTGCCATAACGCACTGTATTCCTCCAACGAGGATCCCACCACTAATGGCAAGGGTCGTAGCTTCAACAAGATCACTGATTGGAAAATCAAATTGTCCGATGAAAAAGAAGCTGACCAGGGCAATCAACAAACGTCCAAATAAAAGCGTGGCAAATATTCCTGCTATCCAAACAGCGGCCAGTAACAAAAATAATTTTACCCTTGTAGTAATCATTATTTTTCATCTGTCTGTATGCGGCAAACCGGTGAAGAACTGTAACCAGTAGCTACTGTAGGTTCCTGAATGCTCAAATTTCTTAACCTGTCGTTATTACAGAACCTTCACGCTAGTTCTGCAGACGAAACGTCTTTCGCCACTCCGCCGGACTGACCCCAAAACGCGCCTTAAACTGCTGTCGCCAGGTGACGGCGGAATTAAACCCCACCAGCTCGGCCACGCGCTCAATCGGCATATTTCCGGCCTCAAGCAGGATCTGGCTGCGCCGCAGGCGTTCGGCGGTAAGCCAGTCGGCGACGCTCATCCCCGTGGCTTTAATGAAATGACGGGTCAGGGTGCGGCGGCTCATCGAAACCACCTCCGCCAGCGAGTCCAGGCTATGCGGTTCAGTGATGTGCTGCTGAAGATAGTCGATCAGGCAGTTAATGCGTCCGTCCCGGGTATCTTTGGGTACCGGCTGGGCGATGAACTGCGCCTGCCCGCCTTCGCGGTAGGGCGGAACAATCATCCGACGGGCAATCTGGTTGGCGACCACGCTGCCAAAGCGCTGGCGTATGATATACAGGCAGCAGTCCAGCGCCGCCGCGGTTCCGGCAGAGGTGATGATATTGCCGTCATCCACGTAAAGGGCATTAATATCCAGCTGAACGTGCGGGAAAAGGGACTGGAACTGATGTTCGAACTCCCAGTGAGTGGCCGCACGTTTGCCGTCGAGGAGCCCCGCATAGGCCAGCACAAACAACCCCAGACACAGCCCGACGATTTCCGCGCCGTTGTCTCTCGCCTGCACCAGGCTGTCGAGCAGCGTCTGGGGCGGGCGTTCAAGGACGTGCTGCCAGTAGGGAACGACGACAATATCGGCCTGACCAATGGCGGTATAGTCCTGCGTGGCGTTGAGGGCGAATCCGCCTTTTGAGGTGAGGAACCCCGGCGTTTCGGCGCAGATCGTCACGTTAAAGCGCTTTTCGCCGGAGACAGAATCGCCAAACAGAATGCAGGGAACGGAGTAGTGGAACGGGCTGAACCCGTCAACCGCGACAATCGCGACGTTGATTAGCGACATCTGTCTCTCCTTTCCCTTTAACGCGCTCAGAATATAACGGTTTCGCCATCCTGGGGAATGCTCACTGCGTCACTCACCTGATTGGCTTCAACGTACTCACGCAGCGCGCTGCGGGTCAACAGGCAGTGGTTAATCGCCTCCATGTGGCTCGCCACAATGTGGGCCTGCGGCAGCAGGAAATGAACGTTGAGCACGTCCTCTTGCCCCATAATAATCGGCCCAAAACCAATGACGTGGGCATAGCCAGCGTTCAGCACCACCACATCCGGCTGGTGCTTTTGCAGATCGGCCGCCACCTCGTCACGCCAGACGGTATCCCCGGCAAGATAAAGCGTCTTCTCATCGGGATGACGCAGCACCACGCCGCAGGCCTCGCCCAGCCGCTCCGCCAGCTCCGGCACGGCGTAAGCGCGATCGGTGCCGTGCTGCCCGCCCTGGGTTTTCGCAATCTGAATATCACCGAAGAAGGTCGCGTCGGTCATGACCGTCAGGTTGCTAAATCCCTGGCTTCGCAGCAGCGCGGCGTCACGATCGTTTTGCACGTAGATCGGTTTGTCTTTGGCGATCAGCTCCGCCGCGGCGCGATCCCAGTGATCGTCATGGGTATGGGTGACGATCACCGCGTCGGCGTCCAGCAGCGTGTTGACGTCAACGGGGAGTTCGACCGTCGGGTTACGGCGTTCGGCATACGCCGTGCCGGGAAAGCCCGGATAAGCCCCCTTCGGGGCCAGCATCGGGTCGATTAAAAGACGTTTTCCGGCGTAGGTAATCAGCTGGGTGGCGTTGCGAATGTGGGTAATGTTCATAGGCTATCCTCCGGTTGGTGTGATAAGGAGGATAGCCAGCCGTCACAATTGACGCTGTGGGCTAAAGGGCGATTACCGATGGAATCGGGCCAATTTAAGCAACCCGTTTTCCGTCAGATCGATTACCAGCCCGGCACCGCCCCGCCGTTGAAGATCGTCTCCGCCGCTTTCGCTACCTCAGGCGACTGATACGACTGGATAAATTCCTTCACGTTCTCCGCGTCTTTGTTGTCTTCGCGCGTCACCACAATGTTCACGTACGGCGAGTTTTTATCTTCAATAAAGACGCTGTCATGCACCGGCGACAGCCCTGTTTGCTGAATATAGGTAGTGCTGATGATGGCGACATCCACTTTCGGGTCGTCCAGCACGCGCGGCAGCTGTGCCCCTTCCAGCTCCATTATTTTCAGCTGTTTAGGGTTGGCGGTAATATCCAGCGCCGTCGGCAGCAGCCCGGTGTCCGGCTTCAGGGTAATGAGCTTCTCCTTTTGCAGCAGCAACAGCGCGCGGCCAAGGTTGGTCGGGTCGTTTGGAATGGCAATGGTTGCCCCGTCCTTCAGGTCAGAGACGGCTTTGATTTTGCGGGAATAGCCGGCCATCGGAAAAACAAAGGTGTTCGCCACGGCCACCAGCTTGTAGCCATGCGCCTTGTTATCCTCAGCGAGGAACGGGCGATGCTGGAAGACGTTGGCATCCAGTTCCCCCTGGTTGGTCGCATCGTTGGGCAACAGCGAGCCGCTGAAGCCGACCAGCTCCACGTCCAGGCCATATTTCTCTTTTGCCACCTTTTTGGCGACTTCCGCCACGTCCTGTTCAGCGCCGTTGATGACGCCCACTTTAATGTGTTTGGCATCGCTGCCACTTTGATCGCACCCTGCCAGCAGCAGGCCAGCAAGTACCAGAGCACCCAATCGACGTTTCACAAGACAGTTCCTTTTGCTGAATGTTGAAGTGACTATATCGACAACGAGGCGGTGGAATAAAAAACGAAAAAGAATCAATAAGAAGGATAAGTTATATGCGGGTATTGCCGGGTGGCGCTGCGCTTACCCGGCATCAGGGATCACGACGTTGTCGTCCAGTCCTCGACGGTAAGCTCCTGCACCATTCTGAATGCACGATCGTTAGTCACAATCGTTGTTCTCCGACTGATGGCATGCGGAGCGATCAGTTGATCGAGATCGCCCATCACTTTTCCTCTCTTCTCCATTGCTGCGCGGAGTTCACCATACGTTGCGGCGGCTTCACTATCCCAGTCGCAAATCGTGATGGTATTGAGAAACTCCTGGATTGTTTCTTTCAATCTACTGCTTTTCTTCTTATCTGCACCATACAGCAACTCTGCTTCGGTAATGCTTGAGATACAAACGTCCCCCGGAGTCAAACATGTCATTCAGCTTATAACTTCCGGGTGTCGTTTAAACAAGTGGCTCACGATATTCGTATCCAGCATATGCCTCATGAACATGCTCCATCCAGAGGGTCTCTTGTCGTAACACTCTGATTGCGTTCCTCTTTGCTCAGAAACGAATCCGGTACGTCCGTAACTGACAGCATGCGGAAAAACGTATCCCAACTCTTTGTCTGAACAGGTTTTGCCGCCAAAACGACATTCCCCTCCTCATCCCGCCGGATGTAGACGCTCTCCGTATCAAAAGCGAATTCAGCAGGTAGCATTACGGCCTGATTCCGCCCCTTTTTGAAGAGTTTTGCTGTGCGTTCCATTGCCATCTCCATGGTTTACTTGACCAGGCCAAAGCATGCGCCAGGGCCTGAAAAGAAGACAAGCAACACGCTTCAAATTAGGAATGCGACTCGCAATAAATAGCTGAATCCATAATCACAGAAACGGATTTAAAGCGCTTTCGCCAGATAATGCCGCTGCATGCCCTCATAAGGGTAATCCTGTAGCGACATCTGCAGCCGGTAGCCCTGTTTTTCATAGAACGGGCGCGCCTGGAAGCTGGCGGTATCGACCAGCGCGTGCTTGCAGCCTTTGCGTCGGGCTTCCTCTTCGGCCGTTTTGATGAGCTGGCTGCCCACGCCAGATCCGCGCACGGTCTCGCTGACCCACAGAAAATCAATGTTCAGCCAGTCGCCTTTACGCACCCCAATCAGCCCGCCCAGCATAGCGCCATTATCGTCCCGCACGTAAACGCCAATATCCCCGCTGAAGGTCGACAGATCTAAAAATTGCCCGTTATAAGATCTCAACCCCGTTAATAACTCTTCTTTTTCAGCGGGCGTTACATTATCTGTTATGCTCAGGTGCATATTTCTCTCCTTATTTTCTATGCAATCTGAATATCTCACAGCTTAACCTCCACAAAAACTCCTAATTTCCTCCATTTTTTAAATACGGAAACATTCCCTCAATATCTAAATAAAAAAGGCCTTTCCAATACGCACCCAAAACGTATACTGAGAACGATCATTCTCACTTTTATACGGTAGCCGACGATGAGCACAAAGCTGGAAGAACGACAAAAACTGCGCCAGGACGAGATCATCACCGCCGCTCGCCGCTGCTTTCGCGCCAGCGGATTTCACGCCGCCAGCATGTCGCAGATAGCCAGCGAGGCGAAGCTTAGCGTCGGTCAAATTTACCGTTATTTCAGCAACAAAGACGCGATTATCGAAGAGATGATCCGCCGCATCATCGACTCGCGCATCGAGGAGATGCAGGGCAAAACGCTGGTAGAAGGGATGCCGCAGGCGCTCGCCTGGCGACAGACCCTCAACGAAGATGACGATGCGCTGATGCTGGAAATGTCCGCGGAGGCTACGCGTAATCCACAGGTGGCGACGATGCTGATCGAAGCCGAATCGCGCATGTTCGCCAACGCCTGCGAGCACCTGAAAAAGCAGTTTCCCCACCTGAGCGACGAGCATATTCGCTGCTGCGTGGAGATTACCGCCGTGATGATTGAGGGGACGATTTATCGTCGATTAACCCCTTTAAAAGTCCCGTCAGAACAATTAGAACCCCTTTATCAGGATATTTTAAATATGCTTTTCTCTGCGAAGTAATCGCATATGAATAATTAGCGGGAATAAGTAATTCCCCTTTTTTACATTTCTGGCTCTGCCAGAGATGCGGTATCGCTGTGACTTTAAATAGCTCTCCTCCCTGTTAAGCCATTAACGGGGCAGGCGTCGTTCACCCTGGAAAAAGATTATGAAAACCATAACAACCTCCATCGCGGCATTACTCCTCCTGACAGGGTGCGATAATGCGCAAACATCTGCTCCCCAGCGTCCTTTACCGGAAGTGGGGATTGTCACCCTCATGAGCCAGCCGGTGTCCGTCGTCAGCGAACTGACCGGCCGCACCACCGCCGCCATGAGCGCCGAAGTGCGCCCGCAGGTGGGCGGCATTATTCAGAAGCGGCTGTTCACCGAAGGCGATACCGTTAAAGCCGGACAGGCGCTGTATCAAATTGACCCTTCCAGCTACCGCGCTGCCTACGATGAAGCCGCCGCGGCGCTGAAGCAGGCGCAGGCGCTGGTGCAGGCCGACTGCCAGAAGGCCCAGCGCTATGCGCAGCTGGTGAAAGACGACGGCGTGTCGCGTCAGGACGCAGAGGACGCGAAGTCCACCTGCGCGCAGGACAAGGCCAGCGTTGAGTCAAAGAAGGCCGCGCAGGAGAGCGCGCGCATTAACCTTAACTGGACCACCGTGACCGCGCCGATTGCCGGACGCATCGGCATCTCCTCCGTCACGCCCGGCGCGCTGGTGACCGCCCAGCAGGATACCGCGCTTGCCACCGTTCGCGGCCTGGACAGCATGTACGTCGATCTCACGCGTTCCAGCGGCGATCTGCTGCGTTTACGCAGGCAAACCCTTGCCACCAATAGCGATACGCTAAGCGTGTCGTTAATCCTCGAAGACGGCAGCACCTACAGCGAGAAAGGCCGTCTGGCGTTAACCGAAGTGGCGGTGGATGAATCAACCGGCTCCGTCACGCTGCGCGCCGTCTTCCCGAACCCGCAGCATCAGCTCCTGCCGGGGATGTTCGTTCGCGCGAGGGTGGATGAAGGCATCATGAACGACGCGATCCTCGCGCCGCAGCAGGGCATCACCCGCGACGCCAAAGGCACCGCCACCGCGCTGGTGGTCAATGCCAGCAACAAGGTCGAGCAGCGTCAGCTGGAGACGGGCGATACCTACGGCGACAAATGGCTGGTGCTGAGCGGCCTGAAGGCGGGCGATAAGCTGATTGTGGAAGGCACCGACAAAGTGACTGCCGGACAGGAAGTGAAGGCCGAAGAGATGAAAACCAGCGGAGGAAACGCCTGATGTTTTCCCGCTTCTTCGTGCGTCGCCCGGTCTTTGCCTGGGTTATCGCCATTCTCATCATGCTCGCCGGGATGCTGGCGATCCGCACGCTGCCGGTGGCGCAGTACCCGGACGTCGCCCCGCCGTCGATCAAAATCTCCGCCACCTACACCGGCGCCTCCGCGCAGACGCTGGAAAACAGCGTGACGCAGGTGATCGAGCAGCAGCTCACCGGGCTGGATAACCTGCTCTACTTCACCTCCACCAGCAGCTCGGACGGGTCGGTGAGCATTACCGTCACCTTCGAGCAGGGAACCGATCCGGACACCGCCCAGGTACAGGTGCAGAACAAGGTCCAGCAGGCGGAATCGCGCCTGCCGACCGAGGTGCAGCAGTCCGGCATTACCGTCGAGAAATCGCAGAGCAACTTCCTGCTGATCATGGGCGTATATGACAAAACCGACACCGCCAGCAGCTCGGATATCGCCGACTGGCTGGTGAGTAATATGCAGGATCCGCTGGCGCGCGTGGAGGGCGTCGGGAGCCTGCAGGTATTCGGGGCGGAATATGCGATGCGCATCTGGCTCGACCCGGCGAAGCTGGCGTCCTACTCGCTGATGCCGTCCGACGTGCAGAGCGCGATTGAAGCGCAGAACGTGCAGGTTTCCGCCGGTAAAATCGGCGCGCTGCCCTCGTCGAACGCCCAGCAGCTGACCGCCACCGTCCGAGCTCAGTCGCGCCTGCAAACGGTCGATCAGTTCAAAAACATTATCGTGAAGAGCCAGTCCAGCGGCGCTATCGTGCGCATCAGCGACGTTGCCCGCGTGGAGATGGGCAGCGAAGACTATACCGCCACCGCGAAGCTGAACGGCCACCCGGCGGCGGGTATGGCGGTGATGCTTTCACCGGGCGCGAACGCGCTCAACACCGCCACGGCGGTAAAAGACAAGATCGCCGAGTTCAAAAAGTCGATGCCGGAAGGCTACGACGTGGCCTACCCGAAAGACAGCACCGAGTTCATCAAGATCTCCGTTGAGGACGTGATTCAGACCCTGTTCGAAGCCATTATCCTCGTGGTGGTGGTGATGTACCTGTTCCTGCAAAACATCCGCGCGACGCTGATCCCGGCGCTTGCGGTGCCTGTCGTTCTGCTGGGCACCTTCGGCGTGCTGGCGCTGTTCGGCTACTCCATCAATACCCTGACGCTGTTTGCGATGGTGCTGGCGATCGGGCTTTTGGTGGATGACGCCATCGTGGTGGTGGAAAACGTCGAGCGTATTATGCGCGACGAGGGGCTGCCCGCGCGGGAAGCCACCGAAAAATCGATGGGCGAAATCTCCGGCGCGCTGGTCGCCATTGCGCTGGTGCTCTCTGCGGTATTCCTGCCGATGGCCTTCTTCGGCGGCTCCACCGGGGTGATTTACCGTCAGTTCTCGGTCACCATTATTTCGGCGATGTTCCTCTCCGTGGTGGTGGCGTTGACCCTGACGCCGGCGCTTTGCGGCGCGATCCTGAGCCACACGGCACCGCACAAAAAGGGCTTCTTCGGCGCGTTTAACCGCTTCTACAGCAGGACCGAGCGCGGCTATCAGAACAAGGTGCTGCGCGCTCTGCGCCGTTCCGGCGGCATGCTGGTCATCTACGCCCTGCTCTGCGGCGCGATGGGCTTCGCCATGCTTAAGCTGCCGGGCAGCTTCCTGCCAACGGAAGACCAGGGTGAAATCATGGTGCAGTACACCCTGCCAGCAGGCGCGACGACGGTGCGTACCGCCGAAGTCAGCCGCCAGGTGCGCGAATGGTTCCTCACGAAAGAGAAAGCCAACACCAACGTGATCTTCACCATTGAGGGCTTCAGCTTCAGCGGCAGCGGCCAGAACGCCGGGATGGCGTTTGTCTCCCTGAAAAACTGGTCCGAACGTAAAGGCGATGCAAACACCGCGCAGGCCATTGCCCTGCGCGCCACGCAGGAGCTAAGCACCATCCGCGATGCGACCATCTTTGCCATGACGCCGCCTGCGGTGGACGGCCTGGGCCAGAGCAACGGCTTTACCTTTGAGCTGATGGCCAGCGGCGGCACCGACCGCGACGCGCTGCTGAAGCTGCGTAACCAGCTGATTGGCGAAGCCAACCAGGACAGCTCGCTGCACGCCGTGCGCGCCAACGATCTGCCGCAGATGCCACAGCTTCAGGTGGATATCGATAACACCAAGGCCGTGTCGCTGGGGCTATCCCTGAGCGACGTTACCGACACCCTCTCCAGCGCCTGGGGCGGGACCTACGTGAACGATTTTATCGACCGCGGCCGCGTGAAAAAGGTCTACATCCAGGGCGACAGCGACTATCGCGCCGTGCCGTCGGATCTCAACAAATGGTTTGTGCGCGGCAGCGACAGCACCATGACCCCGTTCTCCGCCTTCGCCACCACCCGCTGGGAGTATGGCCCGGAAAGCCTGGTGCGCTACAACGGCTCGGCGGCGTATGAAATTCAGGGCGAAAACGCCAGCGGTGCCAGCTCCGGCACGGCGATGAGCAAAATGGAGCAGCTGGCAAACAGCCTGCCGTCCGGCAGCACCTGGGCGTGGAGCGGTTTGTCGTTGCAGGAGAAACTGGCGAGCGGTCAGGCGATGAGCCTGTATGCCCTCTCCATCCTCGTCGTGTTCCTGTGCCTGGCGGCGCTGTATGAAAGCTGGTCGGTGCCGATTTCGGTCATTCTGGTGATCCCGCTTGGCGTGCTGGGCGCGGCCGTCGCCGCCTCCCTGCGCGGCCTGAACAACGACGTCTATTTCCAGGTAGCGCTGCTCACCACCATTGGCCTGTCGTCGAAGAACGCGATCCTGATTGTCGAGTTTGCCGAAGCCAAAGTCGCTGAAGGGTACTCTCTGACGCGCGCCGCCCTGCGTGCCGCCCAGACGCGCCTGCGGCCGATCATCATGACCTCGCTGGCGTTTATCGCAGGGGTGACGCCGCTGGCCGTGGCAACCGGTGCAGGCGCCAACAGCCGCGTGGCGATTGGTACCGGCATTATCGGCGGGACGCTGGCCGCGACGCTGCTGGCGATCTTCTTCGTCCCCTTATTCTTTGTACTGGTGAAACGTCTGTTCTCCGGTAAACACGCGAACCGGAGGTCATAATGTTTCGTGTATCTATTTTAGCGTTAGCCCTGCTGAGCGCAGGCTGTGTGTCGTTAGATCCAACGTATCAACGCCCGGACGCCCCCGTCCCGGCAACCTTGCCCGGCGCGCACGGCGAAGCCACCGCCGTGGTGAGCCAGTGGCAGCAGGTGATGAACGACGCGCGGCTGAAAAGCGTGGTGACGATGGCGCTGAACAGCAACCGCGACGTGCAAAAAGCGATTGCGGATATCGACGCCGCCCGCGCCCAGTACGGTGAAACGCGCTCGTCCCTGTTCCCGACGGTGGACGCCGAGCTGAGCCACACCCGCAGCCGCACGCTGGCGAGCGGCGTGACCACCAGCGACGAAGCCAACGGCGCGGTCTCCAGCTTCGAGCTGGATCTGTTTGGCCGCAACCAGAGCCTCTCCCGCGCCGCGCGTGAAACCTGGCTTGCCAGCGAGTTCACCGCGCAGAACACGCGCCTGACGATGGTTAGCGAGCTAACCACGGCCTGGGTGACGCTGGCGGCGGATAACAGCAACCTGGCGCTGGCGGAATCCACGATGGAGAGCGCGGCGAATTCGCTGAAGATTGTGAAGCGCCAGCAGGACGTTGGCGTGGCGGCCGCCACTGACGTCAGCGAAGCGATGGCGGTGTATCAGCAGGCGCGCGCCAGCGTGGCGAGCTATCGGACTCTGGTGATGCAGGACAAAAATGCCCTCAATCTGCTGGCGGGCGATACGGTGCCGGAGAACCTGCTGCCCGGCACGCTGGAGAGCCTGAGCGACAACGCCATCACGCTGATCCCGGCGGGCGTCAGCTCCAGCGCGCTGCTGCGCCGCCCGGACATTCAGGAGGCGGAACATAACCTGCTGAGCGCCAACGCCAATATCGGCGCGGCGCGCGCCAACTTCTTCCCGACCATTTCGCTGACCGCCAGCGCGGGCGTCGGCAGCGACTCGCTCTCCTCCCTGTTCAGCCACGGGATGAAGGTCTGGTCGTTCGCGCCGTCCATCACCCTGCCGCTGTTCAGCGGCGGGAACAATCTGGCACAGCTGCGCTACGCGGAAGCGGAGAAGAAGGGGCTGATCGCCACCTATGAGAAAGCCATCCAGAGCGCGTTTAAGGACGTGGCCGACGCGCTGGCGCGGCGTGAAACCCTGAGCGAGCAGCTCGACGCCCAGCGCGAATACGTCGCGGCGGAGCAAAAAACGCTGGATGTGGCGACGCGCAGCTATAAGGCGGGCGCGGGAGATTATCTGACGGTACTGACCGCGCAGCGATCGCTGTGGTCGGCGCAGGAATCGCTGATTGCGCTGCAGCAAACCGACCTCGAAAACCGCATCACGCTGTGGCAGTCGCTGGGGGGCGGTATTCAGTAGCGCTTGCCGGGAAGTACATGACAGGCGGTGAAGAGAAAATTCATACTTTCGGCTGGCGTCGCTACACTGAATGTAACGATATATTTCATGGGAAGCATGTGACTTCTAAAGGGGGTTGTTGATGAAAGCTGCGCACCTGGTCTGCCTGCTGGTTTGTCTGCTCTTCGCCGCGTTTGTCCATGCTCAGGAAAAGGATGACCCCGCGAAAGAGGCGCAAATAAAGCAGCAGGTCCTTAAAGATATTAAGAAAACCTGTACGCCACAGAAAAAGCAGAGCGATAAAGCCTGGCAGGAGATGATTTTGTCGTCCGAGGCCAATCAGCTGCTGATCAAAAATGCCATCACCGCCGTGAAGCGCGACAACCTGGATGCCTACTGGGGGGCGATTGGTCAGGTGGATTGTATGGAAGATTATTGAGTTCAAGCCGGGTGGCGCTACGCTTACCCGGCCTGGAAAATTTTTTAACGCTTCCGCATATCCGGAATAATCAAATCCCCGCGCAGAACATAGGACCCCAGCATCTGCGTTTTCTCTGTCAGCCAGCTCACAATGCGCGCCGCCATCGCGTCCATGGAATATTCAATCGCCGGGATCACCGGAATACCCGGCAGGTGCAGCGATCCGGCCAGGCTGAAGACCATAATGTCGTCCGGCACCGATTTATTAAACGCCTGCAGCTGCGGGATCACCCGCTGGGCTTCCTGCTCGTCCGCCACCAGCAGCGCGTTGAAGTTCAGGGTGCTGGCGTTGTTAAGCAGCTCCTGCAGCGCAACGGACGAAGAAGTCGCGTCCATAAAGACCAGGCTGCGATTAAAGGGCAGGAAATTTTTCTCCAGCGCGTGCTTGTAGCCGAGCAGCACCTGGTCGGCAAAACCGCTGCCGTGGGGGTGGATCAGCGCAATCTGGCGACGCCCCTGGCTGGTGAGGTAGTTACAGGCGGTTTCGGCGGCAAAGGCGTGATCGAACTGGATGCTGTTGGAGTTATCAGACTCCATGCAGTCCACCAGAATGACGTTGTCCATATCCACGTCCAGCGGGAAACGGGCGCCAATCACCAGGATGTCGTCACACAGGCCGCAGGAGAGTTCTTCAAGGGCGTGCATCACTTCCGCTTTGCTGTGCGCGAAGCGCAGCAGGAGGTGTTTTTGATGCTGGCTGAGCTGTTTTTCCAGCGCGTAGAGATAACCGGTGGTCTGGTTAATGTTTTCCTGCGCGCAAATCACCCCAATACAGCCCGTCGACTGGCTCAGCAGCGACTGGGCAATCACGTTAGGCCGGTAGTTCAGCTCATCCACCGCTTTCAGTACGGCCTGACGGCTGGCTTCCTTTACGCCACGCGACCCGCTCAACACTCGCGATACCGTGGCTTTAGATACCCCGGCAAGACGTGATACATCATTGATTGTCGACATCTCTTTCCCCTGACAGGCTTACCTCGCGCCTGCAAATTCCATGACCGCTTCGGCTCACATTATAGCCAGAACGGAGTATATCCGTTTCCGTTTTCCATGGAAACCGATTTTCCGTTTCCACTCAAAATGATGTCAAAACACCCAAATTATGTGATGCACATCCGGTTAATTAGCCTCATAAGTAAGGGATCTTGATGGGTATCACACTTCTGTCTTTTATGAATGGAAACCGGTTTCCGTATAATGTCCAATCATCCTCGCAATAACTTTTTACATTTAGAGGATGGTTGTCGATGTTCAAAATTATGCTGTGCTGCTCTGCCGGGATGTCCACCAGCCTGTTGGTCAGCAAAATGGTCGATGTCGCGAAAGAACGTGGTTTGCCGGTGAAGATTGATGCGTACGGTGTTTCCGAATTTGATACGCAGTTTCCGCAATACCAGGTTGTCCTTCTCGGACCGCAAGTGAAATACATGTTAAAGACACTCTCAGACAAGGCGGCGACGCAAGGCATTCCGGTGCAGCCCATCGACATGATGGACTACGGCATGCAGCGTGGCGATAAGGTACTGGACTATGCTCTGTCGCTTATCGAAGCGGCACACTAAAAGGTGTTCACATGAGTTCGTTATATCAATCCATGGTCGCGGTGATTGAGCAGTCAATTACCCCGCTGGCCGCCAAGCTGGGCCAGCAAAAGTATGTGATTGCCATCCGCGACGGCTTTACCGCCGCGCTGCCGTTTATGATCATCGGCTCGTTTATGCTGGTGTTCATCTTCCCGCCGTTCTCGGCGGATACCACCAACAGCTTCGCCCGCGGCTGGCTGGATTTCTCCCAGACCTACCGCGAGCAGCTGATGCTGCCGTTTAACCTCAGCATGGGCGTGATGACCTTCTTCATCTCGGTGGGAATTGGGGCAAGCCTGGGGCGTCAGTTTAACCTCGACCCGGTGATGTCCGGCCTGCTGGCCTTTATGGCCTTCCTGCTGGTCGCCGCGCCCTATGCCGACGGCAAGATCTCGACCCAGTATCTCTCCGGTCAGGGCATCTTCACCGCGCTGATCACCGCCATTTACGCCACCCGCGTCTACGCGTGGCTGAAGCAGAATAACGTGACCATTCGCCTGCCGAAGGAAGTGCCGACCGGCGTGGCGCGCTCGTTTGAGATCCTGATCCCGGTGATGGTGGTGATCGGTACGCTGCACCCGCTGAACCTGTTCATCGAAGCGCAGACCGGGATGATTATCCCGCAGGCGATCATGCACCTGCTGGAGCCGCTGGTGTCTGCCTCTGACTCCCTGCCCGCCATTCTGCTCTCCGTACTGCTGTGCCAGATCTTCTGGTTCGCCGGTATTCACGGCTCGCTGATCGTCACCGGCATCATGAACCCGTTCTGGATGGCGAACCTCTCCGCAAACCAGGCGGCGCTGGCGGCCGGTGCGGCGCTGCCGCACGTTTACCTGCAGGGCTTCTGGGATCACTACCTGCTGATTGGCGGCGTAGGCTCTACCCTGCCGCTGGCGTTCCTGCTGCTGCGCAGCCGCGTTACCCACCTGCGCACCATCGGCAAAATGGGCGTGGTGCCAAGCTTCTTTAACATCAACGAGCCGATTCTGTTCGGCGCGCCGATCATCATGAACCCGATGCTGTTTATCCCGTTCGTGTGCGTTCCGCTGGTCAACGCCTGCCTGGCGTACGGTGCAACGAAGCTCGGCTGGCTGGCACAGGTCGTCTCGTTAACCCCGTGGACCACCCCTGCACCGATTGGCGCCTCGTGGGCGGCAAACTGGGCGCTCAGCCCGGTGGTGATGTGCCTGGTCTGTATGGTGATGTCCGCGCTGATGT
>ERZ507072.360-NODE-360-length-32686-cov-7.132144_pt1 | contig 32686 bp, 23 predicted proteins | sample MGYA00512864_ERZ507072 | MGnify/ENA metagenome assembly ERZ507072 | reverse complement strand
TTGAGCATAGTACTCAATGGCACTTGAGCATAGTACTCAATGGCACTTGAGCATAGTACTCAATGGCACTTGAGCATACTCAATGCACTTGAGCATACTCAATGCACTTGAGCATACTCAATGCACTTGAGTATAGTACAAGCTATCGATTAAATAGTTTTGAATACCTACTTATTACATTGTAATTAAACTGGCATGGCATACAACTCGTAAAAGAATTTAGGCCTGTTCAACTTTTCTATGACTCTATTTTGAGCAAAACCTTTTTGGCATCCAAGCCACCAGCAAAGCCTGTTAAAGATTGGTTGCTGCCTATAACACGATGACACGGAATAATAATGCAAATACCATTGGCGCCTATAGCTTGAGCCACAGCTCTAACTCCTTTTATGTTATTTACTCTTTGAGCTATATCTTTGTAGGTTCTCGTCTCACCATATGGAATTTCGCACAATGCCTTCCATACTTGATGCTGAAACTCCGTGCCAACAGGGTGAATTTTTACATCAAATGTTTTGCGAACTCCTACAAAATATTCTTTAAGTTGCATCTTGGCATTTTCTAACACTTCAGATGTTTCCTCCGTAAAATCGGCTTTCAAATAGCGTAAAAGTCGTTTTTTGTTGCGTTCGGCACATGGCCAATCGTTCCAATCACAAAGGCACAATTCATCGTCAATTGATGCCATAACAATGTCTCCACAAGGAGATGGGAAATATTGAATATGTATCACACGTTTCATTATGTAGTAAGCAGCGATTCACATTAGTTTTGTTTCACCCCTATTTTTCATTGTTTTATACCTTTTGTGTATTAGGTAAGAAACCCGCAATGATGCCCAATAGAGGCAAAAAAGCACTTACTTGAAAAATAAATTCAATGCTGGTTTTGTCGGCAAGCCAGCCAAAGAAGGCGGAACCAAGACCTCCCAATCCAAACATCAGTCCGAAGAAGATGCCTGCTATCAACCCCACCTTGTCTGGCATCAAATCGGTGGCATAGACCACAATAGATGAAAAAGCTGAAGCTATAATAAGACCTGAAAGGAATGTACAAACAATTGTCCAAGCGAAATTAACATAGGGCATGGCAAGCGCAAATGGAGCGGTTCCCAAAATAGAAAACCATATAACATATTTACGACCAAACTTATCACCTAACATACCTCCGGCAACAGTTCCGATGGCAAAAGCTGCCAAGAAAACAAACAAACATATTTGTGAGGTTTGAACAGATATTCCGAATTTGTCTATCAGAAAGAATGTGAAGTAACTGGTAATGCAAGCTGTATAGAAATATTTTGAGAACACCAACAGTATGAGTATGAGTAAAGCCCCATACTTGGCTCGCTTTGAAATATGATGATTAAGAAGTGGTTGTTGCTGAGGATGCTTCACCACATAAGTAAGTCTTGCCTTGTACCAAGTGCCCAATCTTACCATAATGATGGCTGCCAGCAATGCCGCCAATGCGAACCATGAGATGGCATGTTGACCAAATGGTAAAATGATAAGAGCAGCCAGCAAAGGCCCTACAGCCGAACCACCATTGCCACCCACTTGAAAGATGGATTGTGCCAAGCTCTTTTTGCCTCCCGATGCCAATTGTGCTACTCGAGATGCTGTAGGATGAAAGACTGAAGAACCTAATCCTACGATACTTACCGCCAACAGTATGAAGAAATAATTTTCAGCAAAAGCTAACAATAACAACCCTACCAAGGTAAAGCACATGCCCACCGAAAGGGCATAAGGACGTGGATGCTTGTCGGCATACAGTCCTGTGAAGGGTTGCAAAATGGAGGATGTCATTTGAAACATCAATGTAATGATGCCAATCTGTGCAAACGAAAAGCCAAATTCAGCCTTTACTATGGGATAGATGGAGGGAATGATTGACTGAATCATATCATTTAGAAAGTGCGAGATACTACAGATGATGAGCATCGAATACACCGTTCCATCTATCATCGTAGGATTACCCTTTAGTTTGCTACTAATTGACTTTAAATTCATCATTCTTTTTATTTAAGCAGGTGGTCAAATTCATTTGCTTATTGAAAGCACTTTTTTTCGATATACAGAATATTTTTCCCGAGAAAGCTTGTTGACTACGAAAAGGAACGACATATGGGCAATGAACAAGTTGACGGGTTAACAAGGAACAAGTTAACGGGTTGACAGGTTAATGGATTAACAGGTAAGTTTGCTAAGTTTTTTTATAACTTATTACCAATCTGACTTTAACATAATAAGCGATGTATAGCTTACTTACCCGTCAACTTGTTAACCCGTTAACTTGTTAACCTGTTAAGTAGGTGTTAGCTTAGTACAAGCACGATTGTTTCATGTGCATTAACCTTACCTCGCCAATGGGTTGCTTGAGTAGCGATGTTCTTGTGTTTCCATATGTCACGTACGCGGAATTTACCCGTTGCGCCCAAATCAGCAAAATTAACTCGTAGGGTTAAAGGATCCTCTGAGGTGTTGAGCACCGCCACCGCATAACGATTGTTGGATAGCGGACGAATAAATACTTGATGGCTTTCAGTCATCACCTTGCGTTGAGCTACCTTGCCCAGCGAATCCTGGTTGATAGCAATGGCCTCAGTATTCAACAAAATTCTTTTATCATCAGCGCTCAAGTTACGCAAATCATTGCTCATAGCTAATGGTGAAGAGAACATGCACCACATGCTCATTTGCGTTTGATATTCAGTTGAGGTGCAACCTTTTCCTCCTAAGTCACTTGAAGGCCCACCTTTACCATTTAGGCCCACCACAAGCATATCCATGTCGGGCCATTGTGTGGTGTTGACCTTGGCTGCTAAGGGAGCTGTTATGTTGATTATGTCAAGAATGCCCATTCCGCCTTGCTTTACCACATCCTTCCACATGTCACGCACATCGTAGCTGGTTCGCCATAGTTGGCCTCCAACCTGTCCGCACCAGTCTTCAGCTTGACGCTGTCCCCACTCACACACGCCTAACACTATGTCGCGACCAGACTGTTGCAAGGCGCGCGCCATTACGCCATAACGATGGCGAGCTGTAGCACTATCCTCTGGTGCATTGCAATAATCATACTTTAAGTAGTCAATGCCCCATGAAGCAAAGGTGCGAGCATCTTGTTGCTCAAAACCCAGGCTGGCTGTTGCACCTGCACAAGTGAGTTGGGCAGCATCTGAATAAATGCCTAACTTCAAGCCCTTAGCATGTACATAGTCGGCCAAGGCTTTTATGCCCGATGGAAATTTCTTTGCATCGGGAATGATGTTGTTCTGTGCATCGCGCCCCCCCTGCCAAAGGTCGTCAATAAAAATGTACTTATAACCCACAGCAGCAAAGCCTTCTTCTACCATAGCGTCTGCTGTTTCACGAATGAGTTGTTCGCTAATGTTGCCTTTGAACAAGTTCCATGTCATCCAGCCCATAGGAGGCGTTGGAGTGAGTTGGTTACGCGGAGTGGGTTGAGCATTAGTTGTAAAGCTACAACTCATTATGCCCATAACACATAGAGTTAATATTTTTTGAATCATCATAATAGTTAGAAATGTGTAAACTGGTGCTATATTTTACATAACAAACAGAACAGGACTTGTAGAAGCTACAATAGAGTCAACAAGTCCTGCTCAAATCCTATATTAACGCGCTACGGGAGTGATAATGAATGAGAAAGCATGATCAGCATAAGGTATCAAATACTTTTGCAAAGGCCATGCCCCCCATGAGTCAATACACCCCAATCCCATTTGTCGCTGCGCTATGTGCACTACTGTAAAAGGTCGAGGCGTTAAATCACCCGCATGCATTTGTTTTGCCTCCTTTGCAGGGCCTCCATCTAAATCGGAGGTAAGATAATTAAGTGCTGTCATTTCAAGCGGTTCAGGAGCTGTAAATGTTAATCCATTTGAATCAGCATTACTTATACTCCACCATCGAATGTCAGTTTTATTGCCTGTTTCTTGCGGACGGATATAGGGTGAAAATTGCTCTGCCACAGTTTGATTATAGATGCCTAAGAAGGTGGATGTGTGACGATCGCAATAATTTTCAATGGGACCGCGACCATAATAATGCAATGTACTAAAGTCTTCAGGCATAACCAATGACATGCCAAATCGTGGTAGTACGGGTTTATTTTTAGCCTCTTTGTTCACCTTTAATTGCTGTTCTACAATGAGTTGCCCTTGCAAATTGAGTGTATAGGTAAGTGTTAACTTGGCCTCTACTTCAGGCATATCATATTGGGCTACAACTTGTCGACATACACCTTGTGCCTGTTCGGTAAAGGAGGTTAGCTTCATTTGTGGACTGCGCCATGCTTGTAAGGCCTTTTGTATGTTGGCACCATAATCATTATCAGTAGGGGCACGCCAAAAGTCGGGTTGCAATGAATAACCTTTTTCGAACATGGGTTGCCCATTGACATCGAAATAATCAACAAAACCAGTTGACTTGTTAAACGTTACCGATGTAGGACCTGACGAGAGTGTCAAGCAAGCTAATTGCTCCTCTTTGGTTACCTTAGGTGTTGCACCCTTATTGCCTACTACAGCAGGACGCATAGGAAGCGATGTGGCTACACTTGCCAATGTGGGATAAACATAAGGTGTTAGTACCATCTCTTGACGAGCTACTGGATATCCAGCTTTGAGCAAAGACTCGTTTTTCTTTAATCGATAATCAATTTGCAGCACATATTCGCCTTTTTGCGCAGGAAGTTTGAAACCCTCTAACTGCACAATAGCATGTTGCTGAGGTGCTACATTAATATCGGCAATAGTGCCAGCTGCAACTTGCTCACCATCATGCAATAATGTCCAGTTAAGCGAAAGGTTTTCAAGCGAGCGGAAGAAGTTTTCATTATACACATCTACTATTCCGTTTACACTATCCTTTAAGGTAGTCCATACGTTTTGGTAGAAGTAACGTACCTCGTCGGCATGTGGATGGGGTTCGCGGTCAGGATTGAACAAACCATTGCAATTAAAATTATGATCTGAAGCTGGATAACGTCCGTAATCACCACCATAAGTGTAAATTTGCTTACCTTGTTTATTTTTATCACGAAGGCCTTGGTCAACAAAGTCCCATATAAAGCCACCTTGGAAATGAGGATACTTGCGCACCAAATCCCAATACTCAGCAAATCCGCCCTCGGAGTTGCCCATGGCATGAGCATACTCACACAGTATGAGTGGTTTGGTGATGTCCTTACGCTTGACATAGTTTTCACAATAATCGTAGGGCAAATACATCTCGGCATAAATGTCTGTGCCACGTTCGAGTATAGCACGTTCATACTGCACAGGGCGCGAGGTATCGTAAGCCTTTACCATGTCATATGCCTTTTCAAAGTTAGGCCCGTAGCCTCCTTCATTACCCAAACTCCATGTAACGATGCAAGGATGGTTCTTAAGAATGTGCGTATTATTAATGTTGCGCTCAAGGTGAGTTTGCTCATAACGTGGCACTTTAGCCAACGTTTTTTCGCCATAGCCCATTCCGTGTGTTTCGAGGTTAGCCTCGGCTACAATATAAATGCCATATTTATCACAGAGGTCATACCATCTGGGGTCATTAGGATAGTGACTTGTGCGCACAGCATTAATGTTATGCTCCTTCATGATGCGAATGTCCTGCAACATGCGATCAACACCTACCACATAAGCACCATCGGGGTCCATTTCATGACGGTCAACTCCCTTAATGAGTACAGGTTGACCATTTACCAAGAATTGCGCGTTCTTTATCTCTATCTTTCGGAAGCCAACATTTTGTTCCAAACTCTCCAACACCTTGTCACCATCCTTTAGGTCAACACGCAACTTGTAAAGGTTGGGTGTTTCGGCTGTCCATTTTAGCGGTTGGTTGATATTCCAGTTAACATCAGCCTTAGCATTCATGACAATTGTTTCAGACTTTACAACTTGCCCCTGTGCATCGAACAAAGTTAATGCAGCCTTTTTGCCCTTGCATTGGCTACCTGTAAGCTGAATACGTAAAGTGCCATTCGTATAATTGTCAGTCAAATCTGGTGTTATAAACACATCAGCTATGTGACTCTGCGGGCGAGCATAAAGATATACCTCACGCGCAATGCCTGTAAGTTTCCAGAAGTCTTGATCCTCAAAGTAAGAACCATCACACCAACGCATTACCTGCATAGCAATGAGATTATCCTTGCCTGGAGTAAGATAAGGGGTGAGGTCGAATTCGGCAGCCGACTTTGAGTCTTCGCTATAGCCTACGAACTTACCATTTACCCACACACTTAGGTTAGAGGTGGCAGACCCTACATGTAAATATATTTTTTCACCTTTCCATGATGCAGGAATTGTAACTTGCTTACGATAAGAACCTGTATAATTGTTCTTCTCCTCCACGTAGGGTGGGTTGGGCTCAAACTGTGTGGCCCAAGCATAGCCAACGTTTTTATAGGTGGCATCGCCATGACCATTGATTTCAAAAATGCCTGGCACAGGAAAGTCCTCCCACGAAGAGTCGTCAAAGCCCTTGACATAGAAGTTTTTTGGAGCTTCATTATGGTTCTTCACAAAATGGAATTTCCACTTACCTTCGAGCGACATGTAACGTGAAGACTGCTTTTTGTCGCCATGTTGTGCCGCATCAATGCTTTCAAAGGCAAAAAAGTCTGAACGAGGAGCTTGCACTCCTACACGATTCATTGCAGGGTCAAGCCAATAAGGCACTTTTGACTTTTGTGCCTCACATGTCAGAGCACTCATTGCAACAAGACCTAATAATATAGCTTTTTGCATGATATGTAATGTTTAAGGATGAATATTGTTGTAATAAAATTTTTTCTGATTTTAAATAGGTGCTTAGGGCTATTGGCGAGGGGACGAGTTTGCTACTTGTATTGCTTTAACAATGCATAGGCCTTGTAAAGCCCCAACTGTCCAGCCTTGCTCAAGTCGGCATTTGCTTTGTCATGCTGCCCTAATTGCTTGTAAAGTATAGCACGATTGTAATAAGCCTCGGCCAATCGTCCGTCAATACGTATGGCTTGCGTAAATGCGTCTATGGCTTGGTGCGTGGCTTTTTGTAAAGCATACAGACACCCCAAGTTATACTGCACATAAGCATTTTGAGGCGAGCGTTTGGCTGCTTGGTTTAAGTCGTGCAAGGCCAAAGCCAAATGTGATTTACGCTGTTGTGCCTCAATGGTTGAGGTGTTGATGCTATGTGCCAACACGTTACTACGCTGCATCAAAGCTACTACTGAGGTTGAATCGGTTTGCAATGCACGATTTGCCTCATTTAAAGCTGATGTATAGTCATATTTGGCCAGCGCTATTGACGATAGGAATAATGCACGCTGTAAGGGGGTGCACTTAGCATCAACGCGCTCAAGTTGGCGTTCATCAGTTTGCGCATTCTGTGCACTATTTGTTGTTGTTTCAGCAACCAAGCCATACACACGCAATGAGGTGTCGGCCACTCTGTATTTATTCATTTCGGGCATGAAGCCTACTGAATGGTAACCTTGCACATAAACTGGATGAAATGCTGGAGCAAACATAGGCAAGAGTTCGTCGGATGCATGCTCATTTTGCACTTTGCCATAAAAGCGACCAAACACGTTTCGAACCGTGTCGGGGTCTTCTTGCACCAATTGTTTGTATTTGTCTAACGCGTGGTCTGAACGCAAGCGAACTTTTGTACGACTTAAAGGGCGTGCATGCCCCGTAGCCAAATCTAAGTTACGACGTGCTACTACTGTCTCGTCATTCAATGCCCCTTTTATATCACCTAATTTACGACGCAACGATGCACGCTGCATATAGCCATACATAAAGTTAGGGTAAGCCTTAATTAAGCGCGTGTAATCAGCCACAGCCCCTTTATAGTTGCCCACTTGAGCACGCAGTTGTGCTCTGTTGTATATGGCAAGTGTGTTGTTGGGCTCGGTTTTGATGACAAAATCAAAATCTTGAATGGCTCGATTTAAATCACCTACAAACGAGCGCAACAAACCACGATTATAGTGAGCCACAAAATGCGAAGGTTGGAGTTCGATGGCTCGGTCATAATCAGCTATAGCAAGACCAAACTTGCCCAGAGCATGTCGCGCTTGTGCACGTGCTATGTAAAGTTCAAAGTCTGACGGAAGGTAACGTATGGCTTGCGTAAGACAGGAATCAGCCTGTCGATAATGGTTTTTTGCTAACTCAAAACGTCCCTTAAAACTCCAGGCATTTGCTTCACGCGGATTCTTTACCAACAAAGTGTCTATCCACTTCATAGCCTGCAAGGTATCCTTTTGCTCTAAACGGCTTTGTGCCTTTACCATGTAAGTGCGATAGTAATTGGGCCATTTATGCAGCATGTAATCGAGGTCGGCATCAGCTAACTGATACTTCTTTAACTGTAAATAGCACAAGGCTCGATTGTAACGTGTTGCTTGATCGTCAGGCATGTTTTTTATTACACGCGTATAATCGGCCACGGCCCCTTCAAAGTTATCCATGTGTATGCGGCACAAACCGCGTAGTTGATACACCTCGGTAATAAAAGGGTTAAGGTCAATGCTCTTTGAACAATCGGTTTCAGCTCCGCGGTAGTCCTCAAGCGTAAACTTGGCATAAGCTCTATAATAATAAGGCGATGACAAGAAGGGCTTGCTCTCAATAGCTTGATTAAAGTAATGAATGGCTGTTAAATAATCATCTACACTCAGCGCATTTCGCCCCATGTTTGTTACCATTTCAGCATCAATCTGCGCTACCAACCGATAAGGATACACCATCAGCAAAAACAATAATGCGACAAGTGTACCCTTGTGCCGTAGCACGCTGAATACACTTGTCGCATAATATGTTCTTAACAGAGAATACACCATATATATTATATGTGTAGGTGTTCAACACAATAGGGGTAACAACCTAATGAACTAATCAAAACTTTTCAGACGAAGTGAAATGTTGTACTTTTGTCTCTTCTATAATCAGTCATTACCCTTAATTCATTTACTTAGGACACTTTACCTTGTATGAACAACGGAACTTACCCTTGAGCATTTGATTAAGTTTGCCACGCACCATTTGCTTGCGCAAGGGCGAGATGCGATCAATAAATAGGTGAGCATCTAAGTGGTCAAATTCGTGTTGCATAACGCGTGCTAAGTAACCATCCACCCACTCATCATGTTCAACAAAATCCTCATCCATGTACTTAACATGAATGCGTGTAGGACGACGAACAGGTTCATTTATGCCAGGCAGACTGAGGCAACCTTCATCCATCAACTTTGTTTCGCTATCATCGTACTCCAAAATGTGAGGATTTATGTATGCCTTATTAAAGCCCTCGTATTCAGGATAATCATCCTTTAACGGATCGAGCGTAATAACGACCAAACGAATGGCTTTACCAATTTGCGGAGCAGCTAACCCCACTCCATCGCTATGGTACATAGTTTCAAACATATCGGCAATTAGCTGCTTAAGTTCAGGATAATCGGGGGTTATATCAACCGACTCCTTACGCAACACGGGCATGCCGTAAGTATAAATAGGAAGAATCATTGTTGTTTTGTTTTTTTTGCAAGCAGTTTTTGCCGATTTTATTGCTGAAGGCATAATGCACACATTAGCATTATTGGCCAATGTTGCACTCCACCACTCTTTTCTTTTCAGAGACGGCTTTCCATATAATTTTGCAAAATGATGCAAGCACTTATTTCATCCACCAGTCCTTTGTCATTTTGCCTACGCTTTTTACCTATTCCGCTATCTAAGATAGCACGATGAGCCAAAACTGAAGTAAAGCGTTCGTCATACAATTCCACAGGAATGTGAGGCAAGCACTTTTTTAACTTCTCGACAAAGGCCAACACACGCTTTTGGTTTTCTGAGGGTTGTCCATTAGGCTGTATTGGTAACCCCACGACAAAACGTTCCACCTGTTCGTGCGATGTATAATCCTTTAAGAATTGTAGCAGCTGATGTGTTTCAACTGTAGTTAGCCCATTTGCAATAATTTGTGATGGATCTGTAACGGCTAAGCCTGTTCGCTTTTTTCCATAATCAATTGATAATATGCGCATATTATGAGGCATATAGATTAGATGCTTTGCAAAGTGAGCAGGCATTATGTGTGACATTGAAGTCGCCTAAACTTTTATGACGAAGATGAGATTAAAAGTTTAGACGACCTCATTACCTACTTATACAAATGTGCAAACAGCAACCATTATTCACGTAAAATAAGGCAACAATTTGCACATTCGCATATTTGCAATGTCATCAGCACATTCACAATGAGCACATGTGAATGTACACTTATTACTTAATCATGTCACATCCCATGTAAGGCTGTAAAGCCTTTGGTATGCGTATACCTTCAGGAGTTTGGAAGTCTTCAAGCAAAGCAGCTACAATGCGTGGCAATGCCAAGGCTGAGCCATTAAGTGTGTGACACAAGTGAATCTTTTTATCAGCACCACGATAACGGCATTGCAAGCGATTAGCTTGATAAGTATCAAAGTTGGATACAGAACTTACCTCTAACCAACGCTTCTGTGCTTCGCTGTATACCTCAAAATCGTAGCAGATGGATGAAGTAAAGCTCATGTCACCGCCACAAAGACGAAGAATGCGATAAGGCAACTCTAACTTTTGCAACAAGCCTTCAACGTGAGCCAACATTTCTTGATGTGACTGTTCTGAGTGTTCAGGCTTATCAATACGTACAATTTCAATCTTTGAGAATTCGTGCAAACGATTCAAGCCACGCACATCCTTGCCATAGCTACCAGCTTCGCGACGGAAGCATTCAGTATAGGCACAATTCTTAATAGGAAGCTGATCCTCGTTCAGAATTACATCACGATAAATGTTGGTTACAGGCACCTCTGCTGTAGGAATCAAATAAAGGTCATCCACCTCGCAATGATACATTTGTCCTTCCTTGTCGGGCAACTGTCCAGTACCATAACCTGAAGCTGCATTAACAACCGTTGGGGGCATAATTTCAGTATAACCTGCCTCACGTGCCTGGTCAAGGAAAAAGTTAATCAATGCACGCTGCAAGCGAGCACCCATGCCTATGTATACGGGGAAACCAGCACCTGAAATCTTCACACCTAAGTCAAAGTCAATGAGATTATACTTCTTAGCCAACTCCCAATGGGGCAAAGCATCCTTAGGCAAAACGGTGTCATGGCCACCTGTTTTAACCACCAAGTTGTCATCAGCGCACGTACCTTCAGGCACAATGTCATAAGGCACATTCGGTATTGTGTAAAGCAAGTTACGCTTATCTTCCTCAGCTTGCTTCATTACTTCCTCTAACTCCTTGCTACGAGTTTTGATGGTAGCCACCTCGGCCTTTGCTGCCTCAGCCTCATCCTTCTTACCCTCTTTCATAAGGGCACCAATGCTCTTTGAAATAGTTTTAACCTTTGCATTCAAGGCATCTAATTCAGACTGAGCTTCCTTGCGTTTATTATCGAAGGCTAACACGCCATCAATAGCCTCTCGTGCGCCTTTAAAGTGCTTCTTTTCCAAGCCGCGAATTACGGCTTCCTTATCGTCGGTAATTTGTTTGATAGTAAGCATAGCTTTCCTTTATTTATTTATTATGTGCGCAAAAGTAATAATTTTTTATGAACTATGGCTGTTATGATATACAAAACAAAAGTTTTACATGCAACTTTATTTACCCAGGTTTTACCATAAGTAGGTGTTCAAATTTATTTTATGTTATCGATAGATATTATTTTCACATTGAAAGTACTTTCTCGGGGCGCAGATGTTTCCTTCAATGTAAAACTATTTTTGAACACCGACTTAACTCTGTTATAACGATGTATGTTTTAGGCTCCTGCCTAAACATTCAATACTACGTGTTGGCGGAATTAGTAAACAGGTTGGCGGTTAACAGGTTAACTGGGTAACGGGTAAGTTTGTATAGTTTTTTAACTTCTTATCATTCTGCCTTTAACATAATAAGTGGTGTATTATAGCTTACTTACCCGTTAAGCTGTTAATAGGTTCAATACTTTTAGCTGCAATCAAGGCCCCAAAGGTATTCTTAATGTTTAAGGGGTGTTTTTATAAATTAGCTCAAACCTATTTATAAAAACACCCCAATGTGGTTACTCTGAGATTTGCTTTTCAAACAATTCATCAATTATGCCATCGGCAAGACCTATTACGGGTACATGAATATACTCAGCATGCACAAGGTCAGCAATGCGTAAAAATATTTCGGCTGCTGGCACTATAACATCAGCTCTATCCTCCTTTAAGTTGTATTGCTCTATACGTTCCTCCACCGTCAAAGTATTCAGTTGGTTATAAACCGCACGTACTGAACTAATTGGCATGCGCTGCTTCAAGGGGTTCTTGACTGATGCCATGCGATATATCTTGTTAATGTTTCCGCCCGAACCGATGATGTTGATATGACTGGCTAAGGGAGACATTTTTTCAAGGTCCTCTTGCATACGCAGCCATTCATCATCACGCACCTTGCCAGTGAGCAAACGCACCGTTCCGATGTTGTATGACACAGAACTATGCAATTCTCCATCGGTTAAGAAATTTATTTCGGTTGAACCACCTCCAACATCAACATAAAGATAAGCCCCTTTCCGATCGGCCATGCACTCTAAATGGTTACTGTAGATAATACGTGCCTCTTCAGCTCCTCCTATTATTTCAATATTGATGCCCGTGTCACGACTTATGTGCCGTATTATTTCAGCTCCATTTTTAGCATCGCGCATGGCTGATGTAGCACAAGCTCTATAGGCACACACATCATATATTTTCATTAAATGCCGATAAGCCTTCATGAGTCTTTGCAACTTGCGTGCTTTACGTTCTGACAATTCACCATCTTTAAAAATGTCGAATCCTAAGCGCAAAGGCACACGCAACAACATAATCTTTTTAAATTGGTGTTTGTCCTTCGACTCACTATTAATGCTCTTTATTAACAAGCGCACCGCATTAGACCCTATATCAATAGCGGCATAATTCATTCTTGACATTTATTACTTTCCTCCTCTGTTTTATAATGTTCATAAAGAGCCTCTTGCGATCTAAATGCAGGCTCATTGGCTTTTGTAGTCCAAGAGTCGTTACGTCCCGTTCCATCCACCACGCGTCCTTGCGAGGTGTCACGCAGGGCATAATCGATAACTGTAGCCAAATCGCGTTTTATGTTGGGCGAATATACGGGTGTTACTACTTCAACGCGATTGTTTAAGTTACGTGGCATCCAATCAGCCGAACCTATAAACATTTTGTCTTCACCTGCTGCACAGAACTGAAAGATGCGTGCGTGTTCCAAATAGCGATCAATAATGCCCACAATGCGTATGGTGTCGCTTTTGCCCGGAATGCCTGTTACCAAAGAGCAATTGCCTCGCACAACTAAATCAATATGCACCCCATTAGCCGATGCTTCATAAAGTTTCTTCACCATTACGGGGTCAGTAATATGATTTATTTTTATGCGTATATAAGCAGGTTTGCCCGTATTATGATTTTTTATTTCGTCATTAATAAGACGAATAAATTTGTTGCGCATTTCATTAGGCGAAACAAGCAACTCACGATACTTTACAGGCAGATAAGGATGCTCTATAAAATTGAACACTTGACGCACATCGCGCACAATGTTTTTGTTAGCTGTCATGAGCATGTAGTCGGTGTAGCAACGAGCATTTCCTTCATGAAAGTTACCCGTACTTATCACACATATATCGGCTCCCTTACGCATACCTATGTGCGTTATTTTAGAGTGAACCTTCAAACCTTCAACGCCAAAAATAACGTGTATGCCCACCTCTTGCATTTTCTTTGACCAACTAATGTTTGAGGCTTCATCAAATCGTGCCAACAATTCTATTACCACAGTTACCTGCTTACCATTTTGTGCCGCATTAATGAGTGCCTTTACTACCTTCGAATCATGTGCCAAACGGTAAAGCGTTGTTTGAATGCTCTTTACCTCTTTATGCACAGCCGCCTCTTGCAACAAACGTATGTATGAGGCAAAATCATGATAAGGCACATGTATGAACCTATCTTGCTTGCGCACCGACTCAAGCAACGAAGCTTCACCCATTAACTCGTGTTTCAAAATAGGCATCCATGTAGGGTACTTCAAATCCTTACGTCCACAATCGGGAAAACTCATTAGGTCGCGATGATTCTGATAACGTCCCGCAGCCAAAATGGTGTCAAGTTTATCAACATGTAACTTTCCTAACACGCGTTTCAACACATCACGTGGCATAGTGGCATCGTATATCACACGCATGGCCTGCCCACGCTTACGACTCTTTATGCCTTTTGATATCTTTTGCATTAAGCCCGTACGTAGGTCGTTATCAATTTCCATTTCAGCATCCTTTGTAAACTTAAAGGCATATGCTTCAAACACATTATAATTAAGGCCAGCAAATATTAAAGGCAGCGAGCAACGCACCACATCATCAATGTACATTATGTAGCTTTTGCCTTCACGATCGGGCAACTGCACAAAACGTCCTACAATGTTGACTGGCAATTGTAGCAAAGCGTATTCTGGATGTGACTTGTCACTCTCACGTCGCATTTTAACAGCCACATAGATGCTATTATCGGGTTCGTTGTTCAAATCCTTCAATGCTGAAAACCAAACGGGAGCTATATAGCCATCTAACTGCTTATAATAAAAATTACGTACAAATTCACGCTGTTCTTCATCTATCTCGGCATCATTTACTAAACAAATATTTTCGTTGCGTAATTCGTCCGTTACTTGATGAATGGCGTTTTCATACTCTTTTGAGTACTGCGCATTCAGTTTATTGATAACCTTTAAGGTATCAATTGCATCATGTCGTTCATCACGTGTTTCTCTGTCATCACACTCTGCAATGCGATTTAGCAACGCTACACGCACCCGGAAGAACTCGTCTAAGTTATTAGAGTAAATGCCCAAAAAACTCAAACGTTCTAACAAAGGCACTTGAGGCTTATTAGCCTCTTGCAATATGCGACGATTAAAGTACATCCAACTCACATCACGTGGTACGTAATCCTTATACACAATCTCTTTTTTCTTGGTCATAACATTTATTACTTTTTTCAGCAGCAAAGGTACAGGTCGCGTGTTGCAATGATGTTACGCACGCATTACAAATGTGTGAAGGCTTTTTTCATCTTTAAGCAGATAAGTAGGTGTTCAAACTTATTAGTACCTATTTATCTGTCTTTTACCAGAAGGTAACAAGTATATAAAATACACTTACTTAACTATCCGATTCATAAGTAAGTAGGTGTTCAAAAACAAGAGCATCAAACTTTCCCCATAGTCAATATAATCAAGTAAGCAAGCCTAACTTATTATTATTCTCTTTGCTATCTTCTCATAAAAAAAAGGCTGCGGATTATATGACAACCATAACCCAACAGCCATTTTTTATTTATCTTCTATATTGTCCCATCCATTTACTTAGTAATCGGTATTTTCAGGGTCAAAATTTGTCCAACCATTCATCCAATTAGCGGTTGAAGAGAAGGCACCAACATAACTAACCTTATCAAGCCATGTGCTATTAACCCCTTCAAACGAAGCAGCATTCAGCAACGGACTGGCAGCTGTTGGCATAAAGTCGACATTCAAACCCGAGAAGATTGATTTGCCTGTGAGCAGCATCTCAGCCATTGTGCTAACATGGTTGCCTAACTGCGACTTAAAGAATGTAGTTGAAAAAGACTGTTGCGACTCATCAACTACCGCTTTCTTTTCAACATAGTTTACACGTACATCACGATATTCCTTATTAGCATCTGAACCTATAACTCCCATATTTGCAAACCAGATGTTTTGCAAACGAATGTTACCTTGTTGTGCTTGCTCGCGTGTATCGCCCTTTTCGCTATCAATTATCAAACCAATAGGCCAGCCAATGGCTACAGAGTTGACACAATTTAATCGTGAGCCGCGACGTATTTGCATAGCAGCTTGAAACTTACCTAAGCCCGAACCATTATTGGGGTTGTAATTGCCACCAGTAATATAGTCGGCATCATTCACAAAGTTAACATCTGCCTGACGTGGTCCCACAAAGGTCATGTTACTGAATATGGCCGATGTTATAGGTGAAGCCGTTGAGCCACTTGCGTCATTATCGCTTTCAAACCCATTACTTTGGCTCTTATCAGCAATGCGAGGGTCACGTACTGACAAGCCATACTGCACATGACCTGAGAAGCCATTATCTGTATCGAAGTCATCATCCCAGCCATTAAAGGCTATAAGATTTTTGCAATTCACTGTTCCACCAAACCATTCAAATGAATCATCATTTGAATAGCTCACTTGTACGTGGTCAATCTTAGTGCCATCACCAACCGACCCCAAAGTTACACCATTTATTTCTTGGTCGGTAGCAAACGGATATCCAGCAAATTCAACACGCACATAGCTTAACACGCCCGAATTGTCGTGAACATCATTTCCACCATGTTTTGCACGGGGGCCACCTTCAATTTGTGCTTCTCCCGCATTGTGAGGAGCCTGTCCGCAAAGAATCACACCACCCCAATCGCCAGGTTTGCGCTGTCCCTTAGGCTGTGCTGAAGTAAATACAATAGGAGCTTCGGCCGTTCCTTGTGCAATTAATTTACCACCCCGTTCTGCTATAATGGTTGCCTTCGTTTGCTTATCACCCTTAATAATAGTGCCAGGCTCGATGGTCAATTCTGCTCCATTTGCAATATAAACCCATCCTTTCAGCACATAGGTGCCTCGTTTAAGTGTTTGCTTACCTGTAAACACAAATTCCTTATCACCATTGCCAATTTGATTGCCATCAAAAAGCAAATTGTCAGCGGCCTTAAGACCACCATTTGTTGACCAATGGCGGGTGTCAGTTACAGGGTTCTCAGGAGTGTTGTTGTCGCTGCACGAAGTTAATGACGCAGCAAGGGCGAAAGTGGTCAAAGCTGCAAACGCGATGACGTGAATTGATTTTTTTCGCATGACTTGGTTTAATAAGTTTTTTAAGTAGGGCGTTACCTGTTGCTTATCTGTTTGTTGATGACTGAATAGTTTTTGCCTTCAGCTCTTCTCAGTCGTCAAACCACGTTTAAGAACTTTGATTGCCCTTATTTGTTTTCACGCTGCAAAATTCGGCTCTACTTATTACAATGCTGTTGCAGCATGGTAAAATTTATGATAAGCTACATTTTTTCCATGTTAGTACAACACGAATAATCTGTTGAACTGGCCTATATCTTTATACGATATGTTAAGATTCATATTAAAGTTCATGAATATCAATACTATTTCAAACACCCATCATCTCTGTACACAATATCTTAATAACAAAGAAACAATAACGTCACACAAAAACGTGAATTTTGCAACCGACATAAAAACCATACAAGCTATTTATGAAGATTTTTAGACGAGTTCTTTTACTATCGGTTATGAGTGCGCCAGCCTTTACCACATGGGCGGATGATTTCAAAGGGCGCATTGTTGATGCAAGAACAGGAGAGGCACTAATTGGAGCAACCCTTCAAATTATGCCAACCCACCAAACCGCCACAAGCGACAACGATGGTGTGTTTAAGTTCAATCATCTTGCAGCTCGTAATTACACTCTTTCGGTGTCGTACATAGGCTACCAACGAAGTACCATCACCATCAATCCCTCAAAATTAGATAGCATGGTTGTAATTAAACTCAACGAGAATGAAAACGTGTTGGGCGTTGCAACTATCACAGCACAAGTTAAACGAAACACCGAGAACTCTCAAGTTGCTGCGCAACATCAAAGTTTGTTAGTGCAAAATGGCATTTCATCACAACAAATAGCCAAGACTCAAGATAAAGATGCCTCTGAAGTTATCAAGCGTGTGCCTGGCATTTCAATTATCGACCAAAAGTTTGTGATGATACGTGGGCTTTCACAACGTTACAACAACGTTTGGATTAATGGTGCCGCTGTGCCATCAAGTGAACCCGACTCTCGCGCATTTTCATTCGACATAATTCCCTCTTCACAAGTTGACAACATGCAAATCATCAAATCGCCTGCTCCTCAATATCCAGCAGACTTTTCAGGTGGTTTTATTTTGATTGACACCAAGGATGTGCCTAACACCAATAGTACCAGCATTTCAGTAGGAGGAAGCTTAAATGACCAAACACACTTTCGTTCATTTTACTCTTCAAAAGGTAGTAATACTGATTTTTGTGGTTTCGATAATGGAATGCGTTCTTTGAAGGGGGGGCTGAATACCGACTTACAGCTTACGCCAGGTGGTAAAGGTATAGACCTACTTAATAATGGTTTCAATAATGATTGGACAATCAAAAAGCACCATACACTACCCGACCTCAATTTTGCTGCCAACATCAACCGAGCACACACTTATGAAAGTGGTAATTTGCTGGCCTTATTAGCAGCACTAAATTATAGCAACACACATCGCACCTATGCCAACATGGAGAATGCTTTTTTTGGTGCCTACGATCTTACACACGATGAGAGCGTCTACTTACATCGTTATACAGACAATCAATATAGTAACCATGTTCGATTAGGAGCGATGCTCAACCTTACGTTTGTGCCAGCTAAAGGAGGGGGACGTTATGAATGGAAGAATATTTTCAACCAACTGGGAACCAACCGCTTCACTTCACGTCAAGGTACCGACGCACAAAGCAACACTATTAAAGAAGCTGAATACTTTTATTCGAGCAGAACTACCTACAACACTCAAGTGGCAGGTAAACACATTTGGGATAGTAGCCGATTCGATTGGAATGCAGGCTATGCTTACGCTAATCGTCACTTGCCCGACCGCAGACGTTATTCACTTGATGACCAATTAGAACAAGGTAAGATAGGACTTACCACAGGCAACAATATTTCACGTGAATTTACGCAACTCGATGAGCACATTGCGTCTGTTGGCATGAACTATAAAAAAGACTTTGAGCAGAAGGGTAAATTCACACCACAACTTCTTGCAGGCCTCTACTCCGAATATCGTACACGTAATTATAATACACGTAGTTTTATTTACGCATGGGACCCGTTAAGTCAAAATCTCCCCACAGGGTTTCGCTACCTTGATTTGCCTACACAACTGCTTCAAGCTACGAACTATGGCGACACCGGACTCTATTTGCTTGATGACACAAAACTCACTAATAATTATAGCGGACACCATCTTGTTAGCGCAGCTTATGCTGCTACTAACCTGAGCTTAGGCGCACTTAATGTTTACGCTGGATTACGTATAGAGCATTCGCACATGGCATTAAAGAGCAACTTAAGCGACTTTGAACATCGTACAAGCACACGTAACTACACTGCCACCGATTTATTTCCTTCAGTTAACACCACTTATAAATTGAATGAGCAACACCAAGTTCGTTTGTCATATGGTCGTTCTATCAATCGTCCTGAGTTCCGCGAAATAAGCACCTCGGTCTTTTATGATTTTGATTTAGCAAGTGATGTTCAAGGCAACACCGAACTGAAAGCATGCCATATTGACAACATTGATTTGCGCTATGAATGGTATCCCGCACAAGGCGACCAAATTTCGCTTGCAGGCTTTTACAAGCATTTCAATGATCCCATAGAATGGATCTACACCGTAACTGGCGGAACAAATGTTTGCTATTCGTTTGTCAACGCTCAAAAGTCACATAGCCTTGGCTTAGAATTAGATATTCGCAAAAGTCTTGATTTCATTGGATTAAACCACTTTACACTCGTTTTCAATGGTTCTGTCATCAAGAGCCGTGTCAAGTTCAACAAAAAGTCACGACAAGCTAACCGCCCTATGCAAGGACAATCGCCTTATCTTATCAACTTGGGACTATTCTATAGTAATAAGCAATGGAATGCTTCACTACAATATAATCGCATCGGTAAACGCTTGATTGGTGTTGGGCGTAATCTAGGCTCTACAGGTGACCAAATGGTAAATATTCCTGACTCATATGAAATGCCACGTAATGCTATTGATCTTTCAGCATCCGTTGTTCTCGGGCATTTTGACATCAAACTCGGCATTCGCGACATTTTAGCTGAAAAAATCTGCTTTAAACAATTCAATGAAGTTCAACTAACAGATGGTACCAATAAAAGAGTTGAAGAGATAACGCGACGCTACCATTCAGGACGTGACATGAACCTTACCATCAGTTATCATTTTTAAGCAAAACATACATTTTCAGAAAGCCTTGTAAATGGGTGTGTTTATGAAGAATACTTTCATGAACACACCTTTTGCGCATTTTTATGCCCTATAAGTATAAAGTAAACTAACTTTTATATAATAAAGCACAAAAAGGTAGCATTGTATTACATTTTTTCGGACATTTGCCCTATCAAGAGTTTTTCTTGAATAAAACATTTAACTCTACTTATTGTCCTATGAAACACCTACTTCCACAACTGCCCTATGCGCTTGACGAACTTGCTCCACGCATGAGCCTTGACACCATGAACTTTCACTATGGCAAGCATCTTCAAACTTATCTTGACAATGTAAACCATTTGGTTGATAACACACCATTTGCCGAAATGCCTTTAAAGGATATCATTCAGAAGGCTACAGGCCCACTATTTAATAATGCTGCACAAGCTTACAACCATATTCTCTTTTTCAAGCAACTTACCCCTCACCCTACTCATATGAGTGCTCAACTTACACAGCAGTTAGCAGCACGCTTTGGTAGTGTTGATGCCTTTAAGGAGGCTTTTATGCAAATGGCCATAAGTTTGTTTGGTTCTGGTTGGGTTTGGTTGGCAAGTGACACTCAACATGTGCTTCAACTTGTAGCTGAGCCTAATGCTGGCAATCCTCTCACCCAAGGTATGCGCCCGCTTATGTGTATTGATGTGTGGGAACACGCTTATTACCTTGATTACCAAAATAGACGTGCCGATTATGTTAAGAACTTTTGGTCGCTTATCAATTGGGAACGTGTCGAAAGCCGCATTCAAAATGATTGCTTGCTTTATTATTAAATGTGTGAAAGTCGCTCGCCTTGCACTGCTCTGCTTCGCCAAAATAGGCTGCGGCTCGGTAATAAAAATGAAAGTCATGCGGCTTTCATTTTGTATTGCGCTCGCCTTGCACTGCTCTGCTTCGCCAAGATAGGCTGCGGCTCGGTAATAAAAATGAAAGTCATGCGGCTTTCATTTTGTATTGCGCTCGCCTTGCACTGCTCTGCTTCGCCAAGATAGGCTGCGGCTCGGCAATAAAAATGAAAGTCATGCGACTTTCATTTTGTATTGCGCTCGCCTTGCACTATCTTTGCACCATACAAAAAAGTAAAATATGCAATTAATCGTACTTTCTGGTGGCTCTGGCAAACTTTTGTGGCCACTGAGCAACAATGCACGAAGTAAGCAGTTCTTGCCTTTGCTCTCTGCTCCTAATGGGGGCAGAGAGTCAATGATTCAACGTGTTGTACGACAAATTCGTACCTCTGAACTTACCAATAACATCACCTTTGCAACAAATGCGGTTCAGCGCGACTGCATTATTAATCAATTGGGTGATAACGTTGACATTATAACGGAACCCGAACGACGCGACACTTTTCCTGCTACTGCCCTTGCCGCTTATTACTTGACTTTGCAAAAGACATGCAAGGCTGACGAGGTAGTGGTTATTATGCCTTGTGATGTTTACACCAGCCCTTCCTATTTCGACACTATTGGCCATATGGTAAAAGCCGTTGAAAACAATGTTGCTGACCTTGTGCTTATGGGGGTAGCGCCTACTTACCCAAGCGAGGAGTTTGGATATGTGGTACCTGAAAAACATGCTTCTTGCTCATCGGTACAATCGGTAGTTCGCTTTACAGAGAAACCTGATAAGAGTAAGGCTGAGGAACTACTCAAACAAGGAGCATTTTGGAATGGTGGAGTGTTTGCATTTAGGTTGGGATACTTAATGAACATTGCCCGCAAATATGTTGACGCACAAACCTACGACGAAGCATACGCTCACTTTACACAGTTTCCACAAATTAGTTTTGACTATGAGGTGGCCGAAAAAGCTAAGTCGGTAGCTGTCATACCTTTTTCAGGTGAATGGAAGGATCTTGGCACATGGAACACGCTTTGTGCTGAACTGCCATGTAACCACATTGGCAATGTTACTATGGGCGAACATAACACAAACACACACGCTGTTAACGAATTAGGCATTCCCGTGTTTTGTGAAGGATTAAAGGATGTGGTGGTAGCTGCTTCGCCCGATGGCATCATGGTGTGTGACAAGCGCCACTCTGAAAAAATTAAAGACTACGTTGAAGGCCTAACAACACGACCTATGTATGAAGAAAGGCGTTGGGGAACTTATCGCGTGCTTGACGATATTATTTACCCCGATGGCAAGCGCTCGCTTACCAAGTCTATTACCCTTCGTCCTGGCAAAAACATTAGTTATCAAATTCATCACCATCGTAGCGAGGTGTGGACATGTGTTGAAGGTGAAGGCATATTCGTGTTAGATGGTAAGCAACGGCACATTAAGTGTGGCGATGTCATGGTCATACCCGTTGAACATTACCATGCCATCAAAGCTATTACCGAACTCACTTTTATTGAAGTGCAATTAGGCAATCCTTTAGTTGAAGAAGACATTGAACGTTTTGAATGGAATTGGGACTAATACAATACTTATTATAGCACCCCAACCTTCATTCTCTGCTTCATAAAATGTTAATATAGAAATTCATAAAATAGCGTTATACAACATTACTTTAAAGCAAAGACAACGATTCCACCTTTGTAAGTTATTACTTCATTACAAAGGTGGAATCGTTATTTTTGTATGGCCGATAAAGTTCAAAGAACATAAAAACTCCCCGAAGCTCTGTAAAATAGGACTTCGGGGAAGTTCATTTTCTAAAACCTAAACTTGAATTACTTAACCTCAACTTTCAAGTTTGTGATGGTGCTCTTAAACTGCCCTGCATGACGAAGAGGGAAGACCAAAGTACGCTGATAGTAAATTTGATCTGTAGGCTGATATACCACAGGTTCATAGCTATAAGTGCCCTTTACTTGGTAGTGAGCACGATCTTGGTCGCGCATCACATAGAGAGTTTTAGGACCAAGTTCCTCCTTCAAATTACCATCAACCAACAAACGCGTTACCTTGTTTGTTCCTTCAATCGTTATTGTATGCTTCTCGCCTACAGGGATGCGATAGTTAAATAAGTTGCGATAGCCATCACGTTCGAAGCCTAACTTGCCTTGTTCGGGGTCAGACAAGTAAACTACGGCATTGGCCGAACGGAACAATTCTGTACCCTTATTTTCTTGTTTGCCATCAACTGTAAACGTTACAGCGTAGTTGTAACCAATTTCCTCAGCATCAAGTTGCTCACCAGGTTTAACCACATCCTTGGTTAAAGCCACTGTGCCCGACTTACCTAAACGGCCCAACTCATTAACACCAGGAGCCTCGCTCAAATTTTTACGATTAGCATCAAACTCAGCATAAGGCAATTTAGTGTCCTTTCCAGTCCAGCACTTTACAGCTAATGTTTGTAATGCCGGGTAAACACGGTGGTGTACATCCTTGGTTGAGATGCCATTGCCAGCATGGTCATTCCATACAGCGAACATACCGCCTAATATGTCAGGATCATTCTCTTCAAATGTTTTATTGCCAATTACTGCAGGGGTGTAATGCTCATACAAGTATTGACAGTTAAGGTAGTCATAATAGTAACCAGCAGCAGGCACAATATAAGTTAAACCATCAGGAATGCTCACCAACTTATAACCTTGTTTTTTCATTTCAACAGGATCAGCATAACCATTGTACCAAATATCCATTATAACATTTTTGTTCTTTACAGGAGTTGTGCCATTAGCATGAGTCAAAGCACCCCAAAGAACAGCTTGCTTACCATAGCTCTCAACAAGCTTAATGTAATGGTCGGTGTATTCACGAAACTTTTCTACTACGTCCTTCTTGGCATTTGAATATTCATCTGTACCAATGTGTACACGTGGTCCACGGAACACGGGGTTCTTACCTCCCACATATTCTTTCCATAAGCCATCCATGAACTTGTATGTTTCTGGATTAAAGAGGTCAAGGTGATCCATGCCATATTCTTTGCTACCCAATTCGTTCTTATATTGAGTGAAAGCAAGCGAGTGAGCTGGAGCATCAATTTCAGGAATTATTTCTACACCATTCTGCTCAGCCAACTTTTGCAAATCAATAAACTCCTGCTTTGTGTACGAGCCATCCTTGGCTGTGAGTCCAGGATAAGTGTCGCACTCTAAACGGAAGGCTGCTTGTGTCTTTGACCAATCATTGCCAAAATATTGACGGAAGCCATTATCATTCAAGTGAACCTGCAACGTGTTCATTTTATAATAGGCCATGATTTTAGTCAAATTGCGCAAATAGCTCATGGGTATGTACTTACGTCCACAATCTATCATAAAGCCACGGAGCTTATACTCGGGCACATCAACAGTTTTACCCTTAGGCAATTTACCATCTTTATGCTGTTCGCTCACTTGCAGCAATGTACGAGTAGCCCAAAACAAGCCATGCTCTGTAGCAGCCGACAACTCTACAGCACTACCTATATTCATGCTGTAACCCTCATTGCCCAAAGCCTTATTCTTTTTAAGTGAAAGCACAATGTCACCCCCCTTAGCCGTACCACTTACAATGCTAAGCGACTTGCCAAACATTTCTTTATAGTCGTTGGCCAAAGACTCTGCCACAGCTTTTAACTTTGCATTGTTCACTACAATGCGTCCTGACAACGCAGTTTGTCCCTCGGCTCCAGTCCAAGTTTTCAACTCTGGAACCACAAAAGGTTTAGGGTTAATGTCTGCCCACAAAGAACCCGCTGAAAGCATACAAGCAGCCATCATAACGAGTACTTTCTTAGCATTAAAAAGATTATTCATGTAAAAAGATGTTTGTTTTTGGAATTTTATTTCGGTACAAACTTACACATTTAAATCCAATTAGCCATTCATTTTACTAAAAAGCACATGCATTTTTATGCTTCATGAAGGGTTGCTCTGAATTATTTTTGGTTATTTCAAAGAAAAGCACGAAATTAGCACCACTAAACATACACATTTTTTATTATGCGAAATTGGACTACCATTAAAGAATACAAAGAAATTCTTTTTGACTTTTACAACGGCATTGCCCGAATTACTATAAATCGTCCGCGTTATCGCAACGCATTTACCCCACTTACTGTAGCCGAAATGAGCGACGCGCTGCGTTATTGTCGTGAAGCACAAGATGTGTGCGTAGTAGTACTCACTGGTGCTGGCGACAAAGCTTTCTGTGCAGGAGGTGATATGCACGTAAAGGGGCGTGGTGGCTACGTTGGTGGCGATGGTGTGCCCCGACTCAATGTGTTAGATGTGCAAAAGCAAATTCGCTCACTACCTAAACCTGTTATTGCCATGGTTAATGGTTTTGCTATTGGAGGTGGCCATGTGCTACACCTTATGTGCGATTTAACCATAGCCTCAGATAATGCTATTTTTGGTCAAACGGGGCCTAAAGTAGGTTCATTTGACGCAGGCTTTGGAGCATCTTACTTAGCACGCATCGTGGGGCAAAAAAAAGCACGCGAAATTTGGTTCATGTGCCGTCAATACTCAGCAGTTGAGGCTGAACGCATGGGCATGGTTAACAAAGTGGTGCCATTTGACAAACTTGAAGACGAAGTGGTAGAGTGGGCTGAAACCATGATGGAACGTTCGCCCTTAGCCTTGCGCATGATTAAAGCAGGACTTAATGCCGAGTTAGATGGTCAAGCTGGCATTCAAGAGTTGGCTGGCGATGCTACCATGCTCTACTATATGCTTGACGAAGCACAAGAGGGCGGACGTGCTTTTCTTGAAAAGCGCAAGCCCGATTTTAAAAAGTACCCCAAACTCCCCTAACGTTTCATCATGCACTTTCTTCCCTTTAAAATAAGAGTAGTGCCACGCACACTACAATTCAAGCAACCAGCTGGCACTTCGCGTGGCATTTACTACAACCGCAAAGTGTGGTACATAGTCATAACCTCATCCGACCCACAAATTCATTTTACAGGGTTAGGTGAATGTGCTCCGCTCCATGACCTCAGTTGCGACTACGATGAACACTATGAACAACGATTGCGTAAGGTTTGTGCTGAAGTTGAGGAAACACAGAATTTAAATGTTCGCAAATTGCGTCATCTACCTTCCATGCTCTTTGGACTACAATCAGCCTTTCGTTCAGCTGCAGGTTCATTGGGGGGCGACTACCTCCGACTTTATCCTTCAGCCTTTACACGAGGCGAAAAGGGCATTCCTATTAACGGACTGGTGTGGATGGGATCATATGACGAGATGTGCCAACGCATGGAGGATAAACTTGAACAAGGATTTCGTTGTGTCAAGCTTAAAATTGGTGCCATTGACTTTGAAAGCGAAATGGAACTTATTCGCCAATTGCGTTCACGCTATAGCAAAGAGGTGGTTGAGCTGCGAGTGGATGCTAATGGTGGTTTTACACCTTCTGAGGCTCCGCGCAAATTAGACATTTTAGCCCAATACGACATACACAGCATAGAGCAACCCATTAAGCAAGGACAATGGAAAGAAATGGCTCACTTGTGCGCCAACACACCTCTGCCCATTGCACTCGATGAAGAGCTCATTGGAGTCAACGACTTTGAACAAAAGATAGATTTGCTCGACACCATTCGTCCCCAATTCATTGTGCTTAAGCCCACACTTCATGGTGCCTTTACGGGGGCTGGCGAATGGATGTCATTGGCCAAGGACCGTAACATTGGCTATTGGACAACCTCAGCTCTTGAAAGCAACGTAGGACTAAATGCTATTGCCCAATGGTGTGCAGCCATTGACCCCGACACACCTTTACCACAGGGATTAGGAACAGGACAACTATTTGTTGAGAACTTTGACAAAGCCCCTTTACACATTGAGGGCGACTGCCTATGGTATGGCTCAAAAGAGCAAAGAAACTTTCTACACGAAATTGAAGCATTTAAGCAGCGTTGGCAACAGCCCACACCCACCATGCAAGTACACACATCAGGCAGCACTGGGCAACCTAAAAGCATGAAGGTTGAAAAAGTGCGTATGTGGGATAGTGCTTTAACCACACTACAAGCACTCGGTCTGCAAGAGGGGAATACAGCTTTGCTATGCATGCCTTTGCGCTACATTGCAGGACAAATGATGTTGGTTCGTAGTTTTGCTGGGCAGCTGCAACTCATCCCCGTAGCGCCTACATCCCACCCTTATGCCCATTTGCACGAAGCACCTGACTTTGCAGCACTCACCCCAATGCAAGTGTTTGAGTCACTCAAAGTTCCTCATGAACGTTCATTGTTACGTCGCACACTTTGCCTCATCATTGGCGGTGGAGCCATATCTGATGCTTTGACCAAAGAGTTAAAGCGTTTTCCCAACCCCGTTTATAGCACGTATGGCATGACCGAAACCTTATCGCACATAGCCTTGCGTCGACTCAACGGACCTACGGCAAGTGATGCATATACCCCTTTGCCTGGTGTCGATGTTTCACTATCAAGCGAGGGATGCTTGTGCATTTATGCCCCACAGGTTAATAGTGAGCACCTCACCACCAACGATTTAGCAGAGATTCTGCCCAATGGGAGTTTCCGCATTTTGGGGCGACGCGATAACGTAATCTGTTCAGGAGGCATTAAAATGCAAATTGAGGAAATTGAGCAGAAGTTATCTTGCCTACATCTACCACTACAAATCACGGCACTTCCACACGATAGTTTAGGAGAAGCTATCACCTTGCTCTACAGTGCTGACAAAGAGCTCACCTCTTTTATCAAGGAACAATGCCACTTGTTGTTGGACAAATATGAAATGCCACGCCACATCATTCGTGTAGATGAACTGCCACTAACCGAAACAGGTAAACCTGCTCGCGCACAGGCGCGGCAATTGGCTATAAAAATGACAACACAGAGTGACAACCCATTTTGACGTTCTCTACTCACACATGATTCAATCAAAGCTTATGGAAAAAGATAATAACAATCACACAATGGGGCACCTACGCGAATATCGTGATGATATTCGTCAGGCAGTTGATGTAATGAACCAAGGGGGAATCATACTCTACCCCACCGACACAATATGGGGCATTGGCTGCGATGCCACAAATGCCGATGCGGTGCGCCGAGTGTTCGAAATTAAGCAACGCGACGATGCCAAAGCACTCATCACGCTCATTGACTCTGAAGCAAAACTTGAATTTTATGTACGCGAGGTGCCTGAAGTTGCTTGGCAACTCATCGAGGTAGCCGAGCGTCCGCTTACCATCATCTATGATGGAGCACGCAATCTTGCTCCTAACCTATTGGCCGAAGATGGCAGCGCAGGCATTCGCATCACACGCGAGGAGTTCAGTCGCAACCTTTGCATGCGCATGCGTAGGGCTATTGTGTCGACATCGGCTAACATTAGCGGGCAGCCTTCGCCCAAAAACTTTGCTGACATTTCACCTCAAATTCTTAATGCAGTTGACTACGTGTGCACTTCACGTCGCAACGAAACACAAAATCCACCTGCTTCAAACATTATTAAATTAGGCTTAGGTGGTCAAGTTAAAGTAATACGATAAGTAGGTGGTTCTAAAAATTCTGATAGTTGCTTTGCACTCTCTCACATGTGTCTTTTGTCTGTTTTCTCAGTCACATAGCCCGCTATGCTCCTTCGTTCACTAACAAAAATACACACAATAGGGTATAAATCAACTTATCTGAATTATTAGAACCACCAATTTAGTGTTCCGTTCCATTTTCACCCCAAAGTGCATTCACATCATACACTTTGGGGTGATTTTTTTGAACACTTACTCTTATTTAGGCATTATGTCCCCCTATTTGCGAATTACGTTCTCTCATTGTGGCACCTTCAGCAAAATTCAAGCCACTCAATATTGCATTTTTCCCCATTTTCTGCTTTATCTGCAAAACAGTTTGTTGCAGCAACCTCTCTTTTCTTTGTTTTTCCTCAGTAGCATTCCTCTCTCGTTCTATTTTGTCATAATCAGTAAATAAATCAAGTTGAACTACCTCAGGTTGCACCCTTTTATAATCCGTTTCATTTACCACCCTACCCGCGGTGAGTGTAAGGCGTCTTATGAGTAGCGAACGATTCACCACCCTATCAAACACCTGCAGCACACACTTGATTACTGCACTCGGCAAAGTAACATCCCAATCAGATAGATTTTGAACCCCATGTGCAGGCTTCGGCACACTCCTTCCATAATGATCTTTTACCACCGCTCCTTGATAAACAACTTGAAAGTTGTCTTGGCGCAAACTTTCACAATCATAGCCCACATCTACCATTATTTGTTGAGCAACTAATTTCTTTTCAAGTAACACAAGCAGCATGTTCTCAGCCATTTCATGCATTACTACGCGCGCCTGCTCAAAGGAATAAGGCCGCTGAAGCACTTGTCCACGACTTATTGAGTTTTGTTCGGGTTTATAAGCACGTATGTCTTGAATGGTGCAAGGTTCCCACCCCCAAGCATGGTCTATTATTAACTCTGCATTCACCCCAAAAGCTGCATATAAAGCTTTTTCATTACGTACCGACTGCCGTGCAATATCGCCCATTGTAAATAGGTTCATCTGCTCTAACCTTTGCGCAATGCCACGACCAAAGCGCCAAAATTTAGTGATAGGTTTAAAGTCCCACAACTGCCTACGATATTCCATTTCGTTTAGTTCAGCTATGCGCACACCATCTTTATCGGCAGGCATATGTTTGGCTACAATGTCCATAGCCACCTTTGCCAAGTAAAGATTGGTGCCAATGCCCGCTGTGGCCGTAATGCCCGTTTCGCGTAACACCTCACGCACCAATTTCAATGCAAACTCATGAGCTGTCACACCGTAGGTTAATAAGTAAGGTGTTGCATCAATAAAAACCTCATCAATGGAGTATACATGTATGTCGCTCTCGGCTACATATTTTAAGTAAATGCCATATATGCGCGTACTATAAGCCACATAACGCGCCATGTGTGGAGGGGCCACAATGTAGTCTAACGCCCAATCTTTGTGTTGCGCAAGCTCTGCTGAAAAATGAGATTTGCCTACAAATCGCCCACAACAACTTACACGTTCAGCATTTACTTGTTTTACTCGCTGCACCACCTCAAACAGTCGAGCACGGCCAGCTATGCCATATTCCTTAAGTGAAGGCGATACAGCCAAACAGATGGTTTTGTCCGTGCGACTTTTGTCTGCCACCACCAAGTGGGTAGAAAGTGGGTCAAGCCCCCGCTCTACACACTCAACCGATGCAAAAAATGACTTCAAATCAATTGCCAAATATACGCGTTTATCTAACTCCATGTTTAGTTTTTCCCCTTCCTGCAATATTAACCTTATTATTTCCTTTCATGAGCCAATCACAACACAAAAGTATAATTTTTTCTTGAAGTAGGTGTTCTAAAATATTTTATATTTTCGATAGATATTGAAGTCGTCTAAACTTATTACAATTCGTTAAAAGGGGAGTTCATAGGGTACTTTCTTAAATAAGGCTCCTTTCACACTAAACACTTAGCACGTATGACAGAAATAACATATCACCCGTTGGCAAGAATCTTGGTTAACGGGTTAACAAGTTGACAAATTAACAAGTAAGTATGCTAACGCGTAAATAACATATCACTCTATAGATTGGTACAATAAAGATGTACAAAATATGAGAAAAAAACAGGTGATAAATATGTTTTTGTGCTAAGCGAAAAACAGGTATTCAAAATGACAATCGGATGGAATGATTACATTACTTTTCAGAAAATGTTATTTGTATTACCTTTGCAACATAAAACCCTATACATTCAAACATAGTGGTAATAAATACACCCACACCTACGACTCAAAACATTGGCTAAGCAGGTGTTCAAAATTATTTTTTCATAGAAAGAACGTTATCGATGGTTCCTGCCCCCCGATAACGAGAAAACCGAAGAGGATTATAGCAGGTTATGTGACCAAGAACAAAAGAAACATTTGTGCCCGAGAATGTGCTTTCTATGTGAAAATTACATCTACTGATTGTATAAAATAATTTTGAACACCTACTTAATAATCATAATATACACATACGCTATATCTAAATAAAACGTGATGAATCAAATTTGGATAAGTGCCGCAGGTTTATGTGGCTCAACAATTATAGGAAGCGCATTGGGCTTTTTGATTAAAGAACTGCCTCACAAATGGAATGATACAATATTAGGCTATTGCGCGGGCATTATGTTAGCAGCCTCAACATTAGGACTCATTGTGCCCGCCTTTGACATGACATGCCATTGGTGGATGGTAGTAGCAGGTGTTATTATTGGCGCTTTGTTTTTAAATGTGCTCGACCTGTTCACTCCACATCTTCATCATATTACAGGACTTGATGAAGCTGAACACCACCACAACACAACACTTAATAGAGTTCTGTTGTTTGTTATGGCCATAGCCTTGCACAAACTGCCTGAAGGCATGGCTGCAGGAGTGAGTTTATGCGACACCACACCTAATAGCTGGACCGTAAGCCTTGGCATAGCCCTACAAAATGTGCCAGAGGGAATGGTTATCATAGCTCCACTATTATTAGCAGGAGTAAGTTCACTACGCACTCTTATCATATCCATCGCCATTGGTTTACTTGAAATTGTAGGAGTATGGTTAGGATATGCTTTAGGCATCACATCGCAAACGTTCTTACCCGTCATGTTAGGGTTTGCTGGAGGGGCTATGCTCTATGTTACGAGCGATGAAATGATACCCGAAACACACGCACATGGCTACCAAAAACAAGCTACTTACGCACTTTTGTTAGGCTTTATGTCATTGCTATTAATTGAAAAAAGTTTTGCTTAAAATGGTTCTTCTATGCTTAAATTGACCTATTTATTTCATAGCGGGTTTGTTTTAGAAACTGAGGGTTGCATTCTTATATTTGATTATTGGATGGACCCTTCAAATAGCTTGCCTAACATTATGAAGCAAGCTAAGGGTAAACAAGTTTATGTATTTGTAAGTCACTTTCATGCCGATCATTTTACAAGAGACATATTTAAATGGAAGGAACTTTACCCCTATGACCACTTTACTTATATTCTATCAAAAGACATTAAAAAGCATCATCGCGCCCAAAGTAACGAAGCTGACGTGTGGATGGCCAAAGGGGCTGTGTGGAATGACTCAAACATAAAAGTTTCTGCCACAGGTAGCAACGACAGCGGAGTAAGTTGGATAGTTGACATTGCTGATTTTCGCATTTTTCATGCAGGAGACCTTTGCAACTGGTATGCACGCTTTTTAGCTAACAACGATGGCAAGGAGGTTGTTTACAGCAAAGAATTCAACATTTGGATCAACCCTATAAATGAAGAAAAACGTTTTTTAGGTGAACTCAAAGACATTCGCAAAATTACAGATTCATTTGACCTTGTAATGTTTCCCGTTGATGGCCGTATTGGCAATGGTTATACGCGAGGAGCACGACAATTCATACAGCAATTCAAAACAGCACTATTTGGGCACAGTTGCAAATATCCGTGGCTTATTTTTGTAGTATAGGTCTATATTTTCTT
>ERZ507072.359-NODE-359-length-32702-cov-7.956933_pt1 | contig 32702 bp, 23 predicted proteins | sample MGYA00512864_ERZ507072 | MGnify/ENA metagenome assembly ERZ507072 | reverse complement strand
GGGGGAGGCCGGCGCCCCGCAGGCGCTCATGGACGCGACTGCGCGGCAGCGGCGCCTCGTCGAGGTGGCGCACGCCGAGCCCGCCTGCGGCGACGACGCCTGTGCCGCGTGGATCGAGAACGTTTTTTCCGCGCTTGAGCTGGGGCTCGTTCGCGGGCATGCGGGCGATTTGTGCAATCGGTACTGCGCGCTCACGGAGCTCGTGGACCTTAGGGTGGGCATGGTCGTGGCGGTGGGGGAGCACCCGTACTCCGCTGCGGGCCGCAAGTATGGGCACGTCGGTCTGTATGCGGGCGACGGCGCGGTGATGGATTGCGTCGAAGGCCGCGTGCGGCGCGCCCCGCTCGACGCGTGGCTTTCGACCTACGGCGTCATGAGTGCCCCGCGCTGGGGCTGGCTTGGCGGGATCGATCTCGGCCTGGCGTGAGCCGCGGCGGAGGCCGAGCCTTAAATCGGCGCGTGGCGCGATGCGCCGCAACGCTGTCTTGCGCTGTTTGTCGCACAAAGTCCAAAAAATAAACGACTTAATTCGAAACCCCTTGGTATCGAGGCGCTAATCGGCCCAGTTTTACTGGAATTCCGGTCGTTTCGGCAGGCTATACCGACGCTTCTCGAATCAAGTCGTTTATTTTTTGGACTTTGTGCGATGGCTGGGCGCGAGGCCCCCGCGATGGGGGCCGGTTGGCCTTACCCGCGCTCGAAGCGCGTGGCTGCATGCAGCATGTTCACCTCGGTAAGCTCGAGCTTGCCGTCGATGTAGGGCTGAAACATCTTCTCGATTGAGCCGACCCCCAGGCTGCAGCCGCCGCAGAAGTCGCAGCTGCCTTCCTCGCAGAAGTTGAGCCCCTGACGGACGATGGCCTCGCGCTGCTCGCGAGTGGTGTCTTTGATAAGGACGCTCTTTGCCATGATTCCTCCCTGGTCGACTGATCGGCCACAGTATAGGTTCGCCGTCGATGTCGATAACCGACGCATACTGTCGAAAACCGATAAAACGCCTTCATTCCGGCCCGCCCTGACTACTCTTATGCTTGTGCGTTGACATGGCAAATACCGCCCGCGACGCGTGGGCGGACAGACGGATTGGAGATCCCTATGGCCGAGGACGCCAAGCAGCACGCGCTGGACAAGCACAAGGAGTGGAAGGGCAAGATCGAGGTCGTGAGCCGCGCCCCCATCTCCACCCCCGAGGAGCTCGCCGTGGCCTACACGCCAGGCGTCGCCGAGCCCTGCATGAGGATCCACGAGAACGTGGACGACTCCTACACCTACACCCGCCGCGGCAACCTCGTGGCCGTCGTCACCGACGGCACCGCCGTGCTCGGCCTGGGCGACATCGGCCCGGAGGCCGGCATGCCCGTCATGGAGGGCAAGTGCGCCCTGTTCAAGACCTTCGCCGACGTCGACGCCTTCCCGCTGTGCGTCCGCTCCAAGGACGTCGACGAGATCGTCCGCACCGTCGAGCTGCTGGCCGGCAGCTTCGGCGGTGTGAACCTCGAGGACATCAGCGCCCCGCGCTGCTTCGAGATTGAGCGCCGCCTCAAGGAGTCCTGCGACATCCCCGTCTTCCACGACGACCAGCACGGCACCGCTGTCGTGACCTGCGCCGCGCTGATCAACGCGTGCCGCCTGACCGGCCGCGAGCTGGCCGACGTCCGCGTGGTCTTCTCCGGCGCCGGCGCGGCGGGCATCTCCATCGCGCGCCTGATGAAGCGCATGGGCGTCCGCGACGTCGTCATCTGCGACCGCCGCGGCGCGATCTACGAGGGTCGCGAGGGCCTGAACCCCGTCAAGGAGGAGGTCGCCTCCTGGACCAACCGCGAGGGCGTGCGCGGCGGCCTGGCCGACGCCGTCAGGGGCGCCGACGTGTTCGTGGGCGTCTCCGCCCCGGGCGCGCTCACCCAGGACATGGTCCGCACCATGGCCGCCGACCCGATCGTCTTCGCCTGCGCGAACCCCGTGCCCGAGATCATGCCCGACGAGGCGCTGGCCGCCGGCGCCGCCGTGGCCGCCACGGGCCGCTCGGACTTCCCCAACCAGATCAACAACGTGCTGGCCTTCCCCGGCATCTTCCGCGGCGCCCTGGACGTGCGCGCCTCCGACATCAACGACGACATGATGGAGGCGGCCGCCTACGCCATCGCCGGCCTGGTTGACGACGACAAGCGCTGTGCGGACTACATCATCCCCGGCGCCTTCGACGAGCGCGTCGCCCCCGCCGTGGCCGCCGCCGTCGCCGAGGCCGCCCGCAAGTCCGGTGTTGCCCGTATCTAGCGGCCCGTCGCCGGGGCTGTCGCACAGCTGCAGGGCCAGGCGCCCGCCGCTCCCCTCAGGGCGGCGGGCGCCTTCTTTGTGCCGCGCTCCCGCCGCGCTTGCGATGATGGCGTCGGTCCCGGCGCGGCCCCGCGACCCGGCACCCGGCGCATGGCCTCCTGACCTCAAAGGCGCGCCGCCCGTTCAACCTACAAGCGGCGCGCCTTTTGTTGTCCCAACCCTGGAATAGAATCACGTTCAACCCGTACTTCTTTGTATGCGGGCATTCCCGGAGATTGGAATCGTGTCATGAAGCTGACCGACGAAGAGCTCGACAAAATCATGGAGAACGCCGGCCTCATGCTGGCCGAGCCGCACAACCCCAAGGGGAGCTATCGCAAGGGGGATTGGCTGCTCACGCGCTGCAGGCGCTGCGGCGTGGTGGCGCACTACCGGCTCGCGTACATCCTGGAGAAGACCCAGATCGGTGAGCCGGTGTGCCGCGCCTGCTATTGGCCCGGATGGTACGAGTGGGGCCACAAGCTCGATGCGCAGGTGATCCAGAAGCATCTCGACGAGGGCTACGACCTCGACTTCCTCATTGATTCCGGCTTCGTTCCCCGCCACCACTCCCTCGAGCTGCCGCAGGCCCAAAAACTTGCTTCTGAGCACGGCTATCGCCTCATCGGCATGATTCGCGGCCCCCGCGAGGGCGACGACCTCATGGTCGTTCGCTGCAACGCCTGCGGCCGTCAGGCCGTCGAGCGCCCCTGCGACGTCGAGTTCGGCTGCACCTGCAAGGGCAACGGCCTGGGCGATCGCAACCCCTATCCCGCGGACAAGGCGCTCCCGGCGGAGTAGGGGACACGGGCAGCTGGTGCTCCTGGAGCATAAATAATCGATTCATCTTCTGTACGTCCTCCCTCCCTGCTACTGTGAAAGCAATGCAGTTGCAAAGAAGGGCGTGGCATGAGCGAATCCATCAAGAAGTACGACCCGACCGACCGGGGGTCGATTTTGGCGTATGCTCAGCGTCTTGTGGGCAAGACTCTCCGGCAGGTGACCGATGCCGGTGATCTGGCCGATCCGCATCGCCGTCGCGGCTCCTTCGGAAATGCCCTTGAAGAGCACTACTTTGACTATGCAATCAACAGCGACTCGAGCGCTGACTTCGCCGAGGCAGGGCTCGAGCTCAAGGCGACCCCGCTCAAACTCGTAAAGAAGGGCAAACAAGAAGTCCTTGTTGCCAAGGAACGCTTGGTCCTCGGGATGATTGACTACGACACGGTGGTGAACGAGAGCTTTGACATCAGCCATGTGCTCCAAAAGTGCTCTGACGTGCTGCTCGTTTCGTATGTCTACGAAAAAGAGAAGAACCCCGTCGACTACGTGATTGTGGCGGTTGCCGAGTGGAGAATTCCCGAGGAGGACCTCCCACAGATCAGGACCGACTTCGAGACCATCGTGGCTAAAGTGCGGGCCGGTCATGCAGAAGACATCTCGGGTTCCGACACCATGTACCTTGAGGCCTGCACGAAGGCGGCGAACAGCAGCGTTCGCACGAGCCAGCCATTCTCTGATATTCCCGCGAAGCCACGAGCCTGGGCGTTTAAGGCCTCGTATATGACCGTTATCCAGCAGGGAATTCTTCGTGGCATGCAAGCGATGCCGCGCTCCGCTGCCGAGAAGCAGCTTGGGCTCCTTGAGCTGGTTGAGGCTCGTTTTGTGTCGTACTTCGGCATGACTGAGCGGGAGCTTCAGGCAAAGTTCTCGCTAACCAAGTCCAAGGATCTCTGCGCCAGAATCACGCGCTCCATCCTTGGTGTCGACTCCGAGAACGAGATTGAAGAGTTCGCGAAGGCCAACGTCAAGTCAAAGACAATCCGCCTCAAGCGAAACGGTGTGCCCAAGGAGGCAATGTCGTTCCCGTGCTTCGATTACTTCGAGCTCGAGAAGAGGTCTTTTGAGGAGTCGGATTTTCTTGGCTATCTTCAGCAAAAGTACCTCTTTGTGATTTACCGCGAGGACGATGCCGGGGACTATCGTCTTTCGGATGTCTGCTTCTGGCAGATGCCGGAAAGCGATCTGGGAGAGGCCAAGCGCTGTTACGAACAGATGCAGCAAAACGTTCGCGATGGCAGGGCGGATGTCTCGGTGAAGAGCACAGAGAATCGCTGCTGCCACGTTCGTCCTCATGGGGCGAACTCCGCCGACACCAGGCCTCAGCCTCACGGCGCGCCCGTGGTCAAGAAGTGCTTCTGGCTTAACCAGCGCTACCTTGCGGAGGAGATTGCGCGGGCGCAGGGCGAGTAGGCTATCCCTTGATCTTGTCTCACCGATCGGTTATCATGATCAGGCTTTCATCACAGACAGCGAATGGAGAAACGTGATGAACGAGATCAAGATTGCCGAGCTCTTCGCGGGCGTGGGCGGCTTCCGCCTGGGCCTCGAGGGGTATGAGGGCCCCGAGGGCGCGGGTATGGACATGCCGGGCGCGGGCCCGTTCAAGACTATTTGGGCGAACCAGTGGGAGCCTCCCGGAACGGCTTCCAAGCAGTTTGCTGCAGCTTGCTACAAGGCGCGCTTCGGCGAGAGCTCGGTCGTGAACGAGGACATCCACGAGGTCATCGCCCAGTTCGAGCGCGGGGAGCGAGACATCCCCGACGTCGATATGGTCGTGGGCGGCTTTCCCTGCCAGGACTACTCCGTGGCCAAGCCCCTCTCCCAGGCCGGAGGAATCGAGGGCAAGAAAGGCGTCCTGTGGTGGGACATCCACAGGTTCCTGCAGATGAAGGGGCCGGAGAAGCAGCCGCGCTACGTCCTCCTCGAGAACGTTGACCGCCTGCTCAAGAGCCCCGCAACCCAGCGCGGCCGTGACTTCGCCATCATCCTCTCGTGCCTGAACGAGCTCGGCTACTCCGTCGAGTGGCGCGTCGTGAACTCCGCCGAGTACGGGTTCCCGCAGCGCCGCAAGCGAACCTACATCCTCGCCCGCCTCACCGGCGAGGTGTGGAACCTGGAGGAGCGCCTATCCCACGGCGTGCTCGCGGAGGCGTTCCCCATCGTGGAGCCCGAGTCGGTCGGCTGGGTCTATATCCCCGAAGATCCCTACCAGGCCACCCAGGAGTTCAACAAAGGAACCGGTTCCAAGACCTCGCCGTTTCATGAGGCGGGTGTCATGCAGGACGGCCGCGTTGTCACGGCGAAGGTCGTCGAATCCTACGCCGGCCCGCGCATGACCCTGGGCGACGTGCTGGTGGACGAGGCCGACGTGCCCGAGGAGTTCTTCATCGAGCCCGAGAAGCTGTCCCAGTGGGAGTACCTCAAGGGAGCGAAGCGCGAGAAGCGCGTCAACAAACAGACCGGCTACGAGTACACATACTCAGAGGGTTCCATGGCCTTCCCGGACGCGACCGACAAACCGTCGAGGACCATCCTCACCGGCGAGGGCGGCCGCGGCGCTTCCCGCTTCAAGCACGTCATCAAGTGCGAGGACGGGCGTTACCGGCGTCTGGTGCCCGATGAGCTCGATCAGCTCCAGGGATTCCCGCGCGGCTGGACTAATACGGGCATGTCCGATGGGCGTCGTGCGTTCTGCATGGGCAATGCGCTCGTGACCGGCATTCCGCATCGCATTGGTCAGGCGCTCATTCGTAGCATCGAAGCCGAGGGTGCTTCTCGCTAAAAGCACGTTTCGAAAACCGGCGCTGCGGCAGAAGAGCGCACGGAAACGTTGAGAGAAATGGCGCTGTGGCAGGGGTTTCTTGCCGCAGCGCCATGTTTTGCGACGCAAGGGCGCCGCGGATAGCCGCAGCGCCCTTCTTTCCATTGCTGAATGGGGCTGCCCCGGTCGCGCACAGCGCGGAGCGGCCCTTCTTGCCGGCTAGAGCTTCTCGTGGAGCTTGAGCAGCTCGATGAGCATGTGGTCGCGGTACTCAGCGAGGGACTCGGGGGTGTTGCCCTTGCTGGCCGGGCGCGCGGCCAGCTCGGCGTCGACGCCCTCCTGTGCCACGTGTGCCCACTCGGCAGGGAGGCTCTTCCAGTCGGCCATGTCGGCGAGCCAGAGGCTGACGGAGTCGTTGAGGTGGTTCATCAGGCCCTCGACGCCGCCCTTGCCACCGCCCAGCTCAAAGACGAGCGACGGGCCCATGATGCCCCAGCGGATGCCCGGGCCGAAGGTGACGGCCTTGTCGGCGTCCTCCACGGTGCACACGCCCGACAGGACGAGGTTGGCGACCTCTCGGTACAGGGCCATCTGGAGGCGGTTGCAGATGAAGCCGAGGGCCTCCTTCTGCAGGACGACGGGCTCCATGCCGATGCGCGCGTAGAAGGCCTTCGCGCAGTCGACGGTGGCGTCGGCGGTCTTCTCGCCCTTGGTGATCTCGACGAGGGGGATGAGGTGGGGCGGGTTGTACGGGTGGCCGCCGCAGAAGCGCTCGGGGTGCTCGGCGTTCTTTGCGATTTCGGTCACGAGCAGGCCAGAGGTCGAACTGGCGATGATGGCGTCGGGCGCGGCCGCCGCCTCGAGCTCGCGCACGAGCTCCCACTTGACCTCGTAGTGCTCGCTCGAGGACTCCTGGATGAACTGGGCGTGAGCGACCGCCTCGGCGACGGAGGTGGTGTAGTGGATGCGCGTCTCGATCTGGGCCGCCTGGGCGTCGTCGTAGACGCCGTTCTTTACGAGGGACTCCAGCGAGGCGTGGACGCGCTTGCGGGCAAGGGCGCTCGACTCCTCGGTGCGGTTCTGGGCCCAGACCTCGAGCCCCGCCATCGCGAACTTGAGCGCCCAGCTGTAGCCGATGACGCCCGCGCCGATGGATGCGGCGCATGTGATGCTGTCTGCCTGCATATTGCCTCCTGCGTGATTGACCTGCGCGGAACTGCGTGGGATTAACGCCGCGTGCAGTATAGGTCTCCGGCGGCGGGAAGGAGCCTTCAGGTCTGCCGGCGGTCGGGCAGGTCCGCCGGCGGAGGGGGCGCGTTGGGGGGCTAGTCCTGGCGGTTGACGATCACAATGCCGGCGCAGACGAGCACGAGCGATACGACGGCGAGGGCGGGGGAGAGCACGTCCGTCTCGCCGAGGAGGATGGCCGAGAGGATGACGCCGAAGATCGGGTTGACGAAGCCGAAGACGGCGACGCGCGAGACGTCGTTCGCGGCTATGGTGGCCGACCAGACCGAGTAGGCGGCGGCGCTGATGAAGCCCATGTACACGAGCAGGGCGATCGCGGCTGCGGGGTTCGCGCCCGGCGCCGGGGCGATGCGGCCGCCTGCGGCGAGGCCGGCCGCCAGCATGACGGCGCCGCCGATGGCAAATTGCCAGCCCGAGAGCAGGACCGGGTCGTGGTCGGCGGAGTAGCGTTTGCAGAGGTTGCTCGACATTGCTGCGGCGAAGGTCGAGAGGAAGACGAGGCCCTCTCCGTCGAGGCGGAAGCTCAAGCCGCCGGTGCGGCCGCTGAGGTTGACGATGAGGACGCCGGCGAAGCCGAGGACGCAGCCGAGGGCCTTGGCGCCGGTCATGCGCTCGGTGCGGAAGGCGTAGGCGGCCAGGAGCACGACGATGAAGGTGCTGCTCGCCTCAATGATGGAGCTCGTCACGCCCGAGCAGCGAGAGAGGCCGATATAGAACAGCAGGTACTGCAGGATGGTCTGGAAGACCGAGAGCTTGATGGCGCAGGGCCAGTCGCGGCGCGCGGGCACGAAGGGGCGGCGGCGCGCGATGCTCATGCCGACAGCGACGAGGGCGCCGGAGATCAGGAAGCGCGCGCCAGCGAACGCGATGATGGAGGCGACGTCGGTCGACGCGATGCCAAAGAGGCCATAGCCGATCTTTATGCATGGGAAGGCCGAGCCCCACAGCAGACACGCGAAGGTACAGCCGAGTACGAGGCCCGGCGTGGTGGCGAGGAAAGTTCTTTGCGCTGCGGCGGGTTGCGCCATGTGTTCGGTCCAATCGCTGGTCTGGTTTGGGTTTGGGCTGCGCTAAAAGTCTCTGCGGGCTACGCCGTGACCGCCCGTTGCGCCGAAACGCTGCCCGGGCTACGTGTTTCGGCGCCTCGTTAGGGCGGGAATGGCTTTCAACGGCTATTTTGCCGGAGCGCCTGCCTGGTTTTGCCCGAAAGTACGTAGCCTGGAGCGAGGTTTGACGCACACGAGTGTTCCGCCGTAGCCCGGGGCTGCTTTCGATGCACGGAGTGTGCAGAACACGCCGGATGGGGCACTCTTGAATAGGGGAAGCCGGCGCGCAAAAGGCCGCCCGCCCGCGATGGTGCGCGGACGGGCGGCCGGGGGAGCAAAACCTGCGCGCTACTCGGTGAAGTAGCTGACGCCGCCCTCGATGAGCGGCTGGAACTTGTTGCCGGGGACGTTCTTGTAGAGACCCTCGCCGGAGCGCTCGGTGTGGCCCATCTTTCCGAGGACGCGGCCGTCGGGGCTGGTGATGCCCTCGATCGCGAGCACAGAGCCGTTGGGGTTCACGTCGAGGCTCATCGCGGGCTCGCCGTCCTGGCCGACGTACTGCGTGGCGATCTGGCCCTTGGTTGCGAGCTCGGCCACGAGCTCGGGCGACGCGACGAAGCGGCCCTCGCCGTGCGAGATCGCGATCTCGTGCATGTCGCCGACCTCGCATTTGGACAGCCACGGCGAGAGGTCGCTGGCCACGCGGGTGCGGACCAGGCGGCTCTGGTGGCGGCCGATGGTGTTGAAGGTGAGGGTCGGGCAGGTCTCGTCCATCGGGCGGATGTCGCCGTAGGGGACAAGGCCGAGCTTGATGAGGGCCTGGAAGCCGTTGCAGATGCCGAGCATGAGGCCGTCGCGGGACTGGAGCAGCTCGCGGACCGCTTCGGTGACCTCGGGGGCGCGGAAGAACGCGGTGATGAACTTGGCGGAGCCGTCGGGCTCGTCGCCGCCCGAGAAGCCGCCCGGGATCATGACGATCTGGCTCTCGCGGATGCGGCGGGCGAGCTCGTGGGTGCTCTCGGCGACGGCCTCGGGCGTGAGGTTGTTGATCACGAGGACGCTGGGCTCGGCGCCGGCGCGACGGAACGCGCGGGCGGTGTCGTACTCGCAGTTGGTGCCGGGGAACACCGGGATGACGACGCGCGGGCGGGCGACGCGGATCGCCGGCTTGGGGCGGCTGATCTGCTTCTCGGCCACGCGGAAGTCGAGCTTCTGGACCTTCGGGCCCTCGGCGCGGTACGGGAAGACGGACTCGATGGCGCCCTCCCAGGCTTCCTGCAGCTCAGAGAGGTCGATGGTCTCGCCGCAGGCCTTGAGCTCGTAGGCCTCGGTGGTGGTGCCCAAGAGCGCCACCGTGACTCCCTGCTCGAGCTCGGGGAGCTGCGCGTCGTCGGAGACCTCGACGATGAAGCTGCCGTAGGCGGGGCAGAACAGTGCCTCGGTGGTGAAGTTGGGCTCGACCTCGATGCCGATCTGGTTGCCAACGCACATCTTGAACAGGGACTCGGCGACGGCGCCGTAGCCCGGGGTCGAGATGGCGAGCGCCTGGCCGCGGCCCACGAGGCCCTCGACCACGTCGTAGGCGGCCAGCAGTGACTTGGCGAGCGGCGTGATGCCGTCGGCGTCGTAGTTCGGCAGGACGGCGATGACCTTGTGGCCGGCGCCCTTGAACTCGGGCGAGGTCACGCGGCCGACGTGGCCGAGGCCCGTGGCGAACGACACGAGCGTGGGCGGGACGTCGAGGTCCTCGAAGCTGCCGGACATGGAGTCCTTGCCGCCGATGGAGCCGATGCCGAGGTCGACCTGCGCCATGAGGGCGCCGAGAACGGCGGCCATGGGCTTGCCCCAGCGCTCGGGCTCGTCGCGGAGCTTCTCGAAGTACTCCTGGAAGGTGAGATAGAAGTCGCGGTGCTCGAAGCCGGCGGCCACGAGGCGCGAGACGGACTCGACGACCGACAGGTAGGCACCGGTGTACTGGTCGGCCTCCATGAGGTAGGGGTTGAAGCCCCACGCCATGCCGGAGCACGTGGTGGTCTCGCCGTCGACGGGGAGCTTGGCGGCCATGGCCATGGCAGGGGTGAGCTGGGTCTTTCCGCCGAAGGGCATGAGCACGGTGGCGGCGCCGATGGTGGAGTCGAAGCGCTCCGAGAGGCCCTTGTTGGACGCGACGTTGAGGTCGGTCACGAGGTTGTGGAGCTTCTCGGCCAAAGTCTCGCCCGCCCAGTCGTGCTCGTAGGCGGACGGGGCGACAACGTGGACCTCCTGGTCCTTGGGCGCACCGTTGGAGGCGAGGAACTCGCGGCTCACGTCGACGATGGTCTTGCCGTTCCAGTCCATGACCAGGCGCGGGTCCTCGGTGACGGTGGCGACGGGCGTGGCCTCGAGGTTCTCCTCGCGGGCGTAGCCGAGGAACTCCTCGACGTCCTCGGGGGCCAGGGCCACGGCCATGCGTTCCTGGGACTCGGAGATGGCGAGCTCGGTGCCGTCGAGGCCCTCGTACTTCTTGGGAACGGCGTTGAGGTTGACGTGCAGGCCGTCGGCAAGCTCGCCGATGGCGACCGAGACGCCGCCGGCGCCGAAGTCGTTGCAGCGCTTGATCAGGCGGCAGGCGTCCTCGCGGCGGAAGAGGCGCTGGAGCTTGCGCTCGACGGGCGCGTTGCCCTTCTGGACCTCGGCGCCGTCCTTCTCGATGGACTCGACGTTGTGGGCCTTGGAGGAGCCGGTGGCGCCGCCGATGCCGTCACGGCCGGTGCGGCCGCCGAGCAGCACGATGACGTCGCCGGGGGCGGGGCACTCGCGGCGCACGTGGGAGGCGGGGGTGGCGGCCACGACGGCGCCGATCTCCATGCGCTTGGCCACGTAGCCGGGGTGGTAGAGTTCGGAGACCTGGCCGGTAGCCAGGCCGATCTGGTTGCCGTAGCTGGAGTAGCCGGCGGCGGCGGTGGTCACGAGCTTGCGCTGAGGCAGCTTGCCCTCGAGGGTCTGCGAGACGGGCACGGTCGGATCCGCGGCACCGGTGACGCGCATGGCCTGGTAGACGTAGCTGCGGCCGGAGAGCGGGTCGCGGATGGCGCCGCCGATGCAGGTGGCCGCGCCGCCGAAGGGCTCAATCTCGGTCGGGTGGTTGTGGGTCTCGTTCTTGAAGAGGTACAGCCAGTCCTCGTTGTGGCCGTCGACGTCGACCTTGCACTTGACGGTGCAGGCGTTGATCTCCTCGGACTCGTCGAGGTTCTTGAGGATGCCCTTGGCCTTGAGGTACTTGGCGCCGATGGTGCCCATGTCCATGAGGCAGATGGGCTTCTGGTCGCGGCCGAGCTCGTGGCGCATGCTCTCGTAGCGGGCAAAGGCGTCCTTGACGTGCGCGTCGCCGGAGGCGATGTGGTGCAGGCGCGTGCCGAAGGTGGTGTGGCGGCAGTGGTCGGACCAGTAGGTGTCGATCATCTTGATCTCGGTGATCGTGGGCACGCGGCCCTCGCCGCCGAAGTACTCCTGGCAGAACTTGATGTCGGCGAGGTCCATGGCGAGGCCGCGCTTGTCGATGAAGGCCTGGAGCTGCTCGTCGTCGAGGCCGAGGAAGTCCTCGAGGACCTCGACGGGCTCGGGCTCGGGGACGTTGGTGGCCAGGGTGGCCTTGGGCTCGAGCGATGCCTCGCGCGCCTCGACCGGGTTGATTACGTAGTGCTTGACGGCGTCGATGTCGGCGGCCGAGAGCTCACCCTCGAGCACGTAGACCTTGGCGGAGCGCACCGTCGGACGCTCGCCCTGGCTGATGAGCTGGATGCACTCGGAGGCGGAGTCGGCGCGCTGGTCGAACTGGCCGGGGAGGAACTCGACCGCAAAGACGGTCGCGCCGTCGGCCGCGGCGGGCATGTCCGCGGAGGCGTCGTCGGTCTGCGGCTCGGAGAAGACCGTGGGCACGCAGGAGGCAAAGAGCTCCTCGTCGATCCCCTCGACGTCGTAGCGGTTGATGATGCGCAGGTTGGTGATGCCGTCGATGCCAAGGAGCGTGCGCAGCTCGCGCTCGAGCGCCTTCGCCTCGCCGTCGAATCCGGGCTTCTTCTCTACGTAGACGCGAGAAACCATAAAAGAGAACCTCCGTGACGGGGTCTGCCGGTAACCTCACCATTCTACGGCAGTTTGCCTACCGCTCACCGATAAAACAGCAGCTCAGAGGGCTTACTTTTTGTTTGGCTGCCCGCCAGGAAGTTGGGGTGCGAAGGCGCTGGTCAAACGCGTGAACAGGGGACGTAGCACCGTTCACGTTTCCCGTGAACGGTGCTACGTCCCCTGTTCACGCCCTTCTAATAGAATTCAAAGTAACGACCTACCCGAAGCAGAACGGGGGCACCCCATGGAGACAAAGACGTTTACCTCCGCGAGCGCGTCCAAGTTCATCAAGAGCCTCGAGAATGAGAAGGAGCTTCTTCTTTCGCGCGAGGCCGAGAACTCCACGTATGTCCGCGCCCAGGGCGAGACGGAGGAGCCGCCCGAGTACGACTACGCGGCGACCCGCGCGGCCGTTGACCAGATCGACGATAAGGTCCGCCGCATCCGCCATGCCCAGCACGCCTTCAACGCGACGGCCGAGGTACCGGGCGAGGGCATGACCGTCGACGAGGCGCTTGTGGCGCTCGCGCAGATGAACGCCAAGTTGGCTGTCCTTGCCCGCCTCCGTTCCGCACAGGCAAAGAAGCGCGTGGGCCAGGGCTGGGGCAACACCCAGGGCGTCATCGAGTACGAGTACGCGAACTACGACGTCGAGCGAGCGGCCGCCGACTACGCTGAGCTCTTCCAGTGCATTGCCGACATGCAGCTGAACATCGACCTCGTCAACCAGACCCAGACGTTCGAGGTCGAGCTTTAGGCGCTTGCGCTCGAGCCCCTTCGCGAACGTGTCTTTCCGGGCTTGTGGGTCTCTTTTTGAACAGGGGTAACCCTGGGGTTGCAGCTGTTGCGTTACGGTTGTCCTTAGTTTCTAGTTGTTAGTGCGTTGCGGTTGCGTTGCCGTATTTGGGCCTTTGGCCACCACAGTGCCCACAAGCCGAAAGCCTTTTTGCCGCTGAGGCACGGTCACACGCGGCAACCCCGCCTTCAGGCCCCATGGGGCAGGGAGGCGGGGTTTCGTTTCCCGTGAACGGTGCTACGTCCCCTGTTCACGCCTAGCCGAGGGCGACCATCGCCGCGGTGAAGGCGAGCGTTGCCGCGACGGCTACGACGTCGTGAGCGCAAAGCCGCTGCTCGCGCAGGTGAGTGCGCCCTTCTCCGCCCTCGTAGCAGCGGGCGTCGAGCGCGCGCGAGAGCCCGTCTGCGTGCCGCAGTCCGCTGGCAAGAAGCGCGACGATCACGGGGACGATCGCGCGGACGCGTCGCACGGGGCTGCCCTCGTTGAAGCCGCCGCCGCGCATGGCCTGCGCGTCGAGGATGGCCGAGGCCTCGTCGGCCAGCGTCGGTACGAAGCGCAGCATCAGGCTGAACACCATGGCGATTTCGTGGGCGGGCAGGCCGAGGCACGCGAGCGGGGCGAGCATGGCGTCGAAGGCGTCGGAGAGCTCGGTCGGCGTGGTGGTCAGCAGGATGAGCGATCCCACCATGAGAGCTAGGCCGAAGCGCACGGTGTACAAGATCGCCGCCCACACGCCGCCGTCGGTTATGCGAACGGGGCCCGCGACCAGCAGCTCGTTGCCCGTTTGCACAAAGATCAGGTTGAATAGCGAGAGGAACGCGAGAAAGAATACGAGCGGCTTGACCGACGCCGCCACGCGCCCGATGGGCACGCGGCTCGCGGCCACGACGCCGATGGAGAAGGCGGCGCCTACCGCGAGCTGCGCCGGGGTGGCGGCGCAAAACAGCGCGATCATGGCGACGAAGGCGCAGCAGAACTTGACGCGCGCGTCGAGCGCGTGGATGGGGGAGTCGGCCTCGAAGTACTGGCCGACCTCGAGCTTGAAGGCCATCTAGGCGCTCACCTCCTTGCGCGGGCCGTTCGCGCCGCCCGTGTCCGCCAGCGGCCCGAGCGCGGCGGCGAGCTCCTCGATGGTGAGGGGGTCGCCAAGGGCGGGCGCGCCCTTCTTTTCAAGGGCGCGCGCGTAGGCGAGCGGACGGGGGATGCCGAGCCCGCACGCGTGGAGCCTCGCCGCGTTTTCCGGCGAGAAGACCTCGGCCGGCGCGCCGTCGGCGATCACGCGGGACTCGTCGAGCACGACCACGCGGTCTGCGCGCGCGGCGTCCTCCATCGAGTGCGTCACCTGCACGATCGTGACGCCGTGTGCGCGCAGCTCTGCCAGCAGGCGGCGCAGGCCGGCGCGGCCGCGCGGGTCGAGGCCGGCCGTCGGCTCGTCGAGGACGAGCAGCTTGGGCTGCATGGCGAGCACGCCCGCGATGGCGGCGAGGCGCTTCTGCCCGCCGGAGAGCTCGAAGGGCGAGAGGCCCTTCTTTGCGGCGAGGCCCACCAGGCCGAGCGCATGGTCGACCCGGCGAGCGACCTCGTCGGCGGGAAGGCCCATGTTGCGCGGGCCGAAGGCGACGTCTGACTCCACGGTCTGGGCAAAGAGCTGCCGCTCGGGGTGCTGCATGACGTAGCCGACCGCGCGGCGGACGTCGCGGCGGCCGCGCTTGGTCGCCGTGGTGGCGCCGGCGACCTCCACACTGCCGGCGTCGGGGGCCTCGAGGCCGCAGAGCAGGCGGAGCAGCGTTGACTTGCCGGAGCCGGTCTGGCCCACGACGGCGCAGGTCTCGCCCTCAAGGACCTGGAACGAGACGTCGTCGAGCGCCGCCTGGCGCGGGGTGTAGGAGTAGCTGACGCCGCTCACGCGGCAGAACTGCTCGCTGGGGGCGCTGTTCTTGGAAAGAAGCGCTTGCTGCGCGCGGCCGCCGCCGGCGCCGCCCGCCAGCGCCCTTCTTGCCCGCAAAAGACGCAGGTCGAAGGGTAGCTCGAGCCCGAGCTCGTCGATGAGCTCGGCGTTCGCGCCGCAGAACACCTCGGACGGCTCCCCGTCGAGCACGATGCGGCCGGCGCGCATGACGATGACGCGGTCTGCCTCGAGCGCCTCGTCCATGAAATGGGTCACGTGGACGAGCGTGGCGCCCGCGGCGGCCAGACGGCCCATCACGCGCATGATTGCCTCGCGGCCGCGCACGTCCAGAAGTGAGGACGGCTCGTCGAGCACGAGCACCTGCGGCTCCATGGCCAGCGCGCCGGCGATGCACACGCGCTGCCGCTGTCCGCCGCTCATGCGCGACGGGTCGGCGCGCGCGTAGTCGGTGAGCGCCACGCGGGCGAGCTCGCGGTCCACGCGGCGTCGGATCTCGTCGCGTGGAAGGCCGAGGTTCTCGGGCCCGAAGGCGACGTCGTCGGCCACGACGCTCGTCACGATCTGGTCGTCGGGATTCTGGAACACGAGGCCGAGGCCGCGGCGGGCGCGGCGGTAGGCCACAAGGTCGGGCGCGCCGCCCTCGCACACGCGCTCTCCCACGAGCTCGACGTCCCCTTCGTCCGGGGCCAAAAGCCCGCAGATTACCGAGGCGAGCGTGGACTTGCCGCTGCCGTTGGCGCCCAGGACGCAAACGCGCTGGCCGCGGGGTACCTCGAACGTGACGTCGTCGAGGGCGCAGTCGTCCCCGTAGCGCAGCGTAACGCGCGAGAGGCGCACGACGGCGCCTCTCTGTAGATCAAAGTTTTTATCGAAGCCGGAGCTCATGCGCATCCTTACCCTGCGAGCGCCTTCGAGACGGGTCCCTGCACGAGCGCGGTGAGGACGCAGTTGAGGGCCAGCTTGAGGACGTTGAACGGAACGAGGATGGGCAGGATCATCGCGACGACGGCGTCGACGGTGACGGCGGTGTAGAGCGGCGTGACGATGAGGTTCATGACGATGCACACGGCCAGCGAGATCGCGGCGCCCACAGCCATGCCCGCGACCAGGCCGCGCTTTCCGCCGAGCTTGCGGGCGATGAGCGAGCAGGGGACGACGAGCGACGCGTTGGCCGCGATGGCCATCAGGACGCCCCATGGGCTGAACTGGAACACGAGGTGCACGAGCCACGAGAGCACGACCACGATGGCGCCGGTGGCCGGGCCGAAGGCGAGGCCCGCGACGAGGGCGACGACGCAGGACGGGTCGTACTCGAGCCACGGCGCTGGCGGGAAGATGGGGATCTCGATGAAGCTCGTGATGAGCGAGAGCGCGCAGAACAGCGCCGTTACCGCGATGCGGCGGGTCGACCAGCCGGAGCCGGCGGTGGTGGAGTGCGCGTCGTGCGTGGAAGTAGCCATGTGTGTGGCCTCCGTTTCTTCCATCCGGACTATACCGTTGGTCCTGGAATCTCACCAGGTCAACCGCGTATTCGCGGGTCGCGGACTTCGGGACTGGCACCGGCGACCGTGCGCCTGCGCTCCCGTTACCGCCAGTGGGGAATTTCACCCCGCCCTGAAACTGACGCAGCCGACTATATCACTTAGTTGTAATGGAGTGCCGATGAACGCGAAAATACCTTGCTGTACTGCTATACTCGCGCCATTGCGCGCGTTGGCGCCCACTTCTGATGTCCAAGCGAAAGGAAGAGATGTCCGAGAGCGACAGTCCCCTCGAATGGAGGCTCCGTGCCATCGTCGGCGAAGAGAACCTGCTGGTAGACGAGCCGATGAGCGAGCACACTACCTTCGAGATCGGTGGCCCTGCCGACTTCTACGTCATCCCCGAGGACTTCGACGAGGTGCGCGACGTCATTGCGGCGTGCAAAGACGCCGGCGTCGATTACTTTGTTCTGGGCTGCGGTTCGGACCTTCTTGTTTCCGATGAGGGCTACCGCGGCGTGATCGTCGCCGTGGCCGACGGCCTCGTGGGCGTGAGCGTCGAGGGCGACGAGATCTGCTGTCAAGCGGGCGTCGGTCTGCGCGAGGCCTCCGAGATGGCCTGTGAGCTGGGGCTTTCCGGCCTTGAGTTCGCCTGCGGCATCCCGGGCTCGGTCGGCGGCGCGTGCTTCATGAACGCGGGTGCCTACGGCGGCTGCATGGCCGACGCGCTCAAGGAGGTCCGCGTCCTTCTTCCCGACGGCTCGGTCGTGGACGTGCCGGCAGGCGAGCTCAACCTCGGCTACCGCAAGAGCCGCATCGCCGACGAGGGCTGGGTCGTTCTTTCGGCCACCTTCGGCCTCAACCCCGGCGACCCCGAGAAGATCCGCGCGACCATGGACGACCTCACCCACCAGCGCGAGGAGAAGCAGCCGCTCGAGCTGCCGAGCGCCGGCTCCACCTTCAAGCGCCCCGAGGGCCACTTCGCCGGCAAACTCATCACCGACGCCGGCCTCAAGGGTTATCAGTCCGGCGGCGCTGCTGTGAGCAAGAAGCACGCCGGCTTCGTCGTCAACGTGGGCGGCGCCACCGCGGCCGACGTCCACGCCGTGATCGAGCACGTGCAGGACGAGGTCGAGCGCCAGTTCAGCGTTCGCCTCGAGCCCGAGGTCCGCTTCCTGGGGTAGGGAAGCGCGGGCTGGCCGCCCTTCTTGCCCGTGTGGGCTCCGTAACCGAATGAACCCGCGATTGGGCTACTTCCGTGGAAGTAGCCCAATCCGTCTCGTGCTATGCCGTTTGGAAAGAAGCGCGCCTGCGGCCGCCCGCTAGTTCTTCAGCGAGTTGAGCGGGGCCGGGAAGCGGCCGCCGCGGTGGGCCAGGACGGTGCCGGCGTGGGGGTTCACGGGCATGATCGGCGCGGAGCCAAAGAGGCCGCCGAACTCGAGCATGTCGCCCTCGGACTTGCCGATGGCAGGTATCAGTCGGACGGCGGTGGTCTTGGTGTTGATCACGCCGATGGCCATCTCGTCGGCGATGATGCCGGCGATGGCCTCGACCGAGGTGTCGCCCGGGATGGCGATCATGTCGAGGCCAACGGAGCACACGCAGGTCATGGCCTCGAGCTTTTCGATGGACAGCGCGCCGTCCACGGCCGCCTGGATCATGCCGGCGTCCTCGGACACGGGGATGAAGGCGCCCGAGAGGCCGCCGACGGAGGACGACGCCATGACGCCGCCCTTCTTGACGCAGTCGTTCAGAAGGGCGAGGGCCGCGGTGGTTCCGGGGCCGCCGCACTGGCCGACGCCGATGATCTCGAGAATCTTCGCCACGGAGTCGCCTACCGCGGGGGTCGGGGCGAGGCTGAGGTCCACGATGCCCTTCTCGACGCCGAGGCGGCGGCTGGCCTCGCGGCTCATGAGCTCGCCGGCGCGGGTGATCTTGAAGGCGGTCTGCTTGATCTTCTCGGCGACCTGCATGAGGTTCGCGTCGTCGGGCAGCTCAGAGAGGGCGGCGGCCATGACGCCGGGGCCCGAGACGCCGACGTTGATCACGGCGTCGGCCTCGCCGGAGCCGTGGACGGCGCCGGCCATGAAGGGGGAGTCCTCGACCATGTTCGCAAAGACGACGAACTTGGCGGCGCCGTAGCAGTCGACGTCGACGGTGCGGCGCGCGCACTCCAGGATGGTCTGCGCGGAAAGAAGGACGGCGTCCATGTTGATGCCCGCGCGCGTAGAGGCGATGTTGAGCGAAGAGCAGACGCGCTCGGTCGTGGCCAGTGCCTCGGGCACGGAGTTGATGAGCTTGCGGTCGGTGGCGCCGATGCCCTTCTGGACGAGGGCGGAGAAGCCGCCCATGAAGTCGATGCCCAAGGTCTCGGCGGCGCGGTCCATGGCGTGGGCGATGGGCGAGAGGTCCTCGTCCTTGCAGCCGGCGGCGATCTGGGCGATGGGGGTCACCGAGACGCGCTTGTTCGCGATGGGAATGCCGTACTCGTTCTGCAGGTCGTCTGCGGTCTGGACGAGGTTCTCTGCCGTGGTCGTGATTCTGTCGTAGACCTTGTCGCACATGCGGCCCATGTCCTCGTCGGCGCAGCCCGCCAGGCTGATGCCCATGGTGATGGTGCGGAGGTCGAGGTTCTGCTCGGAGACCATCGAGAGGGTCTCGGCCACTTCCTGAGGAGTGATGTCCACTTGCATGCCCCTTTACGGCTCGTTCATTGACGTAACTAGTAAGTATACGGTGAGCCGTCGTTCACACGCCACGCCGTAACAACCCTGGGACAAAATCCCCCGTCCCTTTTGTCCCAGGGTTGAACTAAACATATCTAAACAAAACGCTCAATAAACAGCACATATACCGTAAACAATCACCTAAACAGGCCGCTCGCCACCGTTTCCGTACCGTTCACGGGGGTATGTCTCGGCAAGCGTTTAGTAAGGGTTTAAAAATGAGTCAGACACAAGGACAGCACATGAGAAAGACCCGCCACTTCAGAGTGTTTTCGCAGGAAAACAGGCGGTTTTCGCCGATCAGGGCCTTCGATCGGCAACCGGGGTTGCTTGAAGGAACGGCACATCCGCAACGTCAATGTCACCCCCACTTGAGATGCGAGGTCAAAGCGACCGCGCTATTATCGTTGAATGTAGTAAGCAACGTTCTTCCGTTGTTTACTCATTGTTTTCAGTGAACTTGCGCACAAGGCGCAAGTGAGGGAAGCAAGACGAAGGGAAGGAAACACTATGGGCAACATTTCGAGGAGGAACTTCCTCAAGTACGCCGGTCTTACCGGCGGCATCGCCGGCCTTGCCAGCCTCGCCGGCTGCTCCGGCAACGGCGACGGCGACGGCGCCGACGGCGACAAGATCAAGATCGGCGTCTCGATCTGGTCCTCTACCGACGCGCTCGGCAAGCTCTCCGTTGACATCATCAAGAAGGCCGCCGACATCCTGGGTGTCGAGATCACCACGGTCGATCAGGGCCACGTCTCCGAGCAGGTCACTGCCTCCATCGAGACCCTCTGCGCCGCCGGCTGCAACGGCATCGTCGTCTGCAACTCCGCCGACTCCGAGATGACCGCCGCCATCAACACCTGCAACGACAACCAGGTCTACCTGGCTCAGTTCTACCGCATGATCTCTAAGGAGAACTCGCCCGACGTCTACTCGCTCGCCGAGAACTCCCAGTACTACGTCGGCGCCGTCCACGAGGACGAGGTCGGCAACGGCGAGAAGCTCATCGAGCTCCTGACCGCCGACAACGCCGACGCCTTCGAGGGTATCCAGAAGGGCGCTCGCAACATCAAGCTCGAGGGCTGGACCGTCGGCGACGCCACCTTCCAGGAGCGCTGGAAGGGCTATAAGTCCGGCGTCGATAAGTGGAACGCCGCCAACCCCAGCGACCCCGCCACCCTCTCCGACCCGGTCTACGCCAACACCTCCTCCTCTGAGGGCGCTAACGTCACCCAGCAGTTCTACAACACCGACAACACCATGGACGCCCTGATCGTCGCCGGCGGCGGCGGCGACCCGCTGGTCGGTTCCGTGGGCCAGCTCAAGAACATGAACCTCACCGGCAAGATCCGCGTCGCCTCCACCGACTTCCTGGACGACCTTAAGGACCAGCTCGCCACCGGTGGCATGTACTGCGAGTCCGGCGGCCACTTCTGCGACCCGCTCTACTCCTTCCTGATGGTCTACGCCGCCTGCAAGGGCTCCGAGACCTTCATGCCCAAGTCTGGCGACTTCGGCAAGGAGATCAAGTTCCCCTACGTCTTCGTTTCCTCCGTCAAGGAGTACGAGGACTACGAGAAGTACTTCGTCGACGACGCTCCTTACACCGACGACGAGATGAAGGACCTCGCCACCAAGGACTTCGACGCCCTGTGCACCGCCGCCGAGTCCCTGTCCATCGAGGACGTCAAGAGCCGCCACGCCTAGTCGCAAGGCGATTGCGGTCGCATCACTCAGTTAGCTGGGGGCGGGCCCTGTCCCTAGGGCCCGCCCTTAACTGTTTGTAAGTCAAAGCACGTGTGTGGGAAATAAAGGGAAGGATCGTGAATGGAACTCCTAAAGAAGGCTAAGCAGAGCCAGTGGTATGGCGTTGGCCTGCTCCTTATCATCACGGTCGCGGTATGGGTCGTTTTCAAGCTTCTGTGCCCGGGCACCTTCGGTTCGCCCGATCAGATGCTGACCTATCTGCAGACCGGTCTGATCTACGCGGTAGGCGGCTGCGGCCTCTACTTCATCGTCGTCATGGGTCTGTGGGACTTCTCCATCGGCTCTATTCTTGTTCTGGCGTGCCTGCTGTCCATCGGCTTCTCGCAGATGCTCGGCGTCGTGGGCCTTATCGTGGCCCCGATCCTCTGCGGCGCGATCCTCGGCGCCGCCAACGGCCTCGCCTACATTAAGCTGCGTATTCCCTCGCTGATCGTCACGGTTGGCCTGTCTCTGATCTACGAGGCCTTCTCGGTCTTCGCCTCCGCGTGGGCCGGCACCCGCCTCGCCGATCAATACAAGATGTTCGGCGCGTACCCCTGGAACCTCATCCTGGCACTCCTCGCGTTCGCGCTCTGCTCGTTCATCCTCAAGTACACCAAGCTCGGCACCTACGTCAACGCCATCGGCGCTAACGAGGCCGTTGCAAAGAACATGGGCGTCGACGTCGACAAGTACAAGTTCCTCGCCTTCGTGCTCTGCTCCATGTTCGTTGGCATCATGGCCGTCCTCTACATCGGCTACGGCACCGCCCAGACCCCGATGACCGGCATGCTCTCCCAGTCGCTCAACTTCAAGCCGCTCATGGGCACCTTCTTTGGCCTGGCCTTCAAGAAGTACGGCCACCCCGTCGCGTCCATCGTCATCGGCGAGTTCATCATCGCCATGATGTTCGCCGGCTTCGTCGCGCTCGGCATGCCCGTCACGGTCAACAACATCGTCACCGGCGCCACCCTGCTCGGCATCGTCTTTGTCACCACCAAGCGCGTCAAGGGCGCTGTCGTAAAGTAAAGGAGGGATACACACCATGAGTGAACAGAAACTGCTGCTCCACGCGGAGAAGATCGACAAGAAGTTCGGCCCGACCCACGCCGTCAAGGAGGTGTCCCTCGACTTCTACGAGGGTGAGATCCACGCCCTTATCGGCGAGAACGGCTCCGGCAAGTCCACCTTCACCAACATGCTGACGGGCATCCTGCCCATCGGCTCCGGCACCTTCACCCTCGACGGCGAGCAGGTCGCGCCCAAGAACCAGGTCGACGCGAACCACCACGGCATCGCCATCGTCGTCCAGGAGATCGGCACCCTGTCCGGCCTCACGGTCGCCGAGAACATGTTCTTGGGCGACGAGGACCAGTTTATCAAGAACGGCCTCAAGAACACCGGCGCCATGAACAAGAAGGCTCAGGAGCTTCTTGACTCCTACGGCCTCGGCTACATCAAGGCGACCCAGCCCATCGACAACTACGACTTCGAGGACCGCAAGCTCGTCGAGATCGTCAAGTCCACCTGGTTCGACCCGAAGATCCTCGTCGTCGACGAGACCACCACGGCGCTCGGCGAGGGCGGCCGCAAGAAGCTCTTCGAGGTTATGCGCGACGTCCGCGCCAAGGGTCACTGCGTGATCTTCATCTCGCACGACATGGCCGAGGTCCTCGAGATGAGCGACCGTGTCTCCATCCTGCGCGACGGCGATTACATCACCACCGTCGAGAAGTCCGAGGTCGACGAGGACAAGCTCAAGGTCCTCATGGTCGGCCGTGAGCTCGGCGGCCACTACTACCGCCAGGACTACCCGGACTACAAGACCCAGAAGGCCGGCGAGGTCGCCGTCTCCGTCCAGAACGTGAGCGTCCCGGGACAGATCTCCGACCTCTCGTTCGACCTGCACTACGGCGAGATCCTGGGCATCGGCGGCCTTTCCGAGTGCGGCATGCACGAGGTCGGCAAGGCCATCTTCGGCGCGTCCTACGACCGCACCGGCGAGGTCGTGCTCGCCGACGGCACCCACGTCAACGATATCAACACCGCCATCAACCACTCCGTCGCCTACACGTCCAAGGACCGCGACAACGAGTCGCTCCTGATCCAGGACAGCATCGAGGACAACATCACCATCCCCTCGATGCGCGACATGGGCACCTTCCTGTCGGACAAGAAGCTCCACGACTTCGCCGACCTCTACGCCAAGCAGATGCAAACCAAGATGGTCAACGTCAAGCAGCACGTCTCGGCGCTGTCCGGCGGCAACAAGCAGAAGGTCGTCCTTGCCCGCTGGCTTGGCAAGAAATCCGACATCTTGATTCTCGACTCGCCGACCCGCGGCATCGACATCAAGGTCAAGGCCGCCATCTACAACCTGCTCGAGGACATGCGCGCCGAGGGCAAGGCCATCATGATCATCTCCGAGGAGATCATGGAGCTGATCGGCATGTGCGACCGCATCTACATCATGAAAGACGGAAAAATCAACGGCGAGCTCGAGCGCAGCCCCGAGCTGTCCGACAAAGACCTCATCTCCAAGATGGTCTAGGAGGCGAATCAGATGGCAACTACCAACGATGCGGCGCTCGATCCCAAGAAGGGCGCTGCCGAGGCCAAGAAGAGCTTCGACCTCTCGTCCGTTAAGGACTTCCTCCCGCTCATCGGTTTCGTGGTGATCCTGGCGTTCTTCGCCATCGCGACCGGCGGCTCGATCCTCACCCCGAAGAACATCACCTTGATCCTCTCCGGCGGCTACATGCTCATGATCGCGGCGTGCGGCGTCTGGATGATCATGGCGATGGGGTGCCTGGACTTCTCGCAGGGCTCCATGCTCGGCGTCTCCTGCGCCGTGGTCTGCGCCCTTTCCCAGTACAACCTGGTGCTCGCCATCCTTGGCGGCATCGCGACGGGCGCCGTGATCGGCCTTATCAACGCGCTCTTCCACGTTAAGGGCCAGATTCAGTCCTTCGTGGTCACGATGTGCATGATGTTCCTGCTCCGCGGCGTCTGCGCCTTCCTCACCACCGAGAAGCCCATCCAGGCCGCCGGCTACATCACCGGCTTCAACAACATGCCCCTGCTCATGGGCATCACCATCGCGGTTCTCGTTATCACCTTCGTGATCACCCGCTTCACCTGCCTCGGCCACAACCTCAAGGCCATCGGCGCCAACGAGAAGGGTGCTCGCTTCGCCGGCATCAAGGTCCAGAAGACCAAGATCTTGGTCTACGTGGCCGCCGGCTGCATCACCGGCTTCGCGGCGTTCATCAACGCCGTCAAGATCGGCTCCGTAACCGCCACCTCCGGCAACATGCTCGAGACTCAGCTCCTCATCGCTATGGTCCTCGGCGGCATGCCGATCAACGGCGGCGCCCGCGCCCGCTTCTCCAACGTCGTCATCGGTGTCGCGTCCTACCTCGTGCTCCAGAAGGGCCTCGTCATGCTCGGCCTGACCACCGAGATGCAGCAGCTGGCCCTCGGCATCATCTTCGTCTGCATGGTCGCTCTCTTCTCCGACCGCAGCTCGAACCAGGTCATCAAGTAGCTTTCAGCTCCACCCTCCCTTTGGCCCCGCCCCTTGCCCACCTCTTCCCTTGGGGGCGGGGCCATCCGGGAGGTTCCCTTTTGGCGGCCCTGCCGCCCAAAAACATGCACCGCATATGCGTCCGAAAGGAACGAACATGCTCGAGATCAAGAAGTACAAGTTCTATTTCTGCCCCTGCACCCAGGACCTGTACGGCGACGAGTGCCTCCAGCACGTGCACGAGCACGCCGAGGAGGTCGTCAACTACCTCAACGCCTCTAAAGAGATCCCGTTCGAGGTCGAGCTCAAGCCCAACCTCCTCACCGCTTCGATGATCCAGCAGGTCTTCAACGAGGCCAACAACGACCCCGACTGTGCCGGTATCATCACCTGGGCTCACACTTTCAGCCCCTCTAAGAACTACATTCTGGGCCTGCAGGACCTCCGCAAGCCGCTGTGCCAGTTCGCGACGCAGTACAACGAGGAGATCCCGTACGACACCATCGACATGGACTTCATGAACGAGAACCAGGCCGCCCACGGTGAGCGCGAGCTCGGGCACATCTTTGCCCGCATGCGCTGGAACCACAAGGTCGTCTTTGGTTACTGGAAGGATCCCGTCGCCCTCACCGAGCTCGGCCAGTGGCAGCGCGTCGCCGTGGGCATTAACGAGTCCCGCAACATCCGCATCGCCCGCTTCGCCGACACCATGCGCAACGTCGCCGTCACCGATGGCGACAAGATCGAGGCCCAGGTCAAGCTCGGCTGGACCGTCGACGCGTGGCCGATCAATGACCTCACCCCCTACGTCGAGTCCGTGACCGCAGCTGAGGTCAAGGAGCTCACCGACGAGTACTACGAGACCTACGGCCTCGTGCTCGACGGCCGCGACCCGGAGGAGTTCCGTCGTCACGTCGAGGTCCAGGCTGCCCAGGAGATCGGCATTGAGCGCTTCCTCGTGGAGCACAACTACAACGCCTTCTCCGACCACTTCGGCGACCTCGGCGCCCTGAAGCAGCTCCCGTCCCTCTCCATCCAGCGCCTCATGCAGAAGGGCTTCGGCTTCGGCCCCGAGGGCGACTGGAAGACCCCGGGCATGGTGCGCCTCATGAAGGTCATGACCGCCAACGACCCGAACGCCAAGGGCTCCGCGCTCATGGAGGACTACACCTACAACCTCGTCCCGGGCAAGGACGGCATCCTCGAGTCCCACATGTCCGAGGTCGATCCCTCGATGGCCGACGGCGAGATCAAGATTCGCGCCACCCCGCTTTCCATGGGCGACCGTGAGGACCCGGCGCGCCTGATCTTCACCGCAAAGACCGGCCCCGCCATCGCGACCTCCCTCATCGACCTTGGCAACCGCTTCCGCCTGATCATCCAGGACGTCGACTGCAAGAAGGTCGAGAAGCCCATGCCGAAGCTCCCGACCGGCACCATGTTCTGGACCCCGCGCCCGAACCTCAAGGTCGGCACCGAGGCTTGGATCTACGCCGGCGGCGCGCACCACACCGCTGTCTCCTACGACCTTACCGCCGACCAGATGATCGACTGGGCCGACGCCATGGGCATCGAGTCCGTCGTCATCGACGCGAACACCAACCTCCGCGACTTCAAGCGCGATCTCAAGCTCGGCGAGGTTTACTACAAGTAAACGTCGCATAACCCAGCTGCGCGGTCGTCCCGCACGTGAGTTATTCCGGCCGCGTCTCTCGCCCGAGAGGCGCGGCCGCCTTTGTTTTGGGTGCTCGCTCGGGCAAAGAAGCCCGCGCGGCGCGCCCTTCTTTCCGAGCACTTCTTCCTTCTTTATAAAGGAGTCAACCAATGAGCAAGACCAAAGAGCAGATCGTCGCCGATATCGAGGCCGGTCGCACCTCCCTGGGCATCGAGTACGGCTCGACGCGCGTCAAGGCCGTCCTCGATGACGCCGACAATGAGCCCATCGCCATCGGCACCTTCGACTGGGAGAACTCGCTTGTCGACGGCTACTGGACCTACAGCGAGGACGAGATCTTCGAGGGGCTGAAGACCTGCTACGCCTCCCTCAAGGCCGACGTCGAGGCCAAGTACGGCGTCACCCTGAGGAAGGTCGGTGCCCTCGGCATCTCGGCCATGATGCACGGCTACCTGCCCTTCGACGCCGACGGCAAGCTCCTCGTGCCGTTCCGCACCTGGCGCAACACCACCACGACCGAGGCCGCCCACGAGCTCTCGCGCCTCTTTGCGTTCCACACGCCCGAGCGCTGGAGCGTGAGCCACATCTACCAGGCTGTCCTTAACGGCGAGGAGCACGTCCCCAACATCGACTTCTTCACCACCCTGTCTGGCTTCGTGCACTGGCGCCTGACCGGCGAGAAGGTCCTTTCCATCGGCGACGCCTCCGGCATGTTCCCCATCGACTCCGTGGCCCACGACTACGACGCCGCTAAGATCGCCCAGTTCGACGAGCTCGTGGCGAGCAAGGGCGTCGAGTGGAAGGTTGAGGACCTGCTTCCCCGCGTGCTCGTGGCGGGCGAAGTGGCCGGTCACCTTACCGAGGAGGGCGCGCGCCTGCTCGACCCCTCGGGCGACCTCGAGGCGGGCTGCCCGCTATGCCCGCCTGAGGGCGACGCCGGCACCGGCATGATCGCGACGAACTCCATCGCCCAGCGTACCGGCAACGTCAGCGCCGGCACCTCGGTCTTCTCGATGATCGTGCTCGAGCACGCCCTGAAGGATGCCACCGCCGAGGAGATCGACCTCGTGACCACCCCGGTTGGCGATCCCGTTGCCATGGTGCACTGCAACAACTGCACCTCTGACATCAACGACTGGGTGAACCTGCTTGCCGACTTCGCCGACACCATGGGCGTGCCCGTGAACAAGGGCGACATCTACACCAAGCTCTTCAACGCCGCCCTCACCGGCGATAAGGACGCCGGCGGTCTCGTGTCTATCCCGTTCATCTCGGGCGAGACCGTCATGGGCGTCCAGACCGGCTTCCCGATGGTCGTGCGCAAGCAGAACGCAAACTTCTCCATCGCAAACTTCATGCGCATGAACATCATGGCGGCATTCGGCGCCCTGGCCGCAGGCAACGAGGCCCTGCGCGCCGAGGACGTCAAGATCGACAAGCTCTACGGCCACGGCGGCATCTTCAAGACCCCGAAGGTGGCCCAGAGCCTGCTGGCCGCCGCGCTCGAGGCTCCCGTGACCGTCATGGCCACTGCCGGCGAGGGCGGCGCCTGGGGTCAGGCCGTCGCCGCGTCCTACATGGCGACCAAGGAGGAGGGCGAGTCGCTCGCCGACTTCCTCGACAACAAGGTCTTCGCCGGCATGGAGGGCACCACGGTCGAGCCCGACGAGGCCGATGTCGAGGGCTACCACGCCTTCCTCGACGCCTTTAAGAAGGTTAACGAGGCCGAGAAGGCTGCCGAGGCCCAGCTGGCCTAGAATCCTCAGAATCAATCGCGAGCGGCGCCCCCGGTTGCCCGGCATGGCAAATGGGCTCAGGGCAACCGGCGGCGTCGAGAACGCAAATTGCGAAAGGAGCGCATCGATATGATGCTCAAGGAACTGCGTGAGAAGGTCTACGAGGCGAACATGGACCTGCCCAAGCACGGGCTGGTCGTCTTTACCTGGGGCAACGCCTCCGAGTTCGACCCCGAGACGGGGCTTTTTGTTATCAAGCCGTCCGGCGTCGACTACGACAAGCTCTCGCCCGAGAACATGGTTGTCTGCGACCTGGAGGGTAAGCGCGTCGAGGGCGAGATGAACCCCTCCTCCGACACCCTCACGCATGCGTGGATCTACAAGAACTGGGCCGATAAGGGCATCCGCGGATGCGTTCACACGCACTCCGCCGCCGCCGTCGCCTGGGCCCAGGCCGGCCGCGACCTTCCCGCCTACGGCACCACGCACGCCGACTACTTCTACGGCCCCGTGCCCTGCATGCGCGGCCTGACCGAGGAGGAGATCGAGGAGGCCTACGAGCTCAACACCGGCAAGGTCATCGTCGCCGGCTTTGAGGAGCGCGGCATCGACCCCGTCGCCGTGCCCGCCGTCCTCGTGCGCAACCACGGCCCCTTCACCTGGGGCAAGGATGCCGCGCAGGCCGTCTACCACGCCGTCGTCCTCGACGAGTGCTGCAAGATGGCGCGCGACACCGAGATCCTCTCCCCGCACTGCGGCCCGGCGCCCCAGTACCTGCAGGACAAGCACTACCTGCGCAAGCACGGCCCGAACGCCTACTACGGCCAGTCCGCCGCCCACTAGTTGGGACAAAAGGGACGGGGGATTTTGTCCCAAACGCAAGCGCGGGGCGCGATTCCCCGTCCCTTCTTTGATGCCGAGTCAGCTGCAAATGGTCGAGAGGGGCAACAATGCAGGTTGAGCCTGTTTCCTTCGGAAACGTCGGCGGGAGGCCGGCTTTTCTCTATGAGCTTCGCAATGCCGCGGGCATGCAGGTCGCTGTTGCGGACTTTGGTGCGCGCGTAGTGTCCGTGAAGGTGCCGTCTGCTGCCGGCGAGGTCATCGACGTGGTGCTCGGCTACGACGACGCCGCAGGCTATGCGGCCGACGACGCGTGGCTCGGCGCTCCGGTCGGTCGTGTGGTCAACCGTATCGGCGGCGCTTCTTTCCAGCTCGCGGGCAAAACCTACGAGCTCACCGCTAACGAGGGCAAGAATTGCAACCACAGCGGGCGCGATTTCTGGTGCAAGCGCTTCTGGTCAGTCGCGCGCGCGGAGCAGGAAGCCGACGGCGGCCTGGTGGAGCTTGTCCTCGACTCTCCCGATGGCGATCAGGGTTTCCCCGGCGCGGTCCAGATGCACCTTACCTATGAGCTCACGGCCAATAACGAGCTGGTCATCACCTATGACGGCACGCCCGACGCGACGACGCTCGTTAACATGACAAACCACAGCTACTGGAACCTGAACGGCTGCGGCGCGACCGTCCTCGGCCATCGCCTTGTCGTGGACGCGGGCGCCTACACCGAGACCGACGACGCGCTCGTTTCCACCGGCCGCGTCCTGCCCGTCGACGGCACCCCACTCGACCTTCGCGATGGCAAGAAGCTCGGAGACGTCGTGGCGAGCACCGACCACTCCATCGTTAACGCGCGCGGCGTCGACCACAACTTCGTCCTGCCCGAGGCGGGGGAGGGCGAGGGCGGCTTCGTCGGCGGGCTGCGTCACGCTGCCACCCTTGAGGGGGATGTCTCCGGAATCAGGCTCGATGTGTTCACCGACCTGCCCGGCATGCAGGTGTACACCGGCAACTACGTGGGTGGCGTTTGCGGCAAGGGAGGCGTCGAGTACCATGACCACGACGCCGTGGCGCTCGAGACCAACTTCTTTGCGGATGCGATCCATCACCCGAATTTCCCGCAGCCCGTTTTTGGCCCCGATCGCCCCTACCGTTCCCGCACCGTCTACGCCTTCTAGTTGGGACAAAATCCCCCGTCCCTTTTGTCCCACCCTTCGAAAGGATTGGCATGGCCAAGGTCACGCTCAAGGACATAGCGCGCGAGGTGGGCCTTTCGCCCACCGCCGTCTCGCTCGTGCTCAACGACCGGCCGTGCAAGATCAGCGCCGAGAGCCGCGCCCGCATCAAGGAGGTTGCGCGCAAGAAGCGCTACATCCCCAACCAGATAGCGCGCAGCCTCGTCACGCAGCACTCCCAGACGCTCGGCCTCATCGTCCCCAACATCGAGTCGCGCTTCTTCTCGTCGCTTGCCCGCGCCCTCGAGGTCGCCTGCCGCAAGAGGGAATACCTGCTGCTCATCACCAACTCCGACGACAGCTCCCACAACGACGCAGACCTCGTGCGCCTGCTCGTCAACCGCGGCGTCGACGGTCTCTTTATCGTCGTCGCCGACGAGCTGCGTTATTCGGCTGGGCTCAAGTCGATCCTCGAGCAGCTGCCCGTGCCCTACGTGATGGTCGACCGCTTTATCGAGGGGCTCGACTGCGACCGCGTGGGCTTCAACAACGAGCAGGGCGGCTACCTCGCCACTTCTTATTTGCTCGGACGTGGACACGAGCGCATCGCCGCGCTCATCAACAAAGAGTCGAACACCGGCCGCGCGCGCATGGCGGGCTACGAGCGTGCCCTTCGCGAGCACGGCATCGAGCCCGATCCCGAGCTCGAGCTCCACAGCGCCTACTACATCGACGACGCCTTCGAGTCCGCGAAGGGCGTGCTCAAGTCGGACGCCACCGCGGTTTTCGCGAGCTCGGACAACATCGCGCTCGGCCTGCTCAAGCTGCTCTATGCCGAGGACCTGCGCGTACCGCGCGACTACTCCGTCGTGAGCTACGACAACTCCGCCGCCGACACGCTCTTCGAGCCGGCGCTTACGTCCATCGAGCAGAACTCGCGCGAGCTCGCCGCCGCAGCGCTCGAGCTCATGTTCGCGCGCCTGGAGGAGGACGCCGAATCGCGCGAGCGCTCCGCCTCCGTCACAAAGATCCTGCGCCCGAAGGTCGTCGTCAAGGACTCCGTCCGCTGGCTCTAGTCCCTCGCCTCGCTCCACAGCCGCGTGCCCGAGCTTTTACCCAGACGGGCAAGAAACCCGGGCACTTCTTTCTATGTACTAAGCAATTACGAGAGTAAAACGAATTATCTTTAAATTCTCGTAAAGTAAACCGTTTTATCCTTCTATACTTCGAAACAGTTCACAAGTCTCCGGAATCCGCTCCGGGGGAATACGATCTAGGAGGATCAAGCATGGCACAGCCCGTTATCGGTACTCCGTGGCAGAAGCTCGACCACGCCGTTCCCGAGGAGGAGCTCGAGGGCGTCGAGAAGTATTGGCGCGCCTCCAACTACCTCTCCGTCGGCCAGATCTACCTTCGCTCCAACCCGCTCATGAAGAAGGACTTCGTCGATGAGAAGACTGGCGAGACCCGCGACTTCAGCCGCGCCGACGTCAAGCACCGCCTCGTCGGCCACTGGGGCACCACCCCGGGCGTGAACTTCCTCTTTGGTCACGTCAACCGCCTCATCGCCGACCACCAGCAGAACGCCGTCTTCCTCATGGGCCCTGGTCACGGCGGCCCCGCCGGCACCTCCCAGTCCCTGCTCGACGGCACCTACCGTGAGGTCCGTCCCGACATCACCGACGACGAGGCCGGTCTGCAGAAGTTCTTCCGCCAGTTCTCCTACCCCGGCGGCATCCCTTCGCACTTCGCCCCTGAGACCCCCGGCTCCATCCATGAGGGCGGCGAGCTCGGCTACACCCTGTCTCACGCCTACGGCGCCATCATGGACAACCCCTCCCTGCTGGCCGTGGCCGTGGTGGGCGACGGCGAGTCCGAGACCGGCCCGCTTGCCACTTCCTGGCAGTCCAACAAGCTCGTGAACCCCAAGACCGACGGCATCGTCCTGCCGATTCTGCACCTCAACGGCTACAAGATCGCCAACCCGACGATCCTCGCCCGCATCTCCGACACCGAGCTCGCCGAGTACTTCGAGGGCATGGGCTATGAGCCGCACTTCTTCGTCGCCGGCTTCGACAACGAGTCCCACGCCTCCATCCACCGTCGCTTCGCCAACCTCCTCGAGGAGGTCTTCGACGAGATCTGCGACATCAAGGCCTGCGCCGAGGAGGGCGACGAGACCCGTCCCGTCTACCCGATGATCATCTTCCGCACCCCCAAGGGCTGGACGTGCCCCAAGCACATCGACGGCAAGAAGACCGAGGGCTCTTGGCGTGCCCACCAGGTGCCGCTGGCTTCCGCCAAGGACACCCACGAGCACTTCCGCGTGCTCCGCAGCTGGCTGCGCTCTTACAAGCCTGAGGAGCTCTTCACCCCGGAGGGCCAGATCCGTCCCGAGGTCACCGCGTTCATGCCTAAGGGCGACCTGCGCATCGGCGCCAACCCCAACGCCAACGGCGGCAAGGTCCTCCAGAAGCTCGACCTCCCCGACATCCACGCCCACGAGGTGCCGGTTGCCGAGAAGGGCCACGGCTGGGGCGCCACCGAGGCTGCCCGCGTCTTCGGCGCCTACACCGCTGACGTCCTCGCTAAGAACGACAATTTCCGCATCTTCGGCCCGGACGAGACCGCTTCCAACCGTCTGCAGGACGCCTACAAGTACACCAACAAGCAGTGGGAGGGCGGCTACTACTCCGACGGCGACAACGACGACCTGCTCTATCCGTCCGGCAAGGTCGTCGAGCAGCTCTCCGAGCACCAGTGCGAGGGCTTCCTCG
>ERZ507072.344-NODE-344-length-33565-cov-5.044942_pt1 | contig 33565 bp, 49 predicted proteins | sample MGYA00512864_ERZ507072 | MGnify/ENA metagenome assembly ERZ507072 | reverse complement strand
TCATCGGGCATTATCTGAACATAAAACACTATCAATAATTTGGAGTCATTACCGCCGGTTTCTATATTAATATCAGACCATCTTGCACGAACTGCTTCGCCTGGACGAACCCATGTTAGAAGCTGCCATTCAATCAATAATCGTGTTTCTAAACGGATAGAAGCATTGTTTAGAGCAACCAGGAAGCGGGGGAGTTCGGAAGGGGGTAATGCAGGCATATTCTGCTTTTTAGGCTTACTGAACCGTTGCCCAAGGTTGTCAGCCGGATTGAATTCGATAAGTTCCTCAGTTGCTGCGTAACGGAAAATTTCATTTAATCGAGAAATGATTCGCCGTAAAGTTTCGAGGACTCCTCGTTGCTCAATTGGGTCAAGATGTTGCTTTAAGAGTTTAGGCCGGATCTCATTGATAGGAACATTACCCAATCCGGGAAAGATATTTCTCTCCAGGCTTCGCCAGATGTCGTTAGCATGATCCAGAGAGATACCTGAGGTCTTTACCTTCTCATCTAACCATTTCCTTGTCACGGCTTGGAGAGTGTGTTCAGTAGCATTCTTTAAGGCATTAGCTTTATCGTTGTTATGGACTTGAGGATCAATGCCATTGGCAAGCAAGGAAAGGTATTCATCTCGTAAGGCTCTGGCTCTTGCCAGTGTAAGGTGAGGATAGGTCCCAAGGCTCATTTTTGTTCTTTTCTTGCTTACTGGTACTGCATACCTGAAATACCAATTTTTCTTGCCACCTTTCGCCAAAGGAGCGATTCGTAGAATCAAACCATCCCCGTCGAACAAGTTGATTTCTTTATCGGCTGGCTTGGTGCTTTTGATTTCAGTGTCAGTGAGTTTCTTAGCGATTTTTGCCATTTGGGACCCTCGGTTTTTGGACCCATCTTAGAGGGTCCCATTCAGGGTGCCATAACTTATAGTTCTCAGCAATTTTCACTGGACGACAATAGACGTAAAAAAGCCCGCAGAGCTTGTGCTGTGCGGGCTTAGTAGACTTCATTGTACTTCAAACAACTAAAAAGTGGTGGAGCTGGCGGGAGTTGAACTCGCGTCCGAAATGTATTTAACTCATTGAAAATAAAGAATTCTATTGCTGCTATATACCTCAAGTGCATTTTACGTGCATATTGAAGTCTGTCTAACGTCCTGATTCTGTCCAACATTTTGAAATATTCCCCCCGCTACAGCGCGGCTGAAATCGCGGTTTTACCGTCATATTCAGCCAAGTATTTACCGTAGTTGCGGAATATCATTTCCGGCCCTTTGTGGCCCATCTGTCCGGCAAGCCAGAAGAGGTTAACGCCCTGGCTGATATGCTTGGTGGCGAATGTGTGTCGCGTCTGGTACGGGTTACGATAGCGCACCCCAGCTTTTTTCAGGGTCGGTATCCATGCTTTTTTACGGATCGCGTCGGCGTTCGCCCAGGGTTCTCCCGTTTTTGGATCGCTGAATATGAACTCACTTTTCATAAAGGTGTATTGCTTCTGCGCCTGCAGAGCTGCCAGCGCCTCACTGTTCAGCTCCACCTTACGGGTACCGGCTTTTGTCTTGGTGCCTTTAAGTACCCCTACGACACTGGCCGCCTGAACGTGGGCTGTGTTTGCGATGGTGTCGAGATCAGGCCAGCGCAGCGCGCACAGTTCGGAGCTGCGCAGACCGGTATTGAAAGCAAAGCGGAACAGGTTTTCCCATTCCGGGTACCTGCAGCTCTGGTAAATGGCGAGGGTCTCCGCTGGAGTGAACGGGTCAACCTCGTAATCGTCGGCGCTCAGGCTGCTGTCGATCACGTGGTACCGGCTGGCGCTGACGAGGGTTACCGGGTTAATGGTCAGCAGGCCATCCGTAACAGCTTCATCGATGGCGCTGCGCAGAAACGAAAGGTTATTCCTGGTCGTTTTCAGCTTTGTTTTCCGGCTGGCTATCCAGTTTTTAAGGACCGCTGGCGTCAGTTCTGACACGTGGAGTTTATGCAGAGCTGACAGTGCCGACAGGCATTTTTCATAACCATTTATAGTCGACGGGGACAGGTTGCGGTTCTGGCAGATTTTCAGGTACTCGTCCAGGTAGGACTTTATGTTTTTGGTTTTCTTCACTACCCCGAACAGCTCCAGCTTTTTGGAGTTGGGGAAATATTTCGCATATTCAAAGGTGCCACTGACGATCTGGTTTTGTATCTCCCCGAGCAGCCGCTCGGCGTACTTCACACCGCGCGCGTTTGCTTCCATTTTGGAGAGGGGCTCCCGGCACAGAACCCCTTTGTATGTGAACGTGATAACCAGAGTGTCGCCAGTTTTATGCTGGCGGATGGTTACTCCTCTTGGGAGAGATAATGATCCTTGTTCTTTCTTGCCCACTTTGAAACCTCCGTTAAGTCAATCCAGCGTTCTTTAACGCCATCGACTTTTAATACATGTACTCCCTCCTTCCATAACCCCCTTTGTATCCGTTTGTTAACGGCTTCTACCGTTTCCCCCGCGTCCCTGCAGTACGTAGAAAGGGGTACACAGTCAAGACTCATGGCTGACCTCCTGCCCGAAAGCCTGGGCATTTTCCAGTTCATTAGCGGCATAAATCAGGGCGTTGTGATGAGCGCGAAAACCACCATCTAGTTCGCGAGCAGCTCTGTCGCGCAAGATGTCGATCGCAGCCTGATAGTCATTCTGGCAATCGGCCGACTTTTCGGCCGAACTGGCCGGCAGCTCCCCCAGCACCATCAACATGTTTTCAGGGTCGATGGGAATGGTGGTGAGCCCCAGCTCTTTGGCCTCCGCTGCTAAACGGGTCCAGCGTTCAATAATTTCAGTGGCACCTTTTTTCATGGCATACCTCAGAAACCTATCAAAAATTTATATTCAATAAGCGCGCCGAAAACGACGGCCACCAGCAACAGGCCAAACAGCATAGAGAGGAGGAAATACTTCATCGTGATGCCTCCCGAAAAACAGCTCTGTACGCACGGAGCATGTCCCGAGACTTGCCGGATAAAACCGTTCTCATGAAGAACATCCCGCTACGGGTTGCTACGATTCCGGGTGTATGTAGCAGCGTGACATCTACCACTCTGTTATGTTTACGGAACTCAAACAGAGTGCTTGTGATAACGATGTTCGCCACGGCGCCATAGTCCTGATGTTGAATTTTCATTTTCTGTCCTTCAGTTTGCTGTATCGTTCATGGCTCATTACTTCCCAGTTCTGGCCGCCGTCTCGGGACAGCAGCCGCCAGCGGCGATTAACCCTCAGGCTCAGGTTTCCGGAGCCGTGCATACGGCAGGGATGAATCCGCCTGGCTCTGAACTGGCGGAGGAAATGGACCGCCTGCAGGTGCACCCACTCAGGAATTCGTATCGCTGTCAGGGCCATTGTCCTTCTCTCCTGCAGGTGGGGTGATCGTGTAACCGGCGCGTTCAGCCATCCATAAAAAAGTCTCCAGCGATGCTGTAACCTCGCCGTTCTGAACCGGGCGCGCGTGGATAACTTTCCCGTTCTCGATTGTCAGCACGATATTTACTGGTTCGTGCGTGATAATTGGTGTCTGATCACTCATGGCTTGTCTCCGCTGTGACTGATTTTTTATTTCTTGGCGAACTCGACCAGCTCAGCAATGAGATAGTCGATTAATGCCTTTCCGCTTTCTGTCAGGAACTCACCGCTGCCATTCACATCTACGGCGTTGCTGTAAATTCCTCTGATGGCTTTTACGCCGTCAATATTCCCGTATTCACTGAGAGCCAACTTTTCGAATCGTCTCAACAGACCATCAAGCAGTATTTCTGTTAATTCGACGGTGTTTATTCCCCCCTTAGGCATATTGATAATGATGCAGGTGCTTCCGGTATTACGCTGGTGGCGTAATAACGCAGCCTTTAAAATTCGTCGGCGATAAGTGGTAATGAAATTATTCATTTGCCATATGCCTTTTTTAAATAAAGCATGCCTATAGACCAATAACCTATTGAGCTAAATAATTGGGCTGTTTTAAATGCCTGTCGATTAATCATGATTCACCTTAATTTGATTGTGAGAACCCCCAGGATTACTCCTGTAATAGAAATATTTATTATTTCTTAAGCTGGGTTTTTTGACTCTTCCTCAATAAGGTAAGCAGCCACCGGACCAATAAGATCTGCCAAAAGTGATGCCACAGCTTCCACATCAGAATCTGTCAGCTTGTGGGGATAGTTCTCAAGCATCCGCGCGACAACTTCAGCTTGATAGGCTTTGGCAGCCGCTTTTTGCAAGGTTAAATCAGGCATTTTCAGCATCCTTATAACCGGAGGAATAAGTAGATGAAATAGCGATCTTGTTTGTGGCAATTGCTAATTCTGCTAAATCAGCAATTGCGCCAGATAACATCATGAGTTTATTTTTATCGATGTTCTTTTCCTCTGCCTCGTTCATTATGCTGATCCCTAAGTGATTGATAGCTTCTAGCAAAGAAATGGTTTTTGTATCGCTATCTGTTGCGATTTGGTCAAAATCAATATGACTGCATTTTTCCTTGTCACCTGCGAAGCGGTAATCAGGAATATCTACAAGCTGGAAAAATTTTTTAGTTGTCGGGTTAGCTTTCATTTCATGGGCTCCATTTGTTGCCGATGAAACAACAATACATAACGTATTAAATCGCGTCAATACAAAACGGATTAATCTGATGTATTAATTTTTATCTTGCTGTTTGTAAAGGTGTTTTTGTCTTTTTTGGGGGCGCGTGGCATAAAAAAAGCCGCTTGCGCGGCTTGTGCTCTATGGCAGATTGGTTATCTTTGCGTCAACTACGACGCCGATAATACGGCAATTACCGTTTATGGGAATGATGGGATATTGAGGGTTTAACGGCTTGAGGAAACGTTGACCAGCATCGATAACCAGCTTTTTGAAAGTGGCCTCGTTATCCCCATCGAGCTTAGCGACAACTAACTTTCCGTTGATGGGTTCAACCTGAGGATCGACCAGTATAACCATGCCTTCGGGAATGCTAAGCCCAGCTGGCGATGTCATCGAATCCCCTCTGACATCTAACCAAAATGAATCTTCTGAACATTCCACGGTTGTATCATACCAGCGTTCGATCGCGCGCCTATGATATGGCTCCACTGCTTCCATCCAATCCCCTGCGCTGACCCAACTGATTACGGGGTAGCTTCCTTTCGATTCATTCATCGCGTGAAATGACACATTGTGATCAGCTCTTGCGTCGCTCACTGCGCCGTCAGCATCAACCACAAAACCTGGCATTTGTAGAATTTTAAAAATTTTTGCTATGACCTCCAGGTTAGGTTCACGTCTTCCGTTCAGCCAATGGCCTAGCCCACCCTGTGTCATACCGAGTGCTTCAGCTAGCTGTTCTTGAGTCATTCCGACTTCTTTCATCCTGGATTTGGCCAGGTCCTGCCATCTCTGTTTCATAGACATGATTATTACAATCCGTATTTTTTGAGCAACTTCCATTTTGTATTATTGTTTTATGTGTGTATAGTACGTTATGTATTATTTAGATAGGAACTATCCGAATGAGCGGTATTAAGAGCCTAAGGCTGAAAGCAAAAGTGACCCAGGGGGAGCTGGCAGCGTTGATCGCTAGCTCTCAAGGGGCCGTTAGCCACTACGAAACTGGTCGTCGAATCCCAGATATTGAAGTTGGGAAACGCATTGTGAGCGCCTTTAAGCAGCTCGGTTATGAAACCAGTCTGGATGAGGTTTTTTCCGATGAACATACCGGAGAGCAACTTCGATAACGCACTGCTGCCTGATACCCACTCACAAGCTGATGCAGAGTGGATTAAGCAGCAGTTACTTAGCCTGACACCAACTGCACGACAAAAAGCTATCCAGCGTTATGCAGCTGTGTATCAGGAGACGTTCGAGGCCGAACCCGTTTCGTACCGCAAGGAGAACCGGGCAAGGCATGAAGCAAACACAAGGCTTCGCCTGTTTGTGAGAAATCAGGGCAGGGCTTTACAGGGGTATACCGCCGAACCTCCCCTGGCTGAAACGCAATCGCGCTCCTCATTGTTTCGGGTTTAAAGGTACCCGAACAGAAGCAGGCTTAAAGGTGCCTGTTCAGGTTGGCAACCAACTTACCCAACTCCTCATGTGTACTAGGGAAGTAGTACGTTTTTATGGGGAAGAGGGAAAGGGGGGTAAGGGGGGATTGGGTGTAGGGGCAGGAATAGGGTCTTTTCCAACAGGAGAGATCCATTGGTTAAGTAGATCACTGTCTTGAGGGCGCAATTTAAAAAAACGCCCGTATCAGCAAGGTAGTACAAAGCGCTCAGGCGCTGAGAAACGAAAAGGGTTCTTCCTGGAAGAGTGATTTTTCAGAGGAGCTGAATCAGAAGGGAGGCTGGCAGCCTTTGGGGAGGCCACCAGCCATGTGAGGGGGAATCCATGAAAACCACATCACAAAATTATTATCTCATCAGCACGGGAGCTGCACAATGGAGCTGACGATCACGCCGAATTTTGCACAGGAACGAGCGCTAAACATGTTGCGCCGTGACTGGAAGGTAAACGACACCTTCATGGTGTACTCGCCAACCGGTAGCGGTAAAACGGGTTTGGCCGCCTTCATCGTTGCCGGGTTTGTCAGCCGTGGTATGCGCGTCCTGTTCTGTGCACCGTACACCATCCTGATCGGTCAGACGGCTAATCGGTTCGTGGAGTATGGATTACCGGGGGATGAAATCGGTTATATCTGGGCGGATCACCCGAATTACGATCCGGACCGGAAAATTCAGATTGCCAGCGCCGACACGCTTATTCGTCGTGTTTTTCCTGAAAATATTGATTTGCTGATTATCGACGAAGCACACCTGCGTAAAAAACGCATCCTGAAGGATATCGAACGTCTGCGCGGCAAAGGCGTAAAGGTGATTGGCCTGTCGGGTACTCCGTTTTCTCCGTTCCTGGGTAAATACTATGACCGACTGATTAAGCCGACCACCATCGGCGAGTTAATCCAGCGTGGCGATCTGAGTAAATACGAATTTTACGCGCCAACTAAGCCGGATCTGAAAGGTGTTAAAACCAAAGCATCGCTTGAGTACGGCAGCGATTACAACGAAACGCAGCTGGCTGAAATCATGTGCGGCTCTACGCTGGTGGGCGACATCGTACAGAACTGGCTGGAGAATGGCCGGGATCTGCCTACCATCGCTTTCTGCGTCAACGTAGCCCACGCCAATTACCTGACAATCCAGTTTAACCTGGCGGGTGTTAATGCTGAGGTCATGACCGCCGACACTCCAGTTGATGAGCGCCAGACCATCATTCACCGCTTTGAAACTGGTGCAACGAAAATCATCGTTAGTGTGGGCGTTCTGGTGGCCGGCTTCGATAGTGACGTTCGTTGCATCATCTACGCCAGGCCAACAAAAAGCGAAATTCGCTGGCTGCAGGCGCTCGGTCGTGGCCTGCGCACCGCACCGGGTAAAGAGTCCTGCCTCATCTTCGATCACAGCGGCACCGTGCACCGTTTGGGTTATCCGGATTCAATCGAGTACGACGATCTTCCCGGTAAGTCTGACGGCATGGAGGAAAGCGCGCGCCGCGCAGCTGAGGAACGGGCCGAAAAACTGCCACATGAATGCTCACAATGCCATTACATGAAGCCAGCTGGCGTCTATGTATGCCCGAAATGTGGGCATAAGCCGCTGGGCGGTGAGGACGTCGATACCGACACCGGCCGCAAACTCAAAAAGCTGGGTAAAAACCAGCATCAGCCCACGAAGGCAGAGAAACAGGCCTGGTGGAGTCAGATCAAATTCTATCAGCGCCAGCGTTTATCGCAGGGGAAAAAGCCCGTCAGCGATGCTTGGTGTGCTCACACCTTCCGCGAACGCTTTGGCGAATGGCCGAACGGCCTGAGCGATTACCCGATGGACATTACGCCGACCGTCTCTAATTTTATCCGGCACAAATTGATTAAGTATGCGAGAGGGCAGGAGAAGGCCAAGAGCCTGCATGAGGCACCCAGCGCGGCAGCCCCATCCTCAGTACAACATGCACAGAAAGCGATTAGCGATATCAAACAGCAGTTAGGAACACGAGCATGAAGACGGCAGAAGCAGCAAAAGGCCAATGGGCCATGATTTTCGAACATTACGGACTGCCGCCGATCACCGGTAAACACCATTTCAGAGGCAAATGTCCGCTTTGTGATTCGATTGGTAAATTCCGCATCGATGACCGCGACGGCGCGGGAACCTGGATTTGCACCTGCGGCTACGGCACGGGATTGGACTTGGTGACCAAAACCCAGGGCAAACCATTTAACGAGGTTTGCCGCGAAATTGATGAGCTGATCGGAAATACGTTCAGGCGTGACAAAGTGCCTGAAGCCAGTGACGCTTCTAAACTGCGAAAAAAGGTACTCAACAATTTTGCAAAAATGGCTCCTTTACGCGGTACCTCCGGCGCCGATTACCTTAATTCTCGCGGTATTTTTAAGCTTCCAGCCGAGGCGGTACGGTTAAACCCAAAGCAACGGCATAACGGCCGTGTCTACCAGTCGATCTATTCACTGGCAACAGACGATAAAGGGGAGCTGTGTTACCTCCACCAGACGTTACTCGATGGCGCAAAAAAGGCTGATATCGGGGCCAGCGCAAAGCGACAGGAATCACTACAGGAAGATAACTATCTCGATCATGCCCGGTCAGTTGCGATCCGTATGTTCCCGGTCGCCAGCACCCTGGGCATTGCCGAAGGCATCGAAACGGCCCTATCTGCGCACCAGATTTATAACGTGAATACCTGGGCGACTATGACGGCAAATTTCATGAAGAAATTCCGCGTTCCTGCTGGTGTTAAGCACCTGATTATTTTTGCCGACCGCGACGAGAACAGCGCTACCGGGCTGGCGGCTGCGTATGAATGCGCTCATGCCAATCTGCTGGCAAAGAATGACCTGCAGCGTGTGAGCGTGTACTGGCCGGATCACGATGATTTCAACAATATGCTCATGAACGGTGATCAGGTTCGTGAGCTGGTTTTCCACAAGAAAAAGGCGGCTGCGTAATGCGTATTGATAACAACGAACATAAAGCACTATTCACCTTCCCGACGGCAGCGCACAGCTCCGCCCTCGCAAACATCAAGCCTCTGCCCGAGCAACGGAGAATCACCGGGCATAAGCAAACTGACGCTTATCTTTGGGTGCTGGAGGTGATCCGTCTGAACGAACCCGCACATCTGGACGCAGCCGAAGCCGCGCTGGAGAAAATTGAAATCTCCCCAAAAGAGGCCGAGGAACGTTACGCGCGTTATTTGCTGGCGAATGGTGGCGATCCTTTCCAGGTTGCTTTCGGTACCATCGGCATGGATAACCCGGCACAGGCAATCAGGAACGCCCGGGAGGACATAAAAAAAGCAGCATCAGTCAGGGCCTCGTTCGGCAGCTATGAGGCAGCTATCGAAGATGTGGAGGCCGAGCGAGTAATCAAGTCTTCCCCGAAATTTATCGACGATCACCTTTGGGGATGGACTCCGGCCGAGAAGAAAGCTGGCAGCATTAACGGCAGCCGTATGAACGAAATTGATGAACAGCGCCGGGCATTTGTTGAAGGCTATCGTGATGTACTGCCAGAGCCCAATACGCTTTCTGACGTTGTTCGTGAGTTTGTTTACTGGGACTGGCTCTACAGCGTTCGTCACACTGCAACTAAAGAACAGGGCTATGAATTTGGTTACTCCGAGCATCACGAATCCGTATATGACCGCGAGCGCTACCTTGAAAAATTGCTGGAAACCATCAAACCCGTGACGCGAGCTGAAGCTATCGAGGTATGTCGCTGGTTCCTTGAAAGTGAAAAGGGGCAATACATGGAGAACCACGGCGCAGCGGTGATGTTTAACCTGGTAGGGGAGTGTGAAGAATGAAACTGGAGGCATCACTAAAACACTTTAGCCCTCAGGGAATGCACATCAGCGACGACGTGAAAGGAACCTCTCCGGATCGTATCACCGGCACTGATGTTATGGCGGCCATTGGTACCACCAGCAGCCGAGCGCGGTTTGGTCTGGCTGCCTTCTTTGGTAAGACCGGGATCAGTAAAAGCGATGAGCAGCTGGCAGTACAGGCTCTGGCGCGTCATGCAATGGAATCAGCGCCCAGGAATGTACGTAAAGCAGCAGCAGGCGAATTTGGCTGGTGTATGCTGACGCTGGCACAATTCGCCTTTGCTGAATACTCCCGTTCAGCGGAAACCAGCGTGACGTGTCACAGCTGCAGCGGCAGCGGATTAACCTCTCAGTATGAGGATGTGATCAAACACCCTGGAGTCTTCAACTCTGACGGAATGGAAATCGTACCGCCGAAAATCAAGCACGAACTGGTCAAGCGTAAATGCGCGGCGTGTAACGGTAAAGGTGAGCTGCTGGCCCGATGCCGTTGCGGCGGCAAAGGTGAGGTGCTCGACCGCAAAGCCACAAGCGAGCGCGGTGCGCCGGTGTTCAAAACTTGCGAGCGCTGCAGCGGAAATGGATTTTCTGGGGTACCGTCTACAGCAGCCTATAAAGCGATACTGAAGCGAGTCCCAGATCTGCACGTCAGAACGTGGACCCGTAACTGGAAACCGTTTCTGGAGGGGCTTGTCGACGTCTGCTACAGAGAAGAACAAAAAGCAGACTCGGCGTTTCAGGAAGCAACGAGCTTTCGTGATGATGTGAACAAAATTTAGCATATTAGCCACATTAAGCTTGATTTTGTCCGAACTTGTCGTGTATGCTTCAAATCGTAGGTTATTGCGCCTGCACGAAATCAAACCCGCCTCCGAGCGGGTTTTTTTATGCCTAAATTTGGTCGCCGCGAATGAATACATTCATCATTTGTGCATCCGGCCCGTCTCTCAATAAATCAGATTGCGAACTGATCTCCGGATCGGGGCTGCCGGTTATTGCTGTTAACTCCACCTGGCGAGCCGTGCCTGATTGTGAATACATTTACGCGGGTGATCTGCGCTGGTGGGATGCAAATATCGATGTTCTGCCGTCGTCAGCCTCTCGCTGGACCTGTAATTACCGGGCTCATAAACGCTATGGGTTAAATCTTTTTGATACAGATACCCGGTGGGCCTTCAACTCCGGGCAGCGCTCGATTCTGTTTGCTGCCAGTCAGGGGGCAAAAAACATCATCCTGTTAGGCTTTGACTGCTCCATTAATCGCGGTAGTCACTGGCATGGTGATCACGTCGGGCTGGATAACCCTACAGCAGAGAGTGTCACGCGATGGCGCGGGGAGTTTGCCAATACCGCCAGAGCGCTGGCCGGTAAGGTGAATATCATCAACAGTAGCCGCCAGACAGCGCTTAAGTGCTTCCGGCGTCTCGGCCTCAATGAGGCTTTACGCGAGGTAGCATGTTAAACGTTCCTCTATTCATTGAAGGCATGCTGGGCATGGGTGACAACATCTACCAACGCGCTTTCGTTAAGCAGTTGCCAGCCGGTACTTATATCCGGACCGCCTGGCCCGAACTGTATGAAGATCTGCCCGTTCTGCCCGTTCGCAGTTTTACAACGCTCCGTACGCAGCGCAAAAACGAGTACCGGACGCAGGCCGCTTTTCACCTGCCGCCAGATATGCGCCAGACAAAACGGATTTTCTACGGTCCGGATCATCTACGGCGCGGTTCAATATTTGACGCGATGCGCCAGCAGTTTGGTACCGAGCCGTCAGAACTCGACTTGCCCTCTTACGGACCCGCTGAATTTACGTCTGAAAAGCCGATCGCGGTAATTCGTCCGGCTACTGTTCGGAGTGAATGGCGCAGTGACTCCCGTAATCCTGATCCGGAATACCTGTTGCAGGCATCCCGGCTACTGAGAAAGCATTTCTGTGTAATCAGCGTGGCTGACCTGCAGGAAGGGGAGGAGTGGGCCGTCGGCGAACTTCCCGAAGCAGATCTGCGCATGCACTCCGGCCAGCTCAACTTCAAATCGCTGATGCGCCTGATTGAGCATGCCGCCGTGGTGGTTACGCCGGTGGGCTGGGCGCTTCCTGCTGCTATTGCCTATAAAACGCCGGTGTACGTTGTCGCTGGTGGGCGAGGTGGTCACAACGCCCCGGAAATCGTAACCGATCCGGCGATGGACCTTTCTCGTGTTGGCTGGGCAATTCCCGACAATTACTGCCGCTGTGAAGCATGGGATCACCACTGCGACAAGCGGATTTCAAATTTCTCCGATAAATTCGAGGCCTGGCTCCATGAAGTCGTTTTATCAGGAACTGGAAAGCGGGCTGGTATTTTTACCGGAGCAGGGGATCGGACGTTACCCTGTTCCGGCATCACGCCCGTATGACGAGCAGTATTTCGCAAAGTATCAGCGGCTGGCCGACACCGAAACGGGCAGAGCTTTAACGCAATCCCGTATTGAGCTGGTGGAGCGCCATTTTCACGGCCCTGTTCTCGACGTTGGTATCGGTGCCGGTCAGTTCGTCTCTACCCGACCGGGAACGCTTGGGTATGACGTTAATCCGGCTGGTATCGCCTGGCTGAACGAGCGGGGCGCATTCGCTGACCTCTACGCCAGTCAGTGGCGCGCGCTGACGATGTGGGATGTACTGGAGCACATCGACGAGCCGGAGCTGGCGGTACAGCAGGCTACAGAGTTTGTTTTCGTGTCGATCCCCATTTTTACCGATGCCGGAGACATTCTTCGCTCGCACCATTTCAGGAAGAACGAGCACATCTGGTATTTCACTGATGAGGGTATCAGGCGCTGGTTTACAGAGCAGGGCTTTGAATGCGTGGAACACAACAATATCGAGTGTGAACTCGGGCGCAAAGGTGTTGGCACTTACGCTTTCAGGCGTACTTGAGTTAACCCTCATTTTGCCCGCTTCGGCGGGCCTCTTTTTCAGGCTACGGGAATCATCCTCGACGTGCTTTGTGTTAAATCCAGCCCGATAGCCTGAACCCTACACACGGAAATCATATGTCTGATCCATTAACTGTAGCTGGTGGGTTTGCTGCCGGGACTGTGGGGGTGACGCTTGCCACTCTGTTTCCCGAAGCCACTCCCGGCGTAATGCTTTTCTCCCTCGGAGGTGCTGCGCTCTATGTATTGACGTCTGAGCCGCACCAGATATGGAAACAGGCGGTGTTCGCGATTATTTCGTTTCTTGGCGGCGTCTCGTTCGCGGTGCCTATGGCGACCATCATGGCTGGCGTTATTAACTCTGCACTGAGTTTGCTGACACCACCAGTGACCATCGAAGTATCACCAAATATCGGTGCGCTGGTCGCCGCATCCATTTCAGTCGCCATCCTCCTTCGCATTTTGTCCAAATCCAAAAACGGGAGCCTTCCCGGACTGGATGGGGGTGATGAATGACATGGGATTCGCTGATGCTTCACGCAAACGCGGTGGTTTGCCTGCTGATAATGTTCCGTCTGATGTTTTTCAATAAGACGGGGAAAGCGTACCGGCTTGGCGTCTCATTGTTTGCGTACCTGATTATTCTTTCAGCCGGATATACCGCATTCCGGATTATCCATGGCGATTACGTACAGGTCGACCCTGGTGAATTCATGCTGAATGCGACTGTTTGCGTCGCGGTATGGGTGGCTGGCGGGAACCTGGCAAAATTTGTGAGAGCAACATAGATGAATCAATCTCAATTTCAAATGGCGGCTGGTATCAGCACCGGGTTAGCTGCGCGCTGGTTTCAGCCAGTAGATGCGGCGATGAAAGAATTTGGCATTACAGCACCTGCGGATCAGGCCATGTTCATCGCTCAGGTAGGTCATGAGTCAGGCGGCTTTAGCGCTGTAGTAGAAAATTTGAACTACACACCATCTGCGCTGGTGGCGACCTTCGGAAAGAGGATCACACAGCAGCAGGCTGATGCGCTTGGCAGAACAACCGAACACGCAGCCCGCCAGGATGCCATCGCCAATCTGGTGTATAGCAACCGCCTGGGTAACAAAGCGCCCGGCGACGGCTGGAAATATCGCGGCAGAGGGTTAATTCAAATCACTGGCCTCGACAATTATCGCACCTGTGGGGCGGCTCTGAAGTTAGACCTCGTTACTTCACCTGAACAGCTCGAACTGGAACTTCAGGCAGCACGCTCTGCCGCATGGTTCTACACATCCAAAGGGTGCATGGCCTACGGTGCCGATATTACTCGTGTTACGCGCATCATTAACGGCGGCCTGAATGGCATTGATGACCGCAAGATGCGCTACAACAAGGCGCGGGCGGCGCTGCTGGTATGAAAATGAGTTATTGGGTGCTCATTGTGACGTTTATCGCCTGTATTGCTGGCGGTCTTGTCTGGTCAGCGGATCACTACCATGGAAAATTTTTGGAGGAACAGCGTCGCGCTGACAATGCAGAACAGCGTGCTGATGCCTCTGAGACCATCACCGCGAATGTCCTGCGCACCGTAGCAATAACGAACATCATTCTGGAGACAAACCAATATGCCAAGCAGCAGATCGCACTGGAGTCACAGAGAGCCGAGAACGATATCAAAGCTGCTGTTGCGGATGATGATTGTGCTGTTCGTGTTGTGCCTGCTGGCGCAGTTAAGCGGCTGCACGAATACGCGAACGGTCTACGTTCCGGTTCCGGTAGTTCCGTTACCAGCCAGCCTGACGGCTGAAACACCCCAGCCAGACTTACCCGACCCATTTACGTGGGGAGCAAGTCTTAACCTGAATGTCGCGTTGCTGTCAGCGCTGGCACAGTGCAACAGGGATAAGGCTGATATCAGGACTTTCGAGAACAACAGGGCAGGACAAACCGATGGCACGATTAAACGTTGAAGTTATCCCACCAGACAGCGAGGCGCTGAACGGGATTTTTGCAGAAATTGAGCGCAAATATGCGCGTCAACTGCTGACGCCAAAAGTAATTGATGAAATGCAACGCGAAGCTACGCGCCTTGTGCGGCGAATGATAACCACAAAGGTTACGTTCGTCCGGGACTGACATTACAGAAGCCCTTCACTGAGGGGCTTCGATAATGGAGCACTGGAATTATTCATGAACAGACCACACCCACCAGCGCATTTTACGATGCCACCTGACCCGAAGCCGTACATCAGCATTATGCCCGCTAATGACGTTGGCGAGTGGCTGAATCAGCACATCCTGAGCGATGAGGGTGACCTCTACAACCCTGACCACCAGCATTTGCTTGAAGCGGATCTGTGCTTTCTCTGGGCATCGAACGCTTTCGAGAAGAAAGGGCGTTCCGTGCTGGGGCAGGCGGAAGAAGTGGCAATGCGGGCCGGAGGCTGGCAGAAAGCGCGGATGGAGCAGCAGATGTATGAATGGTTCGGCAGGGTGCCGCAGTTCATCATCACGCTGGCCGCCGATTACTGTTCGCAATGTTCCGATCTGGAGTTCTGCGCGCTGATAGAGCACGAGCTTTATCACATCTGCCACGCGACAGATGAATTTGGCGCGCCGAAGTTCACGCAGGAAGGGCAGCCAAAGCTGAAGCTGCGCGGTCATGACGTGGAAGAGTTTGTGGGCGTGGTTCGCCGTTACGGTGCGAGCCGGGACGTGCAGGAAATGATTGATGCGGCGAATCAGCCAGCGGAGGTTGCTCATCTCGATATTGCCAGAGCGTGCGGGACGTGCATGCTGCGACTGGCTTAAATACTGGACTGTATAAGACGAATGGTGATTTATGGCTGCATTAAAACCTGATGTAAAAGCCTTCATCATTCAGTCGCTTGCGTGCTATGACACGCCATCGCAGGTGGTCGAGGCTGTCCAAAAAGAATTCGGGATCAAGATCACCCGCCAGCAGGCTGAATCTCACGACCCCACGAAGGCCAGCGGTAAGACGCTCGCCAAAAAGTGGATCGAGATGTTCCACGCGACGCGCGAACGGTTCCTGACCGAAACCAGCGACATTCCGATCGCGAACAAATCCTATCGCCTCCGCGTGCTTGACCGCATGGCAACCAAAACCGAGGGGATGAAAAACTTCTCCCTGACGGCGCAGCTGATTGAACAGGCCGCGAAAGAGGTTGGCGACGCTTACACCAATAAGCTGAAGGTTGAAAGCACTGGCAAGGATGGCGGCCCGATCAAGACCGAGACGACCAACCTCACCGCAGATCAGGCCGCAGAGATTTACCGCAAGATGATGGGGTGATCATGCCTCTCCCGTTTGAATTCGATTTCAGAAACCCTGATTACCAGATGGTTTTTGAATGGCGGATGGAGCGCTTACAGTGCATTCGCCAGAACCCTGAAATGCTGCCAGCGCTAAAGCAGTTTTACCGCACCAACCCGGCACAGTTCATCATCGACTGGGGTATGACTACTGACCCGCGTAACATCGATTATGGCCTGCCGGTCACCATCCCTTTTCTGCTGTTCCCGAAACAGGAAGAGTGGATTCACTGGATCATGGAGCGGCGCGAACGACTGGAGAACGGCATCACCGAAAAGAGCCGCGAAATGGGGCTCAGCTGGACGGCGATCGGGCTGGCCTGTTCGCTCTGCCTCTTCAACAAAGAAATGGTCATCGGCTTCGGCTCCCGTAAAGAGGAATACGTCGACAGTACCGGTGACCCGAAGGCGCTGTTCTGGAAGGCGCGCAAGTTCGTGGAAACGCTGCCCGTCGAGTTTCGCGGTTCGTGGGACGAGAAGAAACACGCCCCGTACATGCGCGTTGAGTTTCCCGATACTGGCGCGGTCATCAAAGGCGAGGCTGGCGACAATATCGGTCGTGGGGACCGTACCACGCTCTACCTGGTGGATGAGGCCGCATTCCTCCAGCGCCCTCTGCTGATTGATGCGGCGCTGTCGCAAACCACTCGCTGCCGTATCGACCTGAGTTCGGTTAACGGCATGGCGAACCCGTTCGCGCAGAAGCGTCACGGCGGGAAGATACCGGTATTCACATTCCACTGGCGAAATGACCCGCGCAAGGATGAAGAGTGGTATCGCAGGGAATGCGAGAAAATTGACAATCCGGTGGTGGTGGCGCAGGAACTTGACCTGAACTACAGCGCATCAGCGGAAGGCGTCTTGATCCCGTCCGACTGGGTGCAGGCTGCTGTCGATGCTCATATCAAGCTGGGCATCCAGCCCACAGGCAAACGACTGGGCGCGATGGACGTCGCCGACGAAGGCCGGGACAAAAACGCCTTTTCGACCCGTCACGGCTTCCTTCTGGAGAACGTGCGGGAATGATCCGGCGTGGGCAGCGACATTTACCAGTCCGTTGAGAAGGTCTTCGGCTTTTGCGAACAGGACAACCTCGAAGAGTTTCGCTTCGATGAGGACGGTCTGGGCGCTGGCGTTCGCGGCGATGCGCGCGCCATCAACGAACTGCGTAACGCTGCACGCCGACCGTCAATACTCGCCACACCGTTTCGCGGTAGCGGCGCGGTGTTTGATCCGGACGACGAAGCGGTGCGCGGCGACAACGGACAGGCCGCCCGTCTGAACAAGGACTTCTTCGCTAACGCCAAGGCCCAGAGCTGGTGGCGGTTACGCAAGCTTTTCCAGAACACCTATCGCGCCGTGGTTGAGGGCATGGCCTACAACCCGGACGAAATCATCTCAATCAGCAGCGCCATGGCGAGCAAAGACAAACTCATCATCGAGCTGTCGCAGCCGACCTACTCCATTAACGGCGTGGGGAAAATCGTTGTTGATAAACAGCCTGACGGCACCAAGTCGCCTAACCTCGCCGACTCGGTGATGATCAGCTACGCGCCAATGAATTCAGCCCTGAATATCTGGGAGCTGCTAGGGAGACAGGCCTGATGGCACGAAACAAGCAAGCCTCTCAGCGAACGGCGCAGGCCACCGCTGATGGATATGAGAACTTTGTCGCCCGCGTGGGGATGCAGACGCCTAACCAGCATTCAGCATCGACCTACCGGGCGAACTTCACCAGCCGCAACCGCATGCTGGTGGAATGTTCATATCGTTCGTCCTGGATCATCGGCGAAGCGGTCGACGCTATCCCGGACGATATGACCCGGAAAGGCATTCGCATCACTTCGGAGATTGATGCCAAAGACCGTGGCACTCTCGAAGCGCAGCTGGACGAGCTGCAGATCTGGGATGCGCTGAACGATGTGCTGAAATGGTCGCGTCTCTACGGCGGCGCGGTTGGCTTCATCATGATTGAGGGGCAGGCACCAATGACCCCGCTGCGGCTCGAAACCATTGGAGAAGGCAAGTTTAAGGGCATTCTCCCGCTCGACCGCTGGATGATTAACCCGGTGCTGACCCGCCGCATTAAAGAGATGGGGCCGGATCTCGGTAAACCTGAGTTTTACGACGTGGTGACCACTGCAACGGGCATCCCAGCCTGGCGCATCCATCACAGCCGCCTGATTCGCTTCGATGGTGTGACACTGCCATTCCAGCAGAAGATGACCGAAAACGAATGGGGAATGTCGGTTGTAGAGCGTATCTGGGATCGGCTTACTGCGTTCGACAGCGCCACTGTCGGCGCGGCGCAGCTGGTCTATAAAGCGCATCTGCGGACCTACAAGGTGGAAAAACTCCGTGAGCTTATTGCTCTGGGCGGCCCGGCATTCGAGGCGTTGCTTAAAAACATTGATCTGATTCGCCAGTTTCAGAGCAATGAAGGCATGACGCTAATGGATTCCAAGGATACCTTCGAAACCCACCAGTACAGCTTCAGTGGTCTGGATGACATTCTTTCGCAGTTCGCTGAGCAGATCAGCGGTGCCGTTGGTATCCCGCTGGTACGCCTGTTCGGTCAGTCCCCGAAAGGCTTCTCTACTGGTGACGCAGACCTCGCCAACTATTACGACCGGGTGAGCTCATTGCAGGAGCGCCGCTTACGGCTGCCGATGCGCCGCATACTGGACATTATGCACCGCTCGGAACTCGGTAAGCCGCTGCCGGACGATTTCACGTTTGAGTTTAACCCGCTATGGCAAATGTCTGACGTTGACCGCTCAACGGTGGCCGTAAATACCACCACCGCGATCAGCACCGCGCTGGGCGACGGATTGATGACGCGTAAGGCGGCGATGACCGACCTGCGTGAAAACTCTGACGTCACTGGCATCGGGGCATCCATTACCGACGAGGACATAGAGAATGCCGAAGACGAAGCGCCGCCAGGCATCGGCGAACTTGGCGACAAACCGCCAGAGTCGCCAGGCGGAGATCCGATATCGAACGAGCCTACGGCAGATAGCGCGGGCGGTCGGGGATATCGTAAATGGGCGCTACGATGGTTCAAACGATAGCGTTACCGAAATAATGGATGCGCTGGAGCGCTACAGCGAAATCATCACCCCCTGGGCGACGAAGGTTGCTGAGAACTTCACCGCAGACATAGCGCGCCAGAATGAAAAGCAGTGGCGTCAGCACAGCCGGAACATCAGCGCAGAGTTGCGCAACATGGTTGACCGCGCCCCGGTAGGCCAGGTGATGAAATCCATCGTTGCCGAGCAAATTAAGTACATCAAATCGCTGCCTCTTGAGGCCGCAGATCGGGTGTATGACATTCAGAACAAGGCCATCGAGGCCGTTGTGACTGGTGGCCGCGCTGAGTCATTCGCGAAAGAGATAGCGGCGTCAGGTGACGTGTCACGCTCGCGAGCGAACCTTATCGCCCGTACAGAGCTTGGACGTGCAACCGGCGCGCTGGATCAGGCGCGTGCGCTGTCAATCGGCTCGAATGGTTATATCTGGCGTACAGCTGAAGATGGCGACGTCCGGCATTCTCATCGGGAGATGGAGGGTAAATTTGTCGAATGGGGCCGACCTCCAACGCTTGACGGTATGACCGGTCACGCTGGTGAGCTACCGAACTGCCGCTGTTACAAAGAAATCGTCTTCCCCAACCCTCATTCTTATCTCGCCTGAATCGCAGGTAAAACATGAAATATTTTTTCAATACCCGGCTGGGGGAAACCCGCTATCAGCTGGCTGACGGCTCGCTGCTGTGCAAAGACGTGCCGATAGGTCGAACGGGTAAGCAGCTCTACGGCGCTGCCGATCTGCCAAACCTCAAACCCGACAAACTCGGCGAGATAGTCGTAACGCGCTCTCCTGAGCAGGTATTCCATCCGGCCACGCTCGCCTCATTCGAAGGGATGAGCATCACGATCCTGCATCCTGAAGATGAAAACGGGAATGTGCGGCTGGTGAACCCCGAGAACTGGAAAGAGCTTGCGGTCGGGCATCTTCAGAACGTGCGGCGCGGGACTGGTGACCAGTCTGATTTGATGCTGGCTGACCTTATCGTCAAAGACGAAAGCGCCATTCAGCTTATCGAAGATGGCCTGCGCGAAGTGTCGTGCGGCTATGACGCGGAGTACGAGCAGACCGAGCCAGGTAAAGCCGAGCAGGTCGATATTACCGGAAACCATGTGGCTCTTGTCCCTAAAGGCAGAGCCGGAAATCGTTGTGCAATTGGAGACAGAGACACAATGGCAAATCAAAAGAAAAGCTGGTGGACCCGCATGCGCACGGCCATCAAAACGGGTGACGCTGACACCATGAACGAACTGCTGGACTCTGCGCCAGCGGCGGTAACGGGTGACGAAGGGGATCTGCCGAGCGGCGTTAACCTCAACATTAACCTTTCACCGCAGCAACCATTACCGGACAAAAAGCCGGAGATGGGCGGAGAGCCAACCGGCGACGGCGAGGACGATATCAAAACCTTGCTCAAAGCCCTGCTGGCTAAGCTGGAAGGAAATGCGACGGGCGATAACGACAATAAGCCTGGCGAAAATGATAACAAAAATCCGACCGGCGACGACGAGGACAAAGAAGAGGAAACCACGATTACCGGTGACTCTGCCTATCGTGCCGAAGTTATCATGCCGGGTATCGATCTGAGCCGTAAGGTGAAACCGACCGCGTTCAAACGTGATGTGCTGGCTGCCGCTGACAAAACACTGGTTCGCCAGGTTGTCGGTGATGTGGATATCCGCAAATTGCCCAAGCAATCGGTCGATATGGCGTTTAACGCCGTGTCAGAGATTGCCAAAGGGCGAAACACCCGCACCACCACGGGCGATGCACAACGCCAAAATATGGGCATGACCAGCATCGCTTCCCTGAACAAACAAAACGCCGACTTCTGGTCTAACCGCAAAGGATAATCCAATGACTGCATATCTGTACCGGATGCCTGTTGGCATTGCCGGGGCTATCTCTCGCCCGCAGGACTTAACCGTCGAACCGGTGATCCTTAAATCTGCTAACGCCTTCGCTGCCTATGGTCTGGCTGGCAAATACGACGCTGACGGCTTTTTCGTGCCGCTGGCGGACGGTGATACCGCCGACAAGGTGAAGGGTATCTACGTTCGTCCGTATCCGACCACATCGCAGCCAGACATGGTTCGCCAGGTGGGAACGGATAAGAACTTCCCGGGCGATGCCATGAAACGTGGCTACATGACCGTTAACCTCGGATCTGGCTTCGATGCCAGCACCATCAAAAAAGGCGATCCTGTCTACGTGGTCGTTTCGCTCGATTCAACCATTGACGTGCCGCTGGGCGGTTTCATGTCCACGTCCGTCAATGGCAAAAACGTGGCGCTGACCAACGCCGAATTCACAGGGGCCGGTGACGCTAACGGCAATGCAGAAATCTCCTGGAAGATTTAAGGAACAGACGAATGATTACTTTTGATCAGGCAACCGTTGATAGCTCTGGTGCCTTTCTCATCGGGGAGCTGGAGCGACTCGACCAGACGCTGAACCTGCCGCTGGTGGGTTACACCTGGACCCGCGACATTCAACTGCGTGAAGACGTTTCTATCGCAGATGACATTTCCAGCTGGACTAACACCAGCTTTGGCGCTGCGGGTACTGGCGCAAATCCGAACGGTAAAAACTGGGTAGGCAAAGACTCCACTGCTATTGCTGGCGTGAACGTTGATATCGGCAAAGACGGCAATCCGCTGAACCTCTGGGGTATGGAACTGGGCTGGACCGTTGTAGAGCTGGCAGCAGCTCAGCAGGTAGGCCGCCCGATTGATACCCAGAAATACGACGGTATGCAGCTCAAATGGCAGATGGACAACGACGAGCAGGTGTACATTGGTGATGACGCGCTCGGCCTGAAAGGTCTGGCAAACCTCATCGGTGTGACGCTGAACAACGCGACGAAGACCTGGGCTAGCTCCACCAACGACGAGATCCTCGATAGCGTGAACAGCATTCTGTCGAATGCCTGGGCTGCTTCCGGTTATTCCGTCGTGCCTTCTGATCTGCGTATTCCGCCAGAGCAGTATTCACTGCTGGCGAGCCGTAAGGTTTCCGAAGCGGGTAACCAGTCACTGCTGACCTATCTGGCCGTGAACACTATCGCTTTCCACCAGAACGGCGTTCCGCTGGAAATCAAAGCGGTCAAATGGCTGAAAGGGCGCGGGATCGGCGGTAAAGACCGTATGGTCGCCTACACCAACGACAAGAAATACGTGCGCTATCCGCTGGTGCCGTTGCAGAGCGTTCCTATCCAGTATCGCGGTCTGTACCAGATTGCGACCTACTACGGCAAGCTCGGTGCGGTTGAGCCAGTGTACAAAGAAACCCTGTCCTACGTGGACGGTATCTGATAACCAGAACGGCCCCGAAAGGGGCCAGAAGGAAACTGAAAATGGCGAAAGAAAAGCTGGTTAGCATCCATGTTCACACCCCGTTTACGCTGACGCTTGGCGATCAGTCTAAGCGGGAGTTTGGCCGGGGACGGCATAACGTGTCGGAAGAGGTCGCGTCGCACTGGTTCACCCAGGCGCACTCTGAGCTTTCCGAAAGCGTGATTAGCGACACCGATGATCTGCAACCCATTATCGACATCCTGCAAGCGCAGATTGCCGACAAAGATAAGCAGATTGTCGATAAAGATCAGCTGATTGCCGATCTGAAAGAAGCGCTGCTCAAGCTGCAAGAGCAGAACGACAGCCTGCAAGCGCAGATTGCTGCCGCCCAGACTGGCGGCAATGGGGCAAAAGATGCCAAAGAATCAAAGCCTGCCAACAGTAAGTGATTTTCGCCGCGACTTCCCGCAGTTTGCTGACCCTGCCAAATATCCCGAAGCGCAAATCCAGTTTCGTCTGAATCTGGCCGATGTGCTGCTGAGCGAAAATGTCACCGGCAAAGAGTTGTTTCCGTACTTTGCCGAGTTGTTCGTGGCGCACTACATGACGCTATGGGCGGCAGATAGCCGGGCAATGCTGGTTGGCGGCCCGGGCGGTTCAACCAATGGTGTTCAGTCCTCCAAGTCCGTTGACAAGGTAAGCGTCAGCTATGACACCAGCGCGACGCTAAACCCTGACGCAGGCTTCTGGAATAACACCCGATATGGCGCTGAATTTTATCAGCTGATCACGATGTTCGGTGCGGGCGGTCGCCAGCTATGAGTTTCAAAAGCGGTGTAACAACGAGGGTGGATAACGCTCAGGCCATTCTGGATGCGCTCAAATCCATCAGTAAAAAAGAAGTGCTGGTGGGTATCCCGGAAGAAGACAGCGAGCGTGAGGATGTTCCGTTTGGTAATGCCGGGATCGGTTACGTCAACGAATACGGCTCACCAGCGCAAAACATCCCCCCACGACCGCACCTGATCCCGGGCGTTAAATCGGTAGAGGAACAGACGGTGCCGCAGCTCAAAGCAGCGGCGCAGGCTGCGCTTGATGGTAATGCGGTGGGAGCGGAAAGAGCCCTCAATCAGGCGGGTACGCTGGCCGCTAATGGTGTCAGGCGGTACATGACCATTACCGGCTTTACACCACTGGCTGATAGCACCGTTGAAGCACGCGCGCGTCGCGGGCGTAAAGGGGCGAAAGCGGAGCTTGCCCGCCGCGCTGCTGGCGAGCTCCCCGGAACCGATCTGGTGAAACCGCTAATCGACACCGGGCAGTACCGCAGAGCCATTACCCACGTTGTGAGGGATAAAGATGCCGACTCTTGATGTAACTGACGTGCTTTTTGACCCCGATTTTTGCGACTTCAACCTGTGGGTAACGCGTCGCGCGCAAACGGTGGACGATGACGGGATCGGCAGTGACAGCGAAGTTAAAACGCAGTTTGCCGGAGTTGTTACCGTTGACCGCTCTCTTGAAAACCGCCGCATGCAGGCCGGGCAGGTTATCAACGGGGCGATTTTAATCGTGACGACTGAGCGACTCACGCAGGGGCAGACTGGCCGTGATGCCGATATCGTGACGTATCAGAACCGTGACTATCGCGTGACATTCGTCGACCCGTACACGGCTTACGGTGCGGGATTCGTCCAGGCGCATTGTGAATTACTGCCGTTTGATGGGGGAACTCCCGTTGAGCAATAACACCAGCACAGAGCGCGGCTGGCTGACACCCACCAGCGGCGATCCGGATTATGACGAAGCACTCGACAGGCTGTTAAGCCAGTGGATGCGCAACGTTTCCGGCTTGCCTGCTGGGATGGTTCGCCCGCGCTGGCAGAAAGATCAGCCGCCACTGCTACCCGTTGAAACGAACTGGTGCGCGTTCGGCGTTACCGGATGGCCCATTGATAACAGTCCTGCATTCACCAATCAGACCGATGAGGGCGCTCAGCTCTGGCGGCATGAAACGTTTGAGTGCATGGCGTCGTTCTATGGCCCGGCTGGTATGTCTTATGCGTCCCGTTTTCGCGATGGCATATCTGTCCCGCAAAATAATGCTGAACTGAACGCGCTTGGTTTGTCCCTTGGCGACTACACCGGTCTGACCCCTTTCCCCGAACTTATCAACCAGCAATGGGTTCGCCGCTACGACATGACGGTGCGCCTGCGCAGGAAGGTTGTGCGCGAGTACGGCATTAAATCGCTGGTGGAAGCGCCAGTCACCTTTTTTGGAGAATAAACTATGACGCAGGGCTTACCTGTATCCAACGTTGTAAACGTTGATGTGATCATCTCGCCGAAAGCGGCTACTGGTCGTAACTTCGGCGCGCTGCTGATCCTCGGTTCTTCCACTGTCATTCCGGTGCAGGAGCGCGTTCGCCTTTATGCGTCCGTTGAGGACATTGGCGAGGATTTCGGAGTCGACAGCCCTGAATATGAAGCGGCGCAGGTTTTCTTCAGCCAGTCGCCGAAGCCGACGCAAGTCTATGTTGGCCGCTGGGCGAAGACACTGACTTCTTCCGAAGGTGGAAGCGTGGAAACCATTGTGCAAGCTGTTAATGCCTGCCTGCAATATACTAACTGGTATGGGCTGGTTGTCGCTGATGATGTTGCTGATGGCGGCGATGTGCTTGATGCTGATGACGTGATTGAGGTTGCTAAACTCATCGAAGCGTCCAGCCTGAGCCGCATTTTCGGGGTAACGTCAGCCGACGCTGAGATTATCAGCACGACTTCGACGACCGATGTTGCGTCGAAATTAAAGGCCGGCAAGTATTCCCGTACCTTTATTCAATATTCCACCAGCAGCCCTTATGCAGCGGTTTCAGCTTTCGGTCGCGCGTTTACTGTCAATTTCAACGGCAGCAATACCACCATTACCCTGAAATTCAAACAGGAACCGAGCGTTACCTACGAAACACTGACGGTAGGCCAGGCGGCGACTGTGGATGCGAAGAATGCGAACGTGTTCGTGTACTACGCCAACGACACGGCGATCCTGCAACAGGGTGTCATGGCGAACGGTGACTTCTTCGACGAGCGCCACGGGCTCGACTGGTTGCAGAACTACGTTCAGACCAACCTCTATAACCTGCTTTACACCAGCACCACCAAAATTCCGCAGACTGATGCCGGTGTGACCCGTCTGCTTTCCAACGTTGAACAGTCTATGGATCAGTCCGTCACAAACGGTCTGGTAGCGGCTGGCGTGTGGAATGGTGGCCCTATCGGACAACTGAATTCTGGCGATACGCTGACCAAAGGCTATTACGTCTATGCGCAGCCGCTGGTGCAACAGGCGCAGGCCGACCGCGAAGCGCGCAAAGCACCGTTAATTCAGGTGGCCTGTAAGCTGGCTGGTGCAGTTCATTATGCCGATGTGCAGATCAACGTGGTTCGCTAAGGAGCGATAAATGGCAACTTATTCTTTTCTTGATGTAACCGCGTCGCTCACCGGGCCGACCGGCGTTATCGATCTTGGTCAGGGTTCTGCGAACTCTGAGGAAGGTATCACCCAGACCATGGGCGGCAACAAGAACACCATGACCATTGGTGCCGATGGCGAAGTGATGCACAGCCTGCACGCCGATAAGTCAGGCACCATTACGGTAACGCTGCTGAAAACCTCCCCGGTGAACAAGAAGCTGTCTCTGGCGTATAACGCACAAAGCCAGTCCTCTGCCACCTGGGGCAATAACGTGATCGTCATTCGCAACACGGCATCGGGTGATATTTCTACTGCGCGTTCGTGTGCATTCCAGAAACAGCCTGATTTCAATAACGCCAAAGAGGGCGGAACCGTCGCCTGGGTGTTCGACTGCGGCAAGATTGACCAGCTGCTCGGGGAGTTTTAAGGCATGGAATTCGAAATTAAAGGCGTCAAATACCGCACCGCAAAGCTCAGTGTTTTCGAACAGCTGAAGGTGTCCCGAAAGCTATTGCCGGTGCTGGCCGGGATGGTTTCTGACTTCCGGAGCGTTCAGGAGAAGATCAGCAGCAAAGACACCGAAGGCGCGATGGCTACCATCCTGCCAAAGATTGCCAATGCTGTGTCCGATCTGAGCGATGGCGACGTGGACGCTATCCTGTTCCCCTGCCTTTCCGTTGTTTCACGCGAGCATATGAAAGGCTGGGTGCCGGTCTGCCAGCATGGCGAAATGGCGTTTGACGATATCGACCTGCTGACCATGCTGCAACTGGTGGCGCGGGTGGTCGCCGACTCGCTGGGAAATTTTTTGCAAGGACTCCCTACCAGCGAGACGCCCACCCCGCCAGCGGAATAACCTTCAACAGCCTGCCGGGCGGTGAAGATTTTATTCTTCGTCCGGCGCTTGCCTTCCATATTGACCAGAAAGACCTTAACAGCGGTGCGGTAGACCTCTGCCGCATCGCGCTTCTCAATGACTACCTCGACATGCGCGAGGATAACGACGCCCGGGTAGATAAATGGAGAGCGGCCAATGAGCGGTAACGCAGATACGATTAAAGACTTCCTTGTTTCGCTGGGGTTCGATATCGATCAGGCTGGCGCTAATAAGTTCGAAGCCGTGCTAAAAGGCGTTACCGCGAACGTTCTGAAGGTCGGCGCGGTGGTGGAAGGTGCAGCGCTGAGCATTGTCGGATTTACCACTCAGATCGCGAACGGTCTGGATAAAATTTACTGGGCATCCCAGCGGACGGGGGCCAGCGTCCAGGGCATCAAAGCACTGGGCTATGCCGCATCGCAAACCGGTGCCAGCGCCGAGTCGGCTATGTCCTCCCTCGAAGGGCTGGCCGGTTTCATGCGTAGCAATCCGGGTGCGGAAGGCTTCCTGAACCGCCTGGGCGTCCAGACCCGTGATGCCAGCGGAAAGATGCGTGATACTGCTGCCATCTTTACTGGCGTTGGGCAAAAGCTCAACAACATGCCGTATTACCGCGCGAAGCAATACGCGCAGATGCTCGGCATCGATGAAAACACGCTGATGGCGATGCGGCGCGGCATGAATGGCTTTACCGCCGATTACCAGTCTATGCTGCAAAAGACAGGGTTCAACGCTGATAAGGCGGCTGTTCAGTCCAACAAATTTATGACATCCATGCGCGGGCTTACGTCGCTGTTCGGCATTATGCGGGACAAGATCGGCTCAAACCTCGCTGGTGGTCTTGCTGGTTCGCTGGACAGCCTGCGGCGGCGCATCCTCGACAATTTCCCGAAGATTGAAGAGACGCTGACCAAAGTCATTAAAGGTGTGATCTGGCTTGCGAACGCATTCACACGAATGGCGTGGCGGGTGATTCAGGCCGCTGGTTCTGTAATTGAATGGTGGAAAAAGCTGGACGATGGCAGCAAAAAGTTCCTGATGACCATCGGCGCAATCCTCATCGCCTGGCGTTTGCTCAATGCTGCATTTCTGAAATCCCCTATCGGCCTGATCACCACGCTGATTCTGGCGATCGGATTACTCTATGACGATTACCAGACGTGGAAAGAGGGAGGTAAAAGCCTGATTGACTGGTCCAGGTGGCAGCCAGAGATTGAGCAGGCCAAAAAGGTATTCAAATGGTTGCGCGATAAGTTTCTGGAGCTCAAGGACAACCTGGGTGGATGGAAAAATACGCTCACCATCCTGTTTGGCTTTCTGGCCGGTGCGAAGCTGGTCTCCATGCTCACGGGTATCGGGAGACTTGTCGCCGGATTTATGGGGCTCGGTAAGGCAATTGGCGGCTCTATTGGTGGGTTGGGTAAGCTGGCGCAGGGGATCGCGCAGCTGGCAATCAAGAATCCCTGGTTGCTTATGTTCATTCCTGCCAACAATACACCGACCACCAGCGAAGAAATGGCGTCGATTGGCGGTATAGGTAGCAATATCGTACCTGAAAGGCAGCAGGCATATGAGGCGCTGAGAAAGGAAAACCCCGGCAAAGACTTTTTCACTGATGAGGAAATCCAGCGAAAAATTAAGGAGATGGGACTGGAGCCAGAGCAGCGAGCACAGTCTGTTAAGCGACCTCAGGCTACAGCCCAGGGCAAAGTATTGCTCGACTGGATGGGTCCAATGTTCAATAAACTGGAGTCGCTTTATCAGCTGCCTGCTGGTCTGTTGAAAAGCGTGGCGATCACCGAGTCGGGTGGTAACCAGTTCGCCATGTCCGGCGCGGGTGCAAAGGGTTTGTTCCAGTTTATGGATGGCACGGCGCGCGACATGGGTCTACGTGGGAATGATGTATTCGACCCGGAAAAGTCAGCGCAGGCAGCCGCTAAATACCTTAGCCAGTTGTTACGGCAGAACGGCGGAGACCTTAGCAAAGCGCTGGCTTCATATAACTGGGGGATCGGCAACGTTCAGCGCTATGGCATGGGGTTGATGCCGCAGGAAACGCGCAACTACATTCCGAAAGTGATGAGCAATATGCCCACCAGCGCCCCGGTGATTCAGCAGGAAACGAACATTAACATCCACGGTGTTTCCGATCCGCGCGAGGCTGCCCGTTTGACTGTTGACCGTCAAAAGGGTGTGAACTCACAGTTAACCCAGCAACTCCCCGCAGGACCGAGATAATGGATATTTTATCAGCGATTTTTCGCCAGCAATCCCGGCGAATTGGCCTGCTGATCCCCAGCGTGGTCGTTTCCGAAAAGCATTCTGATGCGCTCGAAATTACTGAGCACCCGGTGGAGAAGCCAACAACGAATAGCGCGTCGGGTTTCATCGCAGATCATGCGTATAAGCGTCCCAGCGAAGTCACAATGGAATGTGGTTTCTCTGGCGGCGGTTCGTTGCTGGACTTCATTGATACATCTTCAATCGGCCTCAGCGCCGGACTGAGCCCGAAAGAGACCTATCAGCAATTGCTGGATCTCCAGTCCTCTCGGGTGCCGTTCGATGTGGTGACTGGCAAGCGGGTGTACAGCAATATGCTGGTGCGCGCCATCGAGGTGACAACGGATAAAACCAGCGAGAACGTGCTGAACTGCACGCTTACCCTGCGTGAAGTGATTATGTCGCAAACGCAGAGCGTTAACGTTGCTGATAAGTCCGATATGCAGGATGGCGTCAGCACATCGGCGGTGCAGAATTCTGGAACGAAATCCACGACACCGCCAAACGAGTCCTTGCTGAGCCAGTTGGGCGGAAGCGTTACATCAGCATTCGGGGGATGATATGCAGTTTAACGAAATACCGCTTTCTCCTGACAATCAGCAGTTCCGCGTTTTGCTGGGCAATACCACGTATACGCTCAGGATCATCTGGCGTGATGCGGCAGGCTGGATTATGGACGTGATGGATAGCGGCGGTGCTGCGCTTCTCTCTGGCGTACCTCTCCTGACAGGCGTGAACCTATTGCGGCAATATCCACAGCTCGGCATTGATGGCGCGCTGGTGGTGGCGACCGATAAGGGCGCACCAGACGAGCCCACTAAAACCAACCTCGGCACATACAGCCACCTCATTTTCGTACAGGAGTAGAAATGTCTCTTAACTGGATGCGCCATTTTGAGTTGCAGCTGTTGGACCAGAACGGGCAGGGCATTTCTCTGTCGGATTTTAAGGTCACGTTCCAGATTGAATGGGCAGATACACGCTGGCCGCGCGTGGCAAACGTGAAAATTTACAACCTTTCGACCGATACCACGAACAAGATACTGGGGCAGGAGTTTGCCAAAATTCGCATCATTGCCGGATATGACGGTATAGCGCCGGATGTTGATGCGAGCCAGGTTGGTGTCGCCCGGGAGATTTCACCAGACCAGATAGGGCAGGTAAACGGTCAGAACTACGGGCTGATTTTTGACGGTGATATTCGCTTCACCGTTACCGGGAAGGACAACATTACCGATTCCTGGGTGTTGATTCAGGCTATTGGTGATCACGAAGCGTTCCTTTATGCGACCACCATCACCACGCTTGCCGCTGGCTATACCGTTGCGGATCTGCACCGGGCGACGATGCAGGATTTCAACGCGTTCGGCGTGACGCAGGGCATTACCGGCGACTTTCCTGATACTGTGTTTCCTCGTGGTCGCGCGATTTACTCATCCACCCGTAACGTGATGGATAATATTGCTGCGCAGTGCAAAGCGACATGGCAGCTGGTGGATGGTCAGGTCCAGATGGTGCCGGAGGATAAATATATTCACGAAGCCATTGTGCTAAATGCCGATACTGGCCTGATCGGTATGCCGCAACAGACGATGGGTGGCGGCGTAAACGTGCGGTGTCTGATAAACCCGAACATCCGCATTAATGGTCTTATCCAGCTCGATCAGGCTTCGGTGTACCGCGCCGCGCTCGGCAATAGCGAAATCGCGCAGTCGCCCGGGCGTATCACCGAAACAGAAGAGAACGGCAACCGTGTGCTGACAGGCACAACGTCACAGGCTGCTAGCATTGCGACGGATGGCGTTTATATCGTCAAAGCTATCGACTATACTGGCGACACAAGAGGTCAGGCGTGGTACATGGATTTAATGTGCTTTGCGAGAGGGGCGCGTGATTTGCAATCAGGAGCGTCCATTAACAAAACCGCAGGATGAATTTCTGATGAATATGCTTGCAATAACTCCCATATTTTTCTCAGTGTTTTTGACTTCATGCAGTTGGGACCCTAATGGTGTTAACGCACAAAGGGACTGGCTGGCACAAAAAGATAGAGAAAAAGTTGAATATGAAAAGCAAGTTAATGAAAATCAAAAAAACAGAGTAAAAAAACAAAAAGAAGATGCTGAAAAGTTTGAGGCTTCACACCCTGAAGTAGAGGTTGATAAGTTAGATGTTAATTCTGCAAATTCAACCGAAAACGAACTGAATCGAGCTATTAACAATTTAGGTTTTGTTACTCGCTATCCAAACTCTCAGAATATGGATAATGTTTATGTAAATGTTGGTGGCTATCATTTAACGATGAGACGTATCCAAATAGCCATTGCTGGTTATGCTGACGAATGTAAAAGAGCTTCGGCATATGATAATGCAAATTATAAAAACCTTTGTATATCTAGCTTGTCGAAAGCTTTGAATGATTTTTCCAGTGTATTAAAATCGCATAACATTCCTGATAAAACAAAATATACAGCTTTAAGCGAAGCTTCGTTTGATAGTTTTATAGATTTTGAGCATGCAGCAAGGCTTGCGAAAATGCATGCGAATTTATGCCAGCAGAAAGGTAATAAAGGGTATGTAGAAATGGTTACGGTAGCCGCCCCTTGTAGTGGTAATGGTGATGTTTACAACATTGACGCAGCCAGAAAAATGGGGTTGTTATAAAATATTATTCAAAAATTTTATTGAATCCTAACCCGCCGCTGAGCGGGTTTTTTTATGGAGTTTTTATGCCAATTCCAACTCAATCACAGATTGGCGGCGAGCAGCAGACCGCGCAGGCCATCGCCGATTCGGTGTCTACCCAGATTCGCGTAGCGATGCCCGGCATCATTCAGTCGTTCGATCCTGACACTGTTACTTGCACAGTAGAGGTGGCGCTTCGCGGTATTGTTGGCGATGGCTCCACCGAATTAAAACCGCTGGTGGATGTGCCGGTCGTCTTCCCGCGCGGCGGCGGTTGCACACTGACCTTTCCGGTTAAAGAAGGCGACGAGTGCCTGCTGATCTTTGCCGACCGTTGCATCGATTTCTGGTGGCAGAGCGGCGGCGTTCAGGAGACCGTCGACCCGCGCCAGCATGACTTATCTGATGCGTTCGCAATCGTTGGCCCGCAGTCGCAAGCACAGAAAATCAGTGGTATCAGCACCAGCGCTGCGCAGCTGCGAACAGATGATGGCGCGGCGTTCGTAGAGGTCGCCACAGGACATAACATCACCATTAAAACGCCGGGACAGCTTACAGCTACGGCTGAAGGTGGAACGACAATCACATCCCCGACTATCACGCTGAACGGAAACGTAACGATTAACGGTAACCTGTCTCAGGGAATGGGCGAAAGCGGCGGTACTGCGACGATGCTCGGACCGGTGACGGTAACGAATGACGTAACAGCTTCTGGTATCAGTGTCGCCACGCATAAACATGGCGGAGTGCAGACAGGCGGGGGAGCTACCGGAGGTCCGCAATAATGAGATACCGCCGCGAAGATGCTGACGGCGATTACACTTTCGGGCAGGGTGACGACACCTTCCTTATCGACAGTCCTGAATGTGTCGCCCTGGCCGTAAAAACCCGTTTCGAACTTTGGCGCGGTCAGTGGTTTCTCGATCTGACGGAAGGCACGCCGTATGTTCAGTCAGTGCTTGGCAAACAGCGATCTGACGTCTACATCCTGGCTATACGCGAACGCATTCAGGACACGCCGGGCGTTCTGTCGATTCTTTCCTTCGATACCAATTATGACGGCACCAGCCGCCGCGTCATCTTCACTTCCTCCATTGACACAATCTACGGCCAGACGACTGTAACAAGCGAGGCATAAATGGCTTTGAACCTCGACACGCTGGGGCTATCGGCAACGGTAACCGCCCAGGGGATTAGTGCGCCTGATTACCAGACAATCCTCGATACACTGACCAGCTATTTCAGGCAGATTTACGGTAGTGATGCCTATCTCGAACCAGACAGCAAAGACGGGCAGATGGTCGCGCTGGTGGCTCTTGCCGTGCATGACGCTAACAATACCGCTATCGAGATCTACAACTCGTTTTCACCGACGACAGCGCAGGCCGCAGCGCTTAGCAGCAATGTGAAAATTAACGGGATCACGCGAAAGGTAGCGACAAACTCTACTGCTGACCTTCTGTTAACCGGTACGGCGGGTACGACTATCACGAATGGCTCTGCACGGGATAAAAACGGCATTATCTGGAATTTTCCCGCAAGCGTATCGATCGGCGTTGACGGTACTGTGCTGGTGACGGCCACATGTGCGAATAGCGGTTCTGTCGCGGCGATAGCCGGGACTATTACGACTATCAACACCCCGACTCGCGGCTGGGTGTCAGTAACCAACCCGGCTGCGGCCACCGTAGGCGCACCGGCTGAAACCGACGCAGAGC
>ERZ507072.336-NODE-336-length-33994-cov-12.472377_pt1 | contig 33994 bp, 49 predicted proteins | sample MGYA00512864_ERZ507072 | MGnify/ENA metagenome assembly ERZ507072 | reverse complement strand
TAGCGCCGAGAGTAGTTGGGGGATCGCCCCCTGTGAGGGTAGGACGTTGCCATGCTTTCTTATTCCGGCATAGCTCAGTTGGTAGAGCACCTGACTGTTAATCAGGCTGTCGACGGTTCGAGTCCGCCTGCCGGAGTTCTTGGATGGAGAGTTGTCCGAGAGGCCGAAGGAGCATGATTGGAAATCATGTAAGGGGGTAATGACCTCCTTCGAGGGTTCGAATCCCTCACTCTCCGTTTTATTGTTTTATGGCCCGTTGGTCAAGTGGTTAAGACACCGCCCTTTCACGGCGGTAACATGGGTTCAAATCCCGTACGGGTCACTTATGGAGGATTAGCTCAGTTGGGAGAGCGTCTGCCTTACAAGCAGAGGGTCACAGGTTCGAGCCCTGTATCCTCCACTAAATACGAATGGTCCTATGGTGTAGGGGTTATCACGCCTGCCTGTCACGCAGGAGATCACCGGTTCAAATCCGGTTAGGACCGTAGTATTAATTAACAATTTAATTAATATTATATTATCAACATTGTGGCTCGGTAGCTCAGTCGGTAGAGCAAAGGATTGAAGCTCCTTGTGTCGGCGGTTCGATTCCGTCCCGCGCCACCATGGAAGGGTAGCGAAGTCTGGCTAAACGCGGCGGACTGTAAATCCGCTCCTTCGGGTTCGGTGGTTCGAATCCACTCCCTTCCATTGCATGATAGGGATATAGTTTAAAGGTAGAACTACGGTCTCCAAAACCGTCGGTGTGGGTTCGATTCCTACTATCCCTGCCATGATGGCGGTAGTGGCGAAGTGGTTAACGCACCGGATTGTGGCTCCGGCACGCGTGGGTTCGATTCCCACCTACCGCCCTTTATTGGGGTATAGCCAAGCGGTAAGGCAACGGTTTTTGGTACCGTCATGCACTGGTTCGAATCCAGTTACCCCAATTGAGATATTTTATATCTCGTGAAAAAAGAATGGCGGTATAGCCAAGCGGTAAGGCAGAGGTCTGCAAAACCTTCATCACCGGTTCGATTCCGGTTACCGCCTTCGGTCGCTTGACAAATGCGGCCAGACTTGGTAAAATATATTTTGTTGTTATGCCGGTGTGGCGGAATTGGCAGACGCGCTGGACTCAAAATCCAGTGTCCGTTGAGGACGTATCGGTTCGACCCCGATCACCGGTATTACGAGTAATTTTTAAATGTGTTAAAAGCCCGTTTGACGGGCTTTTTTCTTTGTGGTTGTAACTAAAAAGAGCTAAAAAAATTAAAGTTGTTGCAATTTTGTTGCAATGGATTTATTTTGCTCCGCTTCGTATTCTTGCATAAGGTATGCATATTTCTTCATCGTGATGGTCAAATCACTGTGTCCGAGCCGTTTGCTGATGGCGTACAGGTCGACACCTTGGCATAACAGAAATGCGACGTGAGTATGCCGGAGACTGTGGAAATGGAAATTCTTCTTTTTCAGGCCGCAGTTGTCCATGATTTTGCGCAATGTTTTGTTGACTGCATTGCTGCTTGGTAACTCGCCACGAGAATTGACAAACACCATGATATTTCCATTAGGCCGCAGTTGTTGCAGAATTCTGAGCAGTCCGTCGTTGACGGCGATGACACGTTTTGATGATTTGCTCTTAGGCTCTTTTAGCTCGCGTTGTACATATGAGTAGGACTTGTTGACTGAGATGGTTTTGTGCATGAAGTCAATGCCATTCCACGTCAAGGCGGCAATTTCGCCAAGCCTCATGCCTGTATAGATTGCAGTCATGACCATGTAGGCACTAGTGTATCTTGGATCAAGACTGGCCGTGGCTTCATGTATCAGTGTTTTGACTTCATCAAGACTGAGATACTCAACACTCCACGTTTTCGAGCGGTCATAAGGCAGCTCGATGCCGATGGTAAAATCCTTTTTGATGATTTCGTCATACAGGGCGGATTTGACGCAGCTCCTCACGTAGACGTTAACTTCCGACATCATCTCTTTACTGTGATTAGTTCCATAGTCGTTCAGAAAGGCCTGGTACTTCTGTCTGGTCATGTCAGCCAGCTCGGTGTCAGGGAAGTGGTCATGCAGAATTTTATCGACATGCAGATATTTACGATAAGTGCTAGGGGCAACTTTACCGCTTTTATAAGTCGCATGCCATTCAGTAAAATAATCCGCAAACAGTTTTTCTTTTTTCTCGATTGAATCTTCAGATTCGATTCCTTGGGCAAAAGCTTTGGCTTCGTTTTTTGTCGCAAATCCCGCTTTGTAAACTTGCTTCAGTTTTCCGTTTTCGCGTCTGGAGACACGTACTGACCAACCAGTTTTTGTTTTTTTGTAACTAGCCATGGTATTTCCTCCTTTTAAATGATAAAATAGAGTATACAAATAGCGCACCTTTTAGGCGTTGTTTTTTTTGGTAGCCGTATCCCGTCTGATTGGCGTTAGGGGGATACGGTTTTTTGTTTACTTGTCATTGTTTTCTATTGCTAAAGTCTGTCTATATTCTTCAGCATCTGCCATTTCTTCAAAATCAATAGTTAATTCTTTATATTCAGCTAATTTCTCTTTGATTTTCTCAATAGGGATTTTATAGAATTCTTTATGATTGTTGACCTTGTTGAGCTTATACTTGTCGAAATAGCTGTGAAGCTCATTTTCAAGCTTGTAGGCATCGTAGCTAAAAATCAGAGCATGGACATCGAATTTAAATGGGACTGATGCACTGCTCAACTCTGAAATTCTTTCAAGCGGATCGAGCCTTCTTGTTACACCTATCTTGAAAATATCTTTACCAAAAGATCCAATATTACTTATAACGTAAACGTATCCGGCTGAAGCATTGGCGGTTCTATAATCCAATTCTTCTTTCTCTTTTTCCCGATCATCCATTTTTTTCTTTAATTCTGCAACTTGATCGTTGATATCTTTCACTTCAGCATCGTTTGTAAGGTTTTTTAATTTTTCTTGCAATTCAGTAATCACATTCTCGTAATGGGTAATATCTTTGTCGATAACCTTTTTCTTTTGAGCAACTTCTTTCTGCAAGGCTTTTTCTTCTCTCTCACGTTGACGCTGCTCGCGCAGTTCTTCTTTTTCCTGTTCCTTTTTCCTTGCGTATTCATATGCCAATGACAATTCTTCTAGTTTGGAATTCAAATAATAATAAGATATAGACACTTGAGTTACTGAAGTCAACTTGTTGATTTGTTCGTATGAACGCTCAATTCTTTTTTGGATTGAATCGTAATTAGAATATTTAACCTTATTAATGGCGGCCTCACATTCGTTGTTAAATGCCCGCAAAACCAATTTGATACTATCATTAGTCATTTTAGTTCCCTTGGCCTTGCTTCCATCTACAGTCCAGCCTTCCCTGTAATCAACAGCAGCTTTTTTTCTTATCATCTCTTTTTGATTCTTTCGAATTTCAGTTAGTTTCTCTTTATATCCGAGAGACGTTGCAAAATCATATTTTGGTTCGTATAATCCGTATTCTTGCATTTCTATAGTGCTGTTAGCATTATCAATCTTTTGCGAAAGTTCATTGAGCTTGTCGGCGAGAGTTTTTTTCTCCGCGCTCAGTTTTTCAACATTAGAGTTGAGTTCGTCCAGTTCTTTCTTTTTATCGATAATTGATTGTTGAAGTTCAAAAGCATCCATTTGCTCAATAGACATTTTTGAATTCTTTAATTCCTCTAACTCTTTTTTGTATTGACCGGCTTTAAAGACGTCCAGCAATCCCATAACGATCTCTCCTTTTTATATTTCCGATAATATTTTTTCGACCACCGGGGCATAGCGCAATGATAAATGCCTGTTCTCCAAGAAAACAACTGGATTAATGCTTTTACAATCCAAATCATTTTCCATCAAATAGGTTTCGACCTCTTCTTTAAGCATATACTCGGTAGCCTCGGCTTCCATCTTGTAGTGCGACGGTTTAGAGCAATTGTACAAACCTGCATAATCAGTTTGCGGGACATGGCCCAGCTCATGCAGCAACACTTTGGTTTGTTCTGATTCAGGCAACCCATTATTGATTACAATAATTCTGTATGCGGGGACATAATACCCTTTGCCATCTATGCAATCAGAGTAGACTATTTTAACGCCATACTCCTTTTCTATACTTTTCAACAGAGCGCATCACCACTAATCTTTCTTGTTCTTGAGATATCCCTCGATTATACCGCGCAGCACTTCGCGATCGTTATCCGTGATAGGCTTACCATCATAGCTCATCACAGAATCGAGAGCTTCTTCGATCGTAGCGTTTGTCTGAGCCGCAGGTTTCCTGTCTAGCAAATAATCAATTGTCACGCCGAAATAGTCGGCAACTTTTTCCAAATCTTTAGCTTTAGGGTCCGCAGTTTTCCATCTATAAAATAGATTTTTGCTAAAACCTAAATCTTCAGCAACTTGTTGCAAAGACTTATCATGTCTTTGTGCAAGTTTTTTTATTATCTCAAACGTTGTCATATCAACAATCCTCACGCTTTCTACAAGAAATTTATACGAAAGTATAAAAAATCCGTTGACAGTTTATACGAAACGTAATAAGATATCCTTGTAAGTTAATTCAAAAGAAAAATCAAAAGACAAAAACAAAGACAAAACATTTAATCTCCGCCAAGAAATTAAGAGTAATCGCTTGTTTTCGTTTAATTAAGTACGATTTCATTTTATATCTTCGTATAAAAATAGTCAATAATTTTATATGATTTTTTCTATTAAAATTGCTTACGGGTGGGAGGGAGGAATATACAAGGAGGCGATTCAAATGCCAGAAACTTTAAACGGAAGGCAAAAAATCAAAGCATATCTTGACGCAAATGACATATCGATTGCATCACTGGCAACGATGTACGGCGTGCCAAAACAAGATTTGTCAGACTATTTAGCAGGCAGGAAAAAGAACCCTAAGGCAAATCAGGTGATTCTAAAGATCATCTCTGATTTTAAACTTAGCTAGGCTAGAAAGGAAGATTTAGCATGTCACCAATAGAAATAACAGTTAACCAAGAATATGTCGAAACCCTGGTTAACAGCAGAATCGATGAAGTTCTCGCCGAAGATTTGTCAGGCATTACATGGTCGCTCGACGAATTCCGCAAAAAGTGCTGCGGGAATAAATCCAGAGCGTGGGTAGCGCTCTATATCTTCTCGAAATTCAGCGATGAAATTACCGGGCCTGATGGCTGGCTGATCCGTGCCAACGCCCGTGGTCAGCAGAATATAATCTTCGCCAAGGCTGCCAAAGAGTGGATGGAAGAGAACCGTCAGCGGATTGACTGGCGGGCGAAGTTACCAAGATAAGGAGGATTTAAGATGAACAAATTTAAGATGCACAAAGGATTGGGAAAGATATTTGTACCGGTACCGGCAGAAACACTGGCACAGCTTATAGCGATGTCAGCCTTTAATGAATTCGAGACGATGAGTTTTGAAAAAGTCTGGGACGACATCGACAAGCAATGTGAAAAGACCGCAGAAGGCTTGAGCGGGTATGTTTATGTAACGGGAATTGCGCGTTCAATCTCTGAAGTTGAAAAAGGCAAAGGGGCAAAGGAAGCGCAGACGCTCATCGACAGAATAATGACCAGAATGTCGGGCAAGGAATGTAAGGAATTTATGAAGTTGGTCGCAAAAGCCTCGCATGAATTGAACAAGAAGCATGAGGAGGAAATTTAAATGACTGAAAAAGAAACGCTAATCCCAGTATCAGTTGAAGAGTTAGCCGCACTAGAGGCCATGGCGATGCTTTCTGATTGTAGGGTAATCGATTTTAGAACTATATCAGATAGAATTGATGAACGAGCTGGAGACGACTCAAAGGGCCTCATTGGCTTGATGTCACTGGCTTATGTGATTTTTGAATACAAGAAGAGAGGCAGAGAGGAAGCTGCACAAAAAATGTTTGATGAACTGAAACCGGAGATAGCTCCTTTAGCGACAGAACTCTTAGATGCTTTAGAAGAAGGATGGAGGGAAAACAAATGAGTAGAGAAGAGTTATTGATTGCGTTAAAACTAACGCAACACAATCACAAGGTTTTGATGAAGCTCAAGAATAAACAACTGGAGGTGAAGACCAAATGAAGAACTTACTGGATATCAAGAAAGAGCGTGAAGATACGCTCACGCTTTGGACGGTCGGCGATTTGCTAGAACCAGCATTTGCCAAAGCTCGCACAACCGCTATTGCGTGGGTTTTGGAAGTGCTTGATGGCGAAAAAGACGCCATCGTAAGGGGGTGATGTTATGGAATACAAAAAAGAGGTTTGTCTGATGATTGACCCTGTGACGGGGGCTGCCCGTCTTGTCGAATCGTCAGAAGCCCCAGAACAAATCGTGAAGGATTTCCTGAAACAGGCCAAAAAAACGCATGGCTTGCTTTGGGCTATGGACCAGCTGGTTTATAAAGACTGGCAGAAGTGGGATCCCGTAAGGCAAAAGTTGTGGGATATGTTGGATGAACTGGATAAACTTGGGCATTAAAAAACCGTCCCTTGAAAGAAGGAACGGCCCGAAATTTTAAAACTTAAAACGTGTTTATTATAGCACAAAAACAGGAGGAAATAAAAATGAATCTTTTTAACTTAAATGAAAATTATCGTAAGGTCGAATCACTCTTCGACGATGGCGCTGAAGTGTCTGAACAGGCACTGAAAGACACGCTTGAATCAATCGGCGAAGCGAGGGATGTCACACTTGATCACATTGCGTTCTTGATTGAACGCAACACTGCAAAGAGCGACTTTTATGCAAAGAAAATCAAGGAGCTGCAGTTGGCGAAAAAGTCCGCTGAAAACACGGTAAATCGTCTTAATGCCTACATGACATCTGCCATGGACGATGCAGGCTTGAAAGAGTTGCAGACCGAGAATCACGTTTTGAAACCTCGCAACTATAAAGCAAGCGTAGTTATTGATAACACACACGCAATCCCGGATCAGTACATGGTATCGAAATTAACTATCATGCCGGACAAAACGGCAATCTACAAGGCACTTAAAGCCGGCGAAGAAGTCCCCGGGGTTCACACCAAACCCAATCGAAAGACCGTGATCAAGTGACATTCAAACTTCGCAGCTATCAAAAAGAGTGCTTAGACAACATCTATCGCTCATTGAAAAAGGACAACAAATGCATTGTTGTTCAATCTCCGCCGCGAACCGGCAAAACGGTTATCATGGCAGAAATTGCAAGACGAACCACGGCGAAGGGGAACAGGATCCTGTTCATCGTCCACCGTAAAGAGATTGTAGATCAGGTCAAGCGAACCTTTGCCGAACAGAACACAAAAATGGAATTCTGCCAAATCGGCATGGTCCAGACCTTTACCAGGAATATTGGCAAGTTAGCCAAACCGGACGTGATCCTTGTTGATGAAGCGCATCACGCTTTAGCAAAGACTTACGTTAAAGTGCTGGACGCATTCCCAAATGCCGTCAAGCTACTGTTTACGGCAACACCCGTCAGAATGGGGCGGCTGCAGCTCGATCAGATTGCAACTGACATCGTAGAAGGCAAACAAATCCAAGAACTGATGGATACAGGTTTTCTCGCACCCTTCCGTTATTTTGCCCGTAAAAAAATTGATGATGACAAGCTCAAAAAATCGTCAACGGGTGATTTTACGGTTGGATCAATGACGGATGCCATCGAGGGTGGCATCTATCAAGCGGTCGTGAGCGAGTACCGTAAACGGGTTGACGGAAAGCAGGCGGTGGTTTACTGGTTCAGCGTACAGACGGCCAAGCTATGTGCGCAAGTGTTCAGGGATGCGGGGATATCCGCTGAAGAGATAGACGGCGACACGCCACCGGATGCCAGAGACAGAATAGTCGATGACTTTCGAGACGGCAAAGTCAAGATTTTAACGAACGTTAACCTTTTTACCGAAGGCATCGACTTGCCGAATGTTGATTGCGTGATTATGGCAAGACCTACCCAGTCGCTGGCGTTGTTTTTACAGTTTGCGATGCGGTGTCTGAATCCCCGGCAAGGGAAAACCGCAACGATTATCGATATGGTCGGCAACTGGGAACGCCACGGCTTGCCGTCAGAAGAACGGGACTGGGCAGAAATGATGCACACCAAAGCAAGGCGACAGAAAAACGTCGATGGCCCGACCGTTTGTCAGTGTCCTGAGTGCATGGCGGTTTGGAACACGAAAGCCGTTCGGGAGAACGACAACACGTGTCTTGATCCGTTTTGCAAATATAATCCTGTTATTCCGCCACCTAATCGGGGAATACACGTTGCTGAAGGTGAGATTGAAGAAATTGACACTGCTGAGCAGAAAAGGAGGAAATTCGCCGAGAAGTATATGAAGCAGCAGATAAAGAACAATCTGGGCGATAAAGACCAGTGGGAGCTGCAAAACTACCGAGAGTGTCTGCAATACGCAGCACTCAAAGGTTGGAAGAGAGGATGGGCCTATCACTGGGCAAAAGATCATAACTTGCCGGGCTTACCGGTACGACGATAAAGGAGGAATTTTTATGGGTATTTTACCTGAAGACAAACCATGTCAGCCTAAGAAAGAGCCGCACAACTTCTTTGTGTACGGCGCAACAATGAGCGGGAAAAGCTATTTTACTAGTTTCTTCCCGCACCCGTTGGTGCTCAACACTGACGGAAATTCGGAGCAGGGTACCGCCCCGAGTATTCAGATTAGAAATGTGCGTGACGAACGAGGAAACTTAAAATCAAGCTGCATTCGGCAGTTAGACGAAATCGTAACGGCACTTCAGCAACCAAACTGTACATTCCAGACGGTGATCGTTGACGTAATCGACGATATTTGCGTCATGATCGAGCAGGCAATCTGCTTGAAGAACCACGTTCAGTCGCTTGGAGATATCGGATACGCACGAGGATACACGGCATTCAATGCAGTTCTGCAACAGTTCGTGATGGATTTGAAAGCATTAAACCAAGATGTCATCTACATCAGTCGCGAACTGGCGCTTGTTGACGAAAAGACTGGAGCACAGTCAAAAGTACCTAGCCTTAAAACCAAGTACTATAACGTCGTGAACGGAAATTGTGATCTGGTCATTCATACAGAGAAATTTGGGAAGAACGTTTACCGACGTTCAGTGACGGATTACCGCCAAGTTTACAAGGCGGAAGACATTAAAAACGAGCGTGTCCGGAAACTGTTAAATTCAGTTGAGGGCATGTTTCAAGATAAATAACTAGGAGGAAAAAATATGAGTTTACAAGACGTAGCTAACGGAATTATGAAGAGTGGTTGGAACGCTAAGACGGACAGTGCTAATGACGGGTTTGACAATCTCAAGCCGGGGACGTATGAGGTCATGCTCGACAAGGTTAACCATGCGGCTTTTCCGAGCGGGTATGAGTGCATTAACTTCAGTTTCCAAGTGATTGCCGGTGCTGACGCAGGGCGCAAGGAATTTGTGCATGTCAACCTTGCTGACAAGAAGAAAGACGGATCACCGATGCCGGACTTCGTTGTATCAAAAAACATCAAGCAGCTTTTCAAAATCGCAGCACTGAGCGAATTACAGTTGACGCCTGATGATTTGGCGGGGGATGAAACCGGCATTTATGAGCGGGTGGTCGGTAAATTCAACGCAGGCCATGAAGGGCAGGTCATGCAAATGAAGATCACGGAATCCCCGAACAAAAAAGACCCGTCAAGCCCGTACCGCAATTACGACTTTGCGGAGTCAGACATCAAGGTAGAACAAGCGGAAGCACCGCAAGATCCGTTTGCTAATGCCGCAGACAACATTGACGATAGTGATCTGCCATTCTAGCAAAAACGAAGGCCAGTAAGCATATACTGCCGGACGGGTGGGATGCCCGTTATGTGAGGTGAGATAATGGAAAATCTAGTTAATTACGCCGTGAGTTATGCAGAGCGTGGTTTTTATGTAATCCCGACAGTCGGCAAGAAGCCGCTCAAAAAGTTCGCCGGGTTGCCGGCTATGACACCGGATGAAATACGGAATTTCTGGAACAAACACCCTTATGCCAACATTGCACTTAAGACTGATAAATTCTTCGTGGTTGACATCGACCGCCACGCTGACGGGGCAGACGGGGTTGTGGAAATCAAAAAGGCAGGCCATCCGGAGTGGTTCAAGGACACGCTGGCACAACGCACGGCGCACAATGGTTTTCAATATTTTTTCAAAAAACCGACCGGCACGAAGATTGCACAAAACATCGCTTTTTTGCCGGGGGTTGATATCAAGGCTCATGTCAACAACTATGTGGTAGTTGCACCATCCGTCATTGATGATAAGCCATATCAATGGATCAGCAAGACGGGTACTATGAGAGAACCTGACCAGGGGCTGCTTGATTTAATCAAAGAAAAATCAGTGCGGGCTGCACCTCAGGCAAACTTTACAGGAAGCTTCGGGGGCAAAACACAGACAACCGAGCTTTTCGAGCAGATTATCACGGGACTCGGCGAAACCGGAGGGCGCAACAATGCGTTAACCGTTTTTGTCGGCGGGTTGCTCAGACGTAACGTTGATCCTCAGATAGCTTACAATCTTGCTTTGCTTGCGAACGAGAACACTGAACACTCTTTGAGTGAAGCAGAAGTTGAACGAACCGTGCAAAGCATTATCACGGCAGAGCTAAGACGCAGAGAGGAGGGAGGTTCTTGAAACTAATCAAAAGCGATGATGCAGAAAAGCTGAAAGGGCTCCAGATCAACAAGTCGCCTTTTTTGGTCGATTCAAAAGATCATATCAAGCGAAATTCGATCTTTAACATCAAAGTAATTTTAGAAATGGATTCTTTGCTAAAAGGGATGTTTCGTTATAACGAGTACACCGAATGCGTCGAAGTTGTCAAAGATTGCCCTGAACTGCATATCGCTAAAGGTTTTGTGCGTGATGGGTATGTCGATTCAATTGCCTGCTACATTGAAAGCAGCGCAAAGTATCAGCACGTCCTGTTTGACCAGTTGCGAATTAGAACCGCAATCGAACAGGTAGCGTACAACAACGGGTACAATCCGCTGAAGATATACATGGAAGAAGCCGCTGGAAAATGGGACGGCAAAGACAGACTGACTACCGTCTTTTGTGATTTTTTGGGAGCTGAAAGGCGAGAAGAAGTGATTCTTTCGACAAAAATGTTTTTTTATGGTGGAGTCGCTAAGATTTTTGATCCGTCCGTGAAGTTTGATTTCGTTCTTGATCTGGTCGGCGGGCAAGGCGCAGGCAAAACATCATTCTGGCAAAATATCGCTCCGCTTGGATATTATACCGATCAGTTTTACACGTTTACCGATAAAGATGATTTTTCGGTTATGCGAAAAGCACTGATTGTCAACGATGACGAAATGACGGCAACGAGGAAGGCCAGCTTTGAGGAATTGAAACGGTTCGTCACGATGCAACAGTTTGAATATCGCGAGCCATACGGGCGGAGCGTGTCGCAATTTGCTAAAAAATTCTTACTGGTTCGGACAACAAACGACTTGTATTATCTCAAAGATAAAACAGGCGAACGACGTTTTCTGCCGATCCTGGTTAACAAGGACAAGCAGACGATGAATCCTGTTGAGGATTTGACGCCCGACTTCGCGCAGCAGGTGTGGGGGCAGGCGGTGGTCGAGTATCGTCAGAAACCCGATTTCAAATTCACATTCAACGCAGAACAAGATGAAGTTATTGCTGAGTACCGCAGAAACTTTATGCATACCGATGAGCTTGAAGATGAAATCGAAGATCTGATTGAAAACAACTGGAAGGACAAGGATTTCATCAGCTCAGCTGACATCGAATTCGGCTTGTCGATTACGAGTTTGGCATCCGACAGGAAACTGTCTAACCGCATTTCAAACATCATGGTCAATCGCTTCGGTTTCCGGAAGGGGTATAAAAAAATTAACGGCAAATCCAAGCGGGGATATCTAAGGTAACGCATAGTCACACTTCCCAGTTTTAGAAGTGTGACCGTCTGAAACCGTTGGGAGAGTAAGGCTAGAACGTTTATTCAGTTTTAGCCGGTCACAGTATTTTTTTAAGACCGTGACCGGCTAAAACCCTTGGGGCTGTAGGGATAGAGTGTTTAAGGTCACACTACTACTCTATATAATAATATATATATATATATATATATATAGGGAGTAGTAGTAGTAAAGGGGCTACTATAGGAAAGTTGAAAATAAGCGTGACCATGTGACCAATCGCTAAAACCATTGGGGGAGTAAGAATACAGAGATTTTTTTCATTTTATCAGGTCACGGTCTGAACCGTGACCTTTATGCAAAAAGCGTGTATAATCGCATAAATGAACAATAAGGAGTATATTTTTTATGAGTCCAGAACATAAAATTCAGAACGAAATTCAAATTGCATTGTCAGAAAACGGGTGCAGAGTATTCCGAGCAAATGTCGGCAAGGTCCGGCTTGAAGATGGAAGATGGTTTGACACAGGCCTACCGCCTGGTCATCCTGATTTATACGGGTTCCGGATCAGTGACGGGAAAGTTTTCTATATCGAAGTCAAGACGGCAACGGGCAGACCGAGACCGGACCAAATCACTTTTCATAAAATGCTGATGAAATATAGAATTATTCACGGTATCGCACGATCTGCAAACGATGCGGTCAAAATTGTCAAGAAAGGACTGGTAGGACATGGATTCTAAAAAAAGAACAGAGGTATACGAAATGAATACGAATTTTAAAAATATGATCGCCGAGTTAAAAGCAACGTACGTAAGTCTTTATGTTGAAGCTATGGATCTCAATGGTCAGCTTGAATACAATAAGAAATTCGACGAAAGACTTCTCGAAAGTTTGGAAGTCTATTATAAGGACCATACTATATTTATCGAAAGAGAACGTATGAATAACTGGAAAATCTGTGAGCCTGTAGATGAGGATTGTCTAAGAACCTATGATTTTGAAGAAGTCGGAAAAATATTAAACATCATCATGAAACACGTAAACAGAATTGACCTAAAGGAATAGGAGTGTTTGGAATGGATTCTAAGGACAAGGCGGGCTGTCTGGTAACAGCGTTGTTGCTGCTATGGTTTGCGGTAATGTGGATATTGTGTAAGGCATTACTGGGATAACGAAGGGAGACGACGAATGAAAAATTATATAGTGACCGTTGAAATTGATGACATCATCACAAACAAGCTAGTCAAAGCTGAAAACGCTGAAGAAGCTGAACGGAAAGTTAAGGAGGAAGAAAATGAAGTTTAAATTTAAAATTACGTGCAGAGCACATCATATTACTTTCCGTAACCAAAATAGAGAGTACCGTGAAATTAACCCGCGGTTTTTGAAGAACGAAAACAGGTTTGTCAATACTGTAGGAATTAAAGTGCGGGCTCTTTTTGCAACCGAAAGCGGAATTATTAAAGCCTGGACTGAGCACAACGGGACTGTGAACCCTGACATTTTTGTTCGTGCTGATGACGTGTTTGCAATCGAACTGATTGAGGAGGAAGAAAAATGAAATATAAAATTAAATATAGAGATTACTTCTACCCAGACGATCAATATCGCCTTCACCTTCCTGTACGTTCTCAAGAAATTAAAGCACGGTTTTTTGAAATCGAAAATGGTTTTGTTGGCATTTGGACTGAGCGAAACAGAAATCAGGATCCTGACATTTCCGTTAATGTCAAGGACGTGCTTACAATTGAACCAATTAAAGAGGAAGAAAAAATGAAAAAAGATACGGTGACTTTAAAAACAGATACGCTTGCAGAACTCATGGGCATGGCTTTGCTTGCTGCTAACGCGGGGCTCTTTCCTGCAGATACGTATGAAAAGTGGTTCAAACTCAGATTCAGACGGGAAATAGAGTTTACAATCGACGGCTTAAAAAATGGCTGGGGGCATGAAGATATTGGTGCTTTGAATGGTTCGGTTGATAGCTGGGTTCGCTGTTTTGAGGCTCAGAAAAAAGGAATGGAAAAAGAAGCAGAAGTCAAAACAACAATCGGTAAATTAGTGGATTATTTCGATGGATTCTATCTTGTTGATAAGGGGGAAGAAGGAACTTGGCTGACCAAAGAGGAGTATGAAGCAGTTAGATTGCCAGAACTAGACCCGCTTGAGGTGAGACGGTATAAAAAACTGATGCGTAAAGGAGACAAAGCCGAGGCACTGACCAAGCTGATGTATTATGTTGTCGGCTTTAAAGACGATCCTGAAGTGCTTTCTTACGGAACAATTGAAGAACACCACTATCGCTTGGCTGAGGCGATTATCAAAGGGGGTTATAACCATTGAGGGTGCAGACTTAATACTATTTAAAATAAGGAGGCGGTCACATGAACATTACCGAAGCGGTAAATATGATTCTTAAACGTTATCCCGATTATGGTTATGACGTGTTTATGGACTTGAGCGAAATCAAAGACGATGATTTACAGGAAGCGGTACGTTTTATTGCAAGCATGAGGAGACGCTGCTGCACAGAAACTAAACGTAAGCGTGTCAGAAAAATCAATCGGGAAACGCTTAGGGATATGATTAAAAAAGGTTACACCTACAAGGGTATCGCCAGAGAAACTGGGTTGGCAGAATCAACTGTTGTAAAAAAGGTCTTGGATTATGGTTTTAAAAAGCTTTATCATCAAATGCGACCTCATGGTATAAGAGCTGGTGTGCAAGTGATTTGCCTGAACATCGAAACGGGCGAGCGGAAGACGTTTAAGTCTATCACTAAAGCGGGAAAAGCTTTTGGATTCAGAGAAGGCTACCTTAGGGACAAGACCAAGGGCGGCAAGTGCTATATAGAGAATGGTTGGGAATTCAGGCGGGAGTGATTGACATTGAATGACTTTAAAACAAACAAAGCGTATCTTTTTCAATATCGCAAGAAAATGGAGAAGATTCAACGGTTGGAAGATAAGCTGGCGCAGATTGATAGCGACATCATATCGCTCAAATCGCCAGTGAGCGACGGTATGCCGAAAGCATCCATCCGTATCACGCTTGATGACAAGCTGATACAACGTGATGAACTGGAGGGCAAAATCAATACTTTGTTGACGCATGCTAGAAAAAACAGGTCGGACATATCCCGATGCATTGATGCATTGGATAATCAGAAGCAGGCACTGGTGTTGGATAGGTACTTCATTAGCGCTCAATCCTTGGAGTACATCGCGGATGACATCGGATATAGTCGCAGCTACGTAACTAAACTGTACGTCCAAGGAGTACAGTCGGTCATCGTGGTGTAGTAACCAACAGTATACAAACAGTGTACAAAGAGTATACAAACAGTGTACTGATAGTAACCATCGAACCGTGCTATTATAGTATCGTTGAAAAGAAGGCAAGGAACAGTCCCCCTGTTACCTTGTCTTTTTTAATGCCCTGGGGTTGATATGCTTTCAGCATCCCCCTATGTCTTTAATCCCCCTGGGAGGTGGTCAGTATGGTCAGAGCGGATAGGCAAGGACAACACAGAACGGCGTTCGAGAAGAATAAGAAGCGCTTGCTGATGACGCAGAATACATGCGGGATTTGCGGTATGCCAATTGACAAATCACTAAAGCCACCTGATCCGATGTCGCCGGTTGTTGATCACATCGTACCGATTAGCAAAGGTGGGCATCCGTCAAGCATAGACAATCTGCAGCTGGCGCACTGGACTTGCAACCGTCAGAAGTCTGACAAGCTTTACGCTGACGGGTTCAAGCATAAGACTCAAGTGATTGGCAATCGCAATCTTCCTCAGTCAATCAACTGGTCGGCATACAGAGAGGGGGGATAACCCCCTACCCTCGCGTCACGCGGAGTTTCCCGCCGTCACTGTACATTTTTTCTCGTGCGACATGAAAGGAGTAGATAAATTGAGCGAATTAAAAGGCATTGCTTACCTCAAGCGCAAGCTGGCAACGGTCCGGCCACGTGTTTTGATGAGGTACAAGCAGTATGCGATGAAACACTATGACCCGCCAGTCGGTTTGACCATTCCGCCGCAGATCCGTGACAGATATCGCGCCGTCTTGGGTTGGAACGCAAAGGGAGTTGACAGTCTGGCTGATAGACTGGTGTTCCGTGAATTTGGTAACGACGATTTTAACGTCAATGATATTTTCAAACAGAATAATCCCGACGTCTTTTTTGACAGTGCGGTTCTGTCCGCACTTATCGGTTCCTGCTGCTTCGTTTATGTTTCTAGTGCAGACGATTCGGTCCGCCTGCAGGTCATCGAGGCCAGCAACGCAACGGGCATCATCAACCCAATTACAGGTCTATTGACTGAAGGTTACGCGGTTTTGCAACGAGATGATGATGACAATCCGATTTTGGAAGCATATTTCACTTCCGACGAAACATGGTACTATCCTAAGGGCGGTGAACCGTATAGCATTGATAATCCGGTTGGCATTCCGTTGCTTGTTCCGGTTATCCACAGACCCGATGCGGTTCGCCCGTTTGGTCGCAGTCGCATTACACGGTCTGGTATGTACTATCAGTTGTACGCTAAACGCACGCTTGAACGGGCTGACATCACCGCCGAGTTCTATAGTTATCCACAGAAATATATTCTAGGTATGGATCCGGATGCCGAGCAGATGGATACTTGGAAAGCGACCGTTTCGTCGTTGCTTAGAATTGACAAAGATGATGAGGGTGGTCATCCGGTAGTCGGTCAGTTTACCACTGCCAGCATGTCGCCGTTTACCGAGCAGCTTAAAACTGCCGCCGCTGGATTTGCGGGCGAAATGGGGCTGACGTTAGATGATTTGGGCTTTGCATCCGACAATCCGGCTTCAGTTGAAGCAATCAAAGCAAGCCACGAAAACCTAAGATTAGCCGGCAGAAAAGCGCAGCGGTCATTTGGCAGTGGATTGCTTAACGTGGCTTACGTATCGGCCTGTTTGAGGGACGAGTTTCATTATCTACGTAAGCAATTTGTCAATACCACGGTTAAATGGGAGCCGTTGTTTGAAGCTGATGCAAACACGCTGACACTAATCGGCGATGGCGCAATCAAACTCAATCAAGCGCTGCCGGGCTATGTGACTGGCGAAACGATTCGTGATCTGACCGGTGTGGCCGGCAATTCTTCTGCTGCACCTGCTGAAAGCGAGGCAGCGAGTGATGAATGATGATGTTTTGCCAGGACTGCTTAAGGAAGTTCAGGCGAAATTTGAAGCCGAATTTGGAAAAAGCAAGGTCGTTGAAGATTCTTTTAAAAAGTTGAAAGCCAAAAAGGCAACCTATTCTACCGCAAACAATTTTGCGATTGAAGTTGGCGAAATACTAGCGCGAGCGCTGCAATCGGTAGTGACGGCAGATCGATTGCCTGATGGCAAGATGTATTACAACATTGCAAAGCGTTTGTTGGAGCCGGTTTTAGGCAACAATTATAAAACAGTTGCCGATTATGCGGTCAAAGTGCAGTCTGATCTAAACAAGAAAGCAAAAATCGGTTTGAACGCAAAAAAGCCTTTCTTGAATCAAGACAGAATTGATGGTTTTATCGATCGATTATCTTATGAAGATGACTTTAATAAAGCGAAATGGCTTCTTGGCGAGCCAGTAGTCAATTTTACGCAGGCAGTTATTGATGATACAATCAAAACTAATGCTGAATTTCAGTATAGCGCCGGACTTGATCCGACCATTGAACGGCGCACTTCTGGTCGGTGCTGCAAGTGGTGCGAAAGTTTATCGGGAACATACAACTATCCGCATGTTCCCGAGGATTTCTATCACCGTCACCAACGATGCCGATGCACTATTGAATATGATCCAAAGACTGGCAGAAGACAAAATTCATGGTAAAAGAAGCGGTACCGGTCAGATTGGTCTTAACTTGAACGGCGACGTAAAATGAATATTGATATTCGGGATAACAACAGGAAAAGCGATATTCTGGAATACAGGAAAATCGTTGATGTTTTAGGGGTAGAAAAATCACCCATTTCGTTGGCTGAATTTCAAGATTTGAAGTATAATGACAGTGAAAGATACGAGCGTATATTAGACAAAGTATTCGTTCATCAAAAAATAAATTCTGGTGAGTGGGGAAAAACAATTAATCCTGATAAACAACTGCCTCACATGGAATCGACATGCAAAGATGGGAAATCTTATATTTATGATTCTGTTGATGTTCAAAAATTATTTGACGACTATTATGGAACTGGTAGATTAGAGCGTGATAGATACGGGCGTCCTACGAATAAGGAAATCGTTCAATTGGGATATTCAATTGGTGTTAATGCTTCAGATAATTCAGAAGCTACGGCTATTAAAATTCACCACTCCAAGAATAGAACTCATATTGTGCCTAAGAAAGGAGAGCAGTGATGAATTTAGAACAATATTTAGGGAAGAATATTAGAGTTACTTTCGTAGATGGTCAAATCCTCGAAGGCCACTGCAATTCATTTACGGGGAAACTTGATACTGAAGATGAATTATATGATGAAATTACTATCAAAACTGACAAATACCCGTATGTTGGTTTTAATGAATCAGAAATAAAAAACATAGAACTTATTTAGCGCTCATCAGAGTGCTTTTTTTGTCCTGTCACATGACGTTAAACTGGGCGATTACAGATTGAAAGGAAAAATGTTATGGTCGAAAAAGAAAAACGGCTTGGCAATCAGAATCCTACTCAATCGGTAATTCTTCCATTCTCTAAATCCTTATCTGACGAAGCGATTACGATTTACGAAAAAACCGGTCTTCAGAGTTATCCTTGGCAAAAAAATCTTGTGAAAGATATTATGGCGATCGATGATGATGGCTTATGGGTTCACCAAAAGTTTGGCTACTCTATTCCACGTCGTAACGGTAAAACGGAAATCATATATATCCTTGAACTTTGGGGATTGCATCACGGATTGAACATGCTGCACACGGCTCATCGTATCAGCACTTCCCACTCTTCTTTTGAAAAGGTTAAGAAATATCTTGAAAAGATGGGGCTGACTGATGGCGAGGATTTTAATTCGATCAGGGCCAAAGGGCAGGAACGCATCGAATTGTGCGAAACAGGCGGAGTGGTCCAATTCCGCACCAGAACTTCTAACGGTGGTCTTGGTGAAGGTTTTGATTTGCTGATCATCGACGAAGCTCAGGAATACACCACGGAGCAAGAATCGGCGCTCAAGTACACTGTTACCGACAGTGAAAATCCGATGACCGTGATGTGTGGTACACCGCCCACGCCCGTTTCAAGCGGTACCGTGTTCACAAAATATCGTGAAACTTGTCTTTTCGGTAAAGCCAAATACTCTGGTTGGGCGGAATGGTCAGTGTCCGAAGAAAAGGAAATCGACGACATTGACGCATGGTACAATTCAAATCCGTCGCTCGGTTTTCACTTGACCGAACGCAAAATCGAAGCCGAACTGGGTGAAGACAAGCTTGACCATAACGTTCAGCGTTTAGGCTTTTGGCCATCGTACAATCAAAAATCTGCAATTGCAGCAACCGAATGGGATGCGCTAAAAGTTGACAGTTTGCCAGCCTTCCGAGGCAAACTTTTTGCCGGTGTCAAATATGGTCAAGACGGAGCAAACGCTGCGTTGAGTATTGCGGTACATACCGCAGACAAGCGGGTGTTTGTCGAAACCATCGACTGTCAGTCTGTTAGGAATGGCAATCAATGGATCGTTAATTTCCTGAAAACTGCTGATGTGGAACAGATTGTTATTGATGGGGCTAGTCGTCAGAAGATTCTGGCCGACGAACTCAAAGACTATCACGTCAAAAACGTGGTACTGCCGACCGTCAAGGAAATCATCATGGCCAACTCGATGTGGGAACAGGCAATTTATCAGAAAACGCTATGCCATGCGGGACAGGCTTCGCTTAGAAAAGTTGCGACAAACTGTGACAAGCGTAACATTGGGTCAAGCGGCGGTTTTGGTTATCGATCGCAATTTGACGATATGGATATTAGTTTGATGGATAGCGCTCTGCTTGCGCATTGGGCTTGCGCAACGCTCAAGCCTAAGAAAAAGCAGAAAATAAGCTATTAAATGCACCAAAATGGTGCTTTTTTTATGCTCAAAAATTACCGAACGCACGGGAAATGCGGAGAAAGGAGACATTTTGAATGTCAGAATTTAAAACAATCGAAACGCAAGAAGAACTGGATCGCATTGTAAAAGAGCGTTTAGCTCGTCAAAAAGAGAAATATGCAGATTACGATGAATTGAAATTACGCGTGAAGGAATTGGAAGATGAAAACGCAGAACTGCATACTGCTGCTGATGCTTCTGCTAAAGATAAAACCGCGCAGGAAAGCCAAATTGCCGAATTGCAATCTAAAATTTCCGGCTATGAAACGGAAAAGACAAGAACACGCGTGGCTCTGCAGTATGGTTTGCCCCTCGACTTGGCCAGTCGCTTGCGCGGAGATGATGAAGAAGCATTGAAAAAGGATGCGGAAAATTTGGCGGAGCTCATGCACGCAAATGAACCAAAAGCTCCGCTAAAATCAACGGAGCCAACAGTAACTGATGATAAAGGCTGGGCGCAGATGACGCGCCAGCTTACAGAACATTAATTTAAAAGGAGATTGATATTATGGTTGACACATTAAAAGGCGGTACAACTTTTTCGCCGAAACTCGTCACAGAACTCATGAACAAGGTCAAGGGCTACTCAACTCTTGCAAAACTCAGCGCGCAAACGCCGATTCCATTCAACGGTTCACAACAGTTTGTCTTTAATCTCGAAGGCAACGCGCAGATTGTTGGTGAAGGCGAAACGAAGAAGCCGGGCAAGGCAACGCTTGAATCAAAAGTTATTCGCCCAACGAAGTTTGTTTATCAGGCACGCATTTCGGATGAATTTAAGTATTGCTCAGAAGAAAAGCAGATTGATTACCTTCAGGCGTTTAGCGATGGTTTTGCCAAAAAGATTGCGGTTGCCTTTGATTTGGCAGCAATCCATGGCCTTGAACCTAAATCACTCACTGACGCTTCTTTTAAAGCGACAAATTCTCTTGATGGTTTGGTAACGGGCGTTGATTTTGACGCTAAGAAACAGCTCGATGACCAGATTGACGCAATCGTTCAAACGGTTGTTGCAAATGACTATGATGTTACGGGTCTCGCGCTTTCTCCGGCCGCAGGTCAAGCTTTGGCACAGATCAAGGTCAACGGCGTAGTGCAATATCCGGAATTCCGCTTTGGTCAAAATCCTAACGCATTTTATGGTATGACGTCCGACGTCAACAAGACGCTTGCTGCGAAAGGCGCTACGTCCGAAAATGATTACGTCATCGCAGGCGATTTCCAAAATGCCTTCAAGTGGGGCTACGCTGAAAATATTCCTTTGGAAATCATCGAATATGGCGACCCTGATCAGACAGGCCGTGATTTGAAAGCAAATAACGAAGTCCTTCTTCGTGCAGAATCGTTTATCGGTTGGGGCGTGCTTGACGCTAACGCGTTTGCGCGTATCAAAGCGCCAGCAGCTTAGTCACTATAGATTAGTTTAGGGGGTGGTAGGGTGGCAAACTTCGCAACCGTTGAAGATGTTGAAAATTTATGGCGCGTATTAAAGCCGACTGAACGCGAACGGGCGCAGAATCTGTTAGAAACAGTGTCCGATTCTTTGCGTGTCGAGGCGAACAAGGTCGGCAAGGATTTAGATGCAATGGTAGCTGAAAGCGTATCATACGCTAACGTTGCTAAATCGGTAACGGTAGACGTGGTAGCTAGAACACTGATGACTGCAACTGATCAGGAACCGATGACGCAGGTTACAGAAAGCGCGCTTGGATATTCGTATAGCGGGTCATTCCTGGTGCCAGGCGGCGGTTTATTTATTAAAGACAGTGAACTTAGACGCTTAGGCTTAAAAAGGCAACGATACGGGGTGATGAACTTATATGATGAGTAGACTTCACGGAATTACGGTTATACTTGTTGACGAAACAAACGCAGGTGAAGATCCGTTTGGTCAACCGGTTGTTGAAAAAAACGAAATTCCTATTGAAAACGTGCTGGTCGCACCGGCATCGACGGATGATGTTACCGCAGAGCTGAGTTTGACCGGCAAAAAAATCGTATATGAGTTGGCAATCCCCAAGGGCGATATCCATGACTGGACTAATAAGACAGTCAAATTTTTTGACAAAAAGTGGAAGACGGTCGGAATTCCGCAAGAAGGCATTGAGGACCTGATACCGCTTGATTGGAATAAGAAAGTGATGGTGGAACGCTATGAGTGATTCTAAATTCGTTCTAAATCGCGCTGGAGTAGCGGAGCTGATGAAATCAGCAGAAATGCAAGCCGTTCTACGGGATAAGGCGACCGCAATCCGCAACCAGTGCGGAGATGGTTATGAACAGGACATTTATATTGGTAAAAATCGTGCGAATGCGATGGTCTCCGCCGAAACCATCAAAGCCAAGCGCAGCAATGCCAAGCATAACGTGTTACTGAAGGCGGTGAATGCTGCGCATGATTGAACTGATTTTAAAGCAGTATCTGAATGGCGCGTTAGATGTCCCCGTTTTGTTTGAGCATAAAGCAGGCACGGATGTTCCGTTTGTCATTGTCGAAAAGACGGGCGGCAGTAGCGATAACCATTTGCAGAAAGCGACCATTGCTATCCAGTCATATGCCGCATCACTGTATAATGCGGCTTTGCTAAACAATCAAGTTGTGCAGGCAATGAGCAAATTCGACGAAATCGAAAACGTCACTGGCGCGCATCTAAATAGTAACTATAACTATACTGATACAGAAACAAAGAATTATCGCTATCAAGCGGTTTTTGACATTAATTATTTACAGGAGGTATAACATGGCAAATCAACCTAAATACGTTACGTCTGCCAAACCAAAGGTAGGCGGCAGTATCTATAGCGCACCAATCGGCACGGCACTGCCGACTGACGCAACCACCGCGCTTAATACGGCTTTTAAATGCCTGGGATATGTGTCCGACGATGGCGTACAGAACTCGGATGACCGCAAAACCACCGACATTAAGAGTTGGGGCGGCGACATCGTTAACTCGGTTCAAACGGAAAAAACAGATACGTTTAAATATACGCTGATCGAAGCATTGAACGTTGACGTTCTCAAAGAAATTTACGGTGATTCTAATGTAACGGGCGACCTCGATACAGGCATCACGGTCAAATCTAATTCAACAGAACTCGATGAACACGTAATCGTAATTGAAATGGTATTGCGCAACAACGTGCTCAAACGTATTGTTCTCCCGTCCGCCAAAGTTACGGACGTCGGCGAAATCAAATACAAAGACGGAGATAACGTTGGTTACGAAACTACCGTTACCTGTTTCCCCGATGACAACTCAAACACGCACTACGAGTACATTGTTAAGCCTAAAACGGCAGTTTCAGGAGGCGATCACTAATGTTGAAGGGTAAAACTAAGACTGGGTTCCAATATGAATTTGATGAAAAAATCTTGAAGAATTATGAACTGGTCGAGTTGCTGGCAGAGGTTGACGATGATCCGCTTGTCTTGCCAAAAATCTTTAAGATGTTACTAGGTGATCGAGTTGAGGAACTTAAAAATCATGTCAGAGATGCAGACGGGGTTGTTGATATCGAGAAGATGCTGACCGAATTTCAAGACATTTTCTCAACTCAAGCCGAGTTAAAAAAATAGTTTTCCTTGCCGCCGCAATCAGCACCGATGAAGATGCTTTGACATGCGACCTGGCCGAAACGTATGGCATTTACAATTACAGACAGCTACCTGCATACCGGGTAGCTGTTTTTGCTTATGGGCTGAGGGATGATTCTAGAATAAAAATGGCAATGGCCGATGCAACGTTGCCGTTAAACACGTTGCTACAGGCTGGCATACTTGACAGGCTGAGCATTCTTATCTGGCAGAAAACAGAAGATGCGCAAACCGGCAATAACAGGCCAACGAGTATAGTAGATTTGCTGATGGGTAACGCACAAGAATCTGAAACCGAAAATGTATCGTTTGCGAGTGGCAAGGAGTTTGAAGAAACACGCAACAGAATCCTGAAAGGAGCGGTAGACAATGGCGACTGAACTTGGTAAAGCGTATGTGCAAATCATACCATCTGCGCGGGGCATCAGTGATGGGATTGCTAAAGCTGTTGTCCCGGAATCCGCAAAAGCTGGTCATACAGCCGGCGTTAGTTTAGGTTCAAAGCTGGCTAAAGCTGCTTCTGCAGCAATCGCTGCGGCGGGCATCGGAAAAGCCATCGCCGCATCAATCAGCGAAGGCGGCAAACTGCAGCAATCGATTGGCGGTGTCGAAACGCTGTTCAAGTCGTCTGCCGGCACGGTAAAAAAATATGCGCAAGAGGCATACCGCACAACGGGCGTGTCCGCTAATACGTACATGGAAAATGTAACCAGTTTTGCCGCATCCCTGGTGTCGTCGCTGGGCGGCAACACCAAAAAAGCCGCAAAACTGGCTAACACGGCAATGACAGATATGGGCGACAATGCCAATAAAATGGGCACCGATATGGACCTGATCACGCAGACATATCAATCGCTTGCGCGTGGTAACTATGCCATGCTTGATAATCTCAAGCTTGGTTATGGTGGTACTAAATCCGAAATGGAGCGATTGATGAAAGATGCAGAAAAGCTTACCGGTGAGCACTATACTGTTGGTGATTTTGCTGATACCGTCAAGGCGATTCATGCGGTCCAAGAACATCTGGGCATCACGGGCACGACTGCAAAAGAAGCGGCAACAACCCTTGAGGGTTCATTTAACTCGATGAAAGCATCGTTTCAGGATGTTCTTGGCAACTTGTCGGACGGGGAACTGGATATCACACCATCGCTTAATGCGTTGGCGACAACCACGTCTAACTTCCTGTTTAACAACTTCTTGCCGATGATCGGCAGAGTGTTTAAGAATCTGCCCGGTGCGATAGGCACTTTTATTCAGGCGGCAGCTCCCAACGTCAAAAAGGGCATTCAAGGGCTGTTTTCAAATCTTGGCATTAAAATCGATTTTTCAAGCATTACGTCGAGTTTTTCAAAAATCACGTCGGCGATTCAACCGGTTGTCAATACGATTAAAAACAGTTTTTCACATTTGAAATTTAGCGGATTACAGTCACTTGCCAATGCGATTCTGCCGGCGGTTTCAGCCGGTTTTTCTTCCTTTGCTTCAGTCGCAGGCCCTGCTATTAGCGGAGTGGTCAAATCGTTCGCGTCACTGTGGAATGCGGCTCAACCGCTAGTCAGCGTGATTGCTGGTGCGCTTAAACCGGCATTTCAGGTTTTAGGCGCATTCTTGGGCGGTGTGTTCAAGGGTGTTTTGAGTACGGTTAAATTTGCTTTCGACGCGCTCAAGGTCGTCATTCTGGTCATTACACCGATCGTTAAAGTAATCGTTAGTGTGTTCAAAGCATTTTCACCGGTTATCACAACGCTGGCGAAGTTTATCGGTGAATTGATTGGAACTTTCGGCAGTCTCGGTACGGCCGGAAAAGTGATGAAGTCGCTTGTCAGCGGAGCGTGGAACGGCATTAAATCGGCCGTTTCAGTTGCGGGCGGTGGCATAAAGAGTGTAGTCAATGCCGTCAAGGCTGCTTGGAACGCATTGGGCAAAGCAGGATCATGGCTCAAGAATGCGGCATCTGGCGCATGGCATGGCTTAGGCAACGTAGTTTCCGGCGTGTCAAGAGGCATTAGGGGTGCAGTAAATGGCGCCAAAAATGCGTTTAGTGCGTTTGGTCATGGCGTGTCTAGTATTTCTGGCGGAGTTCGCAACGTTCTCGGTGGAGTCAGGAGCGCATTCAATGGTTTAAGAAACATATCTTTAGCAGGAGCGGGCCGTGCTATCATGAACGGTTTCCTTGGCGGCCTGAAATCCGCTTGGGGCAGCGTCAAGCACTTTGTGAGAGGCATTGCGGGTTGGATCAAGAAGCATAAAGGTCCTATCAGTTACGATAAGAAACTGCTGATCCCGGCCGGCAATGCGATCATGTCTGGCTTGAATGGTGGACTGGTTTCCGGTTTTGAAAACGTCAAATCAACCGTCCTGGGCATGAGCAGCACTATCGCAGACACGCTGACGTGTAATCCGGTTGCCGCTATTACCGCAACCGGAAACGTTGCCCGGGGCATGGCCACCGCTAGCGCTACACCGGTTGTAATCAATTTGACGCTTGGCAGCAGTGATTTCCAGGCATTCGTTGACGATATTTCAAAAGCGCAAGGGACTAAAGCGCAGTTCCAACGCAACTACAAATTTTAGGAGGAGGGGTTAGATGAAATCTCAAGTGGCGTTTAGCTATAACGGTCAGTGCCTGGATAGTAGCGTAGATGGGTTTATTACGCTTTCGGTAACTGGCAGAGGCGGGTTTACCCGTGCGGTAACTGCTACGGATTTGGCCAGCGATGGTGCCAAGTATCTGAGTTCACGTCTAGAGTCAAAAAAGCTGACGATTAAGTTTTTCCTTAAATCTGTCAGCCTAGCCGATCTGATGGCCAAGTTGGGTAAGCTCAAACAAATTACTGCAGCTAAGAATACTGTTGTTTCATTTGCCGATGATCCGCTGTATAAATACGTGGGCACAGTGACATCGGTTACGCTTGACGATACTACGCTACACCCGACAGGTTCAATCGAAGTGATGTTGAGCGACCCATACTGCTATTCAATCGCACGGCAAAAAACAGGCACTGGCAAAACGGTTGCTTTTGCCGATTGCGATAGTGAATTTTCTAACACTCCCCTTTCGGTCGAATTCACACCTAGTTCAGTCATTTCTTCTTTTCAGATGACAAGCAATCAGGGCAAAAAGTTTTTGCTCAACCAGGCAGTTTCAGCCGGAAAAAAGATAGTGGTTGATTTTAGAACGTTGTCATGCACCGTCAATGGTGCAAGCGTATTGTCGAGCGTATCGCTCAACAGCAATTTTGCTGATTTTACGATTGATAAGAATACGGTGCTGACGTTTAACGCAGACGGCGAATATACGGTCAGATTCGAGGTGAAGAAATTGTGATTTTGTATCAGCTAAACAAAAAACAAGACGTTATCGGCATAGTATCGTCGGACATTTTAAGCGCAACGTTCGAGGAACAGATCAACACTGCAGGAAATTTGAAATTCACTACCGCAAAAAAATTGCGTGATGACTGTCTGTACGTACTGTTCCAACGGCCAAACGCGACAACATATATGTGCTTTAAAATCTTGACTGAAACTCAAGAAGACAATCAGGTCAACTATACCGCAGTTGAATCGGCATATGATGAACTGGGCGCATACTCATATATCAAGGATTTGAGACCGCAAAATCGAACTGCCAAAGAAATGCTGACGCAGATTCTTGCACAAACGCGGTATTCGGTCGGTTATGTTGCTGACACCGGCACGCAAACAACCAATTTCTACTACACGACCGTGTTAGCCAGTCTGCAAAGCGTGGTTAACCTGTTTAACTTGGAGATCACGTTTGACGTTGTTTTTGATCCGATTGACAACCAGGTCAAAAGGCGATTAGTTAACTTGTATCAACAACAAGGAGCTAGGACGGGGCGGCGGTTTGAGTACGGCGACAAACTATTAAGCGTAACGCAAGAACAATCTAGCGAAAAACTGGTAACTGCACTGGTAGGCCGTGGGTCCAGTGTGCAGGTCAGCGAAGGAACGGACGGAAGTCCTGACGGTTACAGTCGTAAGATCACGTTTGCCGACGTTGTTTGGAAAAAATCAGCGGGCAACCCGCTCGACAAACCGGCAGGGCAAGAATATCTTGAGGACCCGTCCGCAACGGCCGTATATGGCTTTTCCGATGGTAAACCGCGAATCGGCTTTGTCGAATTTGACAAAATCAATGATAAAAATTTATTGATAAAGGCAACATACGATAAGCTGCAAGAACTCAAGCGGCCTAAAGTATCGTTTAAAGCATCCGTTACAGATGTTGGCAATCTGTCACTGGGCGATACCGTTGCGATTATCCGCCATGATTTGAAAATTGAGTATTCCACGCGTGTATATAAGGTTACGCATGACCTGCTCAACCGCCAGAACAACACGATCGAGCTGGGCGACGATTTCCAAAAAGCAAGCATCACGTCAACGATCAGCGCAGTTCAAGATACGGTGCAGAGCGCCAAAGAGTATTCACAGTCTGCCCTACAGTCGGCAAACGGCAAGAATACCAACTTCTATGGTGCTAATCAGCCATTGTATGCCGTCGAAGGTGATTTATGGTACAAGGATCTCGGCAACGGCGAAACTGAAATGTACCAATATAAAAACGGGAACTGGGAGTTAATCACATCAACCGCAGACCTAACCACAGTGCAAACCGAACTTGACCAGGCTAAATCCGACATGGCGCAAGCCAAAACGGATGCTCAAAACGCATACGATGAGGCAATCAAGGCCACCGGCACCGCAAACGGGGCTAAAGCACAGACTGACGAAGCACTTAAGCAAGCCAAGCAGGCAAACGATAGCTACACGGCTTTAGCAAAAGAAGTAGCCGGTAACAAAGCAAGCGTTGACACTGACATAGCCGGTATACGCAAGGCAATCGACGCTAACAAGGCGAGTGCCGATGCTGACTGGAAACAGGCACAGGAAGACTATGCGTCGGTCAATGACAAGCTGACGGAAACGAGCAAAACCGTAACTGATATCAAGACAAGTGTTAACGGCATCAAAACAACTGTGGCCGACAACACCGGCAAGATCTCCACCATGAGTCAGACAGTAAACGGTGTGAAGACGTCGGTAGCCAACGCACAAGGTGACATTGCAACCATCAAGACCGACGTTTCCGGAACAAAACAGACGGTAGCTAATGCGCAGAAAGACATCACGTCGGTCAAGACGGATATCAGCGGTGTTAAGACAAGCGTAAGCAACGTGCAGGGCGACGTGACGTCACTCAAGACATCAGTTAGTGGTATACAGGCGGATGTCAAGAACGCCAAAGGCGATATCACGTCAATCAAAACTGACGTGAGCGGCGTCAAGACCACCGTAAGTGACCATACGGGCAAGATAACGCAATTGACTACCGATGTTAACGGAGTCAAGTCAAGCGTATCAAACAAGGTTGATAAAACGACATATCAGTCATATATCGCTCAAACAGACAAAGCACTGTCCGCCAAACTAACGGCAAGCGACCTAAACGGTTACGCTAAGACAACGGACGTCAAGCAGACAACGGACGGATTGAGCGCAAGCATAGCCAAGGTACAGGGCAACCTAAGCAGTCTGCAAATCGGTGGAGCAAATTTGTTGGATAGTAGTTCGATGGAGAAAAAATGGTTCGGATACAACACGTATAGCGAAACGACTTTCAAGGACGGTTGGACACTTTTTACATCTTCATCCCCAGCAGCGCAGAAACGATCCTGGTACTACTTGCTCCCCACTGGACAGCCAGAGCCTGGGACATACACGGCTAGCCTTGATGTCAAACTAATCAGCTGCAAATCGGGATCACCTAGCGTTTTAATGATGATACTAGAACAGTCAAGCTGGCATGTATACGCAGATAGTAGAAAAGTTATGCTTAAAGTCGGTGAAACTGTTCGCATAAGTATAACCGGAAACATTCCTTTTTTGACCAACGCACTGAGACTAGAGCTCTACACTACTGATACATCATTTGTAGGTCAAATCGCCATCCGCCATGTCAAACTCGAAAAAGGCAACAAAGCTACCGACTGGTGTATGTCGGACAATGATTTCCAGTCACAAATCACTACCTTATCAGGCAAAATCACGGCAACAAGTGACCGTCTGTCATCTGTCTACACCAAGTCGGAAACTGACGCAAAACTGAAAACAAAGGTAGAGCAATCAACACTCACGCAGGCAAGCAACAGTTTGTCTGCAAGCATAGCCAAAAACTCGAAGATACTGTCAAGTGCCGGTTTGGTCAATGAGAATGCATATATCAACGCAAACCGGATCGCTTTAAACGGTAAAGTATTGATGAGCAATGCGACAATCAATGACGCCTTTATCGGCAACGTGTCGGCTAACAAGATTACCACCGGTACACTCAACGCGGCTAATGTCAACGTCATCAATTTGGACGCTTCTAACATCACCACCGGCGTGCTAACGGCCGTTGAAATGCATCAAAATGGCGGGGGTGCTGATACGTGGATCAACAAAGACGGCATACACAACCAAATGGGGAACAGCAACGTGTGGATAAAGCGAGGGACACTAGCAGCGTTTGATTCGATCGGGCAAGGCATGTATATGGAATCAGGGCGGTTAACGCTGGCCAGCTATGCTTACTGGCAGACCAACGGAAGAGACGACAGCATAGATTATGGTGTTATCAAGTGTGACGATGACATAACTGGCAAAAAAGGAATCGGAATCATTGGCAAGGGCGGGTTTAACTTACGCACTGACAATAGTACAGCGAACGCATGGACCGGAAACGAAATGATTGGAAGCGTTACGGCTGGAGCTGGAATTATCGGCACCGATGACGGCAAACTAATTCTTGGAAGCCTTAAACCTGTTTTTATCGAGGGCGGCTGGAGCTTCAACGGCTATGATGGTTTTAATCACATCCCGTTTGTGCAGGTTGGCGGGCAAATGTCCCAAGCTGGTGCGTCACTGGATAAAAACGGCTCTTCTGTTGTGATAAACGCTTGGGACATCAAACTTAATGCTTGTGGCAAAACAAATCGAAACATTATACTGAATCGCTTGACGTACAACGGCGAGCATACCATCAGCCTTAATGACAGCACATCCGATTTATGGTGGGGTCCAAAAATGCACGCCCCGTCTTTTGTCAATACATCAGCACTGTCTAAGAAGATGAACATTACTAAGTTAGATACGCAGACTGCAATCAACGCCATTAAGAACACAGATATTTATGATTATCAGTTCAAAGAATACGGAATAACAGGCAGACACTACGCCAGTCTGATTATCGATGATATAAATGATAAACCGCAGTACAAAGCGGCAGGAGCATTCGTTGACGGCGGAGGCCGTGATGACGGAACTCAACTGGGGTATCTGACAGTCGTTGTTCAAAATTTATTAGAAGAAATCGATACATTGAAAGAAAGGATTGATAAATAGTGGATCATACTCAAAACGTAATTCAGCAGTTGGCGATTGAAATTGCCAATGACAAAGTAACTATTGCAGAACTCAAAGCACAAATCGACGAATTATCAAAGGAAAAGGAAAGTGAGCAAAATGAAATTGACTAACATTCAATATAACTTTAACGAAGACGGAACAACACAAAGTATTAACGTTTCGATGAGATTCGACGCGTCACCTAACTATGTATCGGCAAGCATTGAGTTGTCGGTGGCGGATTTGACAGACGGAAAAACGCTTGACGATTTGACACGTAAGCAAATCAGCGATCTTGCACACGCGAAACTGGTCAAAATTGTAGGCTAACATAAATATGAGGGGTGGGTGGGTAGGATAAAAAAAGGAGTGATTAAATGCTGCATATAGAATATTTTAAACATTTGTCGGCGCTGATTGATAACCCTGTATTTTTCGCATTCTTTCTAGTGGTTCTAATCGACGTCATGACGGGGTTTGTAAAATCGCTGGTCAACAAGAAGACAACGTCTAGTAAGGGAATCGGCGGACTTATCAAACATTCGACGCTGCTGCTGATCGTATGTATGCTATATCCGTTTTGCGATATTTACGGAGCAAGCGGTATGGCAGACACGCTTTTGATTTTCTACATCTTATTTTATGCGATTTCCATCACGGAAAATTTAGGCCAAATGGGAATTCCGATTCCGTCTTGGCTTAAAAAATACATTTATAAGTTATCCGACGATTATCGAGGTGACGATGATGAAAAATAAAATCATGTTGGGCTTTGCCGTATGCGCAGGGCTTTTTTTATGCGGTCAGAACGCGCAGGCAAATCGATTAGGACAGGACGTATCCAGCTATCAATTGAGTGATTTTGAGTACATGCTACAACGCAAACAGCTAGGGTCTGAATTTACCATTGTCAAGCTAGGCGGTTCCGGCGGCTTTGAAGGAGAACATTATCAAAATCCAAAAGCTTCAGCACAACTAGCCAATGCGTCAAAAAGCGGGCAGGACGTTGCAGGCTATTTCTGGGGACAGTTTGGATCAGATAGATTGCTCGCGCAAAAGATGGCCAGGTATGCAGCAGCGGATGCGCGCAGGACAGGGTTAAAACAGGGCGCTGCTATTGCGCTGGATTACGAGCAGGGCGCATCGATGTCAAGCACGGCCAATACCGATGCAATCATTGAATTTATGTCAGCCATTAAAGGCGCGGGGTATAAACCGCTACTATATAGCGGTGCTTATTATATGAAAAGATATGTAGATATTGATCGCATTGGTAAGCAGTTTGGAACGTGCCTGTGGGTTGCTAGCTATAAGACAACCGGATTACAGCTAGCACCAGATTTTGCCTATTTCCCGTCTATGAACTATGTAGCGATGTGGCAATTTGCGGATAACTGGCATGGTACTGATGGAAACGTGGAACTTGTTTCTGTTATTAAAGGAGATGTTAAAAATAACGTGACGGTTAAGCCGACTGTTACTGTTTCTGGGAGCTACTATACTATTCAGCCTGGCGATTCGTGGTGGTCAATCGCAAATCGTTTTGGTATGGACATGTATCAGTTGGCACAGCTTAATGGCATGTCGATCAACACCGTTATCCATCCGGGGCAAAAAATTAGAGTTAAGGGCACAATCAAAAACGGTGCAAAACCAGTTAAAAATACCAATACTAGCTTTTATGTTGTTAAGCCTGGCGATTCGTGGTGGAACATCGCGGCTAAGCATGGACTGTCTATGTATACGCTGGCAGCACGCAACGGAAAGACGATCTACACTGTTATTCATCCGGGCGACAAGCTGACCGTCAGCGGACAGACCGTCACCGCCACACGTGCCTACACTGTCAGACGTGCCTACACTGTCAGACGTGGGGACACGCTGAGTGGTATCTCTGCTAGACTGGGAGTGTCGGTAAACTCACTGGCTAGTTGCAATCACATCAGCAACATTAACTGGATCTATGCAGGTCAACGGTTAAGCTACTGATGTACGAAAGTGTACGAAAATGATGCTATAATTAACATATGCTCGACAGAGTAAATGTATAGGAATGTATTTTGCCGGTATAATATAAACAAAAAATAACATACAACAGCTTCGTAATCCCCCGTGCCGAACGGGGGATATTTTTTTGAAATAAAAAAGTAGGAATTTTTGAAGATAAAGGTTGATTTTTGTATAGGTTAAGAGGTATAATAAATAATGTAGAAAGGAGGAAAGATATGGCGAAGGCAATTACAATAGCCCTAGTAATCAGCTACTTGCTCGACCGACAAGTTAAACGACGCATCGAAAGAGCAAAAGCGAGAAAACTAGAGCTAGAAAATCAAAGAATTGAACAAGAACTCAACAAGTAATTGTTCAACCAAACCGAGGGAGCCGATTCCCTTAGTTTGGTGCACCTTCATCATAACATATATTATGGATAAAAGCTGGGTTTTTATAGTTGTGATTTCAGTAATAGCGATAGGTATTTCTTTTTTTAAAGACTATCAGGTTAGGAAAAGATATAATGATGCTGAAAGAGAGAATCGGCGTCTTGATGAGGAGTTGAAAAAGCGATGACATCAGAAGCGCAAAAACGTGCGAACGAAAAATGGAAGGCTGCTAACAAGGAGAAGCAGAAGATATATCGATATCGTTCGCAAGCAAAGAAATTCATCAACGAATTTGCCAGTCAAGATGACCTGTTGGAACTGCGTAAGATGATTGATGACAAATTGAATAAAATGGAAGAATGACAAAAATACCCTTGGCCGTAAAGACTGAGGGTATTTGTGCGTATATTCAAAATGTTGCATAAAAATTCTTTTTGAGAATCGGTCAAAAGCGCTGTTGTTGCAATTGAAACGGTTGTTGCAATGATGTTGCAATCGGTCGTCAAAAACGGCGGTATTATAGCAATGATAACCCCGATCACCGGTATCAAAATTTATCGTTAAATTGCTTAAACCCCGTTTTGAC
>ERZ507072.326-NODE-326-length-34795-cov-25.053339_pt1 | contig 34795 bp, 46 predicted proteins | sample MGYA00512864_ERZ507072 | MGnify/ENA metagenome assembly ERZ507072 | reverse complement strand
TAATTCAGCAATTCGTTTCATTGCCGCTTTCTTATCCACGCTCATTCCTCCAATCGATGGATTTCCCTTCTTAAATTCTCTATGTGCAAATCGATTGCCTTTCTAGCCGTTTCATTGACCATCACTGCCTTTGTTCGTTCCAGATCGTCAATTTCACGTTGAATGCTTCGAATACGCATTTGAATCACTTCTTCTGTTGTCATGATGATTCCTCCACAATTTTCAATGCTTCTTCCACTGATCGTGCAACACCATATAGGACTGGTTGCTTTTGCAAAAAATCACCAAACTTCACTTGGTCTGGTCTCAACTTTCCTTTTTCATTCTTCACTTCAATGGCGAAAAATTTTCCCTCTTTAGTCCATCCAAATAAATCTGGCCATCCTTTGGGCAATCCAGTATCGAACCATCTGCCATCAATCGTCTTCACTTTGCCCACATTGCCTCTATAAACAAAATGACCATATTTTGGTAATTCTCTTCGAATAGCATTTTGTATTTCAATTTCTGCTGTCATAAGCGCCTCCTTAAATAAGGGTGCATAGTTAATTTATAAAGGTGCATAGTTTTAAAACTCTGTAAGCCTTGTGGCTCTAAGCTTAGAATAAAAATGGTGCATAGTTGCATGGTTTTCTTCGGTTACTTCTGTATTTTTATATATACCCTTATTTTTATTATTTTATTTACTATATATAAAAACTATACACACTATACATCTGTGTTCTGTAAGCCTTGTGGCTCTAAGGATTATCGAGGTGCATAGTTTATTTGAAACCCTGCACCAACCATGCACTAACTATGCACCTTTTTACCTATGTGAAACTTTTTTGTTTCACAATCCAGGAACTAATACATTAAATTCTCTAAACTCTTTTTTTAAATCAATCCCTATATATCTAATTCCGCTTTTTGTTTTTTTCTTCTCAAACCTGTCCGCAGCTTTCTTACCAAACTGGGTCTGACTGAATGGATGTTCATTCATATCTCTTGCCCATTTATCGTATGCTTTAAATAGATCCGTTGCCCCGATTGAATAACCAGGTCCTGTTTCGCAACATTCATCTATAAAAGCACCTATAATATCCATTTCTTTTCGATATTCCATTGTAGCTTTCTGAATATCAGCCGGTGGATTCAACCCTTCTCTCTGCCACATCAAACATCCTTCTACTGCCCAATTGAATATTCCTGGCAATTCACGCATTAGTTTTTCTTTTAAGTTTTTATCCACTTTATCCAATGGAATTTGTACAGTGAAAGGAATTAATGGCAACCTTCGCCAAATACCATCATCATTTCCTCTGATGATTGGCTTATGATTAGTTGCAAGCCAAATCTTATATTTAGGCTTATAGTCAAACATGTGGCCTCCTTTATAGGATGCTGACACTTTATCCCCACCAGTTAGTTGTTTGATTAAACCTTCATCCATTCTTACGCCTTCATTTGGCTCCGAGGACGTTACTAGACGTGCGCCATTTAATCGTGCAATATCTTCGTTATGACCGCTGCTACCACCTTGTTTAACCATCAAGCTCGATGCCTGCATTCCCATGGAATAACTTCCCATTATTTCAGAAATGATATCTAAGAAAACAGACTTACCATTTCTTCCATTACCGAAAAGGATAAACATGACTTGTTCTCTTATTGATGCACTCATAGAATACCCAACGGCTTTTTGAATATAGCGAATCAATTCAGTGTTATTGTCAAATATCTGTTCCAAAAACAGCTTCCAACGTGGACAATCACTTTTATCCGTATACTCAGCGTTAGAAATTCGAGTGAACATTTTAGAAATATCGTGTTCGTATAAAATGCCATTAGAAAGATCTAAATAACCGTTTTGAGCGTTGAACAGCATATCATCACTATCAAATTCATCAGGAAGTATCGCTACTTGGTGTTTCAACTCACGTGTCATAGCTTCTTTTCCAGCATTGTTTCTAGACCTTCTTAAATGTTTCTCTTTTGCTTCAATATAGGCTTTTTCTTCATCTTCAGTTGCATCTTTAGGTATCGAAACAGGTTCGTTTTTGAATATCTCGATAGTCTGATCTACCCATTTTCGAACGGCACCGATATTGTCTTGTTCCCAATTTTTACCGTTATAAAAATACCAGCATTTATTTACGTAACTGTATTTTGTAAAGGATCCAAACAAATCAAGATATCTTTCTGCATTTCCTGTATCATCATAGCTATAAAACTTAGTCGGTTTAGTTTCGTCCACAGTGATACCTGGGATGGAAAGAAAATAATCATCAGCTGTTTTTTTGCCAGTATAATGATTTGTATTCTCAGATATGGCTTTATTTAAGAGCCCTATTCCATAGGTTGTCTTTCCGCGTTTTTGATCATATTTGTCTCGAAACAACGAAGACATTCGGAATATTTCATCCATCTTTTGAAAATCTCCAGCAGTCCAAAAAGCTAAATCATTTGCAAATGCTAAATCTGCTTCAGATTGGCTATCATATATTTTTTCCCATCCTCCATCCATGAATAATCTAAAACGATTACCTGTGGAAGAATTCACCGCTGTTTGTATGATCTCGTTGACAGATAAGTCATTTCCATCTGACCAATTACTTTTAGAAAAATCTTGTTTTATTACTGTTTCATTTTCTAAATATCGCTTGTATAAGAAATTCATTTGGATTTCAGGTATCTCATTAATTTCTTCATTATTACCAAAGAAGTTACCTGTAATAGCAAAGAACCTACCTTCGGTATACATTTCGACATTCCCTTTTCTGCGTCTTTCTCCAGGGATTGCTGCTTTACCTATAATATGGATTCCCTTGCCACTCATTGATATTTCTGAATATGTTTTTGTAGAATTCATAAAAACGTAAACTAAGTTATTTTCTACATCGCCTTGAAGATACCTTTCTAAATCATCACCTATATCATCTAAATCAATACCTATATAAGGTGGTTTAAAATAAAAAGCTAGGCCATCTGCATTAAAAGTTGAAACAGCTGAGAGAGCGGTCTTGAAATCAGACCACTTGCTCTCATTTGTACTGCTGCCTAATTCTCCAGTAAATGGATCATAAGGTTTCTTACTCCATTTCCCTCGTTGTTCGTTCCATGAGCGTTTATAAATCCCCCACTGATTTAACTCACGCAACTCTAAGGGAATACGCTCGTAATTATTCATTAGAATGGTAAATCATCATCTGAAATATCAAATGCTGGTGAGGAATTTACAGATTTTTCAGCGTTGCTTTTCTTCCATTGATGTTGGAGTTCTGGAAACTTAGTGGTTTCAAATTTTTTAATATTTGTATTGTCATACGTTTTCCCGTTGTACTCCGATTGTTCGTTCTTTACTTTTACTTTCGCTGGTCTCATAGCAAAATCTTCAAGAAAATTTTCGAATGATTGATATTCCTTTCCATCAGGAAGGCCAAATGATTTCGCTAGTGACATGATCATTCCACGATTATATTTGCCAGTTTCTTTACTTTTCCAAACTCTATGGAAAAGATGACTGTTTTGTCGTGGCTGTTTAATATCATTTCTGATGACCATATCAAAATTAATAAACTCTGTGCCGCCATTTGATGCACCTTCCGTAACGTTGAAAATAACTACCTCATAATCTCCGTCTGGTACTGCTCCAAAATCTTGTGCTTCATTGTAATCTACTTTAAATGCTGTCATAATTAATTACCTCTTCCTTAATAAAATGTATTTTTTACCCATTCGGGTTCTTCTTGTTTTGAATTGAGTTTTTCCAAAGCCCATTTATAAGCTCTTAAAATTGATTCCATTGATACATCTTTGATCAACGATAATTCTTCTAATTGATCGATGGAGTAATGTTGTCCTTGATAAGCAGTGAGTGAGCCAAACATTTTAAAAAGCGGATTTCCTTTTCCTTCAAAACTTACCTTTGCTTTTGCAATCGCATAATTTAATTCTAAAGATTGTTTTTTTGAAAATTTCTTTCTTGAAAGTCGCGCTAGTTTGGCATTTTCTGCATTCAATTCCACCATTTGAACCGCTTCATCAAAAGTAACGGAATTTTCTTTTTCTTTAATTACTATTTCTTGTAAGCAGAACGGGCAATGGGGTTTATTTTCTATCTTTAATAAACTCTTCAAAAGAAATTGCTGTCCACATGTTGAGCAAGTCATTCTAGGCGCTTCGCTGCTACTTCCATTACTCTTCTTTTTCCTAGCGCTTAACGACCATTCAAATTCATCAGTAGGTAAACCTAAGTTAGCTCCGTTCCCAACGTGATCTAACACAATCGAAGTCTTATTTTCTCGATATCTCATGCCTCGCATAGACTGTTGTAAATGTAAGACGATTGATTGCGTAGGCCTGCAAAGGATAATCACTCCAACATCTGGTACATTAAATCCTTCGCTGATTAAATCGACATTTGATAATATAGTGATTTTTTTCGATTTGAAATTTGCCATAATATCATCACGTTCTTTGGTAGGTGTTTTCCCATCTGCATGAACTGCATATATTCCATTGTCGTTAAACCATTTAACAATCATCTTGCTTACCTGAATCGTTGGAGCATAAACAATCGCTTGTTGACCATCCGCATATTTTTTATAATTTTTAACAATGTCACCTTGAATTGTGGCATCTGACTCGAATAACCGTGCAGAACTTTCAGCTTCACGTGACATATTTTTAAAATCTACTTTAGAACGATCAATCAAAGGAATAGAGTACCAACGATAAGGCGCTAGATTGTGATGATCAATCAACCACTGTATGGATGGTCCTTCTACCATTTCTTCGTATATATCTGTAAATCCTTCTCCGTTGAGTCTGTATGGTGTAGCAGTAAAACCTAATCTAGGAATTTCTTTAAAATGGTTATAGATATCCATATAAGTTTTCGCTTTACCATGATGTCCTTCATCCGTAATTATCAGAGACAGCTTTGGCAATTTATTTAACCTGTTCTTAGCCATTACAGCTGACAATATTATGACTTTTGATAAATCTACTTCATTTTGTTCAAGAGTTTCTCGAATGTTATCTAGTAACTCTCTCCTGTGGGCAAGAAATAGTACTATGCCGCCTTTTCTTGTTGCTAATCGAACAATTTCTGCAATTACAACTGATTTGCCACTTCCTGGTGGCGATTGGATCAATACTCCCTTTTTTCCTTGAGATAGATGTTTTCTGGCTTCTTGGACTAGCTTAATCTGATACGGTCGGAGTTGATACATTCGGTTCACCGCCTATGAAGAACAATTCTTCTGCAGGTGTAGCTTTTCGTTCATCTAGTCTGTTCTTAGCATAAACAGCATCATTACCTTCTAAGATAATCCCTCGATTGCCAGTATCTGGATTGATAATCATTCGCCCAACGATATCAGTCAGACCCATAAGATTATCTCTGACACTATCTCTAATTTGTGGTGCATACTGATTAAATACTTGTCCGCGTTCAGTAGTTATTTCACGCTGATTTTCCCATGCAGTTACTAAAATATTGATGTCTTTTAATAGATAAATGGTAGTCATAATTCGAGCAAAATAGTTCGTCCATTGTGAGTAATCTTGAATTTCATTACTAATTCCATTTTTAGAAGATCTTCCACGTTCTACAAACCAATCTTTTTCAAAACTTGAAATATTATCGATAACAAGATTGTCATAATTTGTAACTAGTTCAGGAGCCTCTTTAATAAATTCAGTAATGAATTCATGTGGTTTAACACGATCAAACGAGATCACATCCACATTAGGCAAACCTGCTAAAACTTTCGAGGAGTCGTCCATATCAAGCACCAATGTCTTACCTTTCAGATATTGGACCAACGATGTTTTTCCTGTTCCTGGTTTCGCATACACCATGATGCGCCAATCTTTGTTTCTTTTTAGATCCGTCGCCTTCTTAATCTGCATCAAAATTCTCCTTTCTATTGGTTAAAAAAGTTTTTCGATTGTCGGTATGCTGCATTGTCGATCCACTATCTTCTTCAACTGATATAGTGATTCTTTTAATCATTTTTTAGTCACTCTCCTCATCTGGAACGAAAGAGCGAATTATAGCTACTTCATCCTCTTTGCTTTCCAAAAAATCAATCAAATCCTCGGTGTTACTTAAATCTTCTTCGCCACCAAAATACAAACCAGATATGATAGTTGATAAGTCCGAAAACTTAACCATAGTTTCTTTTACTTCGTAGTCGCTCATTTACCCAACTCCCCTACTTTTTGATCTGTATACTGCCGTAATTCGCTCACACGATGTTCTAACTGTTCCTTGTCGTTTTGCACTGTGGACAATTGTTGGCGCAAGCTATCGGCTTCCTGTTGCTTTGTAGCGATCTCCTGTTGCTTTTGCTCGATTTCTCGTTGCTTGGCTTCAATTTCCTTTTGCTTGTCCGATTTGATTTGCTCGATTTCTGCTTTCAGCTGCTCCTGTGTGCGAGTGTTGTTGGATAGCTGTGATTCAAGTTCTGACACACGTTGCGATTTCGTTTGACCGTATTGTAGGACTGTGTTGAAATTTGCTTTGATCGTGTCCAAATCTTGAAACGCGTTGCTTGCTGCGTAGCCGATAACGCCGCTACCTAGTGCTAGTCCGATGATTGCTATTGTTTTTGCCAGTTTGTTTTTCAATGTTGTTTCTCCTTTGGTATAATTGTTTAAAAACTGGTGGTGGTTAAATGGAAAATCCATTTCTAAAATTTATAAGTAACTTCATAAAATATTTATTTGAGAATTGGATAGCGATTATCTCTCTAGTAGTTTCAATTTATACAGTTTTAAAGAACTCCGTTAAATTAGATGTAAGTTTTGAGACAAATTCACGATGGATTCACGCCTTACTTCTAGATGATGGTAGAAGCATTACTAATGATTACGGTCTAATTCATACCAATATAAGGATTATTAACACCTCAAACACTGATTTGAGTTATTTTGATTTGCGTGTGATAGATATGAATAACAACAAAGAATTTAACTTTTATAATGAAGCTCAGTCACACCCTTATAGCGAGATAAAAAATTCAAAGGTTATTTCCTTCTTAAGCCTCAACAGTGAGTCTGAAAATTCTATTGGAATGTTGTCCTTACCCCAAGCAGATTTTGGTGTCGTTAAGGCTAGAGAAGTAACATCCATCGATATTGTTATTTCTTCTGAGCAACCTATAAAAGAGTTTTTCATTGTGTTTAAAATTACAAAAAGAAAATCAATATTCAAAAAAGTAAAAGTAGGATACATCAACAGTCCTTATGAAACATTTTCTGGGTCTGTTCTTGTGGACGAATCTCAAAAACCGAACTATAAGGAATTTTTTTCATCTCTACAAAGCGAATAGCTTCTTCTTTGGTTTTAAATGTTTGATTTGTTCCTAATACTTTATATTCTGTTTTTTCCACCCTAGCCCCTCCTTCCGTGTGGGGTTATTTTTGGTATAATTTCCTTATCAGTGTGACAGGCTGAAATAATTGATAAGGAGGTGAAAATTATGGATGAGGATAAAATTAAAAATTTGATTGAATCCGCAAGAAAGGATTCTCTTAAAGAATTAGACATTCAAGGTCAAATAGACAATTTGGGAGAAACTATAAAGATAACTGAAATCATCTCAATTCTTCACAAGTCTAGTCTTGATTACACAGATAAAATGATCGAGAAAGTCATTGTTTCTATTCTCGAAAAGCCGAATTAAAAGCTGCAATTTTCTACAATTTTTTTAATTGACTCACTAGAAAATACAATGTTTTCAATTGGTATTCTTTGCTCTGGGCTACTCGCAATAGCTTGGAGCAATTTTGCTATCTCTTCTGGTGTTGCTTTGATTGTGATTTCCATTATTTCTCCTCCTTCATCATCTTATCCTCAAACCTTTTGTTTGGACGAGTTCAGCACCAGGAATATCTCCATGCTTCAGTTCCTCCTTCAATTGCTTTTTATCCAATTTGGGAGGCACAGGGGTAAAGAATCCTTTTGGAATTAAGTTCTCGTTTATTACATTGACCGATATTGGATTATTTTGAATTCCAATGTTGAATAATTCGCCTTTAATCTTCGTTTTACCAGTCTTTTCCATTTCCTCTTGTAAATAGTGTTTGATACTCTTAGCATTGTTCAAAAGCGATGTCTTACGTTCCTGTAGACGTTTAATTTCACTATCGATTAACTCAGCTTTCCCTTCTACTTCTTTAACTATTTTTGCTAAGTTTTCTGCCTTATACTCGATCGCTTCATTAATCGAATCGAGAGTATCGCGAAGAATTTCTTCATCCAATTGTTCTGCCAGTTCCAGGACTTTGATATATGACTCGCTGAGCTGGTAAAGAGTTGCCATTCTTTTGTGCCTCCTTTAATAATTTTGCAATTTGTTCAAAAGCTAGGATTGCCTCATCTAAATCCAATTCCACAGAATCATCAATTTGTTCGAAAGCAAGGTTTGTTTCTTCAATATCACTTGCTTGATAGATACCAATTTTTCCATTGTCATAAAGATCAAATACTAAAATTCCTGACGCATCTATATTGCGCAGTTTGTATTCGTCTTTTAAAAAGATGCGGTCTAGTGTATCCGTTGCAATTAGCATTTACGGTTCATTCCTTTCTGTGGTAAAATATAAAAAGATAGTTTATTTCCCTGACACGATCATGCTTGCCGGCGTTCGTGTCTTTTTTTATTTTTCAAAATTACTAATTCTTGCATTATTTCTTCTCTCCTCTTTGATATAATTTGAGTAAAAAGGTGGTGAATTACTTGATAAAAATTTTGAGCGATTACCAAGTCGCTATTACTTTAATCATTTCTATTTCAGGATTTTTTTATCCCTCTATAACTTATTTAAAGATAAAAGAAAAATTACGCTCTCCTATTTTTTAGTTAAGCATGATAGAAGTAATCGAATGATTCTTACTGGCGTAATTGCAAACCCATCAAAAATGCCAAACTCAATTATCGAATGTACGTATCTTTACAACGGTAAGAAAATTAATTGTTCACATTATCACGCCAATGGTTTTGGTATGGGAAGCATTCATAAAAGCAGCCTTTTATCTCCTATACCGTTGGCACAAGCAATCTCTCCTGGCTACTCAGTCGCTTTTTCAGAAGTTTTAGATATGAAAGATATATTACCTGGTGAAAAACTTGTAATGGTCATAAGAACAGCTAATTATCAAAAAAAATTTAAGTTAAAGCTAAAAGACTCATTTTAATTGAAAAATTTTTCTTTAATAATCAAATACAAATTAATTATTATTGATCCAATCCCACAAAACATAATTAACAGAAATACAATATCGTCCTTACTCATTAGTTAGTCCCTCCCGATTGGCTTTTTTGTTCTGTACTCAGCTTCATCAAGCCCCATAAAAATCCAGACCATGTAAACGATCGTTCCTATCAACGCTTGTCTGCTTCCCCAAAGTCCTAAAGCATAGACGATTAGGGGTGCGCTGAACACTAATGCTCTATTAAATTTTCCCATCCGCTTACCTCCTTAGACTTTATATTTCGACATGAATTCATCGATATCTTTGATGTCGTATTTCGGACGGCTGTTTTCACCGAAGATGATTACTTTCAACCCTTTTTTTACCCATTCGTTAATAGTTCCTGCTGACGTTCCTGTATAATGAACCGCTTCTCTTTGATTCAAGTAACGTTTAGGAACGTAGCCTATAAGAAATGAATCTAAATCATTTTTGTTGATTAGTTCTTGTGTCATTTCGTTTTCCCCCTCTACAATTCGTACATAGTAATAATCGAATCTATAATTTTGTTTGCTTCTGCAGAAGTCTTTTTACCGTTTAAAATTAAAGATAAGTAGCTTTTGCTAATTCCAAATCTTTCAGCAAGCATGGTGTAAGTTAAGAACTTTGAACTTTCGACATATTCTTTGATTTTTTCTCTATCTCGTTGAGTGATTTCTGCAATGTCAGTCATACTAAAACTCCTTTCTAACCAATCTCCTCTAAATCCATTTGAGGATAATATCCTTCTTTTTTTAGTAATTCGTAGATAAATAGACGCCCTTTCTGTGTCCATCGTAGTTTAGACGCTTTTAATCTAGACTTTCCAAAAGAATAGTCTATGAAGCCAGCTCATTTTTGAGTTGGTTTTTGTAATTTTTAGATCAATGGTTACGCGCCCTTTTGGTCTCTCCATTCATCTCACCTCCTATGCTGTTTGTTCACGTTCAATCATCGGTAAGTAATTATTCTTCTTCAATGTTTCATATAAGAAGATGTGTCCTTTTTGCGTCCATTTCATCCTTGTTTTTACTTGCCGATTGCCGTTTTTATCTTCATAATCAAATGGTTCAATATGCGTGTATCCTTTGTCTTGGAACTTACTGTATAGCAGCCATGTGCCACTTTGATTGAACTGGATACCTAATTCATGTAGCAATTTATTAAACGATACAGCGCTCATACCGTAGTTCTTAGCAATCGTACTAACTGTAACTAATCCTTTGTTGTTCAAGATTCGGTCGTAATAGTCTGCCTTCGGTTGTAATTCATTTACTCGTTGTTCAGCTATCAATCGTAACGTGCGTTCTTCTTTGAGTTTGGTTGCTACTTCGATTAGCAAGTCTGGATTGTTAAGTAGTTCATCTGTTGCGTACATGCCGTGTTTTCGGATTTGAGGTAGGACTTCGCTTGTTACCCAGCGTTTGAATTTTTTGGCTGAGGGAAGTTTTGATTTTAAGATTAAACTGTATAGACCTGATTCGTTGATGATCGTCATATTACGGTTTTGACCTGATGCACTAATTTGGTGCGTCAACTTATCTTCTTCATCAACATGGCGATTCACATCTCGACTACCGTTTTGGTACCCCAGCACTTCTGCCACATCTTTTCCAACAAAATAAGGTTCCTCATTAATCAATAACGTTCTGATTTCTTCTTTTTCCTCAAAAGCGAAAATTTGTAAGTTTGTCATTTTAAACTACCTCCTTATGTTTTCTTTAGTTCAAACTTTTTGAACTTCTAAATTAAAAAAATATTCGCCAATTTCTTCTCTTGGAATATCTAGCAATTCAATAGCTTTTTGAAGTTCGGTGCTTTTCCATGGTACTCGGTTATTCAGCTTTAATGACAAACTTCTTTCCGACAAACCTAAAGCAATTGAAAAATTATATTGCGTTCCATATTTTTCAACAATTCTTCCTGACAACTTAGAATAATCAAAACTCATATTAGTCCGCTCCTTTCTAGTTCAAATGTTTTGAACTTTGTACCCAAAGTATAACCCCTGTATAAAACTTTGTCAACAGAAAAGTTCAAATTAATTTAACTATTTTATTGAACTTATGTTCAACAAGGTATATAATAAGTATCAGAAAGGAGGTATAAGATGAAGCAAACGACTCAGCAACGACTTAATCAGTTAATGTCTGAAAGAAATTTAAAGCAAGTTGATATTTTGAATATGTCTTTACCTTTGCAAAAAGAAACTGGAATAAAAATGTCAAAAAGTCATCTATCGCAATATGTCAATGGTAAGTCATCGCCCGACCAACACAAGCTTTATTTGTTGGCTAAAACTTTGAATGTGAGTGAGGCATGGTTGCTTGGTTACGATGTTCCTAAAGAAGATAAGAAAAATAACATTCCATCCATTGAAACAATCTACAATCAATTAGAAAAACCAAGACAAACAAAAGTCTACAACTTTGCGGAATATCAATTGAGAGAACAAAACAAACGTCCGAAAACTACAATTGAAATTCGAGGTTATGTGTCCGCTGGAACAGGTGAATGGCTAGAAGATGAAATTGTGGACGAAGTAAGTTATGAAGGCGTGATACCTGAACATGATTTCGCAGTTAAGGTAAACGGTGATTCAATGTTACCGCTTTTCGAAGATGGACAAGTTATCTTTATTAAAAGCACATCAGATGTGCGTGATGGTCAGATAATCGTATGCCAAGTAAATAATGAAGCGTTTGTTAAAAAACTGTCAGGTAACAAGCTAGTGAGTTTAAATAAAAAGTATGAGGATATATCAATCTGTGATACAGATGATTTTAAAATTTATGGCGTAGTCGTTTTATAAAAAAAATACCCCAGTCGGAGTTGGCGTTCCGGCTAGGGGTTAGTATTTATTATCATAGTAGAAAGAAGGAAAAGAATATGCCAAGTTACGTTGTATTGCAAGTTGTATTAAAAGAAAAATTTATAGGAAAAGGGTCGCAAAACCTATCAGAACTTGAAAACACTATAAATAGACAGTGTTCTAAAGGTTATCGATTACACACTATTTCCACTACAAACGGTGGTAGTAAAGGTTTCGGTGGTGGCGATAGAATCCAAGCTACTTTAGTTTTCGAAAGTCTGTAAAATAAAAAAACACGCCCACCGACCAAAGCTAGCGTGTTCTAAGAAAAAACAAACCTACACAATAGGCTTATTCACGTGTCTATTGTATCAGAGAAAGAGAGTAGATTCAATTGGCTAAATTTGAACAATATAAGAAAAAGAACGGTGAAAAAGCTTGGAAGTTCCAAGCATATTTAGGAATTAACCCCGAAACAGGAAAGCCTGTTAAAACTACTCGGCGAAATTTTAAAACTCAACGTGAAGCAAAATTAGCACTCGCAAGATTGCAAAGTGAATATGAAAACAATTTATTAAAAAAAGAAAAGCCAAAAACATATAAAGACGTATATGATTTATGGATGACTGAATACAAAAGAACAGTACGAGGATCTACATTATTAAAAACAGAAAGAATTTTTAAAAATCATGTATTAGAAGAACTCGGCGACATATATATTTCTGAAATCACGCCTATCAAAATTCAAAAATTAATGGATAAATGGGCAAATAAATATGATACAGCTCCTAAAATGATGAATTACACAGGACTAGTTTTTAAATACGCCGTTCGATTTGGAATGATTGAGTCCAATCCTACAGATGCCATACGCAAACCAAAGAGAAGGAAAAAAGCAACTGTTGAAGAACCATTCTATGATAAAAAACAATTGAAATTGTTTCTTGATGAACTATATAATCAGCCAAACTTAAAGATCCAAGCTTTTTTTAGATTACTAGCTATGACTGGTATGCGAAAACAAGAAGCAGGCGCTCTTGAGTGGAGAGATATAGATTTCAAGGCTAAAACAGTCAATATCTATAAAGCCGTTACTAGAACTGCAAATGGACTAGAAATTGACACAACTAAAACGGTTGGGTCTAGCCGAATAATTTCAATCGATCAAGGTACTTTAGATAAGCTTCTTGAATGGAAAAAAGTTGCCCTTCCTCCATCTGATGAATGGCTCATTTTTGGACATTCAAGTGCAAAAAAACCACATGATATAATGAGTCTTGATACCTCTCGAAAGTGGCTTTTGAGTATACAAGACAAAATGGACAAGAAGCAAAAGAAAAAACTACCTAGAATTACTGTACATGGATTTAGACATACTCAAGCAAGCTTGTTGATCGAAATGGGAGCATCGCTTAAAGAAGTACAGTTTCGTTTAGGTCACGAGGATATTCAAACTACTATGAACACGTACGCTCATGTATCAAAACTTGCTAAAGAACAATTAGCAGATAAGTTCAATAAATTTATAGATTTCTAGCTATGTGGCATTCAAAATGGCATTCAATTAAATTTGAGCATTGATATAATAGTATTTAAGCAACTCCCGCCGTCTCCATATATGTATGGTTGAGACTAATAGATACTGTAAAAAACGTTGATAAATCAACGTTTTTTTATTTTGGCTTAAAAAAAATTTGAATTTTTTGCTTTTTATTTAACAATTAGAATTTCGCGTATATTGTCACACTTAGTTTTTCTTTGTCAACAGTCTTTCCTTCAATAATTTTCTTTATAGATTTATCCGTTTTAACTTTATTAGTTCCTATAAAAAAATACCAATCAGAAATTACCATAAATAATGAGTATCTATCAAGAAAACATTAGAAATAACCAGTAAAATGAACGGCCAATTGTACTTTTACTGGTCATTTATAGAATTTTTTTAAGGAGATAGAATATTATTAATACGTGACACTTCCATTTATGTCAAATGTTTTGGTCCGCTCATTACTTTCAAATCGAAGAAAATACGTGCCAGAAGTTAATGAACTTGTGAAAGTACCGTTGCTAGTTCCAGAAAAATTCCTAGAAGAAACTATAGTTGAGCCTATCAGATTCTGCCGTGCAATAGCAACATTCAACACAGTAGATGCTCCAGCACTCCGTCTAGTTAGATTATGCCTAACAGTATACGAACGTGTAGTTGAAGTAGACCACTGTTGACAGATCTCCATGACCAAATACCAGTCCCACTATATGTCATAGCGGTAGCAGCGTTTACAACTGTTGCAGAAAAAAAACTTAGTATTAAAAATGCGAGCGATAGTTTTTTTCATATATTTTTCATAGTATAGCTCCTTTATGTTTTTTTGTTATAATAATAGAAACAAATTTGAAAGGAGAATTCTACTATTAATAGCATAAAAATTAAAATAAAATTGTTATTTTTAAATGTTTCATTACTATGTTTATCGTTTTTGTTTTCCAGATGGTTTTACATGAAATATCTTTATTTTTACTCACTCTCTATTTTTCCTCCTAGTGGAGATGTTGATTTTTGGATTCCATTTATCCAAATAATAATTATTACTTTTTTTCTCTATATTTTTTTACTAAGTTTTTTTACAAAGAAAATTTATAAGGAAGTAATCATTGGATTTTATGTTCTTTATTTTTTAGTATTAATTTATCTGCTCTTTTTAAAAAACATTGGAATAAGAGGACTAGAATCCAATCCTTTATCATTTCTTTCTGATTTTATCAATGGGGATGCGATAATCGTGATGCTGAATATAATCATGTTTATACCATTAGGCTGGATACTATCATTAAATAAAAAACATCTAGGCATAGTGGTTTTGGGTATCTGGTTAATTGAAATAGCACAATATGTTTTTCATTTAGGAATATTTGATGTAGGGGATATTATTGCAAATGCTGCTGGTTTCGTTGTGGGCACTATAATAATGGAATCTTTATTCAATAAATTTTCATTTGAAATTACGTCTTTTAGTTTAAATAAAAAAATAAGATAAAAATAGAAACATATACTGGAAGCTAGAACAAGTACTTGAGGATATGGCAAAAACTTTTTTAATGATTATGTTTGTTATTTAAAAATAATGTCTACAATTAAATAAAGTGAAATTAGAGAAGCTATAATCATTATACTTTATTTGTTATTAAATTTTGGCAACTAAAAGGACTTTAGAGATACCTTGTATATAATCTAAAAGAAGCGAAGGAGAATTTCTGACAGTGAAGCAAACGAAACTAGTTTTTATATACTGAACTAGATTCAGGTTGCATAGAGAATCAATTAAAGAAAATTTACAATTATTGTGCCACTTAAAAAGAAAAGAGACATATAAAAAACAACGCCAACTAAATAAAGTGCCTTCAAAAGCTTGGACTCCTCGCTTTTGAAGGCACTTTATTTAAAATCTTTATGAAACTAAAGTATGTTCATATTTATTGCTGTAATTATATAGACATTCTGTCGTTTCCAACTCATAAACGTGAGTGTATTTTGCCACTACTTTTCCGCATTTTTCTAATATTTCATTGCGATCGACGTCATGATATTCGTCTACGCAGATCACAACACAATTTTCTAATTTACTGATTACTTCTCCAACCACTTTTTGTTTCAAGCCAATAGGTTGGCAAATATATTTTTTTCCTAAAATGATAGTTTCGTTATTCATATTTCATCCATCCTTAATGTGTTTTTCATTATTTAAAATGATAATACCATTAAAATATGATTATGAAAACCAATAACACTTGTGATTTTATAAAAAAATAAAAAAACCGAAAAACAGATATGTCCACTGTCTTTCCGGCTCTTTTTATTTTTGATTTCTCTTCTTTTTTGTTTCAATAGTCAATTTTAGTTATTAATAAATGAAAAAGCATTTATATTAAAATTTGCTAATAAAAGATCTACATATTTTTCTAGAAATGCTTGATCGATTTCATCATACCCTTTCGTTACTCCGCAATCGATATCTAAAACACCGATTAAATGACCTTCTTTTACCATTGGTACAACGATTTCTGATTGTGCGGCTGAATCACAGGAAATATAATTTTCATGTTTTTTGACATCGTCAACGATCAATGTCGCTTGTTTTTCAGCTGACTCTCCACAAACTCCTTTTCCCATCTTGATACGTGTGCAGGAAACTCGCCCTTGGAACGGTCCTAAAATCAATTCATTGCCATCAAATAAATAGTATCCTGCAAAGACGGTCTCAGGTAATGTTTCATTCAACAATGCAGATGAATTTGCTAAATTTGCTAACCAGTTATCTTCTGCTTCTAATAATCCTTGTTGCTGTAATAATAGAATTTCGTATGCATCTTTTTTCTGTTTTTCTGTCCACATGATAAAAACCGCTCCTTTTTAATCTATGGAAAAGATTATAGCTCAGTTTTTTGGTAAACGCTAGGTTTGCTTCTCAAAAAAGCGAGATACGTTAGGTTGTTTACCTTAAACGCATCTCGCTGTCTTTTTTATTCTGCTTGTTGGATTTCTGCTGCTAAATCAGCATAATCAATCGTTTCGTGAACAAAAGTCGGATCATCAACTGGAAAGTGCTGTACAAGGGACGAGATGCGGCTAATCTCAACTTTTCCTTCAGTTACTTCAAAATCCATTACATGTCCGCCAAATGTATGTGTATCATCGATAAAATGCAGATGAAATCCCGCTGCAGCAACTCCTTGGAATAATTCAGGCGTAAAGAACCCGACTAATGTTCCATGAATGTTGCTTTGTTGGAATTCTGGTTGAGACTCTGAAATTTTTGCTAGTCTTCGATAAGGTTTTTCTTGTTTCGGCATGATACGGATATGCATGTTTTTGAATAATCCAGTTATCTTCACTGCTAAAAATAGATTTTCCCCATCTTCTTTTACTAAGATGTCTTTTTTCAATTGTTCTCCATCTGCAGATTCTGAAACAGAAAAACTAGTATCTGGCGTAAAATCTGTAATTGCTGCATAGGGGGTAAGTTCACTTCCATCTAATTGGACAACTGAGCCATCTGATCTTCCTTGATAAGCTACGCCATCTAAAAAGATAACTTCACCATCAAGTCCATGCAATGTTCCCAATCCCAGAGTTCCTTTTTCCAATATATGAGCAATCGTTTCTGTTCCATCCATCAAGCCGGCCATCAAAGCTCCTAATGTCCCGTGCTGGTATAAGATTTTTTCAGTCATGTCGACACTTCCTTAATAGAATTGATCTGGTAAGATTGTTTCTCCCAATTTCTCATTATCACGGTAATCGATTGGAATATCAATAATTACGGGTCCTTCTGTCGCAAATCCTTCTTCTAAAGCTTTTTCTAATTCCTCTACACTTGTAGCTCGTATTCCTTTAGCACCAAAAGCTTCTGCATATTTCACAAAATCAACTGGACCAAAATCTACACCTGACGCCCGTTGATATTTCATTTTTTCTTGGAACTCTACCATATTGTAGCGTCCATCATTCCAAATCAAATGAACGATATTCAATTTTTTACGTACGGCCGTTTCTAAATCTTGGGCAGAGAATAAAAATCCGCCATCTCCGGAAACTGATACGATTTGTGTATTTGGACGTACCAGTGCAGCAGAAATTGCCCATGGTAATGCTACACCAAGCGTTTGCATACCATTACTGAATAACAGATGTCGGGGTTCATAACTTCTAAAGTGGCGTGCCATCCAAATATAATGACTTCCTACATCTACAGTAACGGTCATATCATCTGTTACTTTTGACTGAAGTGTGTTGATGACTTCTAAAGGATGCAAAATACCTGCTTCTCCTTTTGATTGGACAATATCCCGCTCCGTTAGTTTTGCTTGAAGAGAAGCTAAATATTCTTTCGCATCTTCTGACACTTGTTGAGGCTCTAATGAACCTGTCAATAAATCAAGAGTAGCTGAGATATCGCCAATCAACTCTCTTTCAGGCTGCATAAATGGATCGATTTCAGCTGGTGCTTCATCGATCACAATGATCCGCGCATCTTTTTCTGCGTTCCAGTTTCTTGCTTCGTATTCGATTGGATCATAACCAATTGCGATGACTAGGTCGCTTCGTTTCAAAAGCATATCGCCTGGTTGGTTTCTAAACAATCCCACACGACCAAAGAAATGCGCTTCTAATTCACGTGAGATCACTCCTGCTGCTTGGAATGTCTCTACAACAGGCAATGCTGTCTTTTCAACTAATTGACGGATAGCTAACGTTTCTTTTTCACTTGATCCCCGCATACCTACTAATAATACCGGTAGTTTTGCTTCCCTGATGCGTTCGGCTAAGTAACGGATATCATCTGCAGAAGCAGAACCTAATTTAGGATCACTCAATGGCTTGATGATATTACCTTCAACTGGCGCATCCACTACGTCTTGAGGAATACTGATAAAACTCGCTCCTTTTTTTGAGCTCTTAGCCATACGATAAGCATTGGCAATCACTTCTGAAATTGTTTCCGGATCTTGGATTTCTGCACTGTATTTTGTGATTGGCTGGAACAGCGCTGCATTATCCATGCTTTGATGGGTCAACTTCAATAGATCGCTTCGTTTTACTTGCCCGGCGATTGCTAAAACTGGGTCTCCTTCTGCTGTCGCTGTTACCAAACCTGTAGCTAAGTTACTAGCACCTGGACCACTTGTTGCGATAACAACCCCTGGTTCTCCTGTGATACGTCCGATTGCTTGTGCCATAAATGCAGCATTTTGTTCGTGACGAGTTACGATTAATTCAGGACCTTGATCCTCTAATTCATTAAATACACCATCGATTTTTGCGCCTGGTATACCAAATACATAATCAACGTGATGGTTAATCAAACTTTCTACTACAGATTTCGAACCTTGTTTTATTTTTTCGGCCATTGAACATCGTCCTTTTTATGCTTTATTTTTAATTATTAGTTAGAAATAATCACAAATAAGTGATACAGTTTCTAAACCTGTTTCATTCAGAAGTATAGCACGTTTTATTTCATTTGTTTAGCCATATGTTTCAAAAAATGAAAAAGAATGACAGATTTTACATAAAAAACTGTCATTCTTGGTTGAAAGTTTCAATTTATAAAGTCTACAGATCCATCGTTCTCATCAATTTACGATTGTTGAAGTAAATCAAACCAAATACGATAGAAGGACCTAGTAGAATACACCATTGGGGCTTTACGAAAAAGAAGAGAAACAAACTTGTCAATAGTAAAAAATCTAGTAAACTCACATACCATTTTTTTAACGTATAGTAGAACGCTATTCGTAGAACTTGATTTGGTTTTGACGCTGGATTTCTCACCTGAAAATACCAGCAGTTGATGCTAAAGGAAACTGATAAACAAGCAAGTAAAACAAACAACGGAATCAACCATTTTCCATAAGAAAAACGTATAAAAAAGAAACAATCAAAAATCGCTATCACACTAACTATCCAAGCAAATAGCCAATAAAAAAATCCCTTTAGCCAAAATCGGCGAAACGTCTTTATGAACAAACGTACTGATGAAAAACTTTTTTCTTTTGTTAATTCTTCTGTCATGCCTATCATCACGATGCAACCCGGACCAATAAAAAGCAATGAAAAAATAAGGGAAAAGACATTCCTTCCATCTATTGACAAAAGGAACGCAGCTGCTATATACAAGATATTGACACACCAAAAACAAAGGCTACTTGCCAATGATTGATACAACCAATAAAAGAATTCCATATAAACATTTTTGTCAAAACGCTGCTCTTTCATAATCGCCTCCTATTCCTTCATTCCTGATGAAGCGATCCCTTCTACAAAATATTTTTTGCATCGCTAAAAATATAAAAGCAACAGGAAGAACAGAAACAACTGAGGCAGCCATGATTAATGCGTACTCTGCATCAAATAGCCCAATAAACATTTTCAACCCTAACTGGATTGTTTTATTTTCCGTAGAAGACAAATAAATGAATGGCCCCATATAATCGTTCCATGTATTAACGAATGTGATGATCGTCAAACTGGCAATCGCCGGTTTTGTAAGGGGTAAAATGATCTTTCGATAGATTCCCCATTCTGATAAGCCATCGATCCGCGCGCTCTCACATAAAGAATCTGGGATACTACTGTAATATTGCTTCAACAAGAACACACCAAAAGCATTGAACGCTTGTAATAGCACCAATGACCACAACGTATCTGTTAAGCCCACTTTTCTCATCATGATGAACTGAGGGATCATATAAGACTGCCAAGGGACAGCAATTGTGCCGATATATGCTAAAAATAAAATATCGCGCCCTTTAAAATTCAGTTTAGAAAACCCGTAAGCAGCAAAACTAGAAGTAAACAACTGAATCAATGTGATCACAACGCTTAAAAAAGCTGTATTCTTAAAAAACGTCACTAAAGGAATACGAGACCAAATAACCAGATAGTTCTCTAAATGCCAAGTTTTAGGAATCCATTGAATCGGAATCGTGAACACTTCATTATTTGCTTTGAATGAAGCAGAAACCATCCATAAAAAAGGAATGATCGTCAATAAAGCTAGCCCTATTAGCAGAATCATACCCAACCATTGAATAAAGGTCATATCGTTTGAAAAAATTTTTGCTTTTTTCCTTTCATTTTGAACACTCTCTTCCATTTCATACCTCCTAAGTACGACGCTTATTCCAAGAAAACTGAACAACCGTAACGCCCAAAACAATTACGAACAAAACAAGTGAAATAGCTGAAGCATAACCAAAATCAAATTTTTTGAATGCTTCATTGTAGATTTGGTAAACCAACACATTTGTCGCTCGACCAGGGCCGCCATCCGTCATCACTTGCACCAGGTCAAACACCTTGAAACAATTGATGACAAGCATGATCGTTACAAAGAAGGTAGTTGGCCTCAACGAAGGTAATGTCACATTCAAAAATTGTTTCCATCGATTTGCTCCATCTAGTGAAGACGCTTCATACAATTCTTTTTGGATACTTTGTAGTCCTGCAAGGTACAGAATCATGTAATAACCCATCCCGCGCCAAATACTGACAATTACAATTGCCCAAAGCGCCCAATTTGAACTTGAAGTCCAACCTGGAGGATGTTCAATAAATCGCTTTAAAAAGATATTAATTGGTCCCATCGTTGGATGAAACAACATATTCCAAACAACAGCAATTGCTACTAAAGAAGTAACATACGGAAAGAAAAATATCGTACGAAAAAGCTTCATCCCTCTAATTTTCTGATTTAGTAGTAAAGCTAGCCCTAACGAACAAACAAGTGTGCCGGGCACTACAGCAGCGGTATATAAAAAAGTATTTTTCAAAGAAATCCAAAAGGTCTCATCGTTGGCCATTTTACGAAAGTTATCTAGTCCAGCAAATTCTGGCGTTGAAAAAGAATCCCATTTCATAAATGCTAGTACAAGCGAAAACAGGATCGGTATTAATGTAAAAACGAAAAAACCAATGAAATTCGGGGCGATAAACGAATAAGCGATCCACGTTCGTTTTCTACGCAAATGATTTGTAGCTTTCTTATTTATACTATTCTCCATTTCGATGACGAAACCAAGAGCGTTTGATCTCTTGGCTTCTCTCCTTTCATGATTATTCTTTTTCAGCAGCTACACGTTTCTCCATATTTGCCGTTCCTTTTTCCGGCGTTTCATCTCCAACCAAAATCAAGTCATGTTCTTCTTGTAAAATCTTATCGATTGCAGGCCCATGCGTATCAATCGGAAATTCAAGTTTGATTTCATCAGGAGAAAAAGCTTTTTTAGAAATCTCATCCGTTGGCATTCCAGCGAGGTTAAAATAAAGCTGATCAATCTCATCTGTACGATATGAAGGAACTACTCCTACTCCTGCCAATACTTTTGCTCCTTCTTCACTAGCTGCAAATTCAATAAATTCTTGCGCTGCTTTTTGTTTCTTTGAGTTTTTATTGACAGCAAATGCTGTTGGCGAGCCAAACGTCGTGACCGATTCTCCTTTTTTCTTCTGAGGAATAGCTGTAATTCCCCATTCTACTTCTGTCTTATTTGCTTCTTTGTTCGCAAGTATGCCAGCCATATACCAAGTTCCCATGTACATCATTGCTGCTTTTTGTTCTTCAAATTGAGATTGATAGGTTACTTTCGTTGACTTAGCCGTGCCAAAATCCATTTGCGCGCCTTCTTTTTGCATCCTCAATGCTCGATCATAATAATCAGTCATAAATCGATAATCTGGTTCCACAAGATTCGCTTCGTTTTGAGCAGCTGCAATAGCTTGGATCGTCGAACGCCAGATATGTTGATATGCTCCATAAACTTGTCCGTCATTTTTACTAAGCTTTTTTGCTAAATCTTCGTATTCGTCCCAAGTTAGATTTTCTGGATATTGGATTCCTGCATCATCAAACATTTTCTTATTGTAATATAGTACCCAAAAGTCCGTTCGATAGGGCAATGCGTATGTTTTTCCATCGATATCATACATTTCATATGTTCCTTCAGCAGCATCAGTATCTAATTCTCTAATTCGTTCTGTTTGATCGACTAACTGATCTCGTAAAGCATAATTTGAATACGACAAAAGATTTTTCATCGTCAATACATCTGTCGTATCTCCAGAAGAAAGCATCGTAGTAAGTTTCGTGTCATAATCATCTGAAGCAATATCTACTGCTTTCACTTTGATTCCCGTTTTCTTTTCGAATGCTTCAAAGAGCGCTTTGAATTCAGGTGTTGTTTCATAATTCCATGTCGAAACGGTAATTTCATTTGCTGATTCTTCACTACTGCCTTCTTGATTACCACAAGCACCAAATACGAGTGACATTCCTAAAACTATTGATCCAATCATCATTTTTTTCCATCGCTTCATTATATGAATCCTCCTCTTTTCTTATACATCACCAGTAACAGTACCATTTTTTAGCTAGACGAGTGATCCCTTCTACATAAAAGTAATCGCCCCAGATCACACATTCATCTACACCTTTTAAGCTGTTTTTATCATAAACGGCATGGAGAAGCAGCCCGTTTGATCCATCTACTTGTTTCGTTGTATAGTTTTTTTGTAATTCTCCCAAGATTTTGACTGCCATCTCTTCGTAATCGAAATGACGATGATCTGAAACAGGCAGTTGTTTGGAAAGTTCTAACAATCCGCATGCAGCTATTGCTGCCGCAGAGCTATCTTTTTCCTCTTGACTACCTTCTTTGAATATTAGATCCCAATAACAAATCAAATCTTCAGGAAGCTCTTGTAGAAAATAATCAGCAAGTTGCGTGGCGGTCTCTAAAAAAGAACCGTCTCCCGTATACAAGTAACTTAATGTGAATCTATAGATTCCCCACGCTTGCCCGCGTGCCCAACAGGATTCATCTGAATAACCTTGTTGCGTACGACCATATTTAGGCACTCCAGTAACATCATCAAAGTAATACGTATGGTAAGTAGTAGCATTGTCTCTCACAATATACTTTTGAGTTTGTTTCGCATGATTGTAGGCAGCTGTTTTATAACTCTCATCTCCGGTAGCCTCAGTAGCAAAGTAAAGTAATGGCAGATTCATCAAACAGTCAATGATCATACGTCCACGCTGCTTTGGATCATCTAAGTCTCCCCAAGCTTGGATAATTTGAGATTTGGGAGAATACAGCTCCATCAATCGATCAGCTGCTTGTATCGCTATTTGTTTTGATGACTCGTTTTTATTCAATCGATAATCAGCAACAGCTGATAATTGATATAAAAATCCGATATCATGCGTATCCAAGGCTATATCTTTTTCTAAACGTTCTTTGAATGAAGCTAATTGACTTTCGATCGTTCGATCAAAATCTTTTGAGTTAGAAAGTTCTTTTGTTAAAAATAATATCCCCAACCAGAAACTAGCCGTCCAATCAGTGTTTTCTTCCGCTTCATATACATGATTGTTACTAGCTGCAGCAGGTACGAGAAATTTAAATTTTTTTTTGATTTTCACGCACCTGTTTTTCAATAAAATCAATTTCTGAAACTAGCCAATCTAACTCAACTATATTTGTTCTATTGTCCATCGTTGTATTTTTCCTCCAACTTTACATTAATCCTTTGCCCTAGTTGCCCGATTTCTATATTTCTCCCAATAATTTCTACTGTAAGCTCTTCAAAAACTTGGTCTGGTAAAACACCGCTGATCACAGATATAAATACTTGTTTTCCGCTTTCAGCCACGCCTGTCAAATATGGTAATAGTGTTACCGGAAAATAAAGACTTGTATTAGGTTCAGGTCGGATAATCCCAGCTTTCTTGTATCCAATGATGTTCTTAATCCTCGAAGTACCAATGATCGATCGTGCTGTGGCACATTGTCCCGCTATACATCTATTTGTATTTTCCATTGGTACACTAAACCCGCCTTCATACACATACAGCAACCGTTCACTCCATATTTCGTGGATACGCAAATGCCCGTTTTCAAGCGGAACGATTGTACTTTTTATTGTCACATCTGACCAAGGACGCTATATCGGTTGTTTGTGTATTATTTCGAATAAAAAAGACTTGTTTTTTTATTCTTTTTTGGATATACTTTTAACAATTTAGGGAAATTTTAGGAAAAGGGGTATAAAAATGACAACGTATCAGCGAAAGGTATTATTATCGACATCGGCGGGAATTGCTTTAGAGAATATGGATATTATGTTTTTAGCTTTTTCATTATCTTCAATGATTGCTTCTTTTCATATTAGTGGTACGCAAGCGGGTTTCATTTCAACGATCACTAATTTGGGGATGCTCATTGGAGGTATTTTTTTTGGCATCATAGCTGATAAATATGGACGTGTGAAAGTATTTTCTCAAACGGTCCTTCTGTTTTCGATTGCTTCTTTATTGATGTATTTTGCTTCAAACATCTACTTGGTTTATCTCTTTCGCTTTATCGCAGGTGTAGGAGCGGGAGGAGAATATGGGGCGTGTATGTCCTTGATTTCCGAAAGTTTTTCAAAAAAACAAATTGGACGAGCTTCTTCGGTTGCTGGTATTGGTGCGCAGGTCGGTGCGGCTTTGGCTGCGATTTTAGCTGCTGTGATCATTCCAACGTTTGGTTGGAAGATGTTGTATGTCGTAGGTGTACTGCCGGTGTTGATGGTCTTGTTCATTCGTCGCGGCTTGACTGAACCAAAGGAATTCAAATCTGCACAATCCGCCGAAAAGAAAACCAATCTTAGCAGACTGTTTGAATCAAAACATCTTGCTTGGCAAACATGTGGCCTTAGTATCATGGTGACTGTCCAAATTGCCGGCTATTTTGGGTTAATGAATTGGCTACCTTCGATTATGCAAAATCGATTAGGGCTTTCGGTTTCTGGGTCTTCATTATGGATGGTCAGTACTATTTTAGGCATGTCTTTGGGGATGATGACTTTTGGCATGATCATGGATAAATTGGGGCCTAAACTAGCCTTTTCTTTGTTTTTAATTTGTTCATCCTTATCTGTCTATCTACTTGTGTTAGCCCATAGCCAGTGGAGTTTGGTAGCAGCTGCTGTGATAGTCGGCTACTTTATCAATGGCATGTATGGTGGATATGGCGCAGTGATTAGTAGTTTGTATCCAACAGAAATCCGCGCGACGGCGAATAATTTCATTATGAATCTTGGACGAGCTGTTGGTGGTTTTTCTTCTATCGTCATCGGTTTCCTGATGGATCATTATAGTTTAACTGCCGTAATCTTGTTTTTGAGCGGTATTTACCTAGTCAGCCTGCTGGTCTTGACAACTCTTACTGGTGTTACAGCATTAAGGGAAAGCTTGCAGCATTGATAATTGAGTCTGTAAATGACAAGAAAGAGGTGTGGCAAAAGCTTGCATCTGCGGTAATAAGACCAGCCAAATCAAAAACATGAGACACTGTTTCCGTTTGGCTGGTCGTATTACTTGATGCAGGGCAGCTTTTTCAACTGCTAATTTCCTTCTATCTGGCGGCGACTATTCTTTGACGTCCGTCATTTCAAAGTACTTTACTAATAACTTCGCATAACGAAAAACTGTGGATACACTCGTATATTGAGCGTCTGCATAATCTTCCAAATTTTTCTCAAGATGTTGATACATGAATTCAATCAAATGATAATTATATGATTTTCTGTAGAAATGAAGATAAATAGTGTAGATTGGGAAGTTCTCCTGCTTTTCCATAGAAAAGCGCCGATTATTCTCATTCTTCAAAATGACCTTATCAGGATATTGTTGGAACAATTCTTCTAAATCTGTTAGATAATTCAAGATAGACTTACTTGATACCTTCAATTCATTTTGTAGTTCTTCTATTGAACACCAACGTTCTGTTTCAAGCAGTAAATGAATCATTTTAATTTTCTTTTGAGAAACTTTTGTTAAAAAAATCTGCATATTTTCTCCTCCTGTATCTACTTTACTATACTACATACAAGAAAAAAACGGATACAAATATCCCACTGCAAAACAGTTAATGGTGCATAAACCTGTTATTATTTCTCTTTTTTTCCTAAGCATTCTATTGATATGAATCATTTAATCGTTTATTATATAAATGTCAATAATCTAATAATAAAATAACGTACATATTTTATTATTACATACTTAATAACAGAACTATAGCAAAAATCCCGTGTATCAACACGGGATTAGATTAAGTTTCCTCAATCACTATTCATAACACAATTATTATAACAAGTAAGTAAACAATTGAAAAGGACATTTATTGAAAACGGTTGTTTTTTTACTTAAGGAGGAAATTTAGTGAAAAAATTAGTTGCGTTGTTTTTGGTCGCAGGAAGTTTGTTGAGTGGGTGTGGTGCTACTACGTCTACTACTCAAAGCACAAGTTCAGCTCAAGCTTCCAGCAGCAGTACCACGATCTCCGAAAGTACGGCAGATTCATCGAAAGAACAAGAACAAATTGAAAAGAAAAAAGAAGAAGAGAAACAAAAAGCGGAAAAAGCTGCACTAGAAAAAAAAGTGACAGAAGCGGAATCTGCTTTATCACAAGCTGAAGCAAATCCTACAAAAGAAAACTATGCAACTGCTTCAGCAGCTATCCAAGCGCTACCTGAAAACAAACAAGAGTTGACAAGCCGTCTTGCTGCAATTGATTCCACAATCAAAGCAAAAGAAGCAGAAGAAGAACGGAAAAAGCAAGAAGAAATTGCACGACAACAAGCAGAACAAGCGCAACAAGAAGCAATCGCACAGCAACAAGCAGAACAGGCGAGGCAAGAAGCAATCGCACAGCAACAAGCAGAACAGGCGCAACAGCAAGCAGCAGCTGAACAGGCCTCTCAGCAGGCACAAGCCGCAGCTCCTGAGCAAAATAATGAACAAACTGTCTATGTCACACCGACCGGTTCAAAATACCATACACATAAATGTGGAAATGGTACGTATACCCCTGCCACTTTAAGCGAAGCTCAAGCTCGTGGTTTAACCCCTTGCTCCAAATGTTATGGAAACTAATTCAAAAGTTATACTATAATAATAAAATTCTTCTGAAACATAAAAAAATAGAAGCTGGCGTTCCAGATAGTAAACCAAAAATAGCAGTTTACACGTCCATTTCGTCAGCTTCTCTCTTTTTTCATTTAGTCTGTTCCCTCTGCTTTTTTGTACATCTTCATTCATTCTTTCTCAATCAAATAGTACACCTCTTTTTCTTTTCGCAGTTTGTATCTTCCTTTTTTCAATTTCATTGAAAACTGTTTCGAATGTTTATGTTTTACATGGATTTTAAGCAGAAGCTCCTCATGTTGCAAGCGATAGTTCCCGCCTTTTAAATCAGAAAATCTCACAAGTCCGTATTCATCAGAAGCTTTCACAAATGGAACTTTTTCTCTAGTAATATAGTGTTTGCCGTTGAGCGTTTTTACAGAAAAGACCATTCCTTCGATTGGTCGTCCGTTTGTGTTCTTTACATAAAATGATAAAGGATAGTTTCGCTTAGCGATGGCCAAAGAATCTAAATAAGCGATGAGTAGCCAAACTAAGCCGATTGATCCAAGTAGTATACCGATAAACCAAATAAAAAATTTCCATTTTTTCCATTGATCAATTCCTTGGATAGCTTTTTTTGCCTCTTTTGCTTGATAAGGAATACGATGCCCCGTCACAAGCAGTCGATGTGTATTGACCATATAAGGAGTGCAGGTAAGCAAAGTCACGAGATCTCTGCCTTTTTGGATACCCAAAGAATCTACTTCATCAGGTAAGACCACTTGGATTTTTTCTACTTGATACGCCAATGTCTTTCCATTGATCTGGATGAAAAACTGGTCTCCTTTTTTCAACTTAGGCAAATCTGTAAATAATTTTGCTTCTGGGAGTCCACGATGCCCAGAAAGAACGGCATGGGTGCTTTTCCCGCCAGTCGGATAAGAACTTCCTTCCAATAATGACGTTCCTTTTTGCAAAAATATTTCCGTTGTCTGATCGAATATAGGTAAGCTGACATTGATTTTTGGGATTTCGATGACTCCAAGCATATGTTCCATATAAAAGGCATTACTAGGTAAATCTTTTAATGCTTTTGCATCAACTGCTTGGTTGAAACTGCCTATCCCTGGTGATACGTTTTGCTCTGCCAACTGTTGGTTTTTCTTTGTCATTTTTTCCTGCTGTTTTTTTATTTCTTCTGAATTCTTACTCGATGCCTGCTTTTGATAATGGATGATCATTTGCTGGGCAAGAAAATCATTCAGTGAATCTTCTACAAAAGGATAAGAAAAGATCCCGATCCCAACGATTAAAATGATTGCCATGAAGATGTCCAGTATTCTTATTCTGCTTTTTTTCATCATGTCCACCTATTTTCTAATATGTATATGAAGAGGTTGTGAAATCAGCGCCTTGACCTGAGTATTAGAGAAGCAAACGGAAAAATAGTTCCTCATATTTTGCCGTTTGTTGAGCTAATACCGAAGGTCAGCTGATTGAACACCGTTTAAGAAAGAGGTCGTGAGCCTGCCGTTCAGCTCTGAGTCACAAGGAACAATTTCAAAAAACAGCTTCTCATGTTTGATGAATATTGTGACTTGTGACCGAGGAGTTGGCAGGAGAACACCGTTTAAAGAAGAGGTTGTGAAAAAGCAGTTTAGTTTCGAGTATTAAGATAAATTTTGTGAAAATGGTTCCTCACATTGTTGCATACATTTGACTTAATACCAAGAGACCGACCACTTCTGTCACAACCTTTCTCCCCATTTGAATCACTGTCGTTTATTTATCGTATGATTTTTGTTTCCAATAGTTTAAGCTTCTGTTTCTTGATGGCGTTTTTTGAAGTAGATCACTGTTCCTCCAACTAAAGCAATACCTACCAAGATGAATACGATGATCCCCATACCCCCAGTTGAAGGCAAGATTCCTTTAGGTTGGTTATCGATCGTTGTTTCATCAGAAGTTGTTGGATCATCATCTACTGTAAATTCAGTGTACGCAGCTTCATTCTTAGGTAATGCGTAGCCTTCTGGTGCTTTTGTTTCTTGAAGGCAGTATGCCCCTTGTTTCAGCCCTTCGATTGAAAATTCCCCTTCTGAATCAGAAATCAATTTCACTTCTTCCCAGTCAGAACCTGTGACTTCATCTGACCAAGCATATGGGTATTCTCCTGAGGCAAGGTTTGCTATTTTTTTCATTAATTTAACAGTTGGATCTTTTGCTCTTAGAATAGAAGATTCTGCACCGGCTAATTTTTCTTGCGTGTTCACATCTTGTTTGATGAAGTGGAAATCACCGTAGTTTTGGACATTTTCTACAGTAATCGTGTTATCCGTAGTTGTATTTTCCCGATTGACTACACCGTTTGGATTCCCAAGATCGGCTTCATCCGCGCCATGGATGATTCCGGTTGTTTGTTGCAATTTTCCGTTTTCTACTACAAATGAGGTTTCTTTTTGTGGATCGGTCAATTGATAATCATCTGGTGCTTTTGTTTCAACCAAAGTATAATTTCCGTCTAGTAACCCATTGACACTGATGGATCCTTCACTATCTGTTGTGAATGTCAATGCTGATTCGGCAGGACCATAAAGAGCGACACCAGTATTTTCATCAAAACCAGTCACAAATTGATTGTCTGAATTTTTGATCTGGAATTGCGCCCCTGCTAACTTATCTACCCCTGAAAAGTTCCCAGCTTTTTGGATTTTGATATTGCTTTCTTTGATGACATTTTTAGCATATAGATGAATCGTGTCTAAAGGTTTGTCAGGGTCTGATGAATCAGGGTTGTAAAAGGGTAAGCTCAACACGATATTTGGCGACGTTTCGACACCAGGTTTTGGTGTTTCTACAAAGACATATACAGCATCTTTCCCTTCAGATTTACCTGGAAGAGTCAAGTTAGCTAATCCTTCACCAGAAGTCGTTACACTTGCAAAGGGTGTAGCGTCTGCTGGAACTGCTGTATCTTTACTTGGATAGTACGTAGCGGTGATGTCGTATACGTTGAATTCTACACCATTCAATGGTTCGCTATTCGGAAATGTCAATTCCGTTCCGTTGTTTATTTGATTTTCTGGTGCTGAAGTGAATTTCAATTTATGCAAATTAACCGTGACATTTTCTGGTGTAGGTGATACGGCTGCAGAGACATCTGCAGTTCCTAGGCTGAGAACGAAAGGAAGCAACATAATAGTAGTTCCTAGAAGTGCCCATATTTTTGTTTTGATGTTTTTCATTTTATTTCCCTCCTATTGTTTCCTTTTTGTTGTTTTTTATAAAACCAAGCTGCCCCTGTTGAAAGGACTAGCAACACCCCTAAGATTGAGAAACCTCCAAGCATCTCTTCGTTTGTTTTTGGAAAACTTCCTCCACTTTTTTCATTTGATGGGCCATTCGTCTGTATCTGAACTGGCGTTTTTCCGTTATTTGTCCGATTTGCTTCTGGTTCGTTGATGATTTCCAATGGTATAGGATGAAGCGGATCATAACTGCCTGCTTCAACTTCAAAGAGAATTGGTGCTGGACTCCATACATATCCTTTAGGCGGCTTGATCTCAACTAGTTCATAGCTTCTAAAAGACAAACCATGGACAGAAAATGTTCCATCTTTACCGGAAGTAAAAATCGTTGCTCTCGGATCATCTTTAGCTACCCAGTGATTTATCCCATTTTCTTGCGCTAAATATTGGTTATCTCTTTTGACTAGAAATTGAGCATCTGCCAGTCTTTGTTTCGTCTGCCGATCCACTTTGACAAATTGTTTGCCACCTGTTTGGGTGGCAAGATGTGTTTCTACTGTTTGATTGTCAGTCGTCAAACGTACCTCGTTGTCAAATGTCGTTTTTTCACTGTTTTCTTTCAATGACATTTGGTAACGGATCGTTAATTTTTTCTCAGCAAACGAACTGAGATCTTTTCCAGAATCCGATAATACAAAACCATGTTTTGTTTTTTGTGTATGAAATGTATGAATCTTTTCTCCCCCAATCAAAAGATCGATCGTTTCTGGTTCTAGCCACAACTGAGGATCAGCTGTATCTGTGATCGTATAGGTTCCTACCTCGTTGATGTTCTCAGGAATTGTGGTAGTGATGAGATAAGGTACTTTATCCCCATCTGCAAAATCTGTCTGCTTGTTCTCTACTTTTTTTGTTAATGTGAGTGCAGCAGGTATTTTTTGTTCGCTCTTAGGATACAAGTGGATGGTCGTCAATTTATGATTAGATGAATCTGTCACAGGAAGCACGACGACAAATGGTGCTGATTTTTCTTTTACTTGATCTGAAGATTTTATTTCCGCAAATCGGTAAACAGCGTCACGACCTTGCTCGTCTTTGTCCGATACACGAAAAGAAGCAATGCCCTCTCCCCCGTCTACTGTTTTTGTCACACTTTCTGCCAGTATTTTTTCACTATCACTTTTCTGTGCTAGTTTTCTTTGTGCGTCTTCTATACTACTTCCTTCTGACCGCAGCTTGTAAAATTCATCCGAGACATCATATATAGCGAAAGTAACACCGTTCAACCCTTTTGCCTACTGAAAGTTATCTGGACTAGCCATTCCGTCGTTTTGACTGATACTTGGCATCTGTTCGCTTTCGAACATTCGATTATGCAAAGTAAATGTAATAGATGATTCTCTGGCTGACACAGTCGGAGAACCACTAAAAAATCCCAGTAGGATAAAAAAGAGAACGGCAAACCTATCCACACGTACACTTTTTATTTTTTTCATCGCTGTTCACCTGCTTTTTTCTTACGATGGATAAAATAAAAGAAGCCAGAAAAAATAAAAATCATTCCTAAAAAGACAAAGGGCAGTAGACCTATCCCGCCTGTCGAAGGAAGCAAGAGAGTCGGATTGATCGTCAACTCAGCGGTATCTGTTGCGGTAATCGAATAATTATTGTTTACAGTTCCTTCCCCTAAACTAATCGTTACTATTTGTGTTCCGATATCTGTCCGGCTGTTAGCTGTTAGTGTATAATCCAATGCTTCACCTGAGACAACACCAGTAACGTGGACATTTCCAACCGGTATCGAGTGACTTTGGGCATCATAATTAAAGGCAGCGTCATCGACAGTAATCACTGCATCGGCTTTATTGATGGTATAGGTTCCTGATGTGTTAGCTATATCAGTAAATGACATCTTGGGATTTGCTGCTTTGACTTTATCTATCCCGCTTTTCGTTAATTTAATTGCATAGCTGCCAACGTTAACCATATTTTTTGCTGATTGTGCATCTACTGTGTAGTCCGTGTTGCTAAGGGTCACTTGCACTGGAGTAACCGAACTGGTGACACCTTCTGCTAGCTTGACATGGATTGACGGGATTCCTGCTTTTCCATCATATGTCTTACTGCCACCGAGCTCTACCGTACCGCTGATTGGCTTGATCGTATAGATATCAGATGTCTACACGATAGGAAATAGATAGTTTGTTCTGGCAGCTAGTTTAGCTAATCCGCTTTCTGTCAATTGCCAAGACGTATAGGTTCCAATTTCAGTAGGCGCAGTTACTTCAACTCCCTTTTCATTCATCGCTTTGAAATCAGTTGGATTCCATGGGATTTGATCAATATTGAGATCATTGTTTAAAAGGGATGTTGATTCTGTTTTATCATTAAAGGTATATTTAACGATCGGTACAACAGAAAGACCATCATAGTACTTACTGCCATTTGCATTGATTGATACTGTTGCATTTGTCTTATAATATAGGATGACTTCAGAAATCTGTTTTCCATTTGCGTCCTTTACGATTACATTTCCATTTGTATCTAAACTAGCTGAAACACTCGTTGCTGATTGGTTCTTTGTTTCTGTCGCTGAAACAGCTGTAAAGGTATATCCGCTGATAATAGGCACATTAGTCGTCAGGTCTTGTGCAGCACTTCCGTAAGTAAGATTCATTATTTTAGAAGGAGCAATCGTCTGTCCAAAATAGTCTTGATACTTAATAGTGATTGGTGTTTGTTTGCCTGTATAGGTCACCGTATCGACGTTACTTTCTAGGGCTGTGAAAGAACCGTTTGTTTGTGCAAAAGAATAGCCCGTTACTGCTGTTGGAATAATAACCACTTTGTCCCCCACATGGATTCCAGATAGTGTAGTCCCGTATGTTCCAGTTTGTGCTATCCCGCCATTAACAGTATAAGAGAATGTTCCAGGTTGGTTTGCATTGACCTGAACCGTCGCTGCTTGATAGGTTGGAACAACTGAAATATTCCCCTTGTTATCAACGATCTGTCCATTTTTGATCGAGTACCCTGTGAATGGAATATCGTTTGCTAACTGTATACCGATTGAAAAAGTACTAATACCCCCTCCGGCAGGAAGCCCTCCCCATGTTGAGGGTGTAAAAGAATAACTTTTATCCGCATTGGGTGTAACGGAATCGATCGTATTTCCAGCGGTAGCCACCCCCATATAGATACTTTTTGGGAAGGTGGTAGTAGTACCATTTACTGTGGAGCCAATAAACAGATTATGGATATCTGGACGGTTATCAATAAAAGCGATTGCTTTGGTAACACCTTGTAGCGCGGTTTTATCCGCACTCATCGTTCCGTTAACCGCAACAATGACTCCATCTTTGGCATATATCACTGTATATCCATCTGGTATGGTATGTCCGTTGAAATTCGCAGTGGCCGCAACAGCACTAAATGTCTGACTTTTACCTGTTTCTGAATAAGCTTTTTCCCCTGCTGCTTTTGCTGCTGCGATTTCTTCTTCTGTCGGATCAATCAGCTGAGTCGAGGTTGTAGTTGAGGTTGTCTCGTTGTTGCTAGACTGATCGGTACTTTCTGTTGACTGTATTTCAGAGGCGGGTGGACTATTTGTCTCCTCTGTCATTTGGTTAGCAAAACTTGACGTTTCTGTATAAACGTTTACATTCCTATTGGATAAACTTCCTAAGAAAGTAAGAATCACGATTATCGAAACTGCAATGGTACGCAAGTTTTTTCTTCGAGATATAGCTTTTAGTCTAGAATCAAAATGTTTTTGACATATACGTTGGATTTTATTTTGAGTTTTCTTGATCATTTTCATCCCTCCTCTCAATAAAAAAACGTTATCAAATAAGCACGTGCACGTTATTCAAAATCTAATTTTTACTATTTTATTGATGCATGGAAAGTTTGGATCATTTCTATTCTCTTTTTATTCTAAGATTATTCTATTCCTCACGCTTAATAGAAAAGATTTATTTTTAAATAAAAAATACTCTTTTTTTACGATTATTAAAAAAAAGATAAAACTTGATGAATTGAAGTATTGCTTAATTTTGGA
>ERZ507072.318-NODE-318-length-35283-cov-6.693227_pt1 | contig 35283 bp, 32 predicted proteins | sample MGYA00512864_ERZ507072 | MGnify/ENA metagenome assembly ERZ507072 | reverse complement strand
GGACAAAATCCCCCGTCCCTTTTGTCCCAAAACTCACAGGAGGCAGGAGATGTACGACAGGAGGCTCGACGCCATCGTCGCGGCGGCGGAGCTCGGCAGCTTCTCGAAGGCTGCCGAGCGGCTGAGCATCTCGACCCCGGCGCTGGTCAAGCAGGTCACGACCTTCGAGCGCGAGCACAGCATCGTGCTCTTCGAGCGCTCGCACGCAGGCGTCGCCACGACCGAGGCGGGTGCCTCGCTCGTCGAGGACGCGCGAAGAATCATGGCCGAGTCGACCGCAGCGCTTTGGCGCGCCCGCAGCCTCGGGGGTGGCGCCTCGATTCGGCTGGGCGTCTCGCTCATGGCCCCTGGAAAGAACACCCAGGCGCTCTGGCCGCAGGTCCATGCCCTCGTCCCCGATCTCCAGCTCGAGATCGTGACCGTAACCGACCTCTACGACCCTAAATCCACCGTGATGACGCGGCTCGGCGCCGAGGTCGACGTCGTGCAAACCAGCTACTCGACCGTGCGCTGGGGCGGCATGTGCCGGCTTTTACCTATCTTCACGACGCCCTTCTCTATAGACGTCCTCAGAACGAGCCCACTTGCCAGGAAGGGCAGGCTCACGATCGACGACCTGCGCGGCCTGCGGGTCCGCATGCTCCGCCACGCCAACGACGCCACCGACCAACTGCGGCGCGTGTTCAAGGCGACAGAGGGCATCGAGGTCGTCGACGTGCAGACCTTCGACTTCGCTCTGTTCAACGAGGCGGCGGAGGCCGGCGACGTCGTGGTCACGAGCGGCGCCTGGTCGGGCGTCCACCCCGGCTTCAAGGGCCTCGAGCTCGACTGCCCCTTAGACGTTCCCTGCTTTCTCGCCTACCCGCGCGAGCCCGCCCCACACGTCCAGCGCTTCGTCGACGCGCTGGCCAAGGTCCTCGAGTCCTAGTTGGGACAAAAGGGACGGGGGATTTCGTCCCAAATTGTGAACGTAGCTGCAAACCTCTCCACAAGTTGGGACAAAATCCCCCGTCCCTTTTGTCCCAATCTGTTATTGTTAGCCTGATTTAACTTCAACCTAGGCTAACTCTGCCTTCCACGACGACCGCTCCGTTAGCCTTCGCACGGCGATTGGAGCGTCCCATGAAGGGCAACACCCCCTACTTGGCGGTAAACGACCTCAAAAAGCACTATGGCGACGGGGAGGCCCGCGTCCAGGTCCTCGACGGCATCACCACGACCATCAACCGCGGCGAGGTTTGCGTCATGCTCGGCCCCTCGGGCTCGGGCAAGTCCACCTTCCTGAACCTCATTGGCGGCCTCGAGGGCGCCGACGGCGGCACGATCTCGGTCGGCGGCTGCGAGCTCACGTCCCTCTCGCCAAAAGACCTCGGCGAGTACCGCCGCCGCGAGCTCGGCTTCGTCTTCCAGTTCTACAACCTCGTCCCCGACCTCACCATCAAGGAGAACATCGAGGTCACGGCGCACCTCTCGAGCAACCCCCTCCCCCTGGAGGACCTCCTGCGCTCGCTCGGCCTGTGGGAGCACCGCAACAAGTTCCCGCGCCAGGTCTCCGGTGGCCAGCAGCAGCGCTGCGCCATCGGCCGCGCCCTCGTGAAGAGCCCCGGCCTCATCCTGTGTGACGAGCCCACGGGAGCCCTCGACTACAAGACCTCCAAGGAGGTCCTCGAGCTCATGGAGCGCGTGAACCGGGAGTACGGCTGCACCTTCGTGATTGTGACTCACAACGCCGCCATCGCCCGCATGGCCGACCGCGTGCTGCGCCTGCGCGACGGGCGCCTGGCCGCCGACGAGGTCAACGAGTCGCCCGTGCCCGCCTCCGAGCTCGAATGGTAGGTGCGCGATGACTCCCCTATCCAGGCGGCTCCCTCGCGAGCTGCGCCACAGCATCGGCAAGTACCTCGGAATCTTCCTGCTCATGTGCGGATCGATCGCCCTCACGTCGGGCTTTCTGCTCGCCGCCCACTCCATCGGCCGCCTCATCGACGACATGCGCGACGAGTACGCGATCGAGGACGGCCGCGTGACGACCTCCTTCGAGGCGACCGACGCCCAGATCGAAGCAGCCGAGGTCGCTGCGGATGGCGTCGGCGGCGTCACGCTCTACAAGAACTTCTCCATCGACGCCACCATACAGAAGCCCAAAGGCGACGACGGCACCAAGCGCACGCTGCGCACCTACGCGCACCGCACCGAGGTCGACCTCGCATCCTACTGCGAAGGCGCCGAGCCCCAGACGGACGACGAGGTAGCCATCGACCGCATCTTCGCCAAGAACAACGGACTCGCCGTGGGCGACACGGTCGAGCTCTGCGGCCGCGCCTACAGCGTCTGCGGCATCATGACCCAGCCCGATAGCCAGGCGCTCTTCCTCAATAACTCCGACTTCACGGTCAACACCATCACCTACGGCGTGGCCGAGGTCACAGACGCCGGCTTCGCCGCCCTCGAGGACGCCGGCGGAGCGCCTGCCTACACCTACTCCTTCACCTTCAACAACCGCGGCCTCTCCGTCGCGGAGCGCACCGATGCCGAGAAGGACATGGTCGACGCCCTCACGGACGCCGGCGCGCGCGTGGACGACCTCATCGACGCCGATTCCAACCAGGGCATCGGCTACGCGCGCGACGACGTGGACGGCGACTCCATGATGTGGACGACGCTGCTCGACATCATCATCGTGATCATGGCTTTCGTCTTTGTCGTCCTCACCGACGCCACCATCGAAGAGGAAAGCGCCGTCATCGGGACGCTGCTTGCCAGCGGCTATCGCAAACGCGAGATCGTGCTGCACTACCTCACGCTCCCCGCCATCGTAGGCATCCTCGCCTCGCTTCTGGGCTGCGCGCTCGGCGTGAGCGTCTTCACCGAGCCCATGCGCAACCTCTACTACGGCTCCTACAGCCTTCCCCCCTTCCGCGTGTACTGGAGCTGGGAGATCTTCGCGAAGTGCGCCGTGATCCCCGCCGCCGCGCTCATCCTCATCACGCTCGCAGGGCTTCTTCGCAAGATAGGCAAGACGCCCCTGCAGTTCCTGCGCCACGAGGCGAGCGGCAAGTCCGGCACCAAACGCGGTCTGCGGCTGCCGGAGCGCATGGGCTTCGTCGCACGCTTCCGCCTGCGCGTCTTTCTTCGCAACCTCGGCAACTTCGCCACGCTCTTCGTGGGCATCGCGTTCGCGTCGCTGCTTTTGCTCTTTGGCCTGGCGATCCTCCCCACGATGACGCACTACGCCGACAACCTCGAGACGAGCCTGGTGGCAGAGCATCAGTACACGCTCAAGGCCCCGCTCGAGCTCGAGGGCACCGACGAGGAGCGCGGGCAGTGGGCCGCGCTCGAGCGGCTTCAGTCCATCGACGGAGCGCTTCTTTCCGCCGCCGAGGACGCCGAGGACGAGCTCGAAGACGCCGCCGACGCGGCGCAGGCCGCCGCCGATGAGCTTGTGGCGTCGCCGACCGCGGAAAACATGCAGGCGGCAAGCAAGGCGCTCGATGAGGCCCAGGCAAAGAAGGACGCCCTCTACGCACGTCTCGACGACATCGCGAAAGCCCTCGGCTGCGACCGCGACGAGGTGATCGACCTCATCGACGACGCCTCCGGCATCGATACCGATAACGACGACATCCACCCCGTCAACACCGCGGACAATGGCGCCGAGAAGATCGCGCAGGCCGAGAAGTACGCCGTCTACCAGCTGCAATATGACCGCGGCGATGGCAACGGCACCGAAACCGTGGCTGTCTTCGGCATCTCGCCCGACTCTCGCTACTGGAAGGACCTGAACGTCGGCGACGGCCGCGTCGTCTTCGGCCGCGGGCTTCTTGATAAGTTCAGCTGGAAAGAAGGGCAGAAGGTCAGCTTCCGCGACAAATACGAGGACAAGGACTACTCCCTCGAGTACGCCGGGGACGACTCCGCCTGGGGCTCCAAGTCGGACATGAACGTCTACATGAGCATCGACGACTTCAACGAGCTCTTTGGCAACGACGCCTCGTACTTCAACGGCTATGTGAGCGACGAGGCGCTCGACCTCGACGCGCGCTACTTCGCCGGAGATACCACACCCGACGATATGCGCGCCGTGGGCGACCAGTTCATCGGCATGATGAGCAACCTGATCGGGATGATGGTCGGCCTCTCCGTCTTCATCTTCCTGCTGTTCATGTACTTGCTGACCAAGGCCGTGACCGACCGAAGCGCTCGCTCCATCAGCTACATGAAGGTATTTGGCTACCGCGACGGAGAGATCTCCCACCTTTACATTCGCTCCATCACGCTGTGCGTCATAGCGGCGCTCTTGCTGTCTCAGCCCGTGATCATCGGCTCGCTCACCGCGATCTTCCGCTCGATGCTACTCGCCTACAACGGCAACATCGAGATCTACGTGCCATGGTGGTCCATTGCGGCGTGCGTGGGGATCGGGCTCGCGACGTACCTCGTCGTGGCGCTCCTGCACACGCGCTCCATCAGGCGCGTCAGCCTCTCCGAGGCGCTAAAGGTCCAGGAATAAAGAGGGGGAAGCATGGCTAGGTCGGCCGAAGAGCTCAAGCAGCTCTCCATCAAGGAATTCACCGAGGCGGCGCGGATCTACGAATCCGGCCACGCCGGCATCTACAAGATGTGCAAAGACGATTACCCGCAAATGCTCGAGGAGCTTGAGCTCGAACCGTTCGAGGACGTGCTTGATGTGGGCTGCGGGACAGGAGCGGTGCTGGAGCTGCTCCATGGGCAGTACCCGGGCAAACACCTGACAGGGCTCGACCTCACGCCCGGGATGATCGACGTCGCCCGGGCAAAGCGGCTCGATAACGTCAGCTTTGTCGTCGGAGACGCGGAGGCGCTGCCCTTCGGGCCCCAGAGCTTCGACGCCGTGCTCTGCTCCAACAGCTTTCACCACTATCCGCACCCCGAGAGGTTCTTCGCCGAGGCGGCGAGGGTCCTGCGCCCCGGCGGACGCCTAGTCCTGCGCGACTACACGTCGAACGACATCGCAGTATGGCTCATGAACAACATCGAGCTGCCGCTGGCGCACCTCTTGGGCCATGGCGACGCGCGCATCCTCAAGCTGTCCGAGCTGCGCGCGCTCGCCGAGAGAGCCGGATTCCTCCTGGTCAAGCTCGAGGCCCAGAAAGGATTTCGCGCTCACCTGGTTGCGCGCAAGCCCTCCTAAGCCGACCATATATTCCACACATCTTGGGACAAAATCCCCCGTCCCTTTTGTCCCAAATGAGACAAAAGGGACGGGGGATTTTGTCCCAAGATGTGGAGCCGTCTTACCAGATGCCGATGACGTACTGCATGGCCAGGCTCACGCAGGCGATGACGACCCAGCAGCAGGCACCCAGCGCGATGGGCTTGCCGCCCGTTCGCACGAGCTTGACGATGTCGGTATTGAGGCCGATGGCGCTCATGGCCATCACGATGAGGAACTTCGAGAGCGTCTTCAGCGGCGCGGTGACGGCGGCCGGCAGGGCGAACACGGTGGTCGCGAGGCTCGCGAGCACAAAGAGGCCCACGAAGGTCGGGAACGCCCGGCGCAGGCTGAAGGTGCTCTTGGCCTCCCCGCCCGCGCGGCGGTCGACGCGCATCTGCCACACGGCGAGCGCGAGCGTGATCGGGATGATGGCGAGCGTCCTCGTGAGCTTGACGATGGTGGCGGCGTCAAGCGTGTTGGCGCCCGGGTGCATGCCGTCCCACGCGGCCGCGGCGGCCGTCACCGAGGAGGTGTCGTTGACGGCGGTACCCGCAAAGAGGCCAAAGCCCTCGTTGGTGAGGCCCAGCATGCCGCCGAGGGTGGGAAAGACGAGCGCGGCGATCACGTTGAAGAGGAAGATCACCGAGATGGCCTGGGCCACGTCCTCGTCGTCCGCGCGGATCACGGGCGCCGTTGCCGCGATGGCGGAGCCGCCGCAGATGGAGGAGCCCACGCCGATGAGCGTGGCGATCTTTCCGGGCACGCGCATGACGCGGCACATCACGAAGGAAACGATGAGCGACGTCGAGATGGTGGAGACGATCACCGGAAGGCTCGTGGCGCCGACCTTCGCGACCTGCGCGAGGTTAAGGCCGAAGCCGAGAAAAACGACGGCTGCCTGAAGGATGTACTTGGACGTGAACTTGACGCCGGGCTGCAGCGGCGAGGTGTCGCGGCTGCGAAGTGCCTGCGCCAAGAGCATGCCGAACAGGATGCCGAAGACCGGTCCTCCGACCACCTCGGCATGCTGACCGCAGACCCACGCGACCACGGCGATCGCCAAACACAGGAGGATGCCCTTGCCCTTCTTGGCAAGATCGAGAGATTCAGTCATGCAAAAACCTTTCTTGCTGTGACCCATCAAAACGAAAACGGCTCATTCTATCCCCGCACAAGGTCCTTGAAGCCGATGCCGCGCCCTCATGTAAATAAACGGAAACAAGGGCTATGCTAGTCAAGTTGTTTCCGGCGGATCCGCCGCCCGCGCTGTTCTACTCCGATATCCAGCGCGTTAGAAGCTAAAACCAAAGGAAAGAGAGACAACCGCATGATCAAGAACGTCCTCGAGGACTACAAGCTCCTCCTGCGCAGCATCCCCGCCTCCACCGTCACCTGCTTCATCGTGAGCGTCATCTTGATGAACCTCTTGGCCAACAAAGAGCTCGTCAGCCTCCCGTGGCTCGCGCTTGACTGCGGATTCACCCTCTCGTGGGTGTCGTTCCTCTGCATGGACATGATCTGCAAGCGCTTCGGGCCCAAGGCCTCCGTCAAGGTCTCGGTCCTGGCGCTGGGCATCAACCTCGCCGTGAGCCTGCTGTTCTGGCTCGTCAGCCTCGCGCCCGGCATGTGGGGCGCCTACTACGACACCGGCTCGCTTGAGGTCAACGTGGCGCTCAACGCCACCATCGGCGGCTCGTGGTACGTCGTGCTCGGCAGCTCGCTCGCCATGCTCTGCTCCTCCTTCGTGAACTCGCACATCAACCAGTTCATCGGCCACCTCACCGACAACGGCAGCTTCGCCACCTTCGCGCTGCGCAGCTACGTGAGCACCGGCATCGGCCAGTTCGTCGACAACCTCGTGTTCGCCGTCGTGGTCTCCCACGCGTTCTTCGGCTGGTCGTGGGTCCAGGTCCTCACCTGCTCCATCACCGGCGCGCTCGCCGAGCTCCTCTGCGAGATCGCGCTCTCCCCCGTCGGCTTCCGCGTGGCGAGCGGCTGGGAGCGCGAGGGCGTTGGCGAGAAGTACGTCCAGGCGCACGCCGCCGAGCTCGAGGCGAGGATGTAATGGACGTCCTGATCACGGGGACGTCGTCGGGCATCGGGCGCGCGGCGGCGCTCAAGTTCCTCGCCGAGGGGCACCGCGTCTGGGGCCTCGACTGCGCGGGGTCAAGCATCGAAAGTCCTTCTTACCAGCACTTTATTTGCGATGTGGCGGATGAGGGGAGCCTGCCTTCCGGCCTTGCGCCCCAAATCGTGGTAAGCTGCGCCGGCGTCCAGGGCTCGCCCGACGACATCGCCGTGAACCTCCGCGGCACCATCAACGTCGTCGAGAAGTACGCCTTCTGCGGCGAGGCCTCCGGGCAGATGCGCGAGCTCGCCCGCACGCCCGCGCCGCGTATCCGCGCCGTGGTCAACGTGGGCTCCGCGAGCGCGCACACGGGCAGCGAGTTTCCCGCCTACGCGGCGAGCAAGGGCGGCGTCTGCGCGTACACAAAGAACGTGGCGATGCGCCTGGCGCCCCAGGCCACCTGCAACAGCGTGGACCCGGGCGGCGTGACGACCGAGCTCAACCGCCCCGTCATGGACGACGAGCGCATGTGGTCGCGCATCATGGACTTGACGCCGCTGCGCCGCTGGGCCACGCCCGAGGAGATCGCCGACTGGGTCTACTTCGTCGCGGTCCAGAACCGCTTCATGACCGGGCAGAACCTCCTCATCGACGGCGGGGAGGCGGGCCGCACGGAGTTTGTCTGGCCCGAGTGAGCTTCTTTTTGGGCGCGCGGCGACGGGCGCTAAGAAACGCCGGGCTCCAGCTCCGCGAGACTCGCCCGCGCTAAGAAAACCCAAGTTCCAGCTGCTCAAAAGACCGAATTGCTAAGAAACCCCCGGTTCCAGCCGCGCGTGAAGGGCTGGAACCGGGGATTTCTTAGCACATGGAGGCGCAGGGGGGCTGGGACCGAGGGTTTCCTAGCGCGCATCACCGCGCGGCGCGCCCCCACGGCCATCGGCGGCGACAAACCGGCCGTCCACGTGCGCCCCCGAACGTTGTCCGCACGCGCGGGGCATACTGCCTGCATGCATGCGTTATCCGAACGGCAAGCCGGCAAGGCGCCAAGCGGCGCGCGCGAAGGGAGCACCATGATCAACAACTTCTGCAAGGTTCCTCTGTGGGAATGCCACTCCACACTCGTCAAGGTCGCGCAGGGCCAGCAGCCCGCCGACACCGTGATCCGCCACGCCAACCTCGTGAGTGTGACCACGCATGAGGTCCTCCCGGACGCCGACATCGCCATCTCGTGCGGGCGCGTGGCGTACCTGGGCCTCGACGGCCACACGGCCGAGCACTGCATCGGCCCGGACACGCAGGTCATCGACGCCACCGGCAAGTACGTCGCCCCCGGCTACATCGATTCCCACATCCACGTCGAGTCCGCCATGATCGGCTGCGGGGAGTACGCCAAGGTCGTCGTCCCGCGCGGCACGACCGCGATCTTCGCCGACCCGCACGAGTGCTGCAACGTCGTCGGCCTCAAGGGCGTCCGCGTCATGTTCGACGATGCCAAGCGCGCCCCGCTCAAGGCCATGCTCACCACGCCCTCCTGCGTCCCCGCCGTCACCGGCTTCGACGACGCCGGCGCCTACGTCGACGCCCCGCAGGTCGCGGCAACCATGAACTGGCCCGACGTCGTCGGCCTCGGCGAGATGATGAACTTCCCGGGCATCCTCGGCGGCGAGAAGAACGCCCAGGACGAGGTCGCCGAGACCCTCAAGGCCGGCAAGTGCGTGACCGGCCACTACTCCATCTCCGAGACCGACCGCGGCCTCAACGCCTACATCGCCTCCGGCGTCCGCGCCTGCCACGAGTCCATCACGCCCGACGACGTCATGGCCAAGCTCCGCATGGGCATGTACGTCCAGGCACGCTACGGCTCCGCGTGGCTCTCGCTTCCCGGCTACCTGCCGCAGGTCCTCGCCTCGGGCGTCGACACGCGCCTGATAGTGCTGTGCACCGACGACAACCACCCGAACACGCTCGTCTCCGAGGGCGGCATGGACCGTGCCCTGCGCGCGTGCGTCGCCGCCGGCGCCGACGCCGTGACGGCCCTCCAGTTCGCGACCATCAACGCCGCCCAGATGCTCGGCGTCGACACAGACATGGGCAGCGTGACGCCCGGCAAGTGCGCCGACCTCGTCATCCTCCCCGACCTCGAGAGCTTCATCCCCGAGGCCGTCATGATCGACGGCGACCTCGTGGCGCGCGAGGGGCGCCCGCTCTTTGGCCTGGACCTCTACCGCTGGCCCGATTTCATGACCCACACCATGAACGTCGGCCGCAGCTTCACCGCGGCGGACTTCGAGATCGCGGTGAAACTCCCCGACGGCCGCGCACGCGTGCGCGCGATCGGCGGCGTCGGCGGCTCGACGATCACGCAGGACATCGTCGTCGAGGTCCCCGTGGTCGACGGCAAGCTCCAAGCCGACCCCGAGCACGACGTGCTCAAGATGGCCGTCTTCGACCGCCACCACGGCGCCGAGGGGACACACTCCTACGGATTCTGCACGGGCTTCGGCGTCCACGGCGCGCTCGCCCAGACCGTGAGCCACGACTCCCACAACCTGCTCGTCGTCGGCGACAACGACGAGGACATGGCGCTCGCGGCGCAGACGCTGGTCGAGTGCGGCGGTGGCGAGGTGGCAGTCGCCGACGGCAAGGTCCTCGCCCTGGTCGAGCTGCCCGTATGCGGCCTCATGAGCGACAAGGACGTCGACACCGTGGCCGCCGAGGTGGCAAAGATCGAGCAGGCCTGGTCCGACATGGGCTGCACGATGCCCTCGCCATTCATGACGATGGGCATCCTCTCGCTGCCGTGCGTGCCCGTGCTGCGCCTCACCAACCGCGGCTACGTGAACTGCGAGACCTTCCAGTTCGAGGACCTTCTTGCCTAGCGCCGCGGCGGCCTCAGCGCTAAGAAACGCCGACGTCTGGCGATGACGCGTCGCCGATAGCGCATAGCTGCTAAGAAACCCGCGCCTCTAGCCCCAAAACGTGGGCCGGAGGCGCGGGTTCTTGGTTTTTGTCACCCATTTTGGCCCAGACGTCAGGGGTTCTTAGCGGACGGGAGGATACCGAGCCCATACGTCATGGTTTCTTAGCAGCGGAACCGCCGGGCGCCCAGGCGTCGGGGTTTCTTAGCGGGAACCAACCTCCCGGCGCCGCAGGTACGCCCTCATGAACTCGACGCAATCGCCGACGACGGAGTACTGGGCGGCGCCGAGGATCGGGGCATCGGGGTCCTCGTTGACGGCGACGACGCACCCGGCGCCGCTGATGCCGGCGAGGTGCTGGATCGCGCCCGATACGCCCAGGCTCACGAGCAGCTTCGGCGCGACCGAGACGCCCGTCTGCCCCACCTGGTGGCGGTACTCGAGCCAGCCGGCCTCGACCACCGGGCGCGTGCAGCCGATCTCGGCGCCGATCGCGGCGGCGAACTCGCGCACGAGCTTGAGGTTCTTCTTGCCGCCGATGCCGCGGCCCACGACGACCAGGCGTTCGGCATCGGCGATGGAGCCCTCGTCGGACGGCACGGCGCGCGCGAGTATCTGGACGCGGGGACGCGCGTCGGCAGCGAGCGCGACCCCCTCGACCGTGCCCGAGCGACCGGAATCGGGCTCCGGGGCCTTAAAGACGCCCGGGCGCACCGTCGCCATCTGCGGGCGGAAAGAAGGGCACATGATGGTGGCCATCAGGTTGCCGCCGAACGCGGGGCGCGTCTGGTGAAGAAGCCCGGTCTCCTCGTCCATCTGGAGCACGGTGCAGTCCGCGGTGAGGCCCGTCCGCAGACGCACGGCGACGCCGGGGGCGAGCTCACGGCCGAAGTTCGTCGCGCCGTAGAGGATGACCTCGGGCTTTCGCTCGCGCGCGAGGTCGCAGATGAGCCGCGCATAGCACTCGGCGTCGTTTTGGGCCAGGCGGTCGTCCTGGCACAGAAGCACATGGTCGGCGCCCGCTGCGATGAGCCGGGCGGCATTGCCCTCGGGGGCGTTCGTGCCTTCACCCAACACGGCGCTCACGTCGCAGCCGCGGCTTGCGGCGAGCTCGCGGGCGCGGCCGAGCAGCTCGAAGGCCACCGGCGCCACGGTTCCAGTCGCGTCGGTCTGGCAGAAAACCCAGATACCCGAGTACGACGCGAGGTCGGCGGCTTCGGCGACCTCGCCGCGGTCGATTTGAATCGCGCCCACGGGGCATGCGTCCACGCAGGAGCCGCAGTACACGCAGTCGCCCGTGGGCACGGCGCGGCGGGCGCGCTTCTCGCCCTCGATGCGGACCCCGTTATTGGCACAAGCCTTGACACAACGACCACAGCCCACGCACTTCTGGGCATCGATAAGAAGACCGGCCATTATTCCATCCCCTCCAGAAGCTCGGCGAACGCCGCCGCCTGATCCGCCGGCATCCCCTCGATGCGCACGCTCTTGTGGCTGCGCTCGGGAACGAACGACCGGACCACCTGCGTCGGCGAGCCCACAAGCCCGCAACGCACGGGGTCGGCGTCTGCGCCCTCGGCGGTGAGTACGTCGATTCTCGCCGCCTCGCCGGCGCGCACGCCCAAGATCGAGGGCATGCGGAGCGCGGCCGCATCCTTGGACACCGTGATCACGCACGGCAGCTCAACGCAGACCAGCTCGGAACCTTCATCGGAGTCGCGTCGAAGGGTGAGCGCGCGGCCGCGGAGCCCCACCACCTCGCTCACGCCCGCGACGCACGGCACGCCGAAGGCGCCCGCGAGCTCGGGGCCGATCTGCGCGGTGTCGCCGTCCACGGCCATCTTTCCGCACACGATGAGGTCGGAGCCCGCGGACAGCGACTCGATGCCGCAGGTCAGGGCATACGCCGTGGCCAGGGTATCGGCTCCGGCGAACGCACGGTCCGAAAGCAGCAGACCGGCGTCGGCGCCGCGGGCCACGCAGTCCCGAAGCAGCCGCTCGGTCGCGGGGATGCCCATCGAGACGCAGGTCACGCGGGTATCGGCGCCCGTCGCCGCACGCTCGTCCTTGATCCGCAGCGCGACCTCGAGGGCGCTCGCGTCGAAGGGGTTCACGACAGCCTGCTTGCCGTCGCGCACGATGGTGTTCGTCTTCGGGTCCATCTTGACCTCGGTGGTCGACGGCACCGCTTTGACGCAGACGACTATGTTGAGCTGGTCTTCATTTGCAGCGTTCACGTTATTGCGCCTCCTTCAGCGCGCGCTCGAGAACATCCTCGCCAAACAGGTTCCCGCGCCCGAGTTGCCCCTTGGGGTCGAGCTCGGCCTTGAGGCGCGCGGACTCCGCGATGTGCTCGGGGCCGTACATGGTCCGCAGGAACCCGGCCTTGATCTTTCCCACGCCGTGCTCCGCGGAGACGGCCCCGCCCATGCGCGAGACCTCGGCGGCCCAGCCGGCGAAGAGCTCGCCGCCGGCGTGGTAGTCCGCCGCGTCGCGGGGCAGGACGTTCACATGGACGTGGTTGTTCCCGATGTGGCCCCACGCCGCCGACTCGAGGCCCGCCCCGGAGAGCGTGCGGCGGTACAGCGCGAAGACGTCGCGCAGGCGCTCGTCGGGAACGGACATGTCGCTGCCCAGCTTGGTGATGGTCGGGTCCGTGCGACGGCGCTCGTCGATGAGCATGTTCACGCTCTCGGGCACTGCGTGGCGGAAGAAGATCAGGTTCTCGCGGTCGACCTCGGTGCGGGCGACCCACGTGGCCGACTCGTCGCCGCCGGCGGCCTGAAGCACGTCGCCCAAGTGGTAGAGCTCGGCGGTCGCCTGCTCCTTGTCCTCGCAGTCGAGCTCGACGTAGACGCACACCGCCGCGTCGTCGGAAAGCTTGGGCAGGGCCGAGAAGACCGTCGACGCCTCGCGCTGGCGGCGCAGGATGTTGAGGGCGCCTTCGTCGAAGTACTCGACGGCGGCGGCGCAGCTGAGCGCGGGGCGGACCTTCTCGGTGAATTCGAGCGCGAAGTCCTCAGACGCAAAGAAGCAGCTCACGCCCCACACGACCGCGGGCGCGGGCATGAGGGCAACCTCGATCTGCGTGATCACGCCGAGCGTGCCGCACGCGCCGATAAAGAGGTCGATCGCGTCCATGCCGTCGGCGACGTAGTAGCCCGACGCGTTCTTGGTCCTCGGCATCTCGTAGGTCGGCAAATCGAGCAGAAGCTCGCGGCCGGACTCGGTGGTAAGGCTCAGCCGGCGCCCATCGGCGAACTTCTTGCCCCGGCGCAGGACGAGGAGGTCGCCGTCAGCGAGCGCCACGTGCAGCCCCGTGACGTGCGGGCGCACGGGCCCGTACTTATAGCTGCGCGCGCCCGACGCGTTGCAGGCGACGATGCCGCCCATGCAGGCGGAGGCCTCGGTGGGGTCCGTGGGGAAGAACTGCTCGCCCGCCGCCTCGAACGCCGCGAGGGCCTCGAGCGAGGCGGCGTCCCAGCCGTCGTGCGCGAGACTCTTTGCCGCGAGGTGCTTGCGAAGCTCGGAGAGCACGACGCCCGGCTCCATGTCCAGGTAGAACACGCCGTCCTCGTCGCGGCGCATGCCGAGGTAGCGGTTCATCCTCGTGAGGCTCATCACATGACCGCCGTGCGGGACGGCGCCGGCGGCAAGGCCCGTGCGCGCGCCCTGGACGGTCACGGGCGTGCCGGCGACGTGAAGCTCGGCGAGGATGGCGCGCACGTCGTCCTCGCTCGTCGGGAAGCTGATGGAGTCCGCCTCGCCGACGGTGCGCGACTCGTCGCGGCGGTACTCCTCGTACTCGTCGGAAAACTGCCTGATATCGGCCATGGGCCATCCCCTCTCGCGGGCGTATTTGCTCGACATGCTAGCGCGGCTGCCGCCCCGCCGCGCCGCCGGCGGGAAACCCGCAACGCAAACGCAATGCCGAAGATCCAGAGAGTCGCGGCCCCATCGTCTAGAACGTTATGAACGAACCGATGTAGCTGTCGCTATACTTCATCGGCGCAGGCGACGACACCGCTTCATTCCAGTCGCCGCCGAGACTCACCCTGTGAAGCACGTTACGCTTGTCCAAAATGCACAGGTCAGCGCCGAGCGGCTCGGCCTGAAAGGCGTCGAACGCGAGGCTTCCGCCGAAAAGCACCCGCCAAGTCCCATGCTCAAGGAGTTCAACCCTTGTTGAGGCGGCATCTTCGCTGTGAATATCGCCGTAAAGGACGGCCAAGCCCGCTTCGGTAGGAATCGCCTCAAGAATCTGGTCCTTCAGCTCGAGGACTTCCAGTCCCTCGGCCTCAACGTCGTAAATGCCCAGCCTCGGCGACCCGCCGGCGCCGGCGGCATTGGCCCAGCTCGCAAGATAAAGGCCTTTATCCCAAAGGCGCGGCCTCGGAACGCAGTAGCCGCACTCGTCAAGAGAGACCTCGCTCAGCTTGTGCAGCTCAAGGTCAAACGTCATCAGCTTCGAGCGGGTCGCGTCGCCTTTCCCGTCCCAAGTCACGGCAAACAGGCGGGAATCGCAAACGATAAGCGAGTCGACGATGCCCGCACCAAAACTCGCTTCAATGACCTCGCCGGTTCCCAGGTCGACCCTGCTGACGTACGATTCCCAATTCAGGTTGCCGCCCACAAAGGCAAATCCCTGGGCAGCCGCAACGCAGTAGTTGTTGATGCGCCGAACCCCGAACGTCTCGAAAGCCGAGGCGCCCAGACCGGCGAGAAGAACGCTCTTGTCGTCGTTTCTCCCCGTCAGGCCCGTGGGAACGAGGAAGAGCTTTCCGTCCCGCACGCAGGGCCTGTTCCAGCCGCCGATAGCCGCATGGTCGATGTCAACGGAGCCGGTCTCTCTGAAGTCGGCGTCGAGCCAATGAAGGCAGCTGGGCACGGTGTGCGAGCGGGTCTCGACGATAGCGATCGAGGGCACGGCCGGCACGTTGCCCTCGCCAGTGTCAGCGCTCTTGTCGCATCCCGCGAGCAGGCCCGCGCCAAGAGCTGCCGCACCAAAGATGAACTCGCGTCGTTTCATGGCACCCTACCCAAAGAGCCCGGGCCGCAAGCCCGGGCTCAACGGCGACATCAACAGAACTCTTTTACGCCAAGCTTGCCTTTCCGTTCTTCCAGCGGAGGAGCTGAATGAGGCCTCATTTAGGAGATGCCCGCAAAGCGTCGATTTATTGTCGGCCCGTTTGCAAATACCGATGAGCGGCTCTCGTTTATCGGCTACCGGAAAGATGCCCATACACGCAAACACACCGAACACCAGTTATCACCGTACGGAAACGGACAGGACACACCGCTTTGCCAGACTAAAGCAACACATGCACCCCGCGAGAAAGATGCGCAATGGACTACTACCAGCGAGCCTGCGAGCTCAAGGGCGAGACCGTCGCCAACCGCCGCTACTTCCATACCAACGCCGAGGTGGGCCTGAACTGCGACAAAGCCAAGGCCTACGTCATGGAGAAGCTCACCGAGTACGGCATCGAGCCGCGCGACTGCGGCCACGGCGTCGTCGCCACCATAGGCGCCAGCTCCCCCGTCATCCTGCTGCGCGCCGACATGGACGCGCTGCCTATGCCCGAGGAGAGCAGCGAGCCCTTCGCGTGCCCCGACGGCCAGCACGCCCACGCCTGCGGCCACGACTTCCACGCGGCGATGCTCCTTGCCGCCGCGCGCATGCTCAAGGAGACCGAGGGCGATCTCAAGGGCACCGTCAAGCTCATGTTCCAGCCCGCCGAGGAGACCTTCGAGGGCGCCAAGGACATGATCGCCGCGGGCGTCCTCGAGGACCCGAGGCCCGACGTCGCCCTCGCCTACCACGTCGCCCCCGGCCAGATGCCGGTGGGCATCTTTATGTACAACGACAAGAACACGATGATGTACTCGGTCGACGGCTTCCGCATCAAGGTCAAGGGCAAGGGCTCCCACGGCGCCTACCCCCAGCGCTCCATCGACCCCATCAACGCCGCCGTGCACATCTACCTCGCGCTCGAGGCCATCATGGCGCGCGAGATCGACCCGACCGCCGCCGCGGTCATGACGGTGGGCAAGTTCGACGCCGGCACCGCCGCCAACATCATCCCCGACACGGCCGTCCTCGAGGGCACCATCCGCGCGAACGACAAGGACGCCCGCGCGACCCTGGTGCGCCGCATGAGGGAGGTCGCCTGCGCCACCGCCGCCGCGTACGGCGCGACCGCAGAGGTTACGTCCCTCTCGGACGTGCCGCCCCTCGTCTGCGATCCCGAGCTCACCCGGGAGATGGTGGGCTACATGCAGGAGACGGGCATCCCCGGCCTTCGCCCCTACCCCGGCATCCAGGCCTCCGCGTCCGAGGACTTCGCGACCATCGCCGAGCAGGTCCCCTCGACCTTCATGTACCTCTCCGCGGGCTTCACCGACGAGCGCGGCCAGTACAGCGCCCACAACCCCAAGGTCCGCTTCAACGAGGACGTGACCGCGATCGGCCCCGCGTGCCTGGCGCACTGCGCCGTGCGCTGGCTCGAGGAGCACCAGGCCTAAAGGCCCTCCGCGCCCGGCCGGCAGACTTGCCGGCACGCCCTTCTTTCCGTCTTTCCCCGCTCCAGAGAGGAACCCGCAATGGCAGGGCAATCCCAGCAACCCCAGGTGGCCGTCCCGCTGCCTCCCGCAAAGAAGCGAGCCGTGCAGATCGGCTGCATCTGCATGATGCTCTCGGTCGCCATGTACGGCCTTGTGTTCGCGACCCTCACCGCTCCAATCCTCGAGAGCGTCGACGCCATGGGCTACGTGAGCCTCTTCACCATCTTCGGCGTCGCGTACAACGTCTGCACGGTTGCCGACCCCACGAGCCCCGCGCTCATCCAAAACGGCGTGAACGCCGTGTTCATCATCGCGGCGGCCGTGACGCTCGTCGGCTTTTTTCTCGTGGTCCTCGTCATCCGCCCAAAGATGGAGGCGAAGCAGGCCTGAGCCGGCCGCACCGCAACGCAATTGTTTTTCTTGTCAATAAGCGCCGCCTACGTCTTTGACGCCAAAGGACGGAGACGGCGTTTCCCTGTACTGAAGGTCGTTGTTTTATTTATGGGATGGCGCCGGCAGCGGCGGCTTGGGCCGCGAGGCGCACACGAAGGGCTAGGATGGGAAGAAGTGACATAAAGAAAGGAAGCATCACATGAAGCTCTTCGCATTCTCGCTGCGCCCCTACGACGAGCTGCCCGTCCTGCAGAGGCTCGCCGACGAGCACGGCTTCGAGTTCGGCTGGACCTCTGAATACCCCACGATGGACAACGCCGGGCTCGCGCAGGGCTACGACGCGGTCACCATCATCACCAACCCGATGCCGGCAGAACTCCTGGCGCGCTACGCCGAGCTCGGCGTCCGCGGCCTCGCCACGCGCTCCATCGGCTTCGACCACATCGACCTCGACGCGGCGCGCAGCCTCGGCATCCGCGTCGGACATGCGTCCTACCCGCCCGCAGGCGTCGCCGACTACACCGTGATGCTCATGCTCATGGCGCTCCGCAAGGCAAAGCTCGTCGACATCGCCTCGAGCTACCAGGACTTCGGCCTGAGGGGAAAGATCGGCCGCTCGCTTAACACCTGCACCGTGGGCGTCGTCGGCACGGGGGCCATCGGCGAGGCCGTCTGCGAGCGTCTCGCCGGCTTCGGGTGCAGGATCGTCGCCTGCGACCCCTACCCCAAGGACCGCCTGCGCGGGCGCGTCGAGTACATGACGCTCGACGAGCTTCTGGCCTGCGCCGACGTGGTCACGCTGCACGCCCCCGGCCTCCCCGAGAACGAGCACATGATCGGCGCCGAGCAGTTCGCGCGCATGAAGGACGGCGTCGTCATCGTCAACGCAGCGCGCGGCGCGCTCATCGACACCGCCGCCCTCATCGACGCCGTCGAGTCAGGCAAGGTCGGCGCCGCGGCGCTCGACACCGTCGAGGCCGAGGCCGGGCTCTATTACCTCGACCGCTCGCGAGACGTGCTGCCCAACCGCAACCGCGCCGTCCTCATGGGTTTCCCCAACGTGATCGTGACGCCGCACATGGCCTTCTACACCGAGGAGGCAATCGAGAACATGATGGGCAGCAACGTCGAGGCGCTTCTTGCCTTCGACGACGGCGAAGAGACCCGCTTCGAGGTCAAGTAGCAACCGGCGGGCCCACCACCTCAGTTCTGGCGGCAATCCAAAATAGTTCAACTCTTTACCTACCCTTGCAAAGGTAGGTAAAGAGTTGAACTAATCACAAAACCGCAGGTCGCAAGAATCGCCCAGCGAAAAACCGCTCGTTTACCCACCTTTCCTAAGGTAGGTAAACTTATTAATTAAATACCGCCTCAGGCAAGAAGTGCCCAAGCCGCCTACTCATCGATGAGCTCGACGAGCCAGACGTTCAACGTGTCGACATCCGGGCAGCAGAACTTGGCCGTCCCGGGCTCGTTTCCGGGAACCGCGCCGCCATAGCGCAGGATGTCGATGTAGGGGAAGCCCACGTGGCAGGCCATGGGACACAGCCTCCCGCGATCGCGGTCGAAGTCAAAGACGTCGCCCGGCTTGTGGCCGTGGTGGCACCGGCACTCCCCCAGCTGGTCCACGCACGTGATCCGCACCCGCGGCCGCTTCCCGCGCGGGGCGGCCGCGGGCTTCTTTCCGGTAGATGGGGCCTGCGGCTCCTCGCTACTCACCGTCGATCACGTCCAGGCACGCCTCGATAGGAAGACCCGCCGACTTGTCCTCCTGGCCCACGTTTCGGGCGATGAGCTCGCGTACCACGCGGGCCGCGTCGGCGGTCGCGCGCTCGAGCGGCCAGCCGCGCATCACGCGGCCAAGAAGGACGCTCGAGAAGGTGTCGCCGGTGCCGGGGAAATACGTGGGGATCATGTCGATGGGCACGATAAAGTACTCGCCTGCAACGTGATCGTACCCGGCGATCGCGTCGGCCCCGTCGACCTTCGCGCTCGTGACCACCACGGACTTAGACCCCAGCGCGCGCACCGCGTCCACAAGCTCGCGGGCCTCGTCGGCGGTCATACCGTCCTTCATCGGGGTGTCAGTAAGGAGGCACGCCTCAGTATAGTTGGGCACGGTGTAATCCGCGCAGGCCACAAGATCGCGCATGAGGCCGATCGTCGAGGCGGGCACGCCCGCGTAGAGCTTGCCGTTGTCCGCCATGATGGGGTCGACGAAGACCTTGGTCCCGCGCTCGGAGCGACGTCGGCAGAAGCCGGAGATGATGCGCGTCTCCTCCTCGGTCACGATGAAGCCGGTGGAGATGGCGTCGAACTCGAATCCGAGCTCCTCCCAAATAGCCAAGGTCTGGCGCACGTACTCGGTCGTGTCGTGGATGTAGAACTTGGGATAGTTCAGCGTGTCGGACACGAGCGCCGTCGGAAGGTTGTGAATGCGAAAGCCCATGTGCGAGAGCACGGGCAGCATGGCGGAGAGCGCCACCTTGCCGTAGCCGCACATGTCGTTGATCAGCAGGACCTGGGTGTTCTTCATCGGTTTCCCCTCGGTGTCTCGCGGCGCCTCGCGCGCCGCAGCTCACTTAGTCTAGCGCACGCGCAAAGGAGGGCGCCGGAGCGCCGTCCGCGCAATACCATACGTTAATCGGTGTCGAGGAACGCCCCGGTCTGCCTTCCCCAGAGCCCGGCGTACTCGCCGCCGGCGGCCACGAGCTCCTCGTGCGTGCCGTCCTCCACGATGCGGCCCTCGGACAGAACCACGATGCGGTCGAGCGAGGCCACCGTCGAGAGGCGGTGCGCCACGACGATGGACGTGCGGCCCCGCATGAGGTTCTCGAGAGCGTCCTGCACGAGCGCCTCGGACTCGGAGTCGAGCGCGCTCGTGGCCTCGTCGAGCACGAGGATCGGGCAGTCGGCGAGGATGGCGCGGGCGATGGCCACGCGCTGGCGCTGGCCGCCGGAGAGCTTGACGCCCCTCTCGCCCACCATCGTGTCCATGCCGTGCGGCAGGCGGTCGATGAACTCGAGCGCATTGGCCTGGGCCGCCGCAAGACGGATCTGCTCGTCTGTGGCGCCGGGACGGCCGTAGGAGATGTTCTCGCGGATGGAGCGATGGAAAAGAAGCGCCTCCTGCGGCACGTACGCGACCTGGCGGCGGAGACTCTGCTGGGTGCAGGCGCTCACGTCCTGCCCGTCTATGAGCACCCGGCCGTCCTGCACGTCGTCCAGGCGCAGCAGGAGCTTGGTGAGGGTCGTCTTGCCCGAGCCGGAGCGGCCCACGAGGCCGACGCGCTGGCCCGCGGGTATGTGCAGCGTGAGGTCGCTGAAGACCTTCTCGCCGGCCGCGGCGTCTCGGTAGGCGAAGCCGAGGTGCTCGAAGTCGATGGCGCCCGCGCTCACCCGCAGCTCGGGAGCGCCCGGGGCGTCGGCCACCAGGAGCGGCTCGTCGAGCACGCGCGTCATTTCGGCCGCATCGCCCAGCGCGCGGTTGATGCGCTGCATCATGGAGCTCACGTAGTTCAGGCGCATGGTGAGGTTGTAGGTGTAGGTGAAGATCACGACGAGCGTGCCCGCCGAGATGCCGAACCACGCGTTGCCGCCCGCCACGAAGACCGAGACGACGCCCATGATGAGCACGATGAGGCCCGAGGTGGTGAAGTTCCGCCGCATCATGGCGCGCATCGAGACGGTCTCGGCGTCGCGGGCGTCGCGGTCCGCGGCGTCGAAGAGCTCGCGCTCGAAGTCCTCGCGGCCGCACGTCTTCACGGCGAGGATGTTGGTCACCGCGTCGGAGAGCACGCCGGAAAGCCGGTTCTGCGCCTTGGACGTGGCTGCCGAAAGCGGCAGGATCTTCTTGTACATATACCAAACGAAGGCCACGTAGACGACCATGATGGCCACGAGGATGGCCGTGAAGAGCGGCACCACCGGCGCGAGCACCGCCACCGTGCAGACCACCGAGGTGATCGTGGGGATAAGCGAGTACACCGTGACGTCGACGAGCGCCGTGTATCCGTTCGTGAAGCGGCTCGTCTGGCTCACGAGGGAGCCGCCGAAGCGGTTCGTGTGGAACGTCATCGATTGGTTGGACAGCGTGTTGAAGCACAGGCGGCTCAGACGGTAGTTGCCGTTGATCTCGAGCTTGTAGACGGTGTAGTCCTGCAGCTTCGAGAGGATCTGCCCCGCGAGGTTGACGACCACGAGCGCGACCACGTATGGCCAGAAGACCGCGACGACCTGGTCTGCGGGCACGGGGCCCGCCTGTACGCGGTCGACGATGAGGCCCATGACGTAGGTGTTCGCGAAGGTGAGCAGAAGGATATAGCCCGCAGAGGTAAAGACGGACAACGCCGCGATCAGCGGCTGCTCGCGCGTCACGGACCAGAAGCGCTGGAGCGTCCGGCGCACGGTGGCGGGCTTGAGCTCGGTGGTGAATCGCTGGGACATAGAACTCCTTAGCTGGTTGCGACAGACGTCATTGTCTCACGAGAAGGCTGCCTTGCGGCCACAGGCGACCTGCACAGACAAAGCGGGCTTCTCGCCTTACTCGGCAAGAAGCCCGCTTCCATAGGTGTATAGCCCCTCGCCTACTCGGCGTCGGCCTCCTCGGCCTCGTCGTCCTTCGGCTCCTTGCGGGACTGGTCGAACTCCTCGGGGGTGAGGACGTCCTCGATGCGCAGGTTGACGCCCGCGACCTCGAGGCCGGTCATGCCGGTGACCTGCTTGACCACGGCCTTCTTTACATCCTCAAAGACCTGCGGCGCGTAGGCGCCGTACTCGATGAGGACGCTGATGTTCACGCGCACGGCGCTCTCGGGCGTGACCTCGACGGTGACGCCCTTGGTGGAGTCGGAGGCGCCGAAGGCGTCCTGCACGCGGTTGAACCAGCTGCCCTTCATGCCGACGACGCCGGGGACCTCGCGCATGGCCAGCGCGACGATCTTCTCGATGACGCCGTTGGAGAAGGTGAGGGAGTCCTCGGAGTCCTCGTCGTCGTCCTCGCCGGAGGCCAGGTCGATGTCGGTGCCGGCGGTGGCGGCGAGCTCGTCGAGGTCGGCGACCTCGGGCTCGACGGCCTCGACAACCTTCTGGACCTCGGCGTTGTCGGAAATGCTCATGGGAACCTCGCTCTCTTGCGGGCCTTCGGCCCGCACGGTTGCTAGTTGTTTGACGTGAAGAAGCGCCTGATCAGGTTGATGATCTTCGGGTCGCCGTCGGCCACCTGGCCCAAGGCGACGCCGATAAACACGAGCGCGGCGACGGCGAGCGCACGGAAGACGCCCACCCAAAACACGAGCAGCGCGATGGCCAGGCCGGCGACGCCGCCCCAAAACGCGTTCTCGTGGCCGGGGAACGTGCGCGACACCCAGCCGCTTACGGCCTGCCCGGCGTCGCGGAACGACTCGCCGGCAGAGGCGCCGGAAGCCTTCTTGCGCGCGTCGGCCTCGTCGTCGATGATGTGCGCGTCGGCCTCAACCGCGTCGTCGCGGCTTTCCGCCTCCACGCGTGCGCGCGGGGCGCGCTTATCGTCAGACATTCGTTAACCCTCCCTGGAGGTGCCCATGGGCACCGTGATCTCGCTGGTGGAATCCGCCGGGGCAGCCTCGTTCTGCTCCGCCTCGGCGACGTCCTCGACGGCGGCGTTGGCGAAGTCGTCCTCGCCCGCGCCGGCGCGGGCGTCGGTGTAGGAGCGCGGCTCGACGAACTCGAGGCTCACGTCCTCGACGGTATTGCCGCACACGGCCGAGAGGCCCTGCATGAGCTCCTCGTGGAGCTGGGCGCCCTTAACCACGACGTCGGTCGTCTCGTGCGGGAGCACGCGGACGGCGACGCGCACGTGGCCGCGGGGCTTGGCGTCCACGTGAACGCGCGACGCAGTGCAGGTGCCGTCGGCCTCGACGATGTGCTCGGCCTGGCTGGCGATGGCCTCGCGCGTGACGGTGATGGCGCCCCCGTCGACGGTGGCCACCTGGACGGTGCGCGTCTTGCGGGCAAAGAGCCCCTGGAACAGCATGACGACGAGGCCGATGGCCGTCACGGCAAAGCACGCCTGCAGCGCGTACCAGTAGCCGTCGACCACCATAAGGGCGCTCGCGACGTCGCGCCACGGGCCCAGCCAGGTGAGGCCGAGGGCGCCCAGCGAGAAGAGCCCCGCCAGCGCGAACACGACCTTGCATAATCTCTTGAAACCGCTCATGGGCGCTTTCTCCTTATATCCGCGGGCGAGCGCCGCCCGCCTTCATCGCTTCACGTGCTCACTAGAGAATACTCCTTGCGCGGGACAACTTGGCCCCTATGCGGAGACCTCCTCAACGTCATCGGCATTGCCGCCGCGCCTGGCGGTGGCCACCTTGACGAAGATGATGCCGAGCGCGGCCGACGTCACGGAGCCGAGCAGGATGGCGCACTTGGCAGCGAGCACCTCGCCCGGTTCGGCAAAGGCCAGGCCGCTGATGAGGATCGACATGGTGAAGCCGAGGCCGCCCAAAATGCCCACGGCGCCGACCTGGAGCCAGTCCATGTTCTGGGGAAGCTTGGCGAAGCCGATCTTTACCAGAAGGAACGTCACGAGGAAGATGCCGAGCGGCTTGCCGAAGACGGCACCGAAGTACACGCCGAGCGCGACCGGATCGGCGACGATGGTCCCGAAGTCGGTGCCCACGAGGTGCAGCTGCGCGTTGACGAAGGCGAAGATGGGCAGGATAAGGAAGTTCACCGGCACGCTGATGTAGTGCTCCATGCGCTCCAGCGGCGGCGTGACGTGGTGGACGACACGCTCGACGCGAAGGGCACCCTCAGTGAAGGAGTGCTGGCCAAGGACGTGGCGGTCGTCGTCGTAGCGGTCTTCGAGCACCTGGGCGCGGCGGCCGAGCCACGCGCCGAACTCGCTAAGCTTGACGTCGGACTGGGCGGGCAGGGCAAACCCGAGGATGACGCCGGCGAGCGTGGCGTGGATGCCGGAGTTGTACATGCACACCCACAGGACGAAGCCGACGAGGGCGTAGGGCTTGAGCGAGTAGACCTTCGCGCGGTTGAGTGCCCAGAGCACCACGACCACGATGGCCGCGGCGGCGCACCAGGCGATGTCGGGCGCCTGGCCGTACGCGACGGCGATGACCACGATGGCCAGGATGTCGTCGGCGATGGCGAGCGTCTGGAAGAAGACCTTGGTCTCCGGCGAGATGCTGTCGCCGAGCAGCGACGCCACGCCGAGCGCGAAGGCGATGTCGGTCGCGATGGGGATGGCCCAGCCGTTGGCCTGCCCGCCCGCGTTGAACAACAGGTAGATGAGGGCGGGCACCGCGACGCCGCCGACCGCGGCGAGCATGGGGAGCGCCGCCTGGCGCGGGCGGCGGAGCTGGCCGACCGTCATCTCGTACTTGAGCTCGATTCCCACGAGGAGAAAGAATATGGCCATGAGGAAGTCGTTGACCACGGCCTCGACCGAGATTGAGGCGAAAAAGGACCCGAAGCCGAAGGTGAGCGGCTGGACGAGGAAATGCTCGACGGCCTCGTAGGCAGGGCTGTTGGCCACGACGAGGGCAAGGAGCGCGGCCCCCACCATCACGGCGGCCGCGACGGTTCCGTTGGAGGTCACCTCCTCGAGCGCGCTTCGGCGCTGGGTCCGCTTGATGACGGCGGGCTCCTCGTAAATGCTGGTCAAGGTCTTGCTGTTCGTGCTGTTGGGCATGATCGCCTTTCTCTTCTAGGCGACACGCCTCCTTAATCGGCGAGCGCCAGGGTTTGTTCGACGTACACCTTTGCCGCGAGCGACGCGACGGCGGCCTCGAGCACGCGGGCGAGCCCCGGGGCCACCTTGCGGCCGGCCTCGTCGAGGGGCCGGATGGTGGGCTCCACGACGGGGGCGACGAAGTCGGGCCCCACGGCGAACTGCTCGGCGAGCGCGCACTCGAGGGCCGAGACGACCTCGTCGTACAGCGCGCCCGCATCGACGTGCGCTTCTTCAATCATACCCATGATTCGCTGGAGCTGTGCAATCGAGTACACGCGCTTGAAGGCGCAGATGAACAGCAGGCTCGCCACGTGCAGGCGCGAGTAGCGCTTACGCTTTGGCGCGCAGACGAGCCGCTGCTTGACGTAGTTGTTGACCATGGACCCGGTGAGGGTCTGCTCGTCGGGCAGGCACATGAAGGCGAGCTCGTCGCAGACAAGAGTTATGACCTGGTCGAGGTACAGCTCGATGCGCGGGAGCTCGTCAATACGGTAGATGTGCACGGAGGACATGTACTCAGCGAGCGCCCCGGCGCGCGCCTGCGGGTCGTACGGAGCGATTTGGCCCGCGCCCTCGGCGTACTTCTCGGCCTGTTTGGTGCCCATGGGCATCCCCTCGCAATGAATCAGGTGATTTGTCCGGAATCGACGCATCTAGTATTAAAAACCATGTGTGCGGTTATCATAGACTAAAGAGGTTTTACCCCGACCGTCACGGTCCAAGGACCTAGGGAGAAGCACATGAACGACCAGCGCATCGCCGTTCTTACCGATACCGGCTCAGACTGCCCCGCCGACTTCGCGGCGGCGCACGATGTCCGCGTGGTGCCCCTGCGCATCAACTACTCCGACGGCACGTCGTATGAGAGCGGCGTCGACATCTCGACCGAAGAGGTGGTCCGCCGCTTCGAGCAGGAGATTCCGAAGACCTCGCTGCCCTCCCCCGAGCGCATCGCCGACGAGCTCGCCCGCGCCAAGGCGGACGGGTACAAGGCGGCCGTGTTCGTGAGCATCTCGTCGGGGCTCTCGGCCACCTGCGACACGGTTCGCATGGTCGCCCGCACGATGGACGACTTCCCCGTGATCGTCATCGACACCCTGGAGATCGGCGTCGCCGCCGGCCTCGTGGTCATGGAGGCCGTGCGCCAGATCGAGGCAGGCGTCCCCTTCTGCGACCTCGAGCAGACCCTCACGCTGGTCGCGCGCAACACCGATGTCTTCTTCACCGTGCGCGACCTCGAGTACCTCAGGAAGGGCGGCCGCATCACCGAGGCTATCTACCGCCTGGGCAGCGTGCTCAACATCAAGCCCGTCCTCACCTGCAACGAGGAGGGCCACTACGTCATCGCGAAGAAGGCCCGTGGCTGGGACCGCGCGCTCGACACCGAGGTCAAGCTCATCGCCGCCATCGCCCAGAAGCACCCCAAGGTGCGCCTGGCAGTGAGCTGCACCTCGGCCTGCGCCGACCTCTACGAACGTATGGAGCAGGCGCTGCGCGAGCGCGTGGCCAACGCGGTGGAGGTCGTCCGCTCCGACATCAGCCCCGCGCTTCTGGTCCACACGGGCCCCAACCTCGTGGGCGTGGCGGTACAGGGGCTCTAGCAGGAGCGGGAACCCCGTCCCGTAAAAACAAGAGCAAAAAAGGCGAGCGCTTCTTGCCGTCAGATCGGCAAGAAGCGCTCGCCTTTTGGATGCTTCGCATGGCGGAGAGCGCGCAAGCTACGCAAGCGCCCTTCTTGCCAGCTCTGCTGCGCCAAGGATCCCCTGGTCGCCGCCGCAGCCCGGGGCGCAGATGTAGCTCTCCATGTCCTCAAGCTCGGAGGTCTGGATGTAGCTGCCCAAATACTCGAGAGTTTTCTTGCGGACGATGCCGTAGAGCTGCTCCTGGTGCATCACGCCGCCGCCGAGGACGATGCGGCGAGGCGAGTACATGAGCACGAGGTTCGCGCACATCTGCCCCAGGTAATCACCCTCGAGCTCCCACACCTCGTCGTTGTCCGCGAGCTCGACCGCGGGCTTTCCCCAGCGCGCGGCGATGGCGGGGCCGGAGGCGAGGCCCTCGAGGCAGCTCGCGTGGCTCGGGCAGACACAGCGCCCCTCTTCGGCGGGACGGGTCCTTACCAACATGTGGCCGGCCTCGGGATGCAGCATGCCGTGAAGGAGCCTGCCCGCGCACATGACGCCCGCGCCCACGCCGGTGCCGATGGTCACGTAGACGGCGTCCTCGAGCCCCTTGCAGCAGCCGAAGACCGCCTCGCCGAGGCAGGCGACGTTCACGTCCGTGTCGTAGGCCACCGGCACGCCGAGGGTACCGGCGAACGCGGCGCGAAGACTATAGCCTCGCCACGCTAGCTTAGGCGTCTGGAGGATGGAGCCGTAGCGCTCGTCGGCGGGGTCGACGCAGGTCGGGCCGAAGGCGCCGATGCCCAGCGCGTCCACGTCGCGGGCCGCGAACCACTCGATCATCTGTGGGACGGTCTCGGCGGGCGCAAGCGTCGGGGTCTCCATGCGGTCGAGGACCTCGCCGTCGCCGGACACCACGGCGCAGACCATCTTGGTCCCGCCGGCCTCGAGGGCGCCGAGCCTCATTTGCTTTTCGCTCATGTGTTCCTCCTTGAAAAGGGGCGCCCGCAGCCATGGTCAACCGCGGGCGCCCATAGCGTTGGCTTGTTTCGAAGCAACCCTACCTGGGCACGCGGTCCTGCCTTGCGGCAAACGGGGCGAGCACGGCGTGGGGCTCGCTTTGGTACCAGTAGGCGACGGTGGAGATGTCGTCCTCGCGCTCGTAGAGCTTGATGTCGTCGTTGCCGAGGTCCTGGAACGTCACGCGCAGGTCCTCCTTGAACGAGATCGGGTCGGGAAGGTGCCACCTGTAGAGGCCGTGCCTGGGCAGCGCGTCGTCGTTGGTCGCGAGCATCGGGTTCGGGTTCGGCTTGCCCGCGCTGAAGCGGTCGCGCGTGGCGTCGCGCGTCGAGCGGTACGGGTAGCCGGCGAACAGCGTGTTGAAGCACTGCGCCTCGGGCAGCGCGTGGGGCGGCCTGTCGAGGAAGGCCCAGGCACCGCCGAAGTAGTCCTCGGCGCCCGTCGAGGTGACCGTGGGGAACTCCTTGTCGCCGTCGAGGAAGAACTTCATCTCGCCCTCGCCCCACCAATAGCGCTCCAGGGCGCACAGGGCCATATATGTGCCAACGTAGTAGCCCTTGCCGCGCACGCCGTCGAGCACGGTGTAGTCGACGCCCCTGCGGGTGCTGCGCTCGCGGTTAAAGCGGGCGTGGAAGTACATGGCGTCATCCGGCACGTCGGTGAGCACGTAGTTGAACGTGTAGAAGACGTACTTGATGAACCCGGGGTGCTCACTCGTGAGCGTGACCTTGGCGTGCTTCCTGAAGGGCATCTCGAAGTAGCAGTTCATGCCGCCCGTCGGGTTCACGCAGATGGGCATCGAGTTGACGATGGCGCGCTCACCGAAGCCGTTGCAAAAGAAGTCGCCGATGGGGCACTCGACCGAGGGGGTCTCCTCGTCGTCCCAGTAGAAGCGCAGCACGAGGTCGCGCATGACGAAGCTGCCGGCGGCGGTCTTGTCGGGGACGGTCATCCAGATGTGGCGGATGATGCCGGGGCCCTCGATGTCCGCGAGCGTGATGGTCTCACCGGACTCCAAAGGGACGCAGCACGAGCCCTTGCGGCCGACGCCGAGGTGGCTTGCCGACATGGCGGCGCGTCCCTTCTCGCCCGTGATGTTCTCGGGGGTGATGGCGCGGCTCTCCTCGCCGCCGTGCATCCACACGTCCTTAAGGAACTCTCTCATCGCCGGCCCCCTACTCGTCGTCGTCGCATGCGGCAGCGCTGGCCGCGTTCACGTACATGATCTGCTGACGAGCCTCGTCGACGAGGGCGTCGAAGTCGAGCTGCTCGTCGGGGCCCGCAAGCGCGACCGCCATGGCGAGCGGGAGGTTGACGCCTGCGATCACGTGGACGCGGTCAGAGGTGAAGCGGGAGAAGCGCTGGTTCACGCTGCCGCCGACCATGTCGGTGAGCACGACGACCTCGTCGGCGCCTGCGAGCGCCGCCTCGACGGCCGCGTCCAGCCCCTCGCCATTGTCGTTCACGTAGGCGCACACAGCGCTGATGGCGTCGGTCTTGCCCGTAAGGAACTCGAGGGTGTCCTTGAAGCCCTGGGCGAGAAGGGAATGACTCGCCACGACTATCTTTCTCATTGATTCACCAATCTATCGAGTCGACGTTAGGCGAGGATGCCGACGGCGGAGGCGACCATCGCGAGGACGATCACTACGAGAATGAGAACCGTCATGCTCACGTTCTTCTTGGTAAGGAGGTAATACGCGCCTCCCGTGATGGCGGCGGGAATCATGGCGGGCAGGATCTTGTCGAGCAGCGGCTGGATCTCCATCGCAACGTCGCCGAAGCTGAAGCTGATCGGGCAGGTGACGCCGATGACCGAGGCGATGAGGCAACCGACCACGGTGAGGCCGAGCACGGAGGCGGCGGCGGTGAGGTTGGGGAGCTTCTCGCTGAAGTCGGTGACGAGCTTCACGCCCTGCTTGTAGCCGAACTCCAGGGCGTGCATGCGGACCCAGAAGATGGCGAGGATAAGCGCAAACCAGATGCCGGCGCCCACAGGGTTGCCCTCGATGGCCATATAGGCGGCGATGGAGCCCATAATGGTCGGAATCATGGTCATGAGCAGGGAGTCGCCGACGCCGGCAAGCGGGCCCATGGTGCCGATCTTCAGATCCTGGACGGCGTCTGCCGCTGCGAGGCCATCGCGCTCCTCCATGGCCACGCAGGCCCCAAGGATGACGGCGGCGAGCCAAGGCTGGGTATTGTAGTAGCGGAAGTGGTTGTTAAGCGCCTGCTTATAGTCCTCGTCGTTCGTATAAATCTTCCTCAGGATCGGCGAGAGGGCGTAGGCGACCGAGGCGCCCTGCTGGGTCTGGTAGTTGAAGGTGCACACGCTCATGAGCCAGCGCCAGTTCGCGTTGCGCAGGTCCTTCTTTGTGACCTTGTATCCGGAAGGCTTGCCCTCGGTGGCGGTGATGTTCTCGTTTTCCATGGTTACTCATCCTCTCCGATGAAGGCGTCTGCGGAAGCGTGGGCAGTGAGCTCGGCGTCCCTCTCGGCACGCTGGTAGAACGCGATCGCGAGGGCAACGCCGACGATGGCGGCGCCGATGATGGGCACGTTCAGGAAGGCAGAGAGGAAGAAGCCGGCGAGCAGGTACTGGAAGTACTTGGCGGTAGGCATGTAGCGAAGCAGCATGGCGATGCCGACGGCCGGGAGCATCTTGCCGGCGAGGGTGAGGCCGGAGAGGAACCACTGGGGCATGACCTCGAGGAGCCAGTTGACGGCGGGCTGGCCGAGCGTCACGGAGACAAAGACGGGCAGGGCGGCGCACAGGCCGAAGAGCACAGGGCAGACCCACAGGATGGCGTTCATCTGCTTGAACTTGCCCTCGTTGCAGAACTTCTGGGACTTCTCGACGACGAAGCCGTTGAGGATCTTCGCGACGACGTCGAGCTGAATGCCGAGCATGCCGACCGGTAGGCCGATGGCGAGGCCCGTGTCGGCGCCCAGGCTCACGCCGTAGGCAGTGGCGATAATAGCCATCGTGCCGTAGTCGGGAATGGAGGAGCCGCCGAAGCCCGCGACGCCGAGCTGCATGAGCTGGATGGTGCCACCGATGGCAAGGCCGGTCTTCCAGTCGCCCATGACGACGCCGGTGATAAGGCCCCAGAAGACGGCGTAGTTGACAAAGATCATCGGGATGCCGTAGTAGTCCACGTGCTTGATGAAGGCCAGCAGGGTCAGAAGGACAACCTGCAGGATAGTGAAGTTGACCATGTTCCCTCCTTAGATGAGGTCTGCGACGGAAACGGGCTTGTCGCCAGGCACGAACTGAGCCGTCACCTGGACGCCACGGGCGATGAGCGCCTTGTAGCTCTGGACGTTCTCGGCGGAGGCGTAGGCACGCTGGGTGAGCTGGACGCCGTCCTCCTTGACGAGCGAGCCGCCGACAATCAGCGACGGGAGCTCGACGCCCGACTCGACGAGGTGAAGCATCGTCTCGGGCTCCTTAGCGATGACGAAGACCTTCTCGCGGTCGTACTTGCCCGCGGCAAAGTTCTTGAGCGCGGTCTGCTCGGAGATGATCGAGACGGCCATGCCCGCAGGGCGCGCCATCCTCATGGTGGACTTCAGGACCTCGTCGCCGGCGACCTTGTCGTCGATTACCATGACTCGGGTCGCGCCCGACACCGGGGCCCACTGCGTCACGATGATGCCGTGAAGCAGGCGATTGTCGATTCGTGCCATAACAACGCTCATGTTTGCTCCTATCAAATCAAGTTTTACGTTCAGCACTGCCTTGGCGCTATCCGGATTCGCGCCGGGCAAGGGGTTATCGGTTTATTGAGGACGCGAGGTCAGCCAGCGACGGCGCGGGATAGTCACTCGTCGAGCAGGAGGTCCGAGGAACCGAGGCGCTCCTCTCGCGCCGGGGCGGCGCTCACGCTGATGTAGTCGAAGACGTACGCGATCTCGCTTACGGGAACCTCCACGCGATAGCGCGTCAAGATGCTCGAGAAGCTCTGCCTGAAGGACTCGATGAAATCGGCGTGCTCATCCTCGAAGCGGTCCTGGCCGACGTAGGTCTCGATGGGGTTGCGGGTGACGAGGCGCTCCACGAGACAGCAGAGGTGGACGTAGAGCCCGATGATGGCATTGCTGCCGACCTTCTCGCCCGTCCTGCGCTGAAGCTCGTGCACGGCGCTCTCAATCTCGTGGAACAGACGCTCCGGGTCAAGGATGGTGATGGAGCGGATGACGTTCTGCAGCGTCATGTTCGAGAGCAACTTCTCGTGGAAAGAAGCGAGCTCAGAAGCGTCAAGCCACCTGCCGAACACAGCATCGACCTTAGAGGCGGACGACGTCGACATGATGTCCTCGAGGGCAACGAAGGGGACGGGGGCGATGCCGGGATCTCCCGTGCCGATGACGGCGCAGACGCGGTGCTCGGAGAAAACGGCGTCGTTCGACCCGTTCGCGACGAGCTGCTTGAAAGGCCTCGTGAGCAGGCGCGCGCCTATGGTGCGCGGGAGGCTCTGCGAGACGAGCTGGCGTATCCTCTCGGCCGCGTCGACCCCGGACTCGGAGCAGAAAACGATGGCGTCCTCGCGGTTGACGCGCTCGATCACCTTGCAGTGCGTCACGCACGTGGTGGTCGCCTCACCGAGAACCTCGGCGATGGACTTGCCGCCGAGCAGCCCGAACCCGATCTCGAGCGCGAGCCCGGTGGAGACGTTGTTCACCACCCCGATGGTGGAGTCGGTAACGTTCTCGAGAGCCTTATAGGCCTCCTCCAAAGAGCCCATGTCGACGAGGAACACGACCCCAGTGCAATACGAATGGCGATCGACGAGGCGCTGGAGCGGCCCGACGATATCCTTCAGCTGCTGGTCGTAGGGCATGTCGACGGCCTCGTACACGTGCGTGCCGAGCATGCGGTTCGCCGCGTCGGCGATGCTCGTCGCCGTCGAGTAGCCGTGGGACAAGATGACGCAGAGCGTACGGAGGGCCTTCGCGTCGCGAGACTCCGATGCGACGCACAGCGTCAGAAGCGTCTTCGTGAAGTGATCAAGCGAGATTCCGAGCGCCCCTTCCACATCTGCGGCAACCTGCTCGGAGACGCTCGAGGCAAACGGCAACTCGGAGGTCACGGCGCCGAAGAGATGGGCGATCCGCTCCGCGCAGGCCGACTTCCGCTTGGCCAGGCCGATGCCCGGCCACAGCTGCAGGCAAATCTCCTGGGCAAGCAGAAAAGCGACCTTCCTCGAGAGCTCGATGCCATAAGAAGAGCCTGCGTCGGCAAGGATCGCGCCCACGACGCGCTCGAAGGCGCGCGACCTCGAGGAGGCGACGCCATGGCCGAAGATCAAGTGATCCTCAACGCCGCGCACAGCGGAGACAGCTTGCGAGACGAGCTCGGAGACAGAGAGCTCCCCGGCACAGAATCGCTCATCGAGAGAGCACAGGGCATCGAGTGCCTGCTCGACCGGCCCTCCCTCGCTCTCGGCGGCATCCAGAGACGCGTCGATCAGAACGCCATCATCGGGCTGTTGATCGATCTGCGCGAAGGAAAGGAGCCCGCTGGGAAGAAGATACGGGCGGACGACGACGTAGTCACCCTCGCGATTGAGGAATGCTTTGGCGCAGCAGTTCGTCACGCAGGCGCGCAAGCCGGCGATGTTATCGGAAAAGTCCGCGTTGACCAGGCAACGGTATGCGCCGCGGCTGATCTTCACATCAGAACCGATTCGGCACCCCTCGCTGCGCAGGAAGCTCAAAATGAGGTCCTCGCGCTCCTCGGGGGTCCGCTCTTTGAGCGAGGGGACGCGGGCACAGATGGGCAGCTTGCTGTAGGCCGAGGAAACCTTCAGGTCATCGGCGGAAAGCGTCGTCGAAAGAACGAGGCGAGCGCGCGGCGCATCCTGGGAGGCATCGAGCCCGAGAGCCGTCGCAAGGCAGCGCTCCATCGCAGAGGGAGAGAGGGACCCGATGCCGTTGACAAAGACCACGCCCCCGCACGATTTCGCGATCGACTCGTCAAGAAGCGCGTTGAACGAGGCAGCGTTCGGGACCCCGGCGCAGTCGATACGCACATAGGAGGCGTCTCGGGACAGCAGGCCCTGGTTCTTGCCGTACTCGTACACGAGGCGAGAAAGGAAAGACTTGCCGACGCCCACGCCGCCGCTCAAGAGGATGGGCAGGCCGAACGGAGGGTACTGAACCGCTGCCTTGCACTGCTCGACAACGGAGCTGAGGCTCAGGTCGAAGCCCACGGCACGCGCGAAATCGCGGTGATCGGCGATTCCCGTCGCCTGGACAAGGTCGGCGAGCGAGGCGTACTCGCTTGCAGAGAGCTTCACCTGAAAACGCTTCTGGAACGCGCGGCGATGAAAATAACGGACAGGCCTGCCCGCCACTTTGACCACAAGGCCGGCACGAACAAGATCGTTGAGGTACTGGCTCGCCAGGCTCCTGGAGATGATGAGCGTCTCGGCGATATCGGAGGTGGACAGGCGAGTAAGGTCGTCAAGCGAGACGGTTGACGTAAGAGCCTCGAGATGCTCGAGAATCCTGTCCCTCATGTCGACGGGCTTCTTTGCCGAACTGTCCTGTGCGGTCTTGTCCATGACTTCTTACCTCCTCGTATAAGGAGTATAAGGGGAGCCCAGAGAACAGAAGAGGGCGCGCGGAGGAATCAACAGCCCCGGGGAGAAGTCCACCACTTGAGGGCCTGAAAACAACGGCCGTTGAACAATCAGAGCCGACGCTCAACACTTCGTCTCGACACTATGCCCCGACGCGGAAGCCCAAACAGGGCCCTCGCCCCTGCGGGCTCCGGCCGCCCTGCCCCAGCATAGAGCGGAGCGGACGAGCGCTAAAGCTCAACCATGCGCGCGACGACGCGGGCGCAGTCGCGGGCAGCCTTCTTCTCGAAGGTGTTGTAGTCGACGACCTGGCCCTCTGCGCCGGGCTTGTCGCTGATGGCGCGCACGACGACGAAGGGCACGCCGTTGAGGTAGGCGGCCTGCGCGATGGCGCAGCCCTCCATCTCGCAGCACAGGCCGCCGAAGGTCGCAAGGATGTGCTCCTTCTGTTCCGCGGCCGAGATGAACTGGTCGCCGGAGACGACGCGGCCCTCGAGGACCTTGATGTCGGGGGCGACGGCAGCAGCAGCGGCGCAGACCGACTCGCGCATACCGGCGTCGGCCGGGAAAGCGAGGGTGTCGAGCCCGGGAACCTGGCCGGAAGCGTAGCCAAGCGGCGTTACGTCGAAGTCGTGCATGACGCAGTCGGTGGAGACCACGAGGTCGCCCACGTCGAGGCGCTCGTCGAGCGAGCCCGCCACACCGGTGTTGATCACGCGGCCCACGCCGAAGCGGTCCACGAGGACCTGCACGCAGATGCCGGCGTTAACCTTGCCGATGCCGGACTGGACCACGACGACGTCCGCGCCGCCGAGCTTGCCAGCGCAGAACTCCATGCCGGCGACGGAGACGGTCTCGGCCCCCTCCATCTGCTCTTTGAGCAGCTCGACCTCGGACTCCATGGCCCCGATGATGCCCGTCTTCATTGCAAACTCCCCTCTTCCCGCCTCGTTAGGCGGGATAGCTCATGTGCGCGTCGTCGATGTCGTAGAGCGTCTGATCCAGGTAGCGCCGCGCCCACCAGTGAGCGAGGTTGAGGTCCGCGTCGTGCCAGTTTCCGCACTCGGCGGGCTGGGCCCCGGGGATCTCGCCCTCGAAGTCGCGCGCGAACTCGAAGCAGCGCGTGACGAGCGGCACCACGTCGGAAGAAGACCATTCGCCGAAGAAGATCGGAAGAGCACACGT
>ERZ507072.302-NODE-302-length-37019-cov-8.093605_pt1 | contig 37019 bp, 36 predicted proteins | sample MGYA00512864_ERZ507072 | MGnify/ENA metagenome assembly ERZ507072 | reverse complement strand
ACTTGTTAACCTGTCAACTTGTTAACCCGTTAACCTGAAATTCCGCCAACGGGTAGATATTATATGTGTGATCAAGATGTGATACTCATATAACTTCGATCACATTGGCAAAGGGCTTGCGTATTTTCTCATTGCAAGGGCAGTCGCTGGCTATATGGCCTATAGGAATGATGGCAACAGCTATGTAGCCATCTTTGTTAAAGCCCAATTCGGTCATTTTATGCGTGTCGAAATTACACACCCAGCATGAACCTAAACCGAGTTCTGTTGCAGCCAAGCATATATGTTCGGTTGCTATAGCCAAATCAATGTCGGCATGAGAGTGGTTGTCATAGCGTCGTGTCCAGCTTTCGTCTTCTTTTTTCATGCAGATAATATAGAGTGGGGCTGTAGTAAACCATTCACGATTGTAAGTCTGCTGTAGCAAGTTTTTCATTTTTTCGCTTTTTACTACAACAAACTTCCAAGGCTGCTTGTTTACGGCTGATGGTGCAAGTCGTGCACATTCAAGAATGTAATCAAGTTCCTTTTGGCTAACGGTTTCATTTGTGTATTTACGTGCTGAGAATCGTTGCGTAACTAAATCTTTAAAATTCATATGGCTGTTGTTTTAGATATCTAAGTTCTTTCGTTGAAAACGAAAATGTTCATTCTTTCACTACTTAAAAGTAGTGTTTACTTGGTTTGAGTATATCCTTCTTTTTTCAGAATGTCCTGTAATTTCCCTCGCAAGTCGCCTTGCATAATAATTTCGCCAACTTTGGCACTTCCCCCTACGCCGCATTTTTGTTTAAGGGTTTTGCAGAGCGTTTGAAGGTCAATTTCTTTACCTATAAAACCGCGTACAATGGTAACCGTTTTACCACCTCGTCCAGCACGTTCCATACTGATGCGCAGTTTCTGTTGTTTGGCGGGTAATGTTTCTTCTTCCGCCTCCCCCTCCTCGGTGTATGAAAAGTTAGCATTCGTTGAGTATACCACTCCTTTACGTTTTTTAGGAGCCACCTTAGCCGATTTTTGTTCGTCAGCGTGAGTGGTAGTAGGGCTAACTCCCGTGAGTGCACTTAAAGCGTCTTTCCAATCTTCCATGTTTCTTTGTTTTTCTTGAATTCCTTGCCAAAGTTATTCAAAATAAAATGAAACCATATTGATTGCCTAAAAAATAATGCAGATTTTGGTGCAAAATAAAAAATGCAACCGAGTTGCACAAATGCTTTTGTATTTTTGCAGCAAAGATAGTGCAAGGTGAGTGCAAGGCATCAAGCTTGCTTGAATGCATTGCCGAACCGCCGCCTATCTTATTTAAAGATAGTGCAAGGTGAGTGCAAAGCATCAAGCTTGCTTGAATGCATTGCCGAACCATATTATTTTATGCAAATAAAAACAGATAGCATATGTGTAGCAAAAAAGAAAAGAATGAGCACAATCACAGCATAAGTTGCGGATGTGCATGTAGTCATGAACATCACCATGAGCATAATCATGAACACGTAGGTGATAGTATGAAGTCAAAAATAGTAGTGCTTATGCTAACTTGCGTGCTGCTTGCCGTAGCTGTGTGGGTTGAAAAAATGTGTCATCTTGCCACTTGGCAACTATTGCTCGTTTACATTGTACCTTATTTATTGGTAGGTTACGACACACTAAAGGAGGCTGCCGAAGGCATACTAAAGGGCGATGTGTTCAATGAAGACTTTTTAATGTCAATAGCCACAATAGGTGCTTTGAGCATAGGTTTTATGCCAGGAGCTGAAACCGAATTTACCGAGGCCGTGTTTGTTATGCTCTTTTTCCAAATAGGTGAAATGTTTGAGCATTATGCTGAAGGACAGAGCCGAAAGAGCATTTCGCACTTAATGAACATACGTCCTGACATGGCTAATGTTGAGCGCAACGGACAACTTATAAGTGTCGACCCTAATGATGTAAAGGTGGGTGAAGTTGTGGTCATAAAACCAGGCGAGAAAGTTCCACTTGACGGTATCGTTTTAGAGGGAACTACCTCGCTCAACACGATAGCTTTAACAGGTGAGAGTGTGCCACGAAAGGCCAGCGTCGGTGACGAAATTATATCGGGGTGTATAAATATAACTGGTGTAGTTCGTATCAAAACAACAAAGGTCTTTGGTGAAAGCACAGTGTCAAAAATCATACAGCTTGTTGAAAGCGCTGACCAACGTAAGTCAAAGAGTGAATCGTTCATTACACGCTTTGCGCGTGTTTATACCCCCATTGTGGTAATAGCAGCTTTGCTTTTGGCTTTTGTTCCCCCTTTGTTTGATGCAAGTAATTTTAGCCTTATTTTTTCAACATGGTTACATCGTGCGCTCATATTCTTAGTAGTGTCGTGTCCATGTGCCTTAGTTATAAGTGTTCCCCTCACCTTCTTTGGCGGGTTAGGCGGAGCCTCGCGTAAGGGCATATTAATAAAAGGCAGTAACTATGTTGATGTTTTGGCCGAACTCAAAACGATTGTTTTTGATAAAACAGGAACGTTAACTCATGGCAAGTTTGCTGTAGAAGCTGTTCACCCTAATGATTTTGATGAGAAGGAACTGTTACACTTGGCGGCACACGTAGAACATTACTCAACCCACCCCATAGGTGCTGCACTACGTGATGCCTTCCCTAATGAAGGACAAGATGGCTGTGTGGTGACGAATGTTGAAGAGGTCACAGGACAAGGCATACAGGCTTGCGTATCGGGACACCAGGTTTGTGTAGGTAATGCTAAGATGATGCAAGCATTGGGAGTTGAGTGTCATGAATGCCATTCGGTGGGAACGATTGTTCATGTGTCGGTTGACGGACGTTATGTAGGACACATTGTTATCAACGACATGATAAAGCGTGATAGTGCAGAGGCTATTCAAAAACTGAAAATGCTGGGCATTACTAAAAGCGTAATGTTGACAGGTGATAGGTATGAGGTGGCAAAGCTTGTTGCCGAAAGACTTCATATAGATGATTATCATGCAGAATTATTGCCTACTGATAAGGTAAAATGCGTTGAACAGTTGCTTTCTGAAAAAGGTAAAGGTGAAACGCTTGCTTTTGTAGGTGATGGCATAAATGATGCACCTGTATTGAGACGAGCCGATGTAGGCATAGCTATGGGCGGCTTAGGAAGTGATGCCGCCATAGAGGCTGCCGATGTGGTGTTGATGGATGATAAACCTTCAAAACTTGCTGTTGCTATCCAGATAGCACGCCGTACACGTGCTATTGCTCACCAAAATGTGGTATTTGCTATAGGTGTAAAAGTACTTATTCTATTTTTGGCAACCATGGGCATAGGCACAATGTGGATGGCTGTGTTTGCTGATGTTGGAGTAACCATTTTGGCTGTGTTAAATGCTATGCGTGCTTTACGGGCTTAAACATAAGAGGGTAGGCAAAAATATTTTTGCTACCTTTGCATAAATTTGATGCAAAACAAAGTGATAAAATGAAGAAGATAATTAATCCCTATTTAAATAAGGAGGGCTATCGTTGCTTTTGTTGTAGTCCCGAAAATCCTATAGGTTTGCACCTTGAGTTTTGGGAGGATGGCGATGATGTGCTCACAGAGTGGCATCCGTCAGCAAATTTCCAAGGTTGGGTTAATACGTTGCACGGAGGTGTAATTAGCATGTTGATGGATGAAGTTGCAGGTTGGGTCATAAATCGCAAACTACAAACAACTGGCGTTACAACACGTTTAGAGGTGAAGTATCGTCGTCCTGTTATGACTGATGAGCAGAAGATTGTTGTTCGTGGTCATATAGTTAAGCAACAGCGCAACTTTGTTACCATACAGCTAACACTTGAAAATAATAAAGGAGAGGTATGTGATGAAGGTGAAGCCGTCTACTACACGTTTGGGCCAGAAAAAGCCCATGAAATGGGGTTTGATGGTTGTAAGGTGGAAGGTGAATGAAAACAATACATGTAGTTGCAGCCATCATAGTGAATGACGGAACCTACTTTGCTACCCAACGTGGTTATGGTGAGTTCAAGGGAGGATGGGAGTTTCCTGGCGGAAAAATTGAAGCAGGTGAAACTCCACAACAAGCTTTGTGCCGCGAAATAAAAGAGGAGTTGAACACAACCATTGCTGTTGGTCGCTTACTAACTGTGGTTGAGTATGACTACCCACAATTTCATTTAAGCATGCAATGTTTTATGTGTCGCGTTATTGGGGGAACTTTGCAATTGTTAGAGGCGGAGGCTGCACGTTGGTTAAAGCTTGACGAACTTGATCAAGTAGCTTGGTTGCCCGCCGATCAGCAGGTGGTGCAAATGTTAAAGTCTGAAGCGAACATAAATGGCGGTTCAAATTTATTTTTGTGATGTTGAACTGGTCTAAACTATTCTGGCGAAATGAAAAGTTTAGACCAGTTATAAATAGGTGTTCAAAATCATTTTGAACACCTATTTATATAGTAACACCATACTCATGTTTGATTTCGTCCATAACAAATGTACTCTCAAGCGAACCAAGGTGTGGAATGGTGCCAAGCACATTGAGCACGAACTCTTGATAGTTTTTCATGTTAGGGGCATGCACTTTTAGCAAATAATCATATTGTCCAGATATGTTGTAGCACTCAGTAACCTCTGGAATGTTAGCAATACGTTCGCTAAAGTCGGCAGCTATGTCGCGTCCTAAGCGATTCATTTTAACTTGGCAGAATACAACGAAACCTTGATTCAGCTTCTCTGCATTCAATACAGCTATATAACGACTGATGATGCCATCGCGCTCCAAACGCTTAACACGTTCAAACACAGGCGTGGTACTTAAGTTGACGCGAGCAGCTAACTCTTTAGTTGTAAGACGTGCATTTTGCTGCAATTCACGTAATATTTGTAAGTCTGTAGCGTCTATAGAATATTTTTCTGCTGTAGATGATGTTTGTGGCATATATATTTCTTGTTTTTCTTTGGTTTGGTGCAAAGATAGAATTAACTTCTTACTTTTAAAAATTATTTGGTGGTTTATTCCATAAACCGTAACTTTGCAATCGAAATCAAACAACAAGCAATACGAATATAAACAAAAACACAATAACTATGAGCGAACAGAAATACCACTTCGAGACCCTTCAAGTACACGTAGGTCAAGAGCATCCCGACCCTGCAACTGATGCACGTGCTGTGCCTATATATCAAACAACCTCATACGTATTCCGCAATTCACAGCATGCAGCCGATCGATTTAGCCTTCGCGATGCTGGTAATATTTACGGACGTTTGACAAATTCAACCCAAGCTGTTTTTGAAGATCGTGTGGCTGCACTTGAAGGTGGTGTAGCAGGTTTGGCAGTAGCCAGTGGCGCGGCAGCCGTAACCTATGCATTACAAAACATAGTGCAGGCTGGTGACCACATTGTGGCAGCTGACAATTTATATGGAGGTTCGTTTAACTTGATTACCCATACCCTTTCAACACAAGGCATTACCAATACCATTGTTAATGTAAATGACCTTGAAGCATTAGAGGCAGCGATTCAGCCTAATACCAAGGTAGTATATGCCGAAACATTTGGTAATCCTAATTCAGACGTAACCAACCTTGAAGCTGTGGCAGAGGTGGCACATCGCCATAACATACCATTTATAGTAGACAACACCTTTGGCACTCCCTTCTTGATTCGTCCTATTGAGCATGGAGCCGATGTGGTTGTACATTCAGCTACAAAGTTTATTGGTGGCCATGGTTCAAGTTTGGGTGGCGTGATAGTTGATGGTGGTACTTTCGATTGGAAAGCCAATGCCGACAAATATCCAACACTCGCAAAGCCCGATCCCTCATATCATGGTGCAGTGTTTGCCGATGTTGCTGGTAAGGCAGCCTTTGTAACACGCATTCGTGCTGTCATTTTGCGCGATACGGGTGCCACCATTTCACCCTTTAATGCCTTCATTCTGTTGCAAGGTCTTGAAACACTTTCATTGCGTGTAGAGCGTCATGTTGAAAATGCATTGAAGGTTGTTCAGTTCTTGGCCAACCACCCCAAGGTTGCAAAGGTAAACCATCCTTCATTGCCCAATCACCCTGATCATGCACTTTATCAAAAGTACTTCCCCAATGGTGGTGGTAGCATCTTCACTTTTGAAGTGAAAGGTGATAAGGATGCTGCATGGCGTTTCTGTGATAATTTAAAAATCTTTTCATTGTTAGCCAATGTAGCTGACGTAAAGAGTTTGGTAATTCACCCTTACACCACCACACACTCGCAAATGACTCCTGAGGAGTTGGCACAACAGCACATTACTCCATCAACCATTCGTTTGAGCATAGGCATTGAACACATTGATGACATCATTGCCGACTTGAGTCAAGCACTCGAAACCGTTTAATCAAGCCTGTGATAATTAAGCCATAGCAAGTCTCACGCATCTCCTTGTAGTAATCATTCATAGAAAGGGAGAGCGTGAGACTTCTTTCTTGTTCATATCATCCTATTTTAGTAATTTTGCCAACACATAATAGTCAATGGTTAGTACAACAAATTCAGAATAGTTACGTTGCCTACCGCAACGCAAAGTTTGCCTGTAGCCGTGGAGCAGCGCATGTTGCAAGCATTTGTGCAATTCAACAAAGACTGGATAACGCGTTACTTTAAATTAGAGGCTTCAGATATGCATTATCTAAGTCAGCCAAAAAGATTCATTATTGATGCAGGAGGCTACCTATTCATAGCATTGTATAATGACAAGCCAGTAGGGTGTTGTGCCCTCCTCATTAATCATGCCGAAGCGCAAAAATGGGAGTTAGCTAAAATGGCTGTCAGCCCGCAGGCACAAGGTCATGGCGCTGGGTGGCAGTTAGGGCAGACGGCATTAAACAAAGCGTGGCAGTTAGGTGCTGATGAAGTGTTTCTTGAAGCAAACACTCGCCTTGAAGCCTCCGTGCACCTATATTATAAGTTAGAATTTGAGGCAGTTGATGACTATACGCCAGTGTACGACCGTTGCAATCTTTACATGGTATGCAAGAAAACAAAAAATATTCACTCTTAATTTCGGGCGGTGTTGATAGTGCTGTGGCTTGTCACTTAATGTGCGAGCAAGGCATAAAGCCCGACTTGTTTTACATTAAAATTGGTATGCAGGGCGAAGGCACTTCATGCTCGGCCGAGGAGGATATAGAACTTTCAACGCTTACGGCCAAAAAGTATGGTTTGCACCTTGACATTATCGATTTGCAGCAAGAGTATCACGATCGTGTGACGGCTTATGTAGTAGAACGGGTAAAACGTGGATTGACTCCCAATCCCGATGTCATGTGTAACCGATTAATAAAGTTTGGCGCATTTGAGGAAAAAGCAGGGCATGACTATGATTACATAGCTACAGGGCATTATGCACAAACCTATCATGACCCTACTGATGGACAACTCTATTTAGCACCAGCCCCTGACCCCGTAAAGGATCAGTCAGACTTTTTGTCGCAGTTAACTGACTTGCAAGCGCAAAAGTTGTGTTTCCCCATCGGACATTTGCTTAAACATGAAGTGCGTGATATAGCAGAGCGTGAACGACTTGCGCCAGCCCACCGACGTGATAGCCAAGGCATATGCTTTTTAGGCAAGATAAATTATAACGATTACTTACGTATGTTGCTTGGCGAACGTGAGGGCAATGTTGTAGAACGCGAAACAGGGCGAGTGATAGGTCAGCACAAAGGGTATTGGTTTCACACCGTAGGCCAGCGTAAGGGCTTGGGCTTAGGAGGTGGTCCTTGGTTCGTAACAGACAAGGATATTGAAAAAAACATCGTTTACGTGTCGCATACCGATGCTTGTCATGGCTTGTATGGCAATGAATTCCATTTAACGGGTTTCCATTTTATCACAGCTGACCCATGGAAGGGAGCTAACGAAGTTGATGTGTTATTCAAAATACGTCATACAGAGCGTCCACGTCCAGGACACATGGTGCGCCAAGCTGATGGTCGTTTCCTTATCACTTCACCCACACCAGTACAAGGTATTGCACCAGGTCAATTTGGGGTGCTTTATACAGCTGATGCAAAAATATGTGCAGGAAGTGGCGAAATTCGTTTTTGAAAAGCATGCCTAAACTGTGAGTAACAACCTTTTAATGTGGGTTACTATGAATTAGTATTAAAGGGCGAACATCCCTTGTTGAATCAGCTTAGACTAATTTATAGAAAACTTAACTGCTTACACTTAAGTAGGTGTTATAAATAATGTTTGACACCTGCTTAAGTGTAATTTTTTTGTGATGAACTATCATAGATTTATTCTTTTAATAGGAGCCATTTGGCTATGCTGCACCCTCTGTGCAAAAGTGGGTAGCGACATAACTGTGCTGCAATGGAATGTGTGGCAAGAGGGAACAATGGTGCCTGGTGGTGAGGATGCTATTGTCAACGAACTCGTGCGCCTTCAACCAGACTTTGTAACACTTAGCGAGGTGCGAAACTATCATGGCACGGATTTTATGCGCAAACTTACCCGTCGGTTGCAGCAGCGAGGCGTAACATATTATACTTTCAGCACATACGATACGGGGCTTTTGTCTCGTTACCCCATAACTGACTCACTTATCGTTTTCCCATGCATTGACGATCATGGTAGCATCTATCGTTTGCTATGTCAGGCTAAAGGGAAAAAAATTGCGGTGTATACTGCCCATCTTGATTATTTAAACGACACCTACTATGAGGTGCGTGGCTATGATGGAAACAATTGGCAGCCTATGGTTCCACTTACGGACACACTTGAAATTAAACGGCGTAATGGTTTGTCAAAACGCGAAGAGGCCATCAAGCGAATGCTGGTTCAAGCGCAAAAGGATGAGGCTGCAGATTATAACGTGATATTAGGGGGAGACTTTAATGAGCCTTCGCTCTACGATTGGACTGACTGTACGCGTAACCTCTATGATCATCATGGTGTGGTTTGGGCTTGGCCCGTAAGCAAAATGTTGCATGATGCTGGTTTTACTGACGCCTATCGTGCCATACATCGTGATGAATTGGTGCATCCAGGCTTTACTTTTCCTGCTGATAACTTAGCCGTTAGTCCGCAGCGCCTTAGTTGGACACCATTGGCTGATGAGCGTGAACGTATAGACTACGTGCATGTAAAGGGCAAACACTTGCAAGTGATTGATGCCCAACTATTCGGTCCCAAGGCATGCATAGCTTACGCTCGTAGAGGTGCAGAGGTTGGCAACGATCCCATTATATTGCCACTGGATGTTTGGCCCAGCGACCACCGTGGTGTGTGGGTAAAGCTGCGTGTAAAATAACACAAGCTGCTTATTTAAGTAGGTGTTCAAAATTTGAAGAAAAATGTGTGATAAATATGTTTTCGCGCTAAGTGATAAGTAAGTGTTATAAATAATGTAGGACACCTATTTAATAATTTACTATCAATCATGAAATGAAGAACGCAAGGCTTGATTCATTTCGTAGTAATTTTATGAAACAAGGTTCAACTTCGACCCAATAGGAAACTTGTAACTACATAGCTTTTGACTTCTTACTCCTTCGAGAGTGTTAAACCTTTTATAGTTTAGACAACTCCGATATAGGAACATTTATATGTGTGCATAAAACAAGAATAAAGCACCCTTGCCAACAAATTTTGTATAGCAAAATGTGGCAAGGGTGCTCGTGGTTATAAATGAACAATTAATCTTTTACAATAGCTATTTTTAAAATGTCAACTTCATTAGCGCCAGCACCTTGTGTACCTTTAATACTATAGGTGAGAGGCCCACCTTTATGGTCAAATGAATTGGTTTTTTGAAAGTTCCATTCATCAACTTCATTGCGTTGGTGATAGAGCCACCAAGGTTCACTAAGCGTGTCGGGTAACATGCCTGTAGTCATGGCAAATGCATAGGGCATGGTAGCAAAGTTGCCCTGCTCCTTATTGTTTTTAGAGATAAGCGAATAGCATGCTTGGTCATGTCCAATAGTAAGAAACATACCAGGTCCGTCAATAGAGGTTACACACTCTATGTGATATTTCCCTGCAGGTAAGTTCTCTGTGCGTTCCATGCAAATGTTCATGGATTTACTCTTGTCAGTTTTGTTAAACTGATAGTAAAGAAGTTCGTTATTCTCGTCAAAGTCATCCGTATAGCCACAAAAGACGCCATTATCATTACAATTCTCCGCTTTAGTTAGTTTCCAGTTGTCAATGGCCAACTTGTTGCGGTCTTCGTTATTGATGTAAATGCCGTTTATCGTATTATTTTTAATACGCCATTCACGCTTTACTTCTTTCTGTTTTAATCCAGACATGATGCCAAAGGTGGTAGCTATGGTAGCGCTAAGCAAGGCTGTAATGACAAGTGTAATCATTGTACCCGATGACAGAGGCTTAGTGTTATGCGATTGTAGAAGCATGCGTAAGCAACCATAAAAAATGATGCTTAAGCAAGCAAGCGATGACAGCAGGGCTAATGATATATACCATTTTAATATAGGAGCCATTAGCAGAATGTGAGACAAATTGTCACCTTCAGCTTTTTCATAGCAGCAAGCAGCTATAAAAAAGCTAATGCCCATGAGCAGCCCTATGATCATACAGCCAATGATGAAGAGCAATAAAAGCTTAAAGCAAAAGACAATAATGCTGAGTATGGTGCGTCCAAAGCTACGAGCACTATTTTTGAATCCAGCTGACTGCACATATTCTTCAGCTTGTTGGGCACTTCGCATTAGTTCCTCGTTCAGCGTTTGCGGGTTAACGGGTTTACCTTGCATTTGTAAGCGATCTTCAGCCGTTACCGCAGCAGGAATTAAGGCCCAGGCAATTAGGTAAATAATGCCTATGGTTGAAAAACTAAACAAGGCCAATAGCACCATGAGAATGCGCCAAGGCAAAGGATCAGACCCTCCAAAGTAATGGCAAAGTCCTGACATAACACCTCCTAACATTTGGTCTTTGGGGTCACGAAAAAGTTTGCGCCCTTTTTGTTTGTCCTTAGCAGTTTTGTCGTTAGCATTGTTATCGTTATGGTCAGGGGCGGGTGGAGGAGTGCTACCACTTGATGAGTCCTTGCCTGCACGTTCTTGATTGTTTTGTTCAGCATTGGTATCCTCATCCATTTGTTCAGGATTTCCAATGCGTTGAATAATGTCTTGTACATTATCAATTGAAATCGCCTCAAACCCTTGCGCTTTCAGTTCGCTAAAGAGTTCAGCCACACGATGTTCTATGTCGTCAGCAATTTCGTCGCCTCCATCGCGCTTGCTAAAGTACGAGCGCATGTTGTTAAGGTACTGTTCAAGTAATTGGCAAGCATCATCGTCTATAGCATAGAGTGAACCATAAAGGTTGATGGTAATATTCTTTTTCATAGTGATATGTTCAAAATAAAAGTGAGTAAACAGGTTTATTGGTCACATGTAGTTTTTTGATATTCAAGTTGCGGTACCATGTTCTTTAGTAACCCAACGGTTCGAGCCAGTTCGTTCCATGCTCCATCTAACTCGTTCAGAAACATTTGTCCGTTATTTGTTAGTGCATAATACTTTCGTGGTGGCCCTTGTGTTGATTCGCGCCATTCATATGACAGCAAGCCATCTTTTTTAAGTCGCGTGAGCAAAGGGTAGAGCGTACCTTCAACCACAATCAATTCAGCATTTTTTAGTCGCGAAATGATGTCGTTGGCATAACTTGCCTCGCGACTTAGCAGCAATAGCACGCAATATTCAAGCATGCCCTTGCGCATTTGCGATTTGGCATTGTCTACATTCATCGTTCTTTATTTCGTTTTTAAAAGGGTTATTTTATGTTTGCGCTGCAAATGTATGTAAAAACTAAGTACTATGCAAAACAAAGTACTATAAAAAGAGTTGTTTTTAAGGTTATTTTAATATTCAGCCGTTTTAGTCTTGCCATTCATAGGTAAAAGTTCGTATGGATAGTTGTGTTACTTGACGTATAATTCTTTATACTAAATTACAGAACACGCAGTATGTGAATTTCCTAACACATGACAAGTGATGGGTGGCCTATAGTTCTCGTTTTTACCGAGTACTATACTCATGTATCATTGAGTACTATACTCATGTGTCATTGAGTACTATACTCAAGTGCCATTGAGTACTATACTCAAGTGCCATTGAGTACTATACTCCTTTTGCCAAGTACATACATCTGTCTTTTCCTGATTTTGCTTGACACTTTTCGGTGATATAAACTGTAATAATTGACAAGTCTTGACTAAGTGCCCTAAAAGACTTGACAGCTTTGTTGAAGCCACACTAAAATCGTTGACAATCCTTGCAGCCGGACATGCGGAGCCTCGGCTTGTTGTTTGGTAAGGATGAGCACCCCTCGATGGGGTGCTCATCCTTATGTCAGGGTTGCCGGCTTAAGCTATAACGCAGGGTGTAGTCAGTGTTCAAAAAATGAACAAATATGTGATATATGTCATACGTGCTAAGTGCAGATTTACCCGAACTTGCGCTAAGCATTTGATATTTTCAATTTCAAGAGCATGGTAATATAAGACATTCATGTATAAACTAAAGCATAATTGTGTTGCATTATTTATCTTTTTGTCAAAAAGATAAGATGAAAGGGTGCAAAATAAAATCTTTTTGTGTATTTTTGTGGTCGAAAACAAGAAAACGTATGCATAAGAATGCTTTTTGTTACATTCAAAAGTTTACGTTTAAACAATCGAAATATCTAACGACTACTATAATAATTATGAACGCATTAGAAACCGTAGAACGCCTGAAACAGCGTTTCCCCAATGAACCTGAATACATTCAGGCCGTTAGCCAAGTACTTGGAACTATTGAAGAGGAGTACAACCGCCACCCCGAGTTTGAACAAGCTAACCTTATAGATCGTCTTTGCATACCCGATCGCATTATTACCTTCCGTGTAACTTGGGTCGACGATAAGGGACGTGTGCAAGTGAACATGGGTTATCGTGTACAACATAACAATGCCATAGGGCCGTACAAAGGTGGTATCCGTTTTCATGCCAGCGTAACACCCTCTGTGCTTAAGTTCCTTGCCTTTGAACAGACATTTAAAAATGCGCTGACTACATTGCCTATGGGTGGTGCAAAGGGTGGCTCAGACTTTAATCCACACGGAAAGAGTGATGCTGAAGTAATGCGTTTTTGTCAAGCCTTTATGAATGAACTTTACCGTCACATTGGTCCCGATGAGGATGTACCTGCAGGTGACATAGGCGTTGGCGGTCGTGAGGTAGGTTACATGTTTGGACAATACAAAAAGTTGACCCATCAGTTTGTTGGTGTGCTTACAGGCAAAGGCTTACAGTTTGGTGGTTCACTCATTCGTCCTGAAGCAACAGGCTATGGTAACGTTTATTTTCTTGAAAGCATGTTAGCCACACGTGGCATCGACATTAAGGGTAAACGTGTGTTAGTGAGTGGCTCGGGCAATGTAGCACAATACACAGTTGAAAAACTCATTGAGTTGGGTGCTGTGCCTGTTACACTCTCAGACTCTGATGGTTATATTTATGACCCCGATGGCATTGATGCTGACAAGTTGGCTTATGTGATGGAGTTGAAGAACGAAAAGCGCGGCCGCATTAAAGAGTATGCTGAAAAATATGGTGTGAAGTATGTAGCAGGTGCACGTCCTTGGGGCGAAAAGGCCGATATAGCATTACCTTCAGCTACACAGGATGAAATTGAAGAAGCCGATGCACGTTCACTTGTAGCTAATGGCATTATTGCAGTGAGTGAAGGTGCTAATATGCCTTCAACCCCCGAGGCTATTAAAATATTCCAAGAGGCTAAGTTGCTCTATGCTCCAGGCAAGGCTGCTAATGCAGGTGGTGTAGCTGTATCAGGTTTGGAAATGAGCCAAAACTCTGAACGTTTGAGCTGGACTCGTGAGCAGGTTGATGAGCGCTTAAAGATGATTATGAACGATATTCATCAAAATTGTGTGAAGTATGGTACACAGCCTGATGGTTACATTAACTACGTGCGTGGTGCCAACGTTGCAGGCTTCCTTAAGGTGGCTAAGGCTATGATGGCTCAAGGCATTGTGTAAAAGAGTTCTGAACACCTATATTTAATAAACGCAACCTTTGATTTGCACTATTAGCAAATCAAAGGTTGCGTTTTTGCGTTTTATGCTTTAGTAAAGGCATCATTTGCTTTACAATAATTTATGAGTCGGCTAAAAGTAATGTCGGCGGCTAATAAGGGAGCATTACCTAATAACACTAAATGCTTGCGGGCACGTGTCATGGCCACATTTAGTTTACGGTCGATAATGCATCCCGAACGTTTATCAACATACTCATTATTTGTCAAAAATTGTAGTTGATATTTGTGCTTAGCCGTGAAACTATAAATGATAATGTCGCGCTGACTCCCTTGATATCGTTCCACCGTGTCAATGGTAATGTTGTGCAATACAGGTATGTTCAGTTGGTCAATGGCTGCCCGCATGGTAGCAATTTGGTTGCGATAGGGAACAATAATGCCCAAGGTGCTGTATGCGTTAAAATTAGATGCATGCTCATTGTAAGCGTATTTAACCAATTGCGCAGTTAACTTTGCCTCGAGTGAATTAACCTTGTCAGGCTCATCAAGGTCGTCGGGGGGGATGCACGACACAAAGAACACGCGATGATGACGTAAAGCACGTGCTGTCCAGTTAACATTAGGCTTTGACGCATCAACAGGAGGCGTAGGTTTCACTTGGTGGGGGAGTGGCACCTCTTGTAACAGGCCGTCATAGAACGTGTGACTTGGAAAGTAAGAAATGTCGCGATGCATACGACCTTGATGTGTGAGCATATGACATACAGACTCATTAATGGTGCCATCGGTGTGATAGCCATAAAGGTGTAGCAAACGTTCAAAAAGCGACAAACGGCAGTCGGTTAGTCCAATAGCATTGAGCTGAGGGTCATTAACGGCAGACTCATTGCTACTTTGTTGCACCACAGCAGGTAGTTGCTTTTCGTCGCCAATAAGCACAAAGCGCTTAATGGCACACTCACCCTGGTGCATGGCACTCAGCAGAGGCAAAAGTTGAGGTTCAAGAATTTGTGAAGCCTCATCAATAATTGCTAAGTCAAACTGCTTGAGTTTAAAGAGCGATTGTGTCGCGCTAACTGATGTAGTTGTGCCACAAAACACACGATGTGAATGCACAAGGTTTCTCACACTTTGTATGTTGGGTTGTCCCATCTGTTCAATGCGTTCGCTAAGCAGATAGGGTTTATAACGTTCTTCGCAACTAAAGTCGTTGCCTAAACGAATAAAGTCAATATGCTCCTCCACCAGCTTGCTACAAATTTCGTCAACAGCCCGGTTGGTGTATGAAAGCAGCAAAATGTTGCTACCATTATGCATTAATTCTTCGAGGAGTAAGTTCTTCATGCCAAATGAAGTTTTGCCTGTTCCAGGAGGACCTATTATAATATATAGGTCATTAGCTTGCTTAGCATGTAACACCAAGTTGTTAAATTCATCGTTACCATATTCGCCCAGTCGCTTTGCTTGTGTATTGATGGTGGGGCGTTGTTGTCCTAAGAGCAAATCACGCCGCGGCTGTGGTGCTGACAAAAAGGCATGAAGTCCGCGATACAGAGCGTTGTAAGTCGAATCCATGAAGTCATGTTCTATGGCCCACACCTTGCCATTGTAATGCTCAAACACCATGCTGCTCGTTTGAGCATTACGCAAGCGAACGCTTAATTTTTGAGGCTCAATGTGAGTTAATGTGCCACGAAACACAAGTGTAGCAGTAGCATCGGGCATGGAGCCCTGCGTGTAAGGATAAAATAATACAATATCACCTACACGAAAATTTGATAAGTCGGCGTCAGTAGTTGCTTGATAGAAATGAAAGTGCACATCTGCAATCTTATTTTCTTCATTCTCTTCAATTGATATGTGCAGGTTTTCATAAATGTTGCCAGCTTCACGTTTGTCTTCAACTGATGAATTCCATGTTGAAGCAAATCCTGAGTTCTCTTTCGTTCTGTTACCAATGCGCGACAAGGCTTGCTCGTTAGCTACAAACTGTAAAAAGCGGAAATAGTAAGCTCGTTCAAGAGCTGAGGCTTGATGAATGGGAGCAAGCAAGGCTTCAATTTGAGGCTTTTTGTAGTTACGCCATAAGTTGCCATCAGCTTCTGGAAAAATACGTTCAGGTGTGAGCGTTTCAAGTTGTTTCATTCCACCGCGCGTAAACCACTCATCGCCACTTGCTAATAGGTTACGCAACTTAAAAGCCTCAAAAAGCAAATGAGGAGCCGAGGTAGTTAAGTCGAGTCCATTAGGGTAGCGCGAGTAAAGCAAAAAGGCTTGCATTTGGTCGGCATTTAACTGCAAATAGTCATAATGCAAAAGGGCGCGATAGAGCAACATTTGCACATAGTGAGCCTCTTGTTTGCCAGTATACACGTTAGCAGGAGCCCCCCTTTGCCATTTACATTTGCCCGACTTCTGCTCAATAACGGTTCGGTAGCTAAGGTCAAGAAAGTCCATACGCCCTTGTAGCCCCAACGTGTCTGAAAAGAAAGAAGGCTCAAGAATCACCTCGTCTGACCTAAATTCGTTTGAAGTCATCGTTTCATAGTCGTGAGCCATGATGTGCAGAATGTTCTGCTTTTGCAATTGCGCCTGTACATGAAACGAAGCATCAAGTTCGTTACAAGTAGCAATGTTTAGCGCATTTTGCTTAAAAAAATAGCGAATGCTATCAGCATAAGTAGTATGTTGCTTATAGGCCGTTTCGTCGAGCAGTTGACCTGCAAAGTTACCTAAAAGAATGGGAGCGGTTGGTTGGTTCGGACTAATGCGTCGTAGTAAATCCATCCAAGGAGAGCAACCAACACCATCAAAGCATCCAGCCACCGATGTAACGTTAATTAAGTAGTCGGGGGCATAAATGATTAATTCGGGGAGCAAGCTACCATCCTTATCTATGCGAGGACGAATGACATTTAACTTTTCACCCTCCACCATGATGCGTTTCAAGTAGCTGCGGTCACCAGGCACATAAGTGTTACTGGCCATATAATTAATGCGAACCTGTTCATCGTTGTCCTCACGTGTGGCATAAATAAAAGTATCATCCCATCGCAATATAGAACACCGAAGGTAGTTAATAGCCTTGTCCACCCCATCTTTTACCCTTTGTGGCAACACCCGTTGAGATGTGAGCGGAAACAATTTTAGCAAGTTTGCTGGCGTTTGCGTTTCGTAAATGAGCGCTATGAATTGAGTCACAGCCTTAAAGTCTATGCCCCATGCTTTTTGCAGTTCACTATCAGACGTGATGCACAGGTTATGCAAGCGCACACGAGTGTCATTAATGGCAAACGAAAGGCTACGATCATGCGCACGTAACTGATGCAACTTTACCAAATAGTCAATTTTAGCATAAAGTCCACTCAGCTTAATCGTAACATCAATCAATTGTTGGTCAACAGCCACAGTCAGCACTTCGCGCAATATGCCATAGCGTGTGCGCAAAGGTCGTTGCCAATTAATACGTGCAAGTGCATCAAAAAGCTCATCAGCCGTTTCAAGTAAGGACTTTTTAAAATTCATATCCATGTGTGCTCAAGCATTACTGAAAACATTACAAAGAGAGCCCCGTTTTACAAGGTTCCTATAGTAATTGTTCGAGTTCGTCAACAGCCTGTTTAAGTTCGTCATGAAATGTAGTATGGTTACGCAAAAATAAAGCATTACCATGTGACAGGAGAGCATAAAGTTTAGGGTTCATTTCGTCAACGTATGACGAAATGGCATACTCAATATCATCCTTTTGCCAATCCATGTTTGAGTGTGCATAAACCCGCTCTTTTTGGTGAAAAAAGCAATAAGTGGTTTCAATACTATCGTGTGAAATCATTGGTTGTAACCTTTAGGCCGCATTTGTTTTTGTTCAATACTATACACATAACCATGTTGCAGCAGGTAATTTTTAAGTTCCTTGGGGTCGCGATTAAAGGCATAGCAAAGAGCCTCAAGTGAGTCAAACTCTTCGTCGCGTAGTAGCATATTAATGGTCGATACCAAAATAGCAGGGTCGGTAGGTAAAAAATCCATGATATGATTTCGCTAAAGGGGGAAACTATTAAAGTAGTCTATTGAACACCTACATTGCCTCATTGTGCCACATTTGCCAAGCAGCCTCAGCCTGTAGGTGCAACATTTCAAGTCCATTCTTGACCACAGCTCCTTGTTCGGCTCCGCGCTTCATAAACAAGGTGTCAAGCGGATTATAAACCAAGTCGTAGAGCAAGTGGTCAGGAGTCAGCCTATCGTATGGAATAGCAGGGCAAGCCTCAACCTTTGGAAACATGCCAACAGGTGAGCAATTAACAATCACCTTGTATTGGTTCATAACTTCAGCCGTTAAATCGTCATAAGTAAAACGTCCCTCGGCAGGAGTGCGGCTTACGTAGGTAGGCGTTAAGCCCAATTGTTTTAAACCAAACATGACAGCTTTTGAAGCCCCTCCTGTGCCTAACACCAAAGCACGTTTGTGAACATCGCAACGCAACAAGGGACGTATAGACTCCTTAAAGCCAATAACGTCAGAGTTGCATCCATGCAATAGCGTTTGACCATCGGTAGTGTGGCGCACACACACCACGTTTACTGCGCCAATGGCCTCAGCCTCGGGCGATAGGCTGGTTAGGTAAGGCATGACGGCTTGCTTGTGTGGAATGGTAACGTTAAAGCCCACCAAGTGAGGCATTTGTAGCAAGTGCTGTATAGCCTCGTCAACGCTGGCATATTCAAAGTTGCTATAAGTAGCGTCAATGTGTTCACGTTCAAATTTATCGGCAAAGTATCGTGCCGAAAAACTATGACCAAGAGGATAGCCTAAGAGTCCGTATTGTTGCATGATAATGATGAGTGTTGATGTAGGTGTGTGGCGAACATTACTCTTCAGAGAAATCTTTCATGATTTGCCTGTAAGAGGCATAAAGTCTTGTGCGCGAAACAAAGCCCACAAAGGTGCCATCGGGGCGTAACACAGGTAGTGTGCCCGCATCGCAATGTGCAAATTTGTCCATAACAGTTTGCATGTTGTCATCGGTACGCAACACTATTTCGGGTTGTTGCATAAGTTGTGACGCTTTGTACATGCGGTAAAGTTCGCTTCGGAAAATAATTTTTCTAATTTTATTTACGTTGATAACTCCCAACATACCACCTTTCATGTCAATAACGGCAAAGTGGAGCGACTTGCAGGTAGACACAGCTTGTACTATTTGTCCCAAGTACATGTCGGGACGTAGCAAGGGACGCTCTTTGTCAATAATGGCATCGAGCGACATAAGGGTGAGCACAGAGCGGTCTTTGTGGTGGGTAAGTAGTTCCCCCTTGCGTGCCAAACGCATGGCATAGATGCTGTGCTTTTCAAAGGCATTAATGGTGAGGTATGAGGCCACCGACACAATCATGAGCGGTATGAATAGTTGGTAACCACCCGTGAGTTCGGCTATAAGGAACACACCCGTTAAGGGTGCGTGGAACACCCCACTCATTACGCCAGCCATGCCCAATAAGGCATAGTTCGTTTCGGGTACATCAATGTTCCATAGGCCGTATGTATTCCATAAGCGTGAAAAAACAAAGCCTCCGATGCAGCCCAAAAACAAACTTGGTGCAAATGTACCACCGCATCCACCACCACCATTGGTAGCTGTTGTGGCAAACACCTTAAACACGATGATAAGTCCTAAATAAAGGAGCAAGTATTCGGGATGTCCGTAAAAGAGTGAATTGTTAAGCACATGGTTGGCTTCGGCCTCCGATTGGCTATTGAGCAATATTGATATGGTGTTGTAACCTTCACCATAAAGTGGAGGAAAAAAGTAAATGAGCAAGGCTAATACCACACCACCTAAAGCTAACTTTTTGTACATATTGTTTAGCCGGCCAAACACTTGCTCAAACCAGTTCATAACACGTGTAAAGTAAAGCGAAATGAAACCACAACTAATGCCCAACATAACGGCCGTGGGTACGCGGTTTACAACAAACGGGCTATTCATCGTAAAGTTGAACATAGGGCTCATGCCAGTCCAAGCATAAGTGATGCAAGTGGCAGTAAGGCAACTCACCAATAAGGGTAGGAGCGAGGCCATGGTGAGGTCGACCATTAACACTTCAAGCGTAAACATAAGACCTGCAATGGGTGCTTTGAAAATACCTGCAACGGCTCCTGAAGCACCGCAACCTATGAGCAACATCATGGTTTTATGGTCGAGCTGAAATAGCTGTCCTAAACGGCTACCTATGGCCGAACCTGTTAACACAATAGGCGATTCGGCACCAACTGAACCACCAAAGCCAATGGTAAGGGCTGAAGCTACTACACTTGACCAACAGTTGTGTTTTCGAATGTTGCCTTGTTTACGTGACAAGGCATAAAGTATTTTTGTAACACCATGGCCTATGTCGTCGCGCACCACATATTTTATGAAAAGGGCTGTGATGTAGATGCCTATTACGGGGTAAATAAGAAACAACCAGTTGGCTTTTGTTACATCGAATTGCGATGTGAGCATGTGTTCAATTTCATGAATAAGCAACTTTAGCACTTGGGCTGCAACGGCTGAACCTAAACCTACCAAAAAGGCTAATATTAAAATAAATTGCTTTTGGCTCAGATGTTTCGATATCCATATGCCCAATTTGCGTAGATGCTTGTTCTTGCCTTTTACGTTAGTATAGGCACGGCTTGAGTTAGTGGCCATTTCTTCCTCTTCGTATCCTATGGGTACTGCAACCGTTTGTGTGTCAATTTGATTGTCAGCTGACATAATATTCGTTTTAGTGTAATTTTGAATTATACACTTTGCAACTTGTAAAGTATAATGATTTATCGTTGCTAATTTCGTAATTTTTTGTGAAATAGCAAAGCAAAAAGGGCATCTGTTAAGCTCGTTTGAATGAATAAATGTGGTTCATCAGCTATTTGAAGTGATTACGCCCTTGCGTTATAGGTGGTGGGGAGTGTGCTCTTTAATTTGAACATGCCAAGTGCTTAGCACAAAAAAACATGTCTTCGACATATATCTTTAAGCACAAGCTGGCATAGCCCTTTTCATTATGTGCCAAGCGCATAAAGAGTAAACGAGAAACTTCAAATATGACATAATGTCGAAGTATGTTTTGCGTTAAGCACCCGATACATGGTATGAGTTCGAACGCTTGCTAAATCCGAAAATAAAACGCGAGTTCGAGATAAGGATTGCGTTTTGGTCTATAGTTAGCGGAAAACTTGAACCTATATTGTATTACTACACATTTAGAAATGGTCATAAAATTTCTTGCAAACCTGATGTATTTCTAATGTCAATAAGAGGGAAATTTAAATTTCTTTGGAAAATTGAGTCGTAAAACACACAAAAGCATTCCTTGCAACGCCTGTCGCATTTGCAAGGAAAGCTCATCAAAAAAGAATCATAAAAACTTGCGAGGTATGGTGAATTTCCATATCTTTGCGGTATCGTTAACAACTAAGATTTCCAACAGCGGACAAGGCTTTCCTTTTAGGATGGTGCATGAAACAAGACAGTGGGATGCGAGTGGCTGACCATGGAAATCTTTTCTTATTCTATAAATCAATGAAATACTTTTCTAATTATGAAGCTGATGCCGTTGTACGTGAAGATGACAATGGCCAACGTTATATAAAACATATTGAGTACCTTATAGAACGTAAAGCTGGTAAAGATGAAAGAGAAGCATGGGGTATCCCAAGTTTCAGTATGGAGAATTTTCTTGAACCAATCACAAAAGAAGAGTATGACAATTTCGGTATAACATGGGATTGGAATCCGCGTACTGGTAAATATCGGAAATTAGTTAATTTTTAAAGCGTCTGTAGTAATCAACACTTTTCTTTGCTATTTCGATAGCTTCTTTACTTTTCGGATTTAACAATCTCCATTGTTCATAAAATTTATGTCCGAGCCCACCTTCTAATTCTTTTTTTACATTATCTTATTCCACATACTTTCTCCCAAAATTTGCTTTGCAATTTTGGGAGATTCTTTAGCATAAATCATATAAGGCGTGATTATTTGAATCTCTGCTATAAGCCCATTATTTGTTATTAGATTGACTATATTACCAACATAGCCTAATGATGTTTTCTGCTCCTTTAGTCGCACAAAGGATTTATGCTTAATCAAGTCGCTGATTATAAATTCAATATTCTTATTGTCAGCAACTATTGTTGTTCGTACTGTATCTTTCAAATTCTTTGGCGAAAACATAGGAACTTCTTGCCTTTCCAAGAGGACTTTTCTTTTTATAGATTCCTCGCTCTTAAAGTTTATCGGTGTACATTTAGCTCCGTACTTTTGTGCGATTGATTTCGCTGTACTTTGAACTTCTTTGCCAGCTGCATGCGCCATCTTGCATACTTCAGTTATCTCTTTTGTCAGAATGGAGTCCTCATTCCACCCAAGCAAATCACCAACAGCCTTCATATTATCCCTTACAAAGTAAGGCAGCTTTCCGTTATTGCGCGCCAAGTCCAATTTCTTAGCATTGCGCTCGCACCATTTAGAAAACTTCTCGGGAATGTTCCTTACTGCATTGGGTGATTGATAAGCCTTGTATTCATTCTCTGGCAGAGAGTGCAAATGCTTCCATTCTTCGCTATTCCTATCCATGAGGATTGAAGACATAGAACATCGGCAGCGAGGATGCCATCCGCACCACATAAAATCTTTTGGGTAATCACCTGCAAGCTCATCACATATGTCCTCCTCAGGGTGATTGCCCGACAGATGAATACGAATGCCCAGTACAAATGGTTCATCGCTCCAACGTTTGCAATTTTCTCGAAAATAAGTCCCTCTACCATAGCTTGCAGGCCAAGACCATAGATGCGCCACAGCGAAGAATTTTTGTCTTTAAGGCTTTCAATTTCATCAATAACCTTTTGCTCCAAGAATGGATTATCTTTATAAGTCGTAATGAAATGATAAGTCTTAGGCTCTTTGTTCAGCGTGCAAAGCCATTGGTCATCCGTAAATGATGGGTTATAGTCAATAATAGAGAATTTAGTTAGCACCTGTTTTGACTAATAAGCCTAAAATTTCTTGCAAACCTAATGTAATTCTAATGTCAATAAGAGGAAAATTTAAATTTCTTTGGAAAATTGAGGTGTGAAACACACAAAAGCATTCCTTGCAATGCTTATTGTATTTGCAAGGAATGCTCATCAAATAAAAACTTGCGAGGTATGGCGAATTTCTATACCTTTGCAATGAGGATTCCGTAGCTAATGACTACCGATTCCTCGACAGAAGGAGGGGTGGCATTTTGCTATCCCTCTGACTTTATATATAAGGGATATATGTGTTTACCATCCCTTATCCAAACCTCCTCGATTTCAGCACCATTAGTAATTCTGTTATATATTCCTTTCTTCATAAACGCTTCAGTTAAATTAGGCTTATCTATGATAATTCTATCACTTTGCGCAAAACCATCATTTAGCATATTTCTAAACGTGTTCTTTGGATTCAGAGAAACAAACCCCTCATGCTCATACCACTTTCTATCAATATTTAAATCTGGGCATTTACCTTCATATTTAGTTCCGATTAAAGATTTATAATACTTTGAATACTTAAACAATTTTTACATTGAAAATCAATTAGTTATATATTTTCTGAATAGCCCTACTTACATGTAAAAACCTTCAGCGGCAGATAATCATCGCATTTATGAAATCCGATCATTATCTACCGCTGAAGGTCGTTTTTGTATTCTTTTTTTGCAGTAAGGCTATGCTAATTGATTATGCTCCCCTTCGGGGAAAATAACCTGAGGCTTAAAGCTGCGTGCTTCATCGGGCGACATTTGTGCATAAGCCATAATGATAACCTCGTCGCCTACTTGAAATAGGCGTGCAGCAGCTCCATTCAAGCAAATGCACCCTGAACCCCTTGGTCCAGCAATAATGTAGGTTACCACACGCTCACCATTCATGTTGTTAACTACTTGCACTTGTTCACCCGCCAACATGCCACAAGCATCCATTAAGTCCTCATCAATAGTAATGCTGCCCATGTAATGCAAGTTAGCCTCGGTAACGATGGCACAATGAATTTTCGATTTAAGCAGAGTAAGTAACATTATTCAGCTTTGTATTTGATGTTATCAATCAGTCGAACAGGGCGTTTGCCACAATAAACGGTAATGCAACCTACGATGTAAGCCGCATCGTCCCATGAGGCAACAGGCTGTAAGGTAATGCCATTAACAATTTCAAAGTATTCAACTTCAAGTCCGTTAGTAGCATTTAGAGCACCTACCACCAAGTCATGTGTTTCTTTAACAGAGTGTGATTTGGCAAATTCAACACTCGTCTTAAGTGCTTGCGAAATGCAAACAGCTGTACGCTTTTCGCTCTCGCTCAGCAAGGCGTTACGCGAACTGAGAGCCAAACCACTCTCTTCGCGCACAATGGGGCAGGGGCAAATTTCGATAGGTAACTTCAAGTCCTTAACCATAGCCCGTATAACAGCTATTTGCTGAAAATCTTTCTCGCCAAAGTAGGCGCGGTCAGGTTGCACCATATAAAATAGTTTGCTAACGATTTGGCATACACCATTAAAGTGGCCAGGGCGGCGAGGGCCTTCCATTACGGTATCGATGGGAGGATATGAAAAACTACGAGTGTCAGGTTCGGGGTAAACCTCCTCAACACTTGGCGCAAACACATAGGTGGCACCTAATGATTCAAGTAATTGACAGTCGGCATCAAGGGTGCGAGGGTAGTTTTTTAAGTCGTTTTTATCGTTGAACTGTGTGGGGTTGACGAAAACGCTGACAACAGTAATGTCATTTTCGCTTACAGATCGTTTAACCAGTGAAGCATGACCAGCATGCAAAGCACCCATGGTGGGTACTAAACCAATCTTCTTACCTTCGGCACGTACTGCGCTAAGTGCGGCTTCAAGGTCGTTTTTTGTGTTGAAGACTTTCATTGTCGTTGTTTGTAACTTTTTTGTGTAGGTCGTAGCTCTATGACCCATTATGGATTTTCGCAAAAGCCAATAATTGCTTTTTGTTTACAATCCCTATTCGTTTTTGAAAGTGCAAAATAACACATTTATTATCAAATAAGCCCTATTTTGTTGCTCTATTGTGATATATTTAACACATAGTGCGTGAAAACGATAGCGCAATGCGGTGTTTATCAGAAAAAATTGCTAACTTTGCAGCACATGAATAAGTGTATCTATGCAAAAATGACAGTATTGAAAAGGTACTGTGTAAACACAATGTTTGCAATGGGGCGCTTATAATAAAATCAAGACAAGATAAATGAAGTCAAAGAAGAAAGTATTGTTCATTACGCAGGAGATGATTCCTTATGTGCCCGAGAGTGCAATGGCTCTTGATGGGCGTCAATTGCCGCAAGCTTTGCAAGAGAAAGACTGCGAAATACGTACGTTTATGCCACGATGGGGCATTATCAATGAACGTCGTAACCAGTTGCATGAGGTAATTCGTCTTTCGGGTATGAACATCATTATCGACGATACTGATCATCCGCTTATTATTAAGGTGGCCTCTATTCAAGCCGCTCGTATGCAAGTGTACTTTATCGACAATGATGATTACTTCCATAAGCGTGCTATGTTTGCCGATGAGGAGGGTAAAGAGTATGCTGACAATATAGAACGTGCCGTGTTCTATGCACGTGGCGTACTTGAAACTGTGAAAAAGCTGCGTTGGTGTCCTGATGTAATTTATTGCCAAGGGTGGATTTCAGCTGTTGTTCCTTTTTATATAAAAACGGCTTATCGTGAGGAACCGCCTTTTGCACAAGCTAAAGTAATAAGCTCTTTGTATGGCGAAATGCCTAATGCTACGCTTACTGATCGTTTTGCTGAGTGCTTAGAACATCGCAATGCCAATGCCGAAGCCGTAAAGCAAGCAGGGGTCGATTTAACTCAAGCTGATGGGTTGGGCCGATTGGCTGTTGCTTTTAGCGATGGTGTTATTGAAGGTGAAACTGGCGTACATCCCGAATTGCTGGAATATGCCAAGAGCTTGAACATACCAGTGTTGGCTGCTCCTGCTGATGATGAAAAGGCTGCGGCTTACAAAGCTTTCATTGATCAGTTAGTTGGCACCGAAGAAGAGTAATTACTCTATTTGTTCTACGTAATATATTTAGAGTCCATGTTAATTCAGTTTGCTTAAGAAAACGCTGAAGCGCATGGGCTTTATTCTTCTTTTATAGAAATCAAACAATAGTTATGAAGAAGACCGCATTAGCCATTTTGCTTGGGGCATTTGCCTTTGCTGCCTGTGATGATGATACGTCAATGATTGGTAATAACGTTATGCCTGATCAAGACGGGGTAACGGCTGTTGATACTGTTTACAACATAAATAGTCAAACCATGCAGGTTGAAAAAGTGGTGGCCAACACAAATGCTTGTTATTTAGGTAGTATTATTGACCCTGAAACCAATATACAAACCACCTCAGGTTTTTTGGCACAGTTTCATTTGCCCAACGATTTTCGACTTCCCAAGAAAGATTTGTTGGTGGTAGATGAAAGTGGTAAGGTAAAGGCCGACTCTTGCGACATCCGCATCTATCTTGATAGTTTTTATGGCGATTCGTTAACTACCATGAAGTTGCGCGTTGATGAACTTGATTGTGCAAAGGCTTTGGATGAGAACGCCAAGTATTACACCAATCTTAATCCCGACGATTATATAAAGGCGGGTGGTGTAAACAAAACACTTAGCTACACGGTTAAAGATTTAACTCGCCCCGATAATGAAACCAATGGCAAGTCGTATTATCGCCAAATTGTGGTGAAATTGCCTACTTCGTATGGCACCAAGTTGATGCAGGCTTATTATGACAACCCAGCCAACTTTGCCAATTCGTCAACATTCATTCATAATGTGTGTGCTGGCTTTAGCTTTAAAAATGCAGGTGGTAAGGATGTAATGGTAAAGGCTGCCATGATGGGCATGAACGTTTACTTTAGCTATCATAGTAAAACAACTGAAGGCAATGACACAATAGTTGATGGTGCTGAACGCTTTGGTGCTACTGAAGAGGTGCTGCAGACAACTCACACCAATAATACTTATCCTGGGGGGCTAACCACCGACTCTTTGCACAAACTAAGTTATACTTATGTTAAATCGCCTGCAAGTTATTTTACAGAACTAACGTTGCCCATTGACGAAATGATTGATGGCGAAAACTTAGATGGTAAGTTCTATAACGATAGTATCAACATGGCGCAGCTCATTATTCGTCGTAAGGTTGTTGATGGTGAGCAATCGTCTAACACGCTTCCCGTACCAGGTCAGTTGTTGTTGCTTCGCAAGGCTGATGTGCAAACTTTTTTCGAAAAGAACCAAATGCCCGATAGCAAAACTTCGTTCTTGAGTAGTATGACTACTTCAAGTAAAAACTATTACGCTTTTTCAAATGTGGCTCCATTAATTAGTTACATAAAGGCTGAACGCGATTCAATGGTTAACGTGGTGAAGGGCGAGAGTGTGCAAAGCCGACGTGCTAAGTATGCAACGTGGGCTGCGCAGCATCCTGACTGGAACAAGTTGGTGCTTGTGCCTGTTGATGCTGTTTACACGCAAACCACAAGCACTTATGGTACAACCACCTCGGTGCTGCGTAGCGTAAAAAGCCAGTTAGGATTAACCTCTGTGCAGTTAGAGGGTGGTAAAGATCATCCTTTACAAATGCAGGTGATATACAGTAGGTATAAATAAAAAAAGACATAAAATTCGGATTTAGAAAAGAAGTGGCGTGAATAGTGTGTACCCATCTAATTAGACTCAAGGGTACACAAAGACACCAAAATATCTTTTCTAAATCCGAATTTTCATGTTAATAGTCTCCTTTGTGAGCAAATCTGTCATATAATTTAAAAAAACAAAGACTTGAAAGTAATGTTGTTTGCAGCGGGCTTAGGTACTCGCTTACGTCCGCTAACCGACACGATGCCAAAGGCCATGGTGCCTGTGGGTGGACGTCCTCTTATAGATATTGTATTGCAGCACTTGATAAAGCAAGGCGCTACTGAGGTGGTGGTTAATGTGCACCATTTTGCACAACAAATTATTGATTATATTGAGTCGAATGAGTGGCCAATAGCCGTACGTATATCAAATGAAAGTGATATGCTACTCAACACGGGGGGAGGCTTGCGCCAGGCAGCTCACCTCTTTACCAATGATGCCACTCCTATATTAATTCATAACGTTGACATATTAAGTAATGCGCCCATACGTCAGTTTTATGAACAGAATACCACCGCAGATGCTACCTTAATGGTGAGCGAACGCGCAACGCAACGCTACCTGCTCTTCGATGATGATATGCGCCTGCGAGGATGGACAAACCTTGCAACGGGCGAGGTACGCAGTCCTTTTGCTGACATTCAACCCGAAAAATTACATCGCTATGCTTTTTCGGGCATACATATATTCTCTCCGCGGTTATTCAGCTTAATGGCAGAATGGCCTCAAGCATTCCCTATTATGGACTTTTATTTGCAAATATGTGCCAAGGCTGACATAAGAGGATGTTTGCAACACAACTTGCATTTGCTCGATGTGGGAAAGTTGAACACATTGCATGAGGCTGAGCATTTTGTAACAGAGTTAGGGTGGTAGTGTTTATGCCCTTAAATGGGTGCTCAAAATAAATACCATACTCCATTGTATAGAAAAATATGGGTAGAAATAAGTATTCTGAAACAGAGATAAAAGCCATTCGCCGACTATTGGCTATGAAAAATAAGGCGAACCGATTGGGACAAAAACAAATACGCCATGAGTTACGTACGGTGTATGAGTTTAATATATCTGATTTTAATGAGCCAGGACAGGCTTTTGGTCCTAATGAATTAGATGAGGCTTTGCATCGTAGAGCCATCGTGATATTAGATGATGCAACCATTGAGAGCATGAAGGCTAAACGAGCACGCGATCGTGAACGTGATGCTGCTCAACAAACTGTTGCAAGTGAGCCTGCGCAAGGTTCCGATTGGCAAGAGGCTATGCGGCAGTGGAAAGAGTGGGAGGATAGTCAGTCATAACTTCTGTTGTGTGGGGGTGTTCTGCTTCACATCTATTTTCACCCTTAAGTAATGGTAAAAGAATAAGTTGAGCAATTTTTGCATGTATTTTTAGGCGTTTTTGAAACCAGAGCGAAGGAGCATAGCGGGCTGTGTAACTGAGTGAAGGTTTCAAAAACGCCTTAAAATACATGCTCGTTTAATATCTACTTAAATTTTCTCTAAAGAAAGCCCTTGATTGAGTAAAGACGGTCTTCAGTCTTTGCTAAATCAGTACATCTACTTACTGCAATTGTACTCTAAGAACAATGCAGATACTTAACTTTGTCATAGGTGTGATGCTAAAGAACGAAGTATATTAGTACTCTAATTCGTCCAACGAATGGTTGGACGATAGAGAGTACTATACTCATTGCCACTTGCAATTAGTACTACTTATCGTCCAACCAATTGGTTGGACGATAAGTAGTACTAATATGCATAAGTGTTGAGCATGTGCTCAACACCTTTAGAGTACGTAATACCTACTTAACTTAACGCGTTGGCGGAATTAGTAAACAAGTTGACAAGTTAATGGGTTAACAGGTAAGTTTGCCAAGCTTTTTAAGTTTCTTGTCATTCTGGCTTTAACATAATAAGTGGTGTAAAGCATACTTACTTGTTAACCTGTTAACCTGTCAACTTGTTAACCTGTTAACCTGTCAACTTGTTAACCTGTTAACCTGAAATTCCGCCAACGGGTTAACTTAATAATTAGCCAAGTTATTATTTTACCATTACTTAATGGCAAAATAATAGTAGTAAGTAAAGAAAAATAAGGGACATTATAGAAAATGACTATGTTTTCGGTATCTATTGCCTATGAATAGCGCATTTATCATTATTTATCTACAATACAAGTCCTTTTAATTTGTACAAGTCGTTGAGAAATGGGATTTATACAAAAAAATATGATTCATGTTGAGCACAAATCAATTGTGGCGTAATATTTTTCGATAGAAACTAAAATTTAGGTGTTGGCTGGAATAGAATTAGTGTCTACTTTACTCTGACGATGTGCCGTGTTGAAAAAACGAGTGTAAGTGTTCTATTATTTATTCCGCTAAGTAGGTGTTTAAAATGACTTTTACATTGAAAGTGCATTATCGATATGCAGATGTTTCTTCATTCGAATGTTTCTGTTCCCCAGTAACGGGGAAACAGAAGGGGGTTATAGCGGGCTATGTGATTGAGAATAAAGGAAGCATCTGCGCCCGATAATGTGCTTTCAATGTGAAAATAATATCTATCGACTTAGTAAGTTATTACTTTGCGATTTTTTTTTCAACCTTTCATTTTGCATTGCGCTCGTCTTACACTAACTTTGCACCTTGTATGAACGATGACAATTATTTATATTCACAGCCTGTGCTTGATTTTATTACCATCAGCACAGAGTTTTGCAAATATTTAGAACAAGGCGAAGGTAAAGACATTTATGACTTTACACACGTCATGCGTGGACTACTGCCCATGCTTTACTTAAAAGCGACCCTATTGGGCAATGTGCCTGAAGTAGCAGGATGGAACGAAGAAAAATTGACTGAAGAAGACTATAACTTCGTACGTTCGACTGTGGCACGCATTATGGGTGAAAAAGATGATTTCTTGGATGTGTTTGTTGAAGATTTTAAATATTCAGAACATCCTGTGCTTTGCACCATAAGCGAAAATTTGGCCGATGTTTATCAACAGCTGCGCGAATTGGTGGAGACCTTTCGCGATGGATATGAAGAGTCAATGCAAGTAGCACTATACAACACCATGGATGAGTTCAAACTACAGTGGGGGCAAAAATTACTGAATGCCTTACGAGCCATACACGACGCAAGCATAAACATGTAAAACTAAGACTTAACTTTCTCACATGCGGCAATTATTCATAAAAACCGACAAAACCTTTATACCCTCCCTACCTCGCTTTGCCTTTAATGGCAAAATCTACGTTATACAAAGTGAGAGTGAGGCTTTACGTGCGGTTGAGGTGTTACGCCGTTCACCTATATTAGGCATTGATACTGAAACACGACCATCGTTTAGAAAAGGCGAAACTCACAAGGTGGCATTATTGCAAGTGGCAAACGAACAGATTTGCTTTTTGTTTCGCATGAATGAAATTGGCTTTTTACCATGTATGGCTCAATTGCTGGCCGACCCTCAAGTGCTGAAGGTAGGGCTCTCATTAAAGGACGATTTTCTTATGTTACGCCGACGCGATAGCTCATTTAAGCCTGCGGGTTATATTGATTTGCAAACTTACGCAAAAAATATGGGCATCGAAGACATGAGCTTGCAAAAACTTTATGCCAATGTCTTTCATAAGCGTATCTCAAAAAATGCGCAACTAACTAACTGGGAAGCTGATGTTCTGACTGAAGCACAAAAGGTGTATGCTGCCACTGATGCTTATACCTGCATTCAACTTTACAAGGAACTGAATGCACTGAATGAAAGTAAAAATTATGAACTCATAGGGGCTACGCCTCACACATGTGACTGATTGAACATTATGAAGAAACAAAAACAATATACTAAGGTGGATGCTATAAATACGATAGATGCGGTTAACGACCGCTATGATAGTAGCATTACTACCCTATTTCTGCGTCGTGGCAAAAGTGAAAGTTTAAAGCGTTTTCATCCTTGGGTATTTTCGGGAGCTATTGCTGGAGCTAATGGAAAATTAAACGAGGGCGACTTGGTACGCGTGGTATCGAATGAGGGCGAGCTAATGGGCTATGGACATTATCAAGTGGGGTCAATTGCTGTGCGCATGCTCACCTTTGATGAGGAAGCCATTGATGCCTCTTTTTGGAGAGCAAGACTCTCTGAGGCATTTCGCCTACGCAAAGCTTTACAATTAACAGGTCGTGCTGACAACAACATTTACCGTTTAGTACATGGCGAGGGTGACCGTTTGCCTGGTTTGGTCATAGATGTGTATGGTAAAACGGCTGTAATGCAAGCTCACTCTGTGGGTATGCACGTATGCCGAAATGATATAGCCGATGCACTCATTGCTGCATCGGATGGCTTAATTGAAAATGTTTACTATAAGTCAGAGACCACACTTCCATTTAAGGCTGACTTGCACCAAGAGAATGGTTTCCTACGCGGACATGATGAAGGCAACATTGCTACCGAAAATGGTTTGAAATTCCATATTGACTGGTTACGTGGACAGAAAACAGGTTTCTTTGTCGACCAGCGTGAAAATCGTGCTCTACTTGAACATTATGCCAAAGGTCGTAATGTGCTTAACATGTTTTGCTACACAGGCGGTTTTAGTGTTTATGCCATGCGTGGCCAAGCTAACTTAGTACACTCGGTTGACTCGTCAGCCAAGGCCATTGAACTCACTCGTGCTAATGCTGAGTTGAATTTCCCTGGCGATAACCGACATGAAGCCTTTGCCGAGGATGCTTTTAAATTTTTAGAGAAAGCTGGTGACAATTATGACTTAATTGTGCTTGACCCACCTGCTTTTGCAAAACACAAAGATGCACTACCAAGAGCTTTGAAGGGTTATACGCGATTAAATGCCATTGCCTTTCGTAAGATTAAGCCAGGAGGCATTATTTTTACCTTTAGTTGTTCGCAAGCTGTCAACAAAGATCAATTCCGCTTAGCTGTATTTACCGCAGCTGCACAAAGCGGTCGTCATGTTCGTATTTTACACCAATTGCATCAACCTGCTGACCACCCCATTAATATATATCATCCTGAAGGAGAATATCTAAAGGGCTTGGTAGTTGAAGTTGAATAAAAAAAGAAACCATTTCTTACATAGCAACGCTACGTAAGAAATGGTTTCAAACTTTATATCAAACTCTATTTCGAATAGAGCTAAATAGCAGTTTACTACATCATAACCTGATTAAGGGAATAATTGCCCATTATTTTTGATCGGTCAACATGACCTCGTATACCAGGTATAGAACCTGTGGATGTATACTGCCACATAATGTAATCTTTGCCATCATTTAAAGTTGGCGAATCACTACGATAACGTGCTATCATAAAATGATAGTCAGTAAACTCGCCTTGTAAGTAACGATTATAAAAGTTGTGATAGGTATAGAGCAAAGGCTTTTTACCATAATACTCTGTTACCTTTTCTATGAACGAGCGTAAATCGGCAATGAAGGTTTCCTCACTTACTGAGCCACGATGCTCAATATCAATAATGGGTACAAGGTCTTGGTTGTCAGATTTTACTACCGACGTCATGTTGTCGAATTGTTTTTTCCAATCAACATTGGGACGATAGAAATGATAACTCCCTACGCTTAGCCCTACACGACGCGCTCCCTCAAGGTTACGCTGATAGGTATCGTCAACAAGCGAAGCCCCCTCTGTAGCTTTTAAGTAAACGTATGATATGGGTGTTCCACCTACCACAGCATCCCAATCAATGTTGCCTTGATAATGTGAAACGTCAATGCCCTCTTTATACTTGGAGTTGATACGTGCGTTTGAAGTACGAATAAAAACTGCAGCTGCATGCATCATTCTTTTTTCGCCAACAGACTTTGATGCCATTGCATCAGGCTCGGTTGCAGCATATGCAGCCATTCCTCGCCCTTGATCTTTATCCTTCTTTCGCGCAACTGCAGTAGAGGGCGCTATAGCCAACATAAATAGGGCTAAAGCGTAACTACTTATTTTATGAATACGATTATGCAAATTCCATTTTATCTCCATGCTTGCAAAAATATAAAATTCATACGTTTTGTGCAAGCATTTTGGCGTAAAGTTGAATTACTTTTACGAAATATTACTTTTTAAGTAGGTATTCAAAAATATTTTTACTGTGAATGTACATTATCGGGATACAGTTGTTCCTTCATTCCAGAGTTTCTGCTCCTAACACACGGAGTAGCCAAAGAGATTTATAGCAAGCAATGTGACCGGGAATGAAGGTAACACCTGCGCCCAACAATGTGCTTTCAATGTAAAAATAACACCTTTCGATTATATCGAAATAAATTTGGACACCTATTTAAAATTCATAATGGGAGTAATTCCCTAAATCTTAATTCGTGTTGGCGTTTTTCGCTATCACTAAAGTTTTGCTCGTTCATCCATTGATTGAAAGCTCGTAGGGCTAATGTATGCATCTGTGCCTTTCCTGCGTTTAATCCACTCAGAAAGGGGCGATTAGGAAGGTGCGTCCTATTAAAATTTCCGTCTGCCATATGTTTTTATTTTTACATTTTGTGTGCAAATTTACTGACAAACAAAATGCAAGAAAACTTTTTTGAAAAAAACTTTTGCTCTTAACGGGGTTTGCATTAACTTTGCTTCGCCAAGTCAGGCTACGGCTCAGCAATAGAAAACAAAAGTCTTATTGACTTCTGTTTTTATTGCATTCGCCTTGCACTGATATTGCTTCGCCAAGTCAGGCTACGGCTCAGCAATAGAAAACAAAAGTCTTATTGACTTCTGTTTTTATTGCATTCGCCTTGCACTGATATTGCTTCGCCAAGTTAGGCTACGGCTCAGCAAGGCTTAAAAATGATATACAACAAACTCTATTTAAACATATTCTATCACTATGACTATTGAAACTTGCGACTTTAAGGGCAAGAAAGTGATTGTCCGCGTTGACTTCAATGTACCCCTTGACGAGAATGGTAACATTACTGATGATACTCGTATCCGTGGTGCGTTACCTACACTTAAGAAGGTATTGGCTGATGGTGGTTCACTCATCATTATGAGCCACATGGGCAAGCCCAAAGGTAAGGTCAACCCTAAATTATCTCTCGGACAGATTGTTGACGCTGTTAGCGAGAAACTCGACGTAAAGGTTCAATTCGCTCCTGACTGCGCAAAGGCTCAAGAGGCTGCTGCAGCTCTTAAATCAGGCGATGTTCTCTTGCTTGAGAACCTTCGTTTCTATCCTGAAGAGGAAGGCAAACCTGTTGGCATTGACAAGGAAGACCCTAAGTACGACGAAGCAAAGAAGGCTATGAAAGAAAGCCAAAAAGAATTTGCTAAGACTTTGGCTTCATACGCTGACATCTACATTAACGATGCTTTTGGTACAGCTCACCGCAAGCACGCTTCAACAGCTGTCATCGCAGATTACTTTGACACTGACCACAAGATGCTCGGCTACTTGATGGAGAAGGAAGTTCAAGCTGTTAAGAACGTTCTCGACAACATTAAGCGTCCGTTCACAGCCATCATGGGTGGTTCAAAAGTTTCTACTAAGATCGGTATTATTGAGAACTTGCTCGGCAAGGTTGACAACTTGATTCTCTGCGGTGGTATGACTTATACCTTTGCTAAGGCTCAAGGTGGTAAGATTGGTAAGTCAATTTGCGAAGACGATAAACTCGATGTTGCTCTTGACGTAATTAAGAAGGCTAAGGAAAATGGTGTAAACCTTGTACTTGGTACTGACTGCATCGCAGGTGATGACTTCAAGAACGACTGCAACACACAAGTTTGCCAAGCCAACGACATTCCCGAAGGTTGGGAAGGTATGGATGCAGGTCCTGAAACTCGCAAAGCTTTTGCTGCTGCCATTGAAAATGCAAAGACCATTCTGTGGAACGGCCCTGCTGGTGTATTTGAATTTGACAACTTTGCAGGTGGCTCAAAAGCCATTGCCGAAGCTATTGCTAAGGCTACTGCAAATGGTGCATTCTCACTCATTGGTGGTGGTGACTCTGTAGCTTGCATCAACAAGTTTGGTATGGCTGACAAGGTTTCTTACATCTCAACTGGTGGTGGTGCTTTGTTGGAGGCCATTGAAGGCAAAACGCTTCCTGGCGTAGCTGCTATCGAAGGCTAATAACACCCATTTTTCAACCAATAGCGTAGGAGTGCTCATACTTATTATATAGTATAGGTAAGTACCCCTGCTCAACAAACGATAGGAGTTTAGAGGTTTAAAGGTGAATGTATGCATTCCCACTAAACTTCTAAACTCCTTTTCTTTAATAGAACTCAATGAGGAATCACTATTTCCTATATATTATGTTCGTTGGCATGACATTCATGTTGTTTTCATGCAACAACCCCAAGTCATCGTCAACAAGCACTAACTATGGTGTGGGCACATATGATAGCACCGCCTTGCATGTAGCTCTTGTGCCCAATCATGACTGCTTGCCCATTTATTATGCTAAGCGAATGGGCATTTATGACTCCTTAGGGCTTAAGTTACAAATTTACACTTATGGCTCACAAATGGATTGCGACACAATGCTCATGAGCCGTTATGCCGATGGTGGATGGGCTGATAAAATCAGAATAGCTCATTATGGCAAACGCATGGCTAACCTTGAGGTAATGTGGACAGGCAACCAGCATTGGCAACTCTTTAGTTGTGGTGCGTTGCGCATTAACCATATAAAGGCCTTAAGCGGACGCACCATTGCTATTGCACGCACATCAGCCGAAAATGTTTGGTTAGACCAAATACTAAAGATGGGAAAACTGAGTGCCGATGACGTCTATCGTCCACAAATTAATAATCTGAAACTTCGTGCCCAAATGCTTACGGGTAACCAAATAGATGCCGCCGTGCTTACATGGCCATACTCATCGTATGCCTTATCTGAAGGACATAAATGCGTTACATCACAACGTTTTTCAGATAGCAATGGATGTTTTGTAATAAACAAAAAACACCTTACTTCAGGTTTACGTAAGTCACAATTGCTTTTACTTGAAAAGGGTCGCAAAATGGCCATTGATTCTTTGCGAGCAAAGGGGCCACATGCTTATAGCATTATATTGCAAAAGGACTATGGGCTGCCCAAACAAGTAGCTGACACCATTCATTTTTAATTTACCCTTTTGTATGTCATTACCCGTTGGCGGAATTTCAGGTTAAAGGGTTAACAAGTTGACAGGTTAACAAGTAAGTATGCTTTACACCACTTATTATGT
>ERZ507072.297-NODE-297-length-37241-cov-5.543995_pt1 | contig 37241 bp, 39 predicted proteins | sample MGYA00512864_ERZ507072 | MGnify/ENA metagenome assembly ERZ507072 | reverse complement strand
ACGAGAAGAAAAGGAACCTGCTGTTTCCCATCCTCGTGCATTTCGCAAACAACCTTATTACTATGCTGCAGGGCTTTGCACCATCCGAAGTGAATGAACTGATCAGCATTTTTATTCTGATCATAATCGCTCCGGCAGGGTATATCGTCTACCGCTCACTCCAACAGGACAAAAGAGCAGATAGTATGTAAGGGGTTTATACAATGTATAAAGCATACAGCGGCACAGAGCAAACTCTCTGTGCCGCTGCAGCTTGTCGAAAAACTCCAGCCCAGCTTGGCTTTTGCGTTTATATGATAAAATGGTTCTGGGTGATGAAAGATGCTGGAACGCGGAAAAATGGATCGTGGTGTCATAGAGATTGTCGATACAGAGAGTTTGGTTCCCAAGGGCCCAGTGTGGACCCTGTTGTGCTGTTCAAAATGGTGTTGATTCAGCATCTGTACGGCGTGCCGTCCTTGCGGAGAACAGCGGATGAGATCAGCACAAATATCTGCTGCCGTTGGTTTTTGGGATATACGCTTCAAGAGGAAACGTCGCATTTTTCCACGGTGAGTTATAATTTCCGTCATCGGTTTACCGCAGAAACCGTGGACCAGGTCTTTGCGTGGATACTGGAAGAGGTGGCGGAAGCGGGATATCTGTCCTCCAAGGCGGTTTTCATAGACGGGACCCACATCAAGACCAACGCCAACACGAAAAAGCGAGTAAAGGCCGCGATCCCAGCGGCCTCGAAGCACTACGCGAAGGAACTGATGGAGGAAGTCAACGCAGACCGGGAAGCCCGAGGGAAGAAACCTTTTGAAGACGACGATGAGCCTCCAAAGCCACCGAAAAAATGGCAGCGATGAAGTTCTTCGCTACATCTATGAATATGGATACACAGCCGAGCATAGATTCGTTGGACAGTCTTAAAAAACACCCCAGAACAAAAAGTCCTGAGGTGTAATGTACTTTTCTGAAACGTTCTGGATTGTGATAATTCTTTTGCAAAAAAGAATTTATTATCTCTTTGAGAACCAGAATTAACGTTTTGATATCCTGAAAACCCATAAATTGGGAATTTGTGTCGGGTAGTGTTGCATATCCGTTATGTGCGTAACGCTGCCAACAGATTTCCATGACTGCCTTGTATTTTACTTTTGAACTAACTCAATCAACTATAATAAATTTAATATATCCTGTTCACTCCAATATTCATTAGGATAAATTGACAAATCTTCTTTGTGCTTACGAATAATTCTTTGAGGAGTATCTGTATTATCATACACATGCATAATATCACATATATCAAGCAGCTTCTTAATATTATTGATTGACTTATAATATCTATCTATCACCTTTGATTTTTCTACGTCATGTCCTCCGGCAGCTACCCTTGATTTTATTCTTACTATATTAATCTGAGGATCTATTGTAAGAACAAATACGCACTTAATAAAGTATCCTTCTTTTTTAGCTTTTCTTAGTATTCCCAGCTTATATTCTGACGACAATACTGTCTCAAATGTAAAATCCTCTTTCTTCTCAATAGAATCATATCGCATTTTATCAGCCATAATTGCAGCTTCCATATTATCCATTCCAGTAGATGCAACTATATCATCAGCATTAGTGTATTTACCAACTTTTTCGAAAAAAGTTGTTATCGTACTCTTTCCTGATCCATTAGGACCTGCTAAGACAAGTACCATTGGCTTTCTATTCTGCATATTTTCTATCTCCATTTGCATATTCGATATATGCAGCCTTCTTTTCTTTGTCATAACCCGCTATCGGTTTTTTACAAATTTTAGCCTTGTTTATCGCTGCCTTAACTGCTTCAACTGCCCTTCTATCCATCTCTCCATCAGATACACTAATCATATCTTTCTCTTCATCTCGTGATATGACTTTTATTACTTTTCCGTTTTTTGTGCTCACTGTTGTCATTAAAACATCCCTTTCTAAAATAGATATATCATAAAATATTATATGGTTAAAACAACAATAATCTTCTTTATTTATTCTACCACAGTTCTAACAAAAAAACACCACAGAACAAAAAGTCCTGAGGTGTAATGTACTTTTCCGAAAAAAGATTTCCTATCTTCTCCCACATAAAGAAAGCCCCGAAAATACTGGATTTTCGGGGCTTGTTGCTCTTTTTTGATATTTGGTCTGATTATCTCTTAGAGAACTGAGGTGCTCTACGAGCGGCTTTGAGGCCGTATTCACCTGACCTTGATCCAAAAAGACCAGTATTCATGCGGTTTTTCGGGCTTTCCTCTCTCAGTAAACCCATAGGTAAACCCACGAAATCGCGAAATTTTTGGTGCAGTTTAACGCAGCCCGAATGCAGCATTCACAACGCTGCTTAATTCCTCAGGTTTATTATACTTGACTTTCGCATAGATGTCCATAGTCGTTTTGCTGTTCTCGTGACCTGCCAGATACTGCACCGTCTTAGGATCAACGCCTTTGTAAATCAGATTGGTGATGTAGGTGTGCCGCAGCATGTGCGGAGTCACCTTGAAGTCCATCGTATACACCAGCTTGGGATTGTTCGGCTGATGCTCACCAAGCCTTGGCTTTATTCTATGCTTGATGGACTGTCCATTTACATAAGTGTAATAACAGCGTTCTGCGGTAGAACGGACTGTTATGTACTTCCAGACCCTCACAAACTGTGTCTCCGTCAAAACAGTTCCCTTTGAATTGGAGATCACATATTCCGATTCTGATTTTTCCCTTTCTTCCTTGAGACAGGCTACCAGGCATTTTGGAATCGGAACATCTCGTTTTGCTGCCGGTGTCTTCAATAGCGTGTTGACTACCGGCTCACCGCCTTCCACATGCCATGCACGCCTTACCGAAATGTACGGCGTTTTTTCATCCAGGAATACGCAGTCCCATTTTAATCCAAGGATCTCTTCTCTACGCAATCCCGCGTACAAACCGATCATCACGAAGACATACGGTGGAAGCTCACGAATGCTATCCAGCAAAATGGCAGTCTGTTCATCCGTCAAAGCCTCGCGCCGTTTCGCTGGCTTTCCGCCCCTTGCGCAAATTGTTTTGGATGGATTCTCTTTAATCACCTTGCTCTCTTCTGCTGAATTAAAAATGTTCTTAATCAGCATATTGAGCTGACCATACATTCCGGAAGAACCTTTTGATAACGGAACCATCAGCAGCCGCAGGTCATCTGTGGTCACCTCGTCCATATACATCTGTCCAATCGGACCCACGATGTACCGATTCACCATCCGTGCGTATCCTTCCAACGTATTAGTTCTTACCGTTCCAGACCGCATCAGCAACCATTTTTCACAGTACTCCTCCACGGTCGGATTCTCTCTGTGGAAAACCACTTCCGCGATTTTCTTCTGGGCATCTTCCACCCGGTCATATAATTCTTCGCGTGTCAGCCCATAAATCGCCACTCTCTTCCCGTCTGCATCTGTAATCCGGGTACGGTAATACTGTACCCCTTTCATCATCACTGTTCCGTATTCCGGAAGTTCAGCAGGACGCTTTTTCCCTTTAGCCATGTGTTTTCCTCCTATCTATCTTCATACATTGCGTGTTGTCACTTTTATTATCATGGCGTACACCACTTCCTTCAAGGATGTCGAATGTATGTAAAAAGGGCAGGGATTTTTGACCATCCCTGCCCTAAGTTCTTTCTGATTTACTCTTAATCCCACGATGCAAAAGCATCTTCCAGCACTCCTGCGAGCTGCTCTGGGCGATTGTATTTCACCTTGGCGTAAATATCCATGGTGATCTTGCTGCTTTCATGACCGGCAAGATACTGAACTGTTTTCGGATCAACCGAAGCATGAATCAGATTCGTAATATAGGTGTGCCGCAGCTGATGCGGAGTCACCTCAAAGTCCAGACTGTAAACCACATTTCCATTGTGTGCTGCCTTTTGCCCCAGAACCGGCTTCACCGTATGCTTTACCCTCTTGCCATCTTCATAGCGATAATAGCAGCGTTCCTTGGTGGTACGGGTTACGATATACTGCCATAATCTCTTGAACTGCGTATAGGACAACGGGTCTCCATCCCGGTTTGCAACCACAAAATCCGATGTCGATGTCTTCTTCGCCTCTTTCAGACATTCCAGAAGATTGTCCGGCAGAGGGACATTCCGATGCGCTGCCTTTGTTTTCAGCTCTGTCAGAATCACCGGACGATTATGCTCCGTATGCCAGGCTCTCCGAACGGTAAGGTACGGAGCCTCGCAATCAAGATACACCGAATCCCATTGAAGTCCGAGGATTTCTTCTCTCCGCAATCCTGCGTACAGCCCCAGCATCACGAACACATACGGCGGTAAGCCGTAAATGGCATCCAGCAGCTTATCCACCTGCTCATCCGTAAGCGGGAGGCGGTCCTTCTGGGGAATCCCGCCCACATTCTTCTTCAGATAGATGGTCGGATTCTCATCAATGATCTTACTCTCCATTGCTGCCGTGAAAATACACTTATATAGAACATTCACTGATTTGTACACGGATGCCGACTTTTTCGATGCCGCCAACAGTGCCAGGCGAATGTCATCTGCTGTTACATCTCCCATATGCATATCGCCCAATGGCTTGATGATGTAGTTCTTCACTTTCGATGTATAGTCAATCAGCGTTGTCATCCTGATCTGTGCCGACTGCATCAGCAGCCATTTCTCGCAATACTCCTCCACTGTAGGTGTACTGCGGCAATACGTCTTGTTCTCAATCTGCTGGATCGCTTCCTGTTCCTTCTGGTACAGTTCCTCTCTCGTTCTTGCATATAAGGAAACCCGCCGTCCCTGCTGATCTGTTACACGGGTTCGATAATATTGCGTTCCCTTCATACTCACCGTACCATAATCGGGAAGCATCATTCTTCTTGCCGCCATATCATTACCTCCAATCCTGTTGATGCTTTCATTATTGCGGATTCATCGTCCATACTCAACGATGTCGATTTTCACCGCCGAAAGCTTCGAGGTTTGCGATATGTCGCAGCACGTTCCATCGGTTTTGCACGGTGCGTACATTTTGCAATGTACTCCTGAATCCCCACTTCCGTGAAATAAACGCAGCCGTTTTCCACATACTGAACATAGGAGATCAAACCGTCTGTTCTTGCAGCATCCAGTGTTTTTACGCTGATTCCCAGTATACTGGCTGCTTCTTTCCTTGTAATCAGTTTATCCATCGCCTTCTTCGCCATCCTTTCGGCATTTGCCCTGTCTTTTTTTCTCTGCTTGTTCCGGAATGTAATATCCAAGTTGAATCCTTACAGCTTCATCAATCCCACGCATCTGCCCCTTACTTACCCGCCCAAGATAGCGAATCACGCATATCTTGTCACAGGTGTCGAGCTGTTCTGCCAATACCATAGACGGTTTTGCCAGTCCCTTTGCTTTACGGAGAAAGAAATGCGTTGGCTGTTTTCGCTTCTTCTCAATTTTCGATGTCAGCGGAGCAATCGTGATCGTCGGCGCATAATAATTGCCGACATCATTCTGAAGAACCACAACAGGACGAACACCGCCCTGCTTTGATCCGACCGGAACACCGAGATTGGCGAGATATAAATCACCTCGCCGATAAACCCAGTTTTCTTTCATATGCTGTTGTCTCCAATCTCCATACACTGATATGGATAAAGCCTGCCAGGTATCATGCTGATACAGCACCCGGCAGCGCTTTCTGAAAATATGGTTTCTCTGTACTTTTTCTTATCACCCCAGAGATGTAGGATTTCTCACAGGCGGCAGTGTGCTTCACTGCTCCATTGGAATTTAACCATCCCGCCTTCCTTATGGCCGGACCGCGAATTACGGAAGTATCATTGTCCCTGTCCGGCTTTAACACCGCCGCCGGTTGCAATCCGGCATTTGCTTCTGCGAAACCGCTATCGCCCCGATGGGCTTCATGGCGTGCAGTCGAAGGCTCGACCAAACAGGAATGTACCTGAAGAATGAGTATTCAGTTTTCAAGGGACATCCGGACTTTCGTCCTTACAAAGTAAGTTTAACAAGAATCCTCCGGTTTCGCGTTGGCCTCGTAGGCGCACTTTGGTTGTCCTTGCAGGACTACATACGGTTCGTTTTGACTTTTTCAGTGTTCTATACAGCCGGATTGAGGCAAAGAAATACCCCGTTGGTTTCCCAACGAGGCATCAAAGACGATTCTATTCTGTTTTCTATAAACTGGTACCCGTTTATCTCCTGGTGACCATTTGAGTCACGGCCAATGTATCAAAAAAGCAACGCTCATCTCAGCAAATCAGACAAGCTGTATTCTCCTTTGGGGATATTTGCTGTTCTGCGATACTCTTTTATGGCTTTCACCAAGAGCTGAGGATTACTGAAATACTGCTTCACAAAATCATACGACTTCACATCATGCATCCGAAGATTTATTTTACAAAATTCGCTTGGTTTTTTTCCAGAACGCTTAAACTGATCATATGCTCCTTCCGCATGAATAATCAGCATTTCAATTTCTGGAGCAGTAATGACATTTACCACGTCAATTTTCTGCTCATATGCTTTACTCAATCGAAATTCCTCTCTGCGAGAATCCAAAATCCGTATCACAGAAATCTGCTCATCGAATCCTTTCCGTAAGTATCGCTCCTCGAATCGTTTAGCACTTCTGCAACGGATGACACGTTCTTCCAACATTTCTTCTCTGTTGAAAATCAGAAGATCATTATCAACCAGTATGTCGATAATAGCTTCTTCGGCAGAGCCTTCACATATACACGCCTTGTATTTTGCTAATTCCATTCTGCCGCCTCCTTAATTGATTGAAGCAGCCAGGCTTTTCTTCAAGCGCATATACGCTTCATATGCTGGCGTTGTTCCCTCAAGGAAGCCGCTCTGGTAAGCATCACTCTTTTTAATATCATTACGTTTCAATATATAGCTCAGATTTTCTGCTGTAATGCCATTACGGTTTCTAACGATACAAATTCCGTCATTTCGGTCATATTCGTCCAGCAGTTCCGGATAATGCGTAGTGAAAATAAGCGTTCCGCCATTTTTGTTCAGTCGGCTGTCCATAAAGAAGCGCACTAAGGTCGTTACAATTTCCTTGTTGAAATGATTCTCTATTTCATCTACCAGAAGATAACCACCTGAATGAAGAACTTCCTTTACCATCGAGAATGTAATAATACCCTTAATCGTACCAGAGGACAGATACTGCTCAAGGTCTGCCGCATTATTCAGGATAATCTCTTCTTCATCCTTAAACTTCAAGTGGATAAATGTTTTTCCCTCTGTCTGCTCAAAACACAATTTCTCAATGGTCGGATCGAGAAATGCAATTACCTCCAATGGAATATCTTCGGTAAATGGAAGCACATTCACATTCGTATAGGAAAGCAGGCTGAATATTTCCACTGTATCATTCGCTTTTTTATTATGTGCAATGACAAAGCTGACATCATCAGAAAGGTATGCTTCATCGCTATTGCGCTGCTCTACAGGCTTCATTCCTGTAAAATCTGTCAGATACTTTTTCGACTTAACGGTTGCAATCGGTTTTTCCCAAAGGCTTTCAGACAGAATCGAATACACATATTCCCCTGTTTTCGACTTCTTTGCCGCAATTACAGTTTCCAAGCAGCAGACGTAGCTACGCTTATCATAAAAATATGTGCGGATTGTAACATTCTTCGCTCCGCCAAGAATGCTTTTTGCCTCCACATGATTGATGGGCTCATTTTTCACAATATTTAAGGCCAAGCTAATGACCTTTAATACCGAGGTCTTGCCAGATGCGTTAATTCCAATGAAAGCACAGGCAGAGTGGAGATAGTAGTTATCCGTCAAACGGTAAAGACTATCTTTGTCCTCTTCGCAAACACGTTGCTGCGTATAAAAGCAAATATCCAAGTCTTTTTTGAATAATGGGAGTCCTTGTGCGGTGATGCGGAGTATTTTCATAGGTAGTCCTCCTCTAAAAACAGTTTTTTCGTTTTTATTTTCTTATAATCTTATTATACGCCGCAAATAAGAAAATATCAACGGATTTTCCGTTTTTATTTTCTGATTTGTTTTTGACACTAAAAAGTATCCGTTCAATATGGCAAGCCATGTGATTGCTGACCCGTTCCACCGCATGAAATACATGGAGCGTCATGGAAGCGGCCTACGCAAAATCGTCAGGGAAACCGAAAAGCCGCCTGGATATACAGCGGCATATAATCCGAAAATTTTCTCAACGGCAACAGATTTCAGAGTCATCTTGAAAAATGTAAATTACCAACTTAGTCAGAAAAACTTAGTCAATGACCAAGTTAGTGAGCAAGATAAATCGCCGGACATCCCACACACAGTTTTGAATCTTTGTATCCACCTTATTGCCCACGGCAGTGAGGGTGCTCAAATCACTCATGCTCACTCTATCATGGGTACAGCCAATGATAAGTCCTATGACGCAACCCATGATAACTTAGAGGATGACACCCATCAAGGTATCCACCATGATAGCCACCATGATTCTACGCCGTCAGCAGTTATATTGCACCTAATGCTTTTTAGATTTTTTTCGCAATCGTAGACAGCTCCGAAATAATACTAAGAAGATCATTTTTGACTTCCTCTTTGCTTGGCTCGCTGCCCATCAGAAGATAATCCGTGCTGACATGGAGGATGCAGGACAGTTCAATCAGCAAGTCAATAGAGCAGCTGCGTTCACCGTTCTCCATGCGGCTGACATGCTGCTTGCTTGCCAGGCCCAGGCGAACCGCCAGTTCCTCCTGCGTAATGCCACGGGAAGTGCGAACATCGTGAAGTCTCTTACCAAACTCTTTTGCGTCAAAATACATACGTTTCTCCTTCCGCACAGCCGGTACAGAACCGGATCGACGGAAGGTCAAAAAAAGAGCCGCATGACGGTGAAGAAAAATCCTGTGCCGATAAAACAGAACATGGGTATCCCATAATTCTGTCTCATGCGGCATTCGGAAGACTTCGCCTGTCAGCGGCTCCACAGCACAGCTATGACTTATAAAATTGTGTTAATAGGGTTATTTATTGTCATCTCAACCATTCAAAGACGAATAGTAGAGCTGCAATCTCCGTAATCTTCTCATCTCCAAAACATTGAAGACGGTCTCGCGTCCGCAGGCCTTACATTTGGTCTGCACATGTCCTCTGGTATCCTCAAAGACGATGATTGAATTGTGTCGGCAATAAGGGCACCTGACAATCCTGGGCTTTTGCGAAGCAATCGCATCCTTTGCCCGGATGATTTTAATCTGCATTTCCGCAGATGGTTCCGATACTCTGATATTCTTGCTCATGGCCACACCTCCAATGGATCACGATATTCATAATCCTTTTTCCGGTTCAGATAGCCCAGTTGTTCCAATCGGATAGCTGCTGCTGATCTCGAAACACCAAAGACACCACAGAAGGTATCTATCTTCACTTGGTCACTGTCGTAAAAACGCCATCCATAACAGGTCAGAGGCTTTCTGCTGTTGATGAACCACATCGCCCGATCCACTTCTGACTGAGGCATCAGAATGGCAGCTCCCAGCGTATTGGCCTGCCATTCGTTCCAATCTTCCTGCGTTCTCAAGACGCGCGAGCCATTTCCTCGCACTTCCGGTCTCTTATGGCAGGCTATCTTTCGGTCATCGGAATCCAGCTGAAACAGTATCTGGTGAGCGCACTCATGTGCCAGCGTAAATCTGCGTTTTCCGCAGAGTTTCCGAATATTCGCTGGTTCAATGAAACTCTTGTCCAGAACCACATCATTGGTTTTCAGGAAGATGCTCCTCTGACTTCCATCAACCTCTATCTGATATTCTGTATCCACATACGCAGTCAGACCATAGATGCTTCCGTCCGAGGACAGCTTTTGAAATGACACCTTCAAGTTCAGATAATCGGATGCAAACTGGTCAATGGGTGTCGGAAGCGCGAATCTTGCCGGATCATCTGCTTCACTGCCGAAAAAGGACTTCTGAAAATCTCTTATCACTGCAACAGCGATTTCTTCTATGTTTTTCTGCGAAAGGATCATAGGCACTGCTCCTTTGCTTCAACGAACCATTTTTCATCTTCGTTGTACAGGAAACTCTCATGTCCACCGATCATGACCGTATAACGGATTCCACATCCACCTACTTTCGTGGAAGCAGCCCGACACTTATGCTTCAATCGGTCAATCTCATACACCCGTCCGTCAATCCATCGAATCAGGCGCGGGCGAATATTTCCCTCTGCATCCACATCTAAATTCACAGGGACATATACTTTTCTACATTTCTGTTCCGACATATTCTACGCTCCTCCTCTGTAAACCGGCGAATGTGTTGACTTCTTTTAGCAAAGAACTCACCAGATTCTGCCGGTGCTGTATTAACCAATCATTCCTGTCGGCATAACCAAATCCACTTTTCGCTCTGTCGGCATCTTGCTTTTCTGAAAAAGTACCCCATTTTTAATCGCATCTTTCCCAAATCGGAATCGAATCTGCTCAATCGCTGCATCCAGCCGTTCCTGACGATCCAGTGATTTCACGTCGGTGAATAGGTCGTATTGTATCGGACAATCCTCTTCAAACAGGTTGATTGCCCGAACTGTCACTGAACGAATCGGATGCTCCCACTGATAATTCTTTGCAAACAGAGCAAATGCGGTTTTCGCCAGATAGGTGGGGCTTTGTGTCGGAATACTAATCCGGCACTGCCACTCTTTCGTGTAAAGCTCGTTGTTGCGGATGGAAATCGCTATTCCGCCAGCTTTCTTTTTATGCGTTCTAAGCTTGGTTCCGATCTCCTGCACCAGTTCCAGCATGACACACCAGACTTCGGCGTTATTCTCCAAATCCTGCATGGTCGTTATCCCGTGCCCAATGCTCTTTACTGGGGAGACATAATCGGAACGCATAACCGGCGAATCATCCAGTCCATTGGCATATTTCTTAATCGCCAGTCCATTCTTTCCAAGGCGGCACCTCAAGAAATCATCCGACGTTGCAGCAAGCTCTCCAATGGTATGAATCCCATAACCGGATAGAACCTTCTCGGTCGCTCTGCCGACTCCAAGCAAGTCAGAGGCAGGAAGACACCAAATCTTCTCACGGAATGAATCTGCTTCGATGCAGGTAATCGCATCCGGCTTTTTCATATCCGACCCAAGCTTGGCAAAAATTTTGTTGAAGCTCACTCCTGCGGAAATCGTAAGTCCCAATTCAAACTTAACAGTTCTGCGAATCTCATCTGCGATTTCAAATCCGGTTCCCATGCAGCCGCTTCCGGTCACATCTAACCAGCATTCGTCCATCCCATACGGCTCGATCTGGTCAGTATAACGACCGTATATCTCACGAGCCAGCTTTGAAAACTTCATATATTGCTCATAGTGCGGCTCCACGATCACAAGATCCTGACACTTCTGCTTTGCCTGCCAGATTGCCTCTCCAGTGGAAACGCCAAACGCCTTTGCCGCATAGTTCTTCGCAAGTACAATACCATGCCGTTCCTCCACAGAACCACACACTGCCACCGGCTTGTTCTTCAGTTCCGGATTCAGCATACACTCGACAGAGGCATAGAAATTATTCATATCACAGTGAAGAATCACTCTTTGCATCCCGTATTCCTCCTCTCCGTTCGTGAAAGCACGAACAACTTTTCACGAACGCATTGACACACAGCATTTCTTGTGATACTATAATTACACGAATTGTATTTCGTGTTTTCATCGTCATTATAGCAAGCACAGTTTTTCGTGTCAATAGGTTTTTATGAAAAAGTGTTCGTGTTCATCATCAAAAAAGAAAGAGGTATTTCTATGGTCTTCAAAGAAAGGTTGAAAGAAAAAAGAACAGAAGCCAATTTAACTCAGGTAGAACTTGCAGAGAAGGCCGGTGTAACCGCCCGCACAATTCAGAATTATGAGCTTGGCAGCCGTAAACCATCCAATATGGTCACAATCCAGAAGATTGCAGATGCGCTGAATACTACTACTGAGTACCTACTGGGAAGCAGCGGCACCTATGTCGTAGAAGCCCATGAAAAAGGCGGTGCAAAAGCAGCGAAAGATATTGAAGAACTGGTCAGTGAAGTGACCGGTATGTTCGCTGGCGGCGAATTAAGCGAAGATGCCATCGAGGGAGCCTATAAAGCTCTGACCGATGCCTACTGGATTGCCAAAGAGAACAATAAAAAATACGCCCCGAAAACGAGGCGTAAAAAATCCGATCAGTGATATTTATCGTACACACTTTTCGCTATACTGTAAACTGGAGGTGGTATGATGAATGCGGAACAGCTTTCACGGGTCGGTGAGAAACTGGTAAAACGCTGCGGTTCCAGAGACCCTTTTGAAATTGCAAGGCAGCTTGGTATCAATGTCATGCTTTGCGAAAATTTTGGTTCCCTGAAGGGAATGTACCGGGTGATTAAGCGAAATCGCTTTATTTTCCTGAATAACAGTCTGGATGAAAATATGCTGCGCATCGTGTGCGCACATGAATTAGGGCATGACCAGCTTCACCGGAATATGGCGAAAACCACCCCGATTCATGAGTTCATGCTCTATGACATGAAATCCAAACCGGAATATGAAGCCAATATCGTAGCAGCGGAGATCCTGATGGACAGCGATGAAGTCCTTCGTTACATCTATGAGTATGGATACACAGCCGAGCAGATCGCCAGCGCGATGTCCACTGACATCAATCTGGTTGCGCTGAAGGTAGCACACCTGGCTACACTTGGTTATAATCTGCACGCACTGGAACATAAAAGCAACTTTTTGAAATAACGTATCTTCGAGGAGCCTTGACCGGCTCCTCTTTTTTGTTGCAAATTGTGCAGATGCCGTCCGCACAATTATCAGTCTAACATCTGCATGTGATAGAGCTTCACTTTTTCCTCAAACGGCAGTCCCGGATCAATGCCGACTTCTTCCCACATCACACCATACGGTGCGCCGCCATCTGTATATCCAGCTATAAAAGCAAAACGACCATCGCAGTCCTTATACAGTTCTGCCAGCCGCTCCCATTCCTTCGCTTCCCGCTCAATTCTTCGCTGCCGGAGCCGCTGTTCTTCGACCCGTTTAATCTGGTCAAGCTGCTCCTGTGTATAATTGACCCCAAGCTCCTGCAAATCTTTAGCAGCTGTCACAGCATCCACATGAAAGCGTTCCCGGTAATGCTTGTTCATCTTTTTCGGTGAGCCGGTATAGGCGAGCAGCCACTGCTTGCCTTTTCGGAGTCGCACTTCCTTTCGCTCAGCCTTCGTCAGTTTCTTTTTCTTTGCCATTTGCGGAATCTCCCGGATTTTTTGCTGATGATTTTGGTTTACACTTTTTCGGTGCTGTCAGCTCATAGCTCAAAGAAAGCAGGTCTTTGATGGCATCATCCAGCTCTGGTTTGCCAAGCTGAATACTGAGCCATTTTTCCTTATTCATGTGATAGGCCGGAAAATAGCCATCCTGCCCACGCAGAGAGCCAATCAGCAACGGATCACTTTTCACATTAAGGACATCAACGATACCTGCCTCCGGCAATCCCAACTTATCAGCAGATACTTCCAGAACTACACCATACCATTTATTATTGTCGTTGTGCCGCAGCACCGCATTCCAGTCATGCCAGGGGTATTCCGGCTCTGTGCCGTACTGCTGGCGTATCCATATAAATAATTCTTGTCGTGTCATCTTTCAAGTTAATTTTTTACGATAGAATCTTGTACGCTTGATATATCGTGGAATTCTTATCCTGTACACTCGCATAAATTCAAGAATTTCCGCCAAATCAAGCGATTTCTCTTTCGACCAGTCAGAATATTTCCTATGTTGAACCAGCCATACTCCAATCATGTAGTAATCCAATGCATCCTCGTCATCTTCGCTCTGAATATCGTGACCACAAAGAAACCGGTACTCAATCGGCGATTGTGCATAAAGCCTACGAAAACGTGCTTTGGATGCTTCTATATCATTCTTTGTCCATTTTCTATACACTCAGCAATCATCCTCATCCTTTGATTTAAGATAGAATCATTCAATCCTCATACCATTCCTTATAGGCCAGTATCTCAGATGCAATCATTTCCGGATAAAGACTATAATATCGTCTGCAAACCTTCTTGAACAGATTCAGCATTCTATCATCATGGCATACATCAAACATGTAATCCAACAGATGTTCCACTTCTTTTTCAGATGCCTTCTCTGCAATAATTCTATCTACAAGCGCTTTATAGTAACTATATGACAGCTCACTTGCATCTTGAATTCTCTCTACAATCGCGTTTATATCTAAGTCCTTCATATCGCTCATATATTATTCCGAATACTTCTTGAAATTCTCTGCTTGTTCCAGAACCTCCTTGTAGACATCATCAATGGTTACTGGGGGATAGTCAAATTCATCCAATAGCAGTATTAGATCGACCTGCAGATTTGCCTTAATGTCATCACGGGTAGACCAATCGGTGTATTTAGCTTTGTCATCGACAATGAGCTTAATCCGCTTTGACAATTCAATCATCTTATCGTCCGGGTACTCGAACTCATACTTTTTAGCAACCGCTTTGAGAATGTCATAGAAGGCTTTTTCTTCATAGTCAATCCCCATACCCTTGAAGGAGTCTTTTTCCTTTTTGAGTTCTTCAAGGAGCTTCGCAAGCTGTTCCGCTACATCATCAAGAACTTCGTTAGCGAAAGCTTCATCACGACGGCGATTATTGTACTCATCAACAACTCGCTTGAGACGGTCCGAGAACTCCATACCCATAATGCGGTTGACTTTTTTATACTCATCAATCGCTTGAGAAAGAAGCCTCTGCAATACCTTTATTTTCGTGTTTGGAAGCTGGATTGCATTGATCTTATCCAGATACTCGTCGCTGAAAATATCAACTGAGATATGCTTTCCGGTTTCAAACAGCTCCTCTATTCCATCCGATTGAATTGCGCCTTCAAGCAGTTCACGGACGCGGGCATTCATTTGTGAAATGTCGGGGGCATCGCCCTTTGTGAGTTTGAAAAGAATAGAACGCACAGCACAATAGAAGTGCAGATAGTCCTTCTCTCTATCGGAAATTGCATCGCTGGAACTGCATAGATTGAACGCTTGCTTCATACGCTTAACAGCAGCCATAAAGCGAGTTTCCAAATCTTCCGTAAGCTGGACATACTCAACAGCACGGTTGAGGCAAGCAAGCTGCTCTTTCGGTGATCCGTTGAAGTAATCCGTACTATTGAAGTTGTGGAACATCTGCGCCAAAACATCAAGCTGGTCTTTGACAATCGTGACAGACTGTTCGACACCTTCAAACTCATCGGTTTCAAAGTTGGTGTACTTCTTGAGGGCGAGATTCATGTTTTTCTTGATACCGATATAGTCCACAATCAAGCCCTTGTCCTTTCCGGTATAGACACGGTTGACACGGGAAATTGTCTGAATAAGGGTATGCTGCTGGATTGGCTTGTCGATGTAAATTGTGTCAAGTGCCGGTACATCAAAGCCGGTAAGCCACATATCAACAACAATCGCAATTTTGAAATTGGATTTTACATTCTTAAATTGACGGTCAAACTCCTTGCGGTCATCCTTCGTTCCCAGCATTTCATAAAGTTCCGGCTCATCATCTTTATTTCGCGTCATGATGAGCTTGATCTTCTCGATTGGCTTGAGTTCCTTTTTCTCTTTTTCCGTCAGTTGAACCCCGTCAGGGCAAACCTTTTTCTCTGCCCATTCCGGTCTCATTCCAACTATAATCTGATAAAAAGCGTATGCAATCTTGCGATTAGAGCAGACAAACATTGCTTTTCCTGCGACCGTAGCTCCTTCGGCAACGCGGGTCTCATAGTGGTTAATGAAGTCCTCAGCAACTGCGTGAAGTCGGTCAGGATCACCGATGATCGCATCAATATGAGCAACCGCCTTCTGGCTTTCCTCAATCTGATGCTCATTTGCACCTTCAACAGCACAACGGTCATAATAATCTTCAATTTCCCGAACCTTTGCCTGATCAAGAGTGACCCGTGCAGCACGTCCGTCGTAGACAAGGTTGACTGTGATACCGTCTTTGACCGCCTCTGTCATTGTGTAGGCATCGACAACCGGACCGAAGACTTCAATCGTACCATCCACGGGCGTACCTGTGAAACCGACATAGGTTGCATTAGGGAGAGAGTCATGTAGGTATTTTGCAAATCCATAGGTTCGCTCTACACCTTCAGCAGTGACCTTGACTTTCTGATCAAGATTTATCTGACTACGATGTGCCTCATCGGATATGCAGATCACATTTGCTCTATCCGTCAGAAGCTCCAAGTCCTCTGTGAATTTTTGGATAGTAGTCATGTACACGCCGCCGCTTGTCCTGCCTTGGAGTTCTTGACGCAGCTTTTCGCGGGAATCAATGCTCACAACGGTTTCGTCACCAATGTACTTCTTGGATGCTACAAACTGTTTTGATAGCTGGTCACCCAAATCCGTTCGGTCGGTAATAATCAGGATTGTAGGGCTATGGAAGAAGGTACTCTTCATAAGCATTCTTGTGAGGAAGAGCATAGTATAGCTTTTTCCGCAGCCTGTCGCGCCGAAGTAGGTGCCGCCCTTGCCGTCCCCCTCCGGTCTGAGATGCGCCTTGATATTCTCAAACAGCTTGACCGCAGCAAAATACTGAGGATAGCGGCAAACGATCTTGATGTCTTTATCTGAGCTATCAGGGAAATAGACAAAATCCTTAATAACTGCCAAAAGTCGTTCTTTACGGAACAAGCCACTCACCATAGTTACAAGGGAATTGATGCCGTCCAATTCCTTATCATCAGCCTCAATCTTTCTCCACGCATAGAAGAAGTCATACGATGAGAAGAAGGAACCGTATTTATTATTTGCACCATCGCTTATGACGATGAAAGCATTATACTTGAAGAGTTCAGGAATATCACGGCGATAACGCACGGTGAGCTGCGTATAGGCATCCATGATCGTTGTGTTTTCTTTGACTGCGCTCTTGAACTCAAGCACAACAACTGGAATGCCATTGATGAAGACAATCCCGTCAGGTATGCGCAACTGGTTGTTAATGCCTTCAATTTCAAATTGATTGACGATCTTGAACACGTTTTTCTCCGGCTCATCGAAGTCTATCAGCTCAATGTAAAGATCTTTCTTTGTGTGATCTTCACGGTTGAAGATGAAGCCGTCACAAACCATTTTGCAGACTGCTTTGTTTGCTTCGTAGATCGTGCCGGAAATAGACCTCAGTCGAAGGATAATGCTATCAACTTCGCTTGGGGTAAGTCCCTCTGAGGCATACCTGTTCAGGAGGTACTTCCGCAGATCGTCGATAAGCAAAACCTCAGAGCATTCACGGTGGATCTGCTCACCATTCAAATAGATATATCCTTCATCCTGAAACAACTCCATGATGGACATTTCAAGAGAATGCTCATTGAAGTTTGCCATTATCATTTCCCCCTAACTGCCTCCGTATTTTTGCTTCAAAGGCTTTTTGGCTTTGCTGGAGGTCGTACTCCTGATACTTCAAACCCAAGCGTATCAGCATGAGTGTACAGTCCCAGTCATCAATGTTCGAGTATTGCGTTGCATGGTTTACGTCAGTAAGAATGCCGAGAATCAATCCCGTACAATCGAGTGCAAAGTCTATCATTTCCTGTATGTCTGGATAGGAAATTGGGTGACGATCTGTTAGCACCTCGTCGCTCAATATGCGCTGTTCATCGTTATGGGCGTAAAGCTTATTCCGTTGCATTCGGATGTTCTCTCTTTTTTTTCTTAGCGCGCAAAACCGTTTCTGATACAAGGCTAAAAACTCAGGAAAAGTCAAATCAACCTGAACAGGGATATTTTCAGCATTTGGAGCATCAAACATAGCTAAAAGATGTCTGCTCATCTCGACATGTTCCTTAAAAAAGAGTTCCTCCTGTGGTTTTAGCTGGTGCTGATATGGGATTTGATAGGAATACGTTGTTCCCTCATGTTCCACGGTCATTGTTTCTCTGTACTCCGGAAAAAGTGCTTGATTTTCCTCGCATTTAGTAAGGAGAGTTCCAATGGACACAACACCATTTGAGCTATCATACAGTTTGGCAATCTCCATAAAACAGGCTTTCATCAGGGCTTCGTGGATTGTCTGATAGAACGCCGGGGAAATCCTCATCTCCTCCGCGTATTCACGCTGGTTCTTTCGATACTGCTGCAAGATGAGGTAATAGGCTTTTGCGTCAAAAGCTCCTTGATGAAGTTCTTCGGCAATTTTAATCAGCGTTTCCTTATCCATTTTCATCCCTCCCTTCGTAGATAAATGATAATTTAGAAGCACAAGCACAAGCATTGTTTACTTCGTGGTTCGTCAATTTTGAACCTTTTGAACACTCAAATGATGAAGACGGTAAGGCACTTCCTCCTGATAATTGGGAGAATGGAACGCTTGGAAGTTGTATTGACTTCCTAAACGGTTATGCTTTTAAAAGCGATGACCTTCTCGATGAGCCAACTGACAATTGCTATGATGTTTTCAAAATGGGTAACATCAAAAAAGGCGGTGGACTCAATTATGATGGAACTAAAAGTTGGATTGAGCGTGAGTTCTGCATAGGTTTGGAGCGTTTTGTTCTTCGTACCGGTGACATACTTATGAGTATGACTGATATGAAAGAAAACGTAGCTCTGTTAGGACACACTGCTTTGATGGATATAGAGAATAAATATATCGTCAATCAGCGAGTAGGTTTGCTTAGACCCAATGGTTATTTAGGTATAAGTCCATATCAGATTTACCTACTTACTAACAATCCAGCATTTTTGCGAAAACTTCGTCGGCACGCACATATCGGTGTTCAAGTGAACTTATCCAAAGAGGATATTGTAAACTCCCGCCTGATTTATGCTCCTAAAGAGGTCAATATGAATTTTGAAAATCTTGTTCGACCTATTTTTAAAGTTATATCTCTTAACAATGCTGAGATTTTGAAGCTTAACGATGTAGCTATACAAATTCAAGCTCAATTAAGCCGATAAATTATCATTTATCCGCCGCTTTAGTTCGATACGTTCTGTGATGTTCTGATACGCCCTCACAATGCTACGTTGCTTATCAATAGAGGGAACAGGCAGTTCCACTTTGCAAAGTTCATCCCAGTCAAAGATTTCTCTAACACTTCCGTGAGACATATATCTGGCGTAGCGATCAAACTCCGGTCTGCTAAACCAAAGCATAAGGTATTCTGAATCAAGCTCATTCTTATTCACAACCTCAAACACGGTATATGAACTTGAAATAATGCAGTCCTTATCTCGTAAAAGGGCAATTGAAATCTTTTCGCCATTTCGAGACGTAACAGGGCCGTATGCAAATTGCCCAGTACGAACAATCTTATAGTTCGACAAGTCCGTTCCAACAATATTCGCAATGGAGGGAATAAACTGCTTGCTGATGCTGACACCAAGCAAATAATCAACTCTCAAATCCCTGTTTCGTTCGTCAACCGGCTGAATGAAATCTCCAAGCAGCCTATATCCTTCTTTCATTGTGACACCTCACCCTATGTATTTTCTGTGTGCCAGCTTGACATTTTGTTGTTTGACCATAGCGTAGTGCATAGTCGTGTCGATTTTCTGATGCCCTAAGAGCTGCTGGACTTGCTCTATGGGCATCCCTTTGTCTATGGCGGATGTTGCCAATGTCCTTCGGAACTTATGTGGGTGGACACGAGGCAGATTCAGCCTTTTCCCCAGTTCTCGAAGCCGTCTTTCTACGCCGCCGATCTGCAAACGGTCATGCGGCGAAGTCAGAGAGACAAACAACGCTGAACAGGTATCTGTGCGGCTTTCCAGATAATTTTGGAGATGGATTTTCGTTCTGGCATCGAAATAAACGATCCGTTCCTTACTTCCTTTTCCGAAAACAACGCACTCGCGTTCATTGAAGTTGATGTCATCGCGGTTGAGAACTACCATCTCACCGACTCGCATTCCGGAGGATGCAAGAAGGTCAATCATAGCAAGATCACGGACATTGCAGCAGTTGTCCCGCATGATTTCCAATGCCTCATCGGTGTAGGTTTCCTTGATAACCTTTGCCGTTTTTACTTTGTGAATCCGGCGCACCGGACTTTTCACGATGTAGTCTTCATCTTCAAGCCACGAAAAGTAGCTGGACAGGATGCGGCGTATATTGTCTATCGTGACCTTGCTTGACTTCCGGCTTGCCTGATACTCTGTTAGGTACTTTCGCAAGTCCTCGGTCACAATTTCTTGAGGTTCTTTTTCGATACCGGACAACATTGATGCAATGGTCTGACGGTAATAGCTCAAGGTTTTTTCCGAGCAGCCTTCAATACGTTTTGCGTTGATGAAACAGGCAACCGTATCGACCTTTTCGCTTTCTATCATGCCCGCGCTATGGCTCAACTCTATACCACTCAGCGCCCCTTCAAGGACGCCTTGAAGCTGTTTTAACTGTGCGTTGTTCAGATACGGAAGCATCTGACGCTGCACTTCTTGAATCAGTTGTTCTTTCATTGTCGTGTCTCCTTTGAATATTCTCAGAGAACGACTTTTCAGTGGCAGTTCCTCGGATAAAACTCTCGCCACTGGTGAGAGTAATGAACGGTAAATGATAATTTAGCGGCTTGAGATTGAAGCTATAATAAGCTGTTGAAGCGCATTCAAGCGGTTGATTTCCAGTGAAGCCACCTTAAACTGTTCCAAAACAGGTTTTGCAACCATATCAAACCGAGAAAGTGCTTCGTGCGACGGCTTGGTCAAAGGGAACGCAGCAAGTTCATCGCCTGATACTCGCTGACGTCCACTCGAACCGTTCATGTATTGTAATGCGAAAGCCCGAAACTTCTTGCTTCGGATTAAAAAATAGTAAAATGAAGATGGCATCGTATCAACTGGAGAAAACACAATGTACTCCGTGGAGCCAAAAGCTACCTCTTTGTCATTGAGGATGTTAATATACGCTGCCTTGCCATTTTCAAGGCAAGGAGTAATACGCGCAATTAGGGTATCGCCATTTTGGAACCGGACACCGCCATTATAGGCTTTTATTTCGCCGCCTTCTGGGACGCAGCCACGAGTCGGAAGGCAGGACATATCATAGCATTTAGCGATGCAGCCTTTTGACAATGTTCGAGTTGGATTCACATTAGCAATTTCGCTGAGAGTGCAATCAGGCATTCCATCCCGAAGGAAGAGTTCATCAAAAAGAGCCTGTGTTTGCGCCTCTAAATTATCATTTTCCGCTCTCTTCAAAGCAATGCGGTCGGTAATTGCACGGTAGGACTCGACGATCTCACATTGTCTTTCATAGGAGGGAACAGGGAGCTTAATACGGCAAAGATCGTCCCATGTAATTCCGCCTCGAACACTTCCGTCCGTCATGAACCAACATTCACGGTCAAACTCCAGTCTGCGAAACCACATCATCAAATACTCTTCATTTAAGACATCGCGGTCAATAATCTCAAACATGAAATACGCCGGAGAAACTATTGCAGGGATGTCTTTCTCATAGAGCGCAATCGGAAGACGTTCATCGCGTCCAACGTGCATCGGGTTACAGGCAAACAGTCCCTTGCTGATTAGCTTATAGCGGCTCAAATCTGTGCCAATTACATTTGCAACAGATGGCATAAACTCTTTGTCGATACTTATGCCAAGAACAGTGCTGGTGACTTCCCCGGAGTTCCGATAATCAACAAGCTGAATATGTTTACTAAGAGGTTCATAATTCAATTTCATAGCCCAGCTCCTTAAACACGGTCAACAGGTCTTCCTTCGACTTTTCTTCTGCAACGAGCAGATCACGAAGCTCGCTTTGCAGCGTCTTCATTTTCGTATCAAAGTCGATGTTCTCATCGCGGTTTACGAACTCAATGTAACGGCTCGGAACAAGAGTAAAGCCCTTCTCTGCAACCTCATCGAAGGATGCGCTGTAACAAAATTCAGGCACATTCTGATATGTTTCTTCATAGCCTTCCTGCTGCCATGCGTGGTAGACGCTCGTGACCTTTGCACGGTCTTCTTCTGTCAGTTCAATGTACTTCTTTTCATAGGGGCTTCCCATTTGCCGCAAGTCCATGAAAAGGATCTCGCGCTCACGGTTACGGAAGCGTTTTATCTCACCGTTTTCTTCAACCACACGAGCCTTTTTATTCTTATTCAGAATCCAAAGCGTAACGCTGATGTCGGTGGTGTAGAAGAGGTTGCGGGGAAGGATAATGATTGCTTCGACGAGATTGTTTTCGATGAGCTGACGGCGGATTTTTAACTCTGTACCATCGTCAGACAGTGCGCCGTTTGCAAGCAGGAAACCGGCAACTCCGTTCTGAGAGAGCTTTGAAACAATGTTCAGAATCCAACCATAGTTTGCATTGCTCGTGGGCGGAACTTCATAGCCGTCCCAGCGCGGATCATCAATCAGCTCGTTATCTGCACGCCACTCTTTCTGATTGAAAGGCGGGTTTGCCATAATGTAATCTGCCTTGAGGTCCTTGTGCTGGTCATTGGTGAATGTATTTGCTGCCATTTCTCCGAGGTTTGCAGAGATGCCGCGAATAGCCAGATTCATTTTACACAGCTTGTACGTCGTGTTTGTATATTCCTGACCATAGATAGAGACCTTCTTCTTGTTGCCGTGATGTGCCTCCACGAACTTCATTGACTGCACAAACATACCGCCAGAACCGCAGCAAGGGTCATAGAGAATGCCATCATATGGTTCAATTATTTCGGCAATCAAATTGACAATGCACTTCGGCGTATAGAACTCGCCCTTGCCTTTGCCTTCCGCAAGTGCAAACTTGCTCAGGAAGTATTCGTAAATCCGCCCGATAATGTCATTCTCTTTATCGCCCGTGTTGATCTTATCAATCTCGTCCAGCAGTGATGCCAGCTTTGCTGTGTCGATGTGAAGACGTGAGTAGTAGTTGTCCGGCAGTGCGCCTTTCAGTGCGGGATTCGCTTTCTCAATCGTATAGAGAGCGGTGTCAATTTTTAACGCAATGTCATCCTGTTTCGCATTCTCCATGATGAAAGACCAACGGCTGATCTCAGGCAGGAAGAACACGTTGTCCTTCGTATAGAAGGCAACATTGTCAACAAACTTCTCACCGTATTTTTCAGAAATAGCTTTCCTTTGTGCCTCAAACTTATCACTGGCAAACTTCAAGAAGAAAAGACTGAGAACGACGTGTTTGTATTCTGCTGGCTCAACAGAACCACGGAGTTTATCTGCGGACTTCCACAGAGCTTCCTCCATAGAAATTTCTTTCTTAGGTTTAGATGCAGCTCGCGCCATATTGATTTCTCCAATTCATTTTAATATATCTCGCATTCATATACACTACTTTGTAAATATCAGTTTGCGAGGTTTTTGCATAATAATCCAGTTAATATTATAGACTTATCAGCGAACAAAGTCAATTTAGAACCACTCTTCTGCAAGCAGGGCTTTCGTGACACGAAAGCGATTTTCTGCTTGTTGGGGAAATTCCCCAATCCCCATAAAACGCTGCCTGCGGCATCGGGCTGCGCATCCGTTTCGGATGCTTTAACGGCAGTTCCTGCCAAAGAAAAAAGCCCGGTGCAGCATGAGCATTACGCCCACACTGCACCGGACATTCCATCATCTGCTATTCTCTTTATTTTCTTCTTCCTGCCGCACTTCCTGCTCATGCAGCTGCTCTTTTCTCTGCTCGTCCTCTTTCAGGATTTCCTGCACAATCTTCTGCGCCACAAGCCAATCCTGCATCTCTGATTTGGTTTTGCGGTACTCTGCATAAGAGCTTTTCTTTCGTTCCAGAAGCATCGCATACTCTGCGTTCAGCTCGCTGATGCGCGGAAGCTTTTTGTCAGAGCCATTCTCTTTCTTATAGGCATCAAACGCCTTTTTCGCTGCGCTGCGTAAGGCCAGCATATCCCGATGGTCTTCATAGAATTCCCGATTGTAGCCGGATGCTTTATACGCAGCGAAAACATCTTTTGTCTTGGCATAATTGATTAGATGCTTCCGCAGCACTGACACTTCCGACATCCGTGCCTCATCTGCTTTTACAGATTCCAGCAGCGCATCGCATTTTTCAGAAATTTCATCTGCCTGTCCTTTCAGCTCTGCATAGCTCTTGATTCCATGCTCTTCCATGAACATCATAGCTTTTGCCATCTGCTTCAGGTTAAAGACTTTCGCCCAGCGCGCATATCCCGCGCCTTTGCCCGCCTGCATTTTGGCACGGACATCTATAAGGAACGACAGCTCCGCCTTCTGATGCACCTGTGCTGACCGTGCGTTTGTACGATTTTTCTCTGCAAATTTACTTTTATGAACCGCATTCCCGGCAATCACTTCACAGAGTTCTTCAAGCGAATATCCTTTGCCAAGAGAGCGGAAACGAGCAAATCTGGTATGGTCTTTTCCCCGCAGGGCAGGCTGTTTTCCATCTTTATACTCGTACCCTGCTTCCTGCAAAATTCCAATCAGTTCCCGGAAGTCTTTTGGTTTTCTTGCCAATGCTGCATCAATGGCCTCGCAGATTTCATCCCGCTGCGATTTTTTCTCCGGATATTCCGTTCTCTTCTGCCGTTCTCCATAGGGCTTCCGGATAATAACCGACAACCGGTGCTCCAGACAGACGATATCACTGAGCCTTGCCAGTGCAAGACCGGATAAGCGAAAATCTCGGAATTTTCTGGTGCAGTCTAATGTAGTCGAGTTAAAAATAATGTGGTTATGAATGTGCGCACGATCAACATGGGTAGCCACGATAAAGGCGTGTTTTCCCTTGGTGAATCGCATGGCTGTCTCATACCCAACTTTGTTCGCCTCCTCCGGCGTAATTTCTCCGGGCTTAAAAGATTGCCGAATCTGATATGCAATCACATCATGCGCCTGGGTTCTTCCCGTGATATGCTCATACTGCCGTTTGGAAAGCAGAAATTCTTCATCACAGGTCTTTGCGTCACAGGCATACGCGCTGATGTATTTTCCATCTTCCGTCTTTGCTGCATTCTCAGAATAATCTGTACGGTCAGCCAGACACTGCGCCACCGTCTTTCCTTTATTGATATGCAGCGCAATTAGTCTTGTAGCCGCCATTTTCATATTCCTCCATCTAAAAAGAGCTACCCGAAGGCAGCTCTTACCAATTCACTATTCTCATTTTAACATCCGTTCCCGGTCATAAGCTCCCTGCAAATAAACTGCCTGCTTGATAATTTCTTCCATATCGAAATAGACGCACATGATCCTTTCGTACAGCTTCCACACATTAGATTCGGTGCCGCCTACCATTTCCATCAGCTGGTCTTCCATCTTCGAATGCTCAGACTGTTTTTCCTGATAAGCTGCCTCATCCACAAAATGATTCTCTCCATCTGTTTCCTCGTACCGCAAATCATAATAATCTTTCATAAACTGAATATCCATCGAATCCCTCCTGAACTCAAATTGTCAAAATATCCTCTACACACTCGCACAGCCGTTCCATCAGTTCCATGATGCCGCCCGCACCAACCGCAGCTGCGAACAGCCCCATCTCAATCAGGGTCAGCAGGAACACATCCGTCCAGCTCGCCCGAACCACCGAATAGATACCGCAGCCAAGAACAAACAGCATAACCGGCGAAAGCACCCACAGGGATAGCTGCATCAGCAGATTCCAGATAAAGCATAGAAATCGCAGCAGAAAGGCAACCGGCAGCAACAGGATTTTCAGCATCAGCTTCAACAAATAACATACGATCTTCATGGATTTCACCCTTTCGTTTTTCTTTTCATCTTCATTTTACCGTACCCGCTTGCCAAACACCACGATGTCAAGAGGAAGACCTCAAAAATATGTAACGGCACAGACAGTTTCATCTGTGCCATGTGCTGTAAAAATCCCGCACGTTTGCGCCGTCAGCGAATACCAGAAAGCCTCTTTAAAATCAGCTTCTGCATCTCCCAGAGTTCATCCAATCGCTTCTGCAAATCCCGGATATCCTCCGCATAGATGCTTCCGGATTCATTGGCGCGTTTTGCGTACTGGTTCAAGTTGTTGCTGCATCGGCGAAGAAGGGTGGATACCTGAGCCACATCCGACAAATCAAGATTTACGCAGTACCCGTCCATCGCCATCTTTCTCATATAGGCACCGGTATTCCGAATCCCCAATTCTTTCTGCTTTTCACGAATCCTCGCCAGCTCTTCCGGATTTACCCGGACGTTGATCCAGTGTTCCCGAACACTCATAGTGCCACCTCCTCATCATCTCGATGTGCCATCGGCGGAATGCGACCGGCACGGTCACGCAATTCTGCCAGGACAGACGGTTTTTCCGTTGTTTTCTCACGATCAGGATCATCATTTCCACGGTCATCCATATTCAGCAGTGCGTCCAGTTCTGCCAGTCTTGCACTCTTTTCCGCCAGTTCTGCCTCCTGGGGGAACGGCTTTCCAAGCTCGGCCTGCGCAGCTTCCTGCTGGCTCCTAAGATTGTCCAGCTGCTGTTCCGCCTTCTCCAGCCTTGCAGGAATCCCGGCAAGAGCATTATCCAGACGCTGGATATTGCCCGCAGCACTGGTGCCGATGGGCACCCGGTGGGTCATCTCGCCTTTCAGCAGCACCTGATACTCTTTCTGGAAGCTGTCAAATGACAACTCCATCTTGAAACCGCGATAGCTGCCAAGCGGCACCGGTTCCAGACTCTGATTGGCTTTACAGATCGCAAGGATTGCTTCACCGGCCTCGGCTTTTTCAGTAAAGCGTGTGCCATTCACTGCCATACCGCAGAACCCCTCTTCCGGCAGCGGATGTGCCGCCACCGTCCGAATATCCGACTGAAAGCCCTTGATGAACCCTTGCGTTTTCTCAATCTCCGCAGGGAAATATTTCATCAATTTATCTTCCAATCGGTACTGCTGGCTCTGATGATCCGCCTTCAATACTTTCAGCCTTGCAACATCTACATCCAAGTCCATTTTCTCCTTGATTTGCGGGTCTCCGGCACAAAGTGCCTTGATCTCTGCATAGGAAAGAGCCTGCTCATCTACATCATCACAGGAACGTACCGGAGATTTGCTGGTCATGATCTGGCTGATAAATTTCTGCTTATTCTCCAGTGTCTGATAGAGGTAGGCATCAAAAGTTCCTTCCGTCACATACTGATAAACCTGCACTTCTTTGTTTCGGTTTCCCTGACGGATGATACGACCATTTCGCTGGGTCATGTCCGCAGGCCGCCAGCCCACATCCAGATGATGCACGGCCACCAGCCTGTCCTGCACGTTCGTGCCTGCACCCATCTTCTGTGTCGAACCTAACAACACCCGCACCTGCCCGGTACGGACTTTGGCGAACAGATCTTTCTTTTTTGCCTCGGTATCCGCATCATGGATAAATGCGATTTCTTCTTCCGGTACGCCGGACTGGATGAGTTTGGCGCGGATATCCTCATAGACATTGAAGGTTCCATCGTTTTTCGGTGTGCTGAGGTCGCAGAATAGCAGCTGGGTCAGCTTATCCGACTGTCCTTCTTCATAAATCCGAAGCACATTCCGCACACAGGCGTTGAGCTTACTGTTGGGGTCATCCGGCAGGAGCGGATTCATCAGCCGCTGATCCAGCCCCAGCTTTCTGCCATCCGATGTGATTTTCAGCATGTTATCGACCGATGGGTCTACCACACCGGAATGCACAGCCGCCGCCCGTTCCGAAAGCTCTGCCACCATCGCCTGCTGATGCTCTGAAGGCTGCACCACCACGGTTTCAAACTTTGCCTCCGGCACCGGCAGATGCAGCTGATCGGAAGTCTTGATATCGGCCACTTCCTTGAACATGTTCATCAGCTCCGGCAGATTGAAGAATTTCGCAAATCTTGTTCTTGCCCGGTATCCGGTTCCTTCCGGTGCCAGCTCAATGGCTGTGGTGGTCTCACCAAAGGTAGAAGCCCAGCTGTCGAAATGGGTCAGCCCTTTCTGCTGCAACGTGCCATACTGGAGATACCGCATCATAGTGTAAAGTTCCGTCATGCTGTTGCTGACCGGGGTGCCGGTCGCAAAAATGATGCCACGCCCGCCTGTCAGCTCGTCCATATACTGGCACTTCATAAACATATCCGAAGATTTCTGCGCTTCCGATGTGGACAAACCTGCGACATTGCGCATTTTTGTGTAAAGGAACAGGTTCTTGAACGCGTGCGCCTCGTCTACAAACAGCCGATCTACGCCCAGCTGCTCAAAGGTAATCACATCGTCTTTTCGGTCGGTTGCCCGGAGTTTCTCCAATCTCGCCTCCAATCCTTTCCTGGTCTTTTCCATCTGTTTGATGGAGAAACGTTCGCCATTCTGGGATTTCATCTCAGCAATGGCGTTTTCGATTTCATCAATCTGGGCAGTCAAAATCCGCTCCTGCCGTTCTGCGGACACCGGAATTTTCTCAAACTGGGAATGCCCAATGATGACTGCATCGTAATCACCAGTAGCAATTCGTGCGCAGAACTTCTTTCTGCGGGCGGTTTCAAAGTCCTTTTTGCTTGCCACCAGCAGTTTTGCACTCGGATACAGGCGCAGGAACTCGTTTGCCCACTGAAGGGTCAAATGATTCGGAACGACAAACATGGATTTCTGGCACAGCCCCAGCCGCTTTGCCTCCATAGCAGAAGCGGCCATCTCGAAGGTCTTACCGGCACCCACTTCGTGGGCCAGCAGCGTATTGCCGCCGTACAGCACATGAGCAATGGCATTCTGCTGGTGTTCCCGCAGCCGGATTTCCGGATTCATGCCGCCAAAGCGGATATGAGAACCATCATACTCACGGGGACGAGTGCTGTTGAACAGTTCGTTATACTTTTCCACAAGTTCCGCGCGGCGATAAGGGTCTTTCCACACCCAGTTCTGGAACGCATCCTTAATGGCCTGCTGTTTCTGCTGGGCGAGGGTGGTCTCCTTTTTATTCAGAACCCGCTTCTGCTTGCCGTCTGCATCCTCCACGGTATCGTAAATACGAATATCCCGCAGATTCAGCGTATCCTCCAGAATCCGGTAGGCGTTGGCACGGCTGGTGCCGTAGGTCATATAGGCATGGACATCATTCCGGCTTGGCGTACTCTTGCCGGTAATCTGCCACTCTGCCGTCATGGGAGAAAATTTCACCTCGATATTCCGGCGCAGGTAAAACGGCGGTTCAAAAGTCTCTTCCATAAACTGCTGGATATAATCCCGATTGACCCATGTGGCACCAAGGCGCACATCAATCTCCGACGCATCCAGGTCTTTTGGCTGTGCTTTCTTCAAATATTCCGTGTTCACCGCAAAGGCAGGGTCAGAAGCCGCAGCCAGTTCTGCCACGCGGAGCTTTTCCCGGACATTGCCGGACAGATATTCATCAGCCGTCACCCAGCCGGTTTCCTCGCCGCCCTGCGTCATCGGGTCTTTGAAAATGACACCATGCAGTTCCTGCTGAATTTTTTCATATTCCCCCGGTGTACCTAAAAGCTCCGACATATAGGGCAAATCCACTCTGCCGCGCTCTCCAATGGAGATTGCCAGAGCTTCAGCCGGAGTATCTACGCTGGTAACAGCCCGTTCCGGTCGAATCGTCCGTTTGGTGAACATATCCGCCTTGGATTCCAGCTTACCGTTTTCGTCTACATTTTCCAGAGAACAGAGCAGATAATAAGACGAATCTTCCGAAAAAGCCTGTGCATTTGCACGGGAGTTGATAAGCCCATACTGAGCGGCGAATCGGTCATAGGCTACATTCAGTTCCCGCTGTTTCTGGGCAATCGCGTCCTCTGGATAGTCGTTCAGCTGGTAGTCAATCAGCTCCTGCACAATGGTGCGAAGCTCCACCATACCCTTAATCCTGCCGGTGGCTGTCGTAGAAAGGTCAGCCTTTCGCATGATGCTGTTCTCACGGAAGTAGACATTCCCATCCACCACTGCATAAGAGAAGTTCTTTACATTTGGGTCTGCCGGAATGGTTTCGCCCTGCAAGGACAGCTCTTCCTCCGGTGCCAACTCCTGCGCTTCATAATGACCGCTGATGTGCTGCACAGCCTCATGCAGCTGGTCTCCCAGATCCGCATCCGGAATCGGGATGACTGTACATTCTTCCTTGCCATACTGGGTACTTTCCGTTGTAATCTCACCCAGCACCATTTCCGGGTGGTCAACAAAGTAGCTGTTAAGGGTAATGTCCTCCGATGTCAGCCCCAGATGCACCCAGTCCGGTTCAATATCAATGGGATGGTCTCTCTTTTGCAGGAAAATGATATCCGAAACCACATCCGTACCGGCATTGGCGCGGAATGCGTTGTTGGGAAGTCGGATGGCTCCCAGCAGTTCTGCCCGCTGCGCCAGATACTTTCGTGCGTCCGGATTCTTGGAATCCATCGTATAACGGCTGGTGACAAAGGCCACGATACCACCGGGGCGAACCTGATCCAATGCCTTGGCAAAGAAATAGTTGTGGATAGAAAAGCCGAGTTTATCATATGGCTTATCGCTGACACGGTAGTTGCCAAATGGCACATTGCCGACTGCCAGATCATAGAAATCGCGCCGGTCGGTGGTTTCAAAGCCTGCTACCTTGATTTCTGCCTGCGGATACAGCTTCTGCGCAATGCGCCCGGTGATGGAATCCAGTTCCACACCATACAGCCTGCTTCCCAGCATGGAATCCGGCAGCATACCGAAGAAGTTGCCGACGCCCATCGACGGTTCCAGAATGTTGCCTTTTTCAAATCCCATACCGTCCAATGCTTCATAGATTGCACGGATCACGGTAGGGCTGGTGTAATGCGCATTCAGAGTCGAAGCCCTTGCTGCGGCATATTCTTCTTCCGTAAGAGCTGCTTTCAGCTCCTTATATTCGCCTGTCCAAGCAGTTTTCTCTGCGTCAAAGGCATCTGCCAGCCCGCCCCAGCCGACATAATTGGCCAGTGTTTCCTGTTCCTCCGGTGTCGCATCCCTGTGCTGATTTTCCAAGGTTTTCAGCGTATAGATGGCATCCATGTTGGCACGGAATTTCTGCTTTGGACTGCCTTCGCCGAGGTGAAAGCTGTTTATGCGATAGTTTTCTGCATGAGTACTCTCCGGTTCTGTCTCCGGGATAGTCAAATGCTGTTCTTCACTTTGCTTTTCTCTGCCAGGATTCAGATCAACCACCTGATTATGCAGGTGAACATTTTCCTCATGCCCCAAAAGTCTTGCCAGATTTTCTTTGCTTTCCGAGCGGAAGATCGGATACACGGAATCCGGGTCCCGAAGCTCCACATCGAAAAGCCCGACTTTTTCAATCGTAAATGCCTTTCCGTCCAGATACAGCGTATCGCCGACACGATAATCCGGCTGCACCGGAGCTGCGGGTTCTGGCTGCACAGTTGCAGGCTCTTTTTCAGCCTCCATGTTCCTGCCGCGAATCTCCTGCAACGCCTCTGACGCACTCACATAATCGGCAAATGTCTGCACTTTTCCGTCCGAATATCCGTAATACTCTTCTTTAACATAATCCCAGATGGCAAACGCATCCTTAGAATCCGGGAAATTCTCGCCGGTCATCGTGACCACAAATCGTTCATTCGGTGCATAGCCTGACTCTCTGGCAAGTTCTCTGGCGTGTTCCTGCATTTCCAGCACCAGAGGATCTGCCTCTGCGTGAACCGATTCCGGTGCTTCTTCGGATTCCACATCCGGGAATGGAATGTCCTGCTGCAAATTCTGCTTGCTCTGCTCAACATAGAGCCAGTCTTTGGCCTCCCGTTCCTGGACTTTTTTAATCAGTTGCTGACGGTAGGTCTCTGCCTCCCATTCACTGGTAAACTCTTCGCTGACACCATCCGGCTCTACATGAATGCCGTCCTGAATATCATCCCAGACCGCATAGCCATCGTCTGTTTCCATCACGGTAAACCGCTGTGGTGCTGCCAGTTCACTCCGGGCATAGATATCCGCAGCCGTATTCAGCATATTGTCCACACGTTCATTTCCGGTATCGGAACGTTCCGGTGGTGTTGGAGGAAAAACATGGGCGGCAGTCGGCATAGGAAGCGGTGCACCATATTCCTGCTCCAGCTTTCGATATTCTTCCATTTCCAGAGCAGTCAGATAGTGACCATTTTCCACAAGCCGGTCTAACCGCTTATCCACCGCCGACCATGTGAGGCGCGCCTCCCGGTCATGGCCGTAATTGCGAAGCAGAATACCTTTTCCGTCATAATCCGCAAAACCGCGACTGCCATCCATAAAGGTATAGCTGTGACCACCGATACCGTATTCCGCCTTCAGAAATGCAGCTCGTTCTTTTGCGTCCCCTTGCTGCTGATACAGCGCATAAATACGGATTTTCCCGCCTTCAAAATTGGAGCCTGTCCGCAGCATCCGGTCGATTTCATCCTCAGAAATGACAAAAGCGGAGGGCTTTTCGCTCTCCGCTTCTCTGGCTGCGTTTTCTGCCGCCGCATCAATTTTCTGAATCTGCTCTGCTTCGGACTGAAACAGGCTCATAAAGTTCAACTGTTGATAAGTTCCGTCAGAATGACTTCCTCTGCCTGCGCTCTCAGCATGTTCATGTGCTGCACCCAGGCCATCTGATTCGATTTCTTGTCCGGTGCCGGATTCGCTTTCAGAAGTTCCGCCATCATCTGCTCCATCCGTGCGGTCGCGGTCTCCTGAATCTCCCACAGGTGCGGGTACAGTTTCTCGGTCAGGATCAGGTGATTGTACAGCAGCGTGTTGTTCTCCTGCAGGAACGCTCTGCGCATTCTCCCGTACTTGCCCAGCGGCTTCTGTTCCTGCACCGACAACTGAATGTCCGGAATCAGGTAATCGCCGTTCTTCGTGTAATTCAGCTCCACCATAGTTTTGGCTCCTTTCTGCCTGCTTGTCTCTTTCATAGGTTCGAATCGTGCGTTCAATTTCCCGGAAGATCTGGCTGGACATTTCGCTGACCGCAGTTCCCAGCACATTGGCGGCAGCCTGCGTATTAAAATCAAAGATGTCCAGAAAATCCTCGTGTTCAAAATAGTCATCTGCATTGCCCACCGTCCGGGTAAAGACGGAATATGCGATGCTGACAGCGGCAGCTCTCTTAAAGGAAGCTCCGATGTTGAGTTCATCATATCCTTCCAGATAGGAATCTGCAACGATGTCACTAATCTGCCTGCGGTTTTCCTCCCAGTAATCCCTTGCAAGGTGTTCCGCCGCTTCCATGATATGATTTTCCAGAGACCCGACACCAGCAGGAACATCAAACGCCGTATCCAGTGCCCGAATGATTGGCTGCTCATGCTCCGCATTCATTTTCCAGAGCTGTACCGGTCGGGAATTCTTCCGTTCTCCGGTATCTGCCACATCAAATACATACCGCAGTTTCGGCTGCTCACCGCGCATGTCCAAAAGAGCAATGCCCTTGGAGCCACGCTTCACATAGCGGTTCATCCGATCATTCCAGAGATCGTACTCTGCACAGGCCGTCGCTTCTGGTCTCTGCTTATAGATCATCAGCTGCTCCGCAAATGGATACTTATAAAGCCGTGCGGATGTGGTCAAAAACGCTGTCCACTGCTCTTTGCTGCCAGTGATCTGCGCCGCTGCTTCCTGTGCCATCTGCATATAATATGCCGTTTTCGTCATCATCTGTCTTTTTCCTCCTCTCCTTTATTCGTTCGGATACAAATCCAGTGCCTCATATTCTGCATCCGTCATCTCTGCCAGTTTTGCAAGCAGCGAGGCCGTCCACCTGCGCAGGTTTCTGTCCCTTCCCGTCAGACTTTTCTGCATCATCTGAAGCTCTGCAATCAGCCCTGTCCGTGTGCCAGGGCTGTAAAGCATCATGAGCATCCATTCGTCATCCGTAAAACGCATTTATAACTCCTTTTCTTCGCAGCACCTGCGAGGCGATGCAGGCGGCACCGCCTCCTGCTTTTCCTTCAGCTGATCCAGAACTGATGCTTTTTCCACCGGTTCTTCCTTCTTTCCGTTATTGATCACGCCGTCAATCATGCCGTAATCGTCCTCCATCGCCATTTCTGCGGCTTTCAGGTAATTCTCCGGTTTCAAAAATCCGGGCAGTTCCTGGAAGCCGATGGAATCCACATAGTGACAGCTTACAACACCATTCTGCCGTAAAGCCACGATGTCAGACACAGAAAGACTATACCCAGTAAAATCATCAGGGCGGGAAACATTGAATTTCGCATACAGTTCCTCCAACATCGTATTCTGATCCTTGTAGGGAAGAAGCGGAGCCGTATAAACCACCTCATAATGGTCAATATCCGGTTCCAGCCCCATCCGTTCCAGTTCGCGCATAGACGAAAAGCGTTCATATACCGTATCCTCGCTGCGGCGAAGCTGCAAAATCGCATACTGGTCGGTAGCACTGTCGAGAAATGCCATCATTCTTTCGTCCGATGCCTGCGTTCCATGCACTTCATCCCATTTTTCAATTCTTGCCATCATTCATTTCTCCCTTCTCCATAAACGGCAGTCCGTTTTCCTTTGCTTCCTGTCGCTGCTGTTCCCGACGCTTTTCACTGTAAGGCGGTCGGATACCAACACAGCGTTTCGGAATCGTATAAGTGACCGACCCATGCTCCCGGTGCTCCAAAATAAACTGCTCCGGATACTGTTTTCGCAGTTCCCGAAGCTTCTTAATCAGGCGGCTGTCATGGGTGTAAATACTGGCGGTATCCAGTTCATTATCAAAATTGATGACGGTTTCTTGCTCCGCCTTCGTGAGCTTGTACTTCATCGCTCCGCCTCCTTCGCCTTAGCAGCTTTCACAGGCGTATCCGTTCTGGACGATAAATCCGAGAGTTTACCCAGCACAGATTCCCGTCTGTTGATTTCTGCTTCCTCTGCACGATCACAAAGTTCATCATAGTCAATCCGCGTCATGGTGCGGCCACCGAACCCATAATCCAAAAGAATCTGGTCTCTGGCTGCATTCATGCTGATTTCCGGGTTGTCGATCTGTCCGCCGTCAATTTCCGTGAAGTCCTTATGATATAAGGTATAGTCGTAACCGTCCTCACAGGTCTGAATGGCAAGAAAGCCCTTGCTTCCCAAATCCCATGCGCTACGTTCTTCCGTAATCAACGGCTCTGGGCGGCAGGTGCCACCGCCGCGTTCCAGCATTTCTGCCAGCTGACAGATGTGCAAAACATCATACCCCAGGCGCAGATGATACTCGTCCATATATTCGCAGCGGGCTGAAAATTTCCGATTCGGATACTCAATCTCCACCGCACTGCCATCCGGGATTTTGAACCGATCCTCGTAGCTGCTGGTGATAAACCGGATATTTTTAGCATTCTCCAGCTCAGGATCAGCCTTTTTCATCTGCCAGAGAACCTTTCTACCGCCGCGTACCTGCTCCATCATCTCCGGGGCTACCGGTGCAATGGCAAGACCAACAAGCTGGGGAACCTTCTGGAGTGCCGCCATCCTCGCGCTTTCTTCCAGCGTAGAAAACGGCTGTTTATCCAACACATCCCAGCCAATGTGTCCCTCGGCAATCTGCACCTTGCTGTCCATATCAAAGCAATGGAACTCCACGCCGTCCTGCTTTTCCTGCAAGGAAAGCAGCGCAGCATTATCCACCAGATAAGCTGCATTCATCATTTTCATGCTCATTTTTTACCTCCAAACTCCAGCTTAAATGCTGCTGCACCGTCCTCGCCGGTCTCTACACGAACGGTTGTGTCATAGTAACGTCCAGACTTCTTGGAATAACAATGGGTAAGTCGTGCTTTTCCCTGATTTACCAGTTGCTTTGCCAGTTCCTCCGTCATCTGCTTTCCCAGAGTCTGAAAGAACCTGTTTTCCTTCCAGAACGCAAATTTACAGCCCTTATCCCTGCAAAACCATCCCTTTGCCGTTTCGCAGACATCACTGCCGCAGGCGGGGCAGGAGCCAATGACCTTACGCTCCGGCTGCATCAGCACATCGGCTCCTTTTACAGCCTCGTAAGTTTTAACAAGTCCGCTGACCATACTGCTGATTTCTCCCATAAAGGCATCACTGTCATACTCGCCGTGTTCTATTTTCAGCAGTTTTTCCTCCCAGTCTGCCGTCATGGATGGGGACTGAATCTGTTCCGGCACCACCGTCACCAGCGCATTTCCCTTGTCCGTAGAGCAAAGGTATTTCGTTTTCTTATCACCCCTGCGCTCGATAAAGCCTTTCTGCACCAGTTTTTCGATGATGGCAGCGCGTGTGGCCGGTGTTCCGATGCCTTTTCGCTCTACGCCAGCCGGGAATTCATCTGAGCTGGCACTCTCCATCGCTGAAAGCAGAAGATCTTCGGTAAATCTCTTGGGTGGGCTGGTCTTGCCCTCTTTCAGATCGACACCGGCAAGTTCCAGTGTCATGCCTTCCGAAAGCTCCGGAAGATCACCTGCCTCCGCATTCTTCTCAGCATCTTCAACCGGCTTTCCTGCATATTGCCTCCAGCCCATATCCGTGACTGTTTTGCCTTTTGTACGGAATTTCTGACCGGTGCATTCTGCTTCCACTATGGTTTCTGCATAGCGGCAAGGTGTTCCGACTGCACAAATCAGCCGCACCGCCAGCATGGTAAGAATCGCCTGTTCTCCACTGGGAAGAGAGGAAATGTCATAACCTGCCGCTGTTTTTGTAGGAATAATGGCATGGTGATCAGTGACTTTCTTGGAATTGATGACCTGCGCTGCATTCACCGGTGCCGGCACATCCGGCTGAATCCGAAAGCTCTGCTGGATCACAGAAACAAGTTCCGGCACCATCGGTGCCATATCATCCGTCAGATACCGGCTGTCGGTACGGGGATAAGTCACGAGTTTCTTCTCGTACAGAGCCTGCATGTAATCCAGGGTCTGCTGGGCAGTGAATCCCAGCTGCCGGTTTGCTTCTCTCTGAAGCGATGTCAGATCAAACAAGGCCGGGGGCTTCTCTGATTTTTCTTTCTGCTCCACCTTGGTAATGATGGCACTCCCCGCCTGACAGCACTCTGCCACCAGTTTTTCTGCTTCTGCTTTTTCTTTCATCCGATCACCGCCCGCTTGAAAATCCCGAAATTTCAATTCTGCCGAGTAGAACGGCTCCGGCTTGAACGCCCGAATTGCTGCATCCCGCATGACCACCATCGCAAGCGTTGGTGTCATCACGCGCCCTACATTCAGGGTCTGCCCATACAGACATGAAAAAAGCCGGGTAGCGTTGATTCCGACAATCCAGTCGGCACGCTCCCGGCATAAAGCCGCCTCATATAAG